>Ga0272441_10016288_pt1 | contig 10296 bp, 1 predicted proteins | sample SSMProp6N_FD_193582 | JGI IMG/M metagenome (GOLD analysis project Ga0272441, IMG submission 193582) | Marine sediment archaeal communities from Little Sippewissett salt marsh, Falmouth, MA, United States - SSM-Prop-6N | ecosystem: Environmental > Aquatic > Marine > Wetlands > Sediment ... | reverse complement strand
CGCGGTCAGTACAGCTCCTCCGGCGATCGCGCCGCCGATTGCTGTGGCAAACGACGTGCTGGCATCGATCAGTGACAGCGATCCACTGGCCACGGGGGCACTAATCGAGAACGATCCCTCGCTTCCCGGTGCGTCGGTTTCAATCTCCAATCCACCGGGCAACGTATCGGAAAGCTCGACGCCGTACGCGGTCCCCTGTCCGACGTTGCGAACGGTGACCTGGTATACGATGACGTCGCCGTACAGAAGGGGGTCGACAACGCCCATCGAAGTCCCGCCGCGAATGACGTCGACGACTTGCTTGTCCACCGAAAGGGCCGGTTCTACGGGCGTCAGGATCGCGATGCCTGTGTCGTCCGCATCCGAATCCTCGGCATCGTCGTCCTGCGTGTCGCCAAGTTGCGGATTCTCCGCGGGTATGGCGTCGCCGGCACCGTTCGTGCCGGACGCCGTTGCCGTGTTGATGAGATCGAAGGCTTGCCGGACGTCGCTGGTTACGAAGACTGCGTACTCCGCCGTCAGTGTCGCCCCGCCGGCGATTGTGCCGTCTATGGCGGTGGCGAACGACGTTGCGCCATCCGCCAAGTCGAGGCTTCCACTGGCCACAGGATCGGACACCGTATACGTGCCGTCACCCACCGACGCAGCAGTCTCGACGACCAGGCCGGTCGGCAGCGTGTCGGAGAACTCCACGCTGTACGCGGTTCCCTGCCCAACGTTGCGGATCGTGTAGCGATAGATCACAACGTCACCGGGCTCGACCGGGCCGGTCGTCCCGATGCTGTTCCCGCCGCGCAGGATGTCGATGACGGTCTTGTCGACAGACAGAGCGGGTCTCTCCCCTACGAGGACGGCGATGCCGGTGTCGTCGGCATCCGGGTCCTCTGCATCCTGATCCGTTGTGTCGTTCAGTGCGGGATTGGAATCCGGAATCTCGGTTCCGTACCCGTCGACACCGGTTGCCTCCGCCGTGTTCACGAGGTCGACGCCTTGTTCCACTGCACTCGTGACGACGGCGGAGAACTCCGCGGTGAGTGTCGCGCCGCCATTGATCTGCGCATTGATCGATGCGGCGAATGTCGTCTCGCTTGCAGCGAGCGATAGACTCCCGCTTGCCGCCGGGGCGGACACGGTGTAGGTGCCGCCAGCCACAGTCTCCAGCCCCTCCGGGAGCACATCGTCGAACCCAACGGCGTATGCGGTTCCGTCTCCCACGTTCGTAATGGCGAACCGGTATGTCACGACGTCGCCAGGTTCGACCGGTCCGGTCGTCCCGATGCTCTCACCGGATCGCGTGATGTCCACGATGGTCTTGTCTACCGTGAGGGCCGGCTCCGCCGTGTTGAGGATGGCGATTCCGGTGTCGTCGGGATCCGGGTCTTCCGCGTCTGCATCCGACGTGTCGCCTACCGCTTCATTCATTGGAGGGATCGACGATCCGTCGGCGGTGTATCCACTTGCCTGTGCGCTGTTGATCAGATCCGTCCCCTGGGTGAGCGCCGTCGTTGCGACGGCGCTGTACTGCGCGACAAGCGCCTCCCCCCCGGCGATGGTCGCATCGATCAACGTGGCAAACGACTCCGCGCCGTCTGCGAGGCTCAGCGATCCGCTTACGGAAGGCGCGGACACAACGTACGTCCCAGCATTCTGCGGCGGATCGGTTTCCGTTACGAGGCCTGTCGGCAGGGTGTCGGAGAATTCCACGCCGAACGCCGTTCCATCGCCGACGTTGGCCACGGTGACGGAGTAGACGATGACGTCCCCGGGCTCGATCGGGCCGGCGGTTCCTACACTGTCACCCTGACGGATGATGTCGGCGACGACCTTGTCAACCGACAAGGCGGGACACGGACACGTCGCCGATGCTTCCTGCTGGTTGTTCGTTTCGTTGCATTCACAGACTGTGTTGCCGGCGTCCGCCTTGACGCGAATGACATGCGGTTCGCCACAGGAGACCGGATCGGTTGCGAAGTCGATCGGGAACGTCTCCGCCGGATCGAGCGCAAGCAGTAGCGACTCGATCTCGATTCCATCAAGCGTTACGCGAATGGTGACGTTGCCGGACGCTTCGTCTCCCTGATTGCTCACGGTTGCGGCGATACGGACAGTGCCGTCCGGCTGGCAGATCGCCGCTAGATCGGTCACAACGAGATCGGGATCGATCACCGCGAATTCACGTTCGAGCGCATTCGATCCCTCGCTGCATTCGCAGACTACGCCGGCCGGGTCGATCGTGACAGCGATCGTCTTGTCGCCGCAGTCGAGCGGGGCATCGAGTGGAACACTGACCACGACACTCTGCCCGGCGGCGATTGCCGGTGCGGGGGCCTCGCCCGTTGCGTCGCCGGTGATGCGAAGAACAGCACCGGCCGCCACGCCGCCTGAACCGACGTTGGAAACTGTCACATCGATCGTTCCGGCATCGCATACCGTGGGCACGTTTGCCTCGACGGTGGTGATCTCGAGATCCGGAAGGGCAAGCGCAAACGGGCCGACGCACAACGTGTTGTTGTCGCCGGTGCACTCGCAGATCTGATCGTTGTCGTCAACCTCAACCTGGATCGACACATCGGTGACCGAGCAGACGTCAAGTGCACGGATCGCTTCGACGGCGCGGGTCAGCGTGCCGCCGCCGGCTGCCAACGCTACGTTCGTCCACGTCACGGTAAACGTATCGATCTCTGTTCCCGAGCAACCCGCGCCGTCGAAGACACGGAACCGAATTCGAAGGTCTTCGGTCACCGGATCGCCGCATCCGTCGTTGCGGAGCGTCAACGAGCCGTCGATGCGGACGGAACCGTCGGCATAGCACGAGATGTCCAGCGTGTTTGAGTCGATCGTAAGGTCCGGCATGGTGATGGTCTCTGTGAGCACGGCTTCGTTATCGTCTTCCCGGCACTCGCAGATCTCTGCGCCGTCGTCGAGGACGGCGGTGATCTCGTACGTACAGTCGGCGCAAGAGACGCTCCACTCCGAGAACGTCAGCGTCTGGGACGATCCGGCGGCGAGCGGCAGCGTGCCGCCAAGCGCCGTAAACGAGTCTGCTACGTAGTAGCCGGTGGTTGTGTCGGAGAGCGACACCTGGAAGTCCGTCGTGACAGCACCGTCTCCCGTGTTGCGTACGACGAGTTCCAGCGCGCCGGATGACGGCGCGATTCCATCCCCCGTGCACGTAAAGGCGGGCGTGATGTCCGAGGGGGACAAGGCGAGGTTCGGTATCCGGACGGTTGCGCGGTCGACGACCTCGGAGCCGATGTCGCACGTCGCTTCGGCCGTGGTGTTTGGGTCGCCGTCGTATGCACCGCATCCCCACAACGCAGACGCCGTATTGCGACGAAGCGCGACCGAGCAGTCGTCGGCCGGTGGGGCGAGGTGGCCGGTCACCGTGGCGGTGAACGTCTCTCCCGGCGCGAGCGGTCCGATCTCCCACCCAACGACGTTCGTTCCCATCGAGACGCCCGCACCCGCTCTTGGGGAGTCCGATCCGTCGAGAGCAAGGGAACTGCCCAGCGTATCGACAACCCGGACCCAGTCCGCTGTGCCAGTGCCCGTGTTCTGCACGGTGATCGTCCAGGTGGCGGAGTCCTCTGCATCGTAGCAATCGAGCGTGACACTGGCGGCCGACTTGTCAATCGTCAGGGCGGCGGAGAGCGAGGTGAGCGTTGCCGATGTCGATACGCTGTACTGCGTGAGCCCGCAGCAGTCGTAGTAGTACACGGTGATCGGGATCGCCTGCGTCGTGAAGTAGCAGGACACGGCCACGTCGAAGCGAAGCTGGACCGTACCGTTCGGAGGGATGCTCTCGCACAGGTCGTCCGGTCCCCCCTGCGTGAGAACGTCGTACCAGGTCAGAACCTGTCCGACCATTGCGGGGTCGCTTGCCGCAGAGAAGCCGCTTCCGCAATCGATCTCCGTGCTTCCGACAATGTACGACAGTCTGGATGGGAGCGTAACGACCGCGTCGATTGAGGACGTAGTCACCGTGGTGCTTGTGTTGTGGATCGACAACGTGAGCGTGGTCGTCGCATCGCACGCTTCAATCGCGTCCGGGGAAAGCGATGCAGCGAGGTCCAGCGGCGGTTCCCGCGTTGCTGTGAGCGTGGACGACGCTGGAAACGTCGTGGTGCACTCCGCATCGAACGTGGCCGAGATGCCGTCGACCTCACCGCATCCCCACGCTGCGTCGACGTCGATGTCCAGGGCCTCGCAGTCGAGCCCACTTCCGGTAGAGGCCGCGGTGACGGACAACGTGGCGATCGAATCGATCGGCAGGTCGGCCAGCTCCCAGTAGACGGTTTGCCCGCTGTTCGATCCGCCATCCGCCGGGCCGTAGGTGGTATCTCCCGACGAGGACACGAATGTGAATCCGTCGTCGAGCGACGCCTCGACTGCTACAACGGGGATTGGAACCGAACCGACATTCTCCACGTCGATCTCCCACGTCGCCTCGGCCCCGCAGTCTAGCGGCTCGCCGGGTGCAGGACTGACTTGTCGAAGCGTAACTTCGATGTCTGCTGCGGTGAGGTTGACGCGGAACCGACCAACCCCCGACGTTCTCGACGTGCCGCACGGCGTCTCGTACTGCGTCTGCAGCACGAGATCTCCGCCGGCAAACCCACAGAACACAGTGTAGTCGAAACGAATCCGGATGACGTCGGCGGGATCTGCGGTAGCCAATTCCGGTGTTTCGGCCTGTGTCCATGTGAGCCCCTGGCCGTCCACCGATGGTTCGTCCGTCGCGGTCCACGCCCCCCCGTTGACCTGAACCTGTGGGTTCCCGAGGTAGACCAGTCCGTTCGGCAGTGTGACGACGGCGCGGAGGTCGTACACGGTCGATACGCCGGCGTTCTTGACTGTGACGGTGGCGGGATTCGTGGAACACATGGGAACGGGCGTCGGGCTGTACGACGTTGACACGACGTTCGCCGGCGGGATGACCACGGTGGAGGTATCGGTTCGCGGCGGCTGACAGTCACTCTCTCCACATCCCCAGGCCGCGGACACAGCGTTCGTCAGTCCGGTACAGGCAACGAGTTCGGCGGCCACGGTGATGGTTCGCTCCTCACCGGGCTGGAGCTCGTCGATCAGCCACGACACCCCGTTGAGGGGGGTTCCGTTGTGATCGAGGTTCGGCCTCTCCGTCGCGCCGGTTGCAGCGGAGATTGAGGAGTTGGCGGAATCGTAGACGAGGCCGCTCCCCAACGCATCGTCGACCCACGTGTTGAACGCTGTGCCGTTTCCCGTGTTGTAGACGGTGATCGTCCAGGCGACGGACCGCTCTGTGGCGTAGAGGATCTCGGGGGTCTTGCGAACGAACACGTTGGCAGACAATGTCAGTCGCGAGGTATCTGCCGCCGAGGTCGAACAGGAGTTGTCGTACGCTGAATCATCGTGACACAAGTCATCGAACATTGCTGAGGCGGACAAGTCAGCCAGCGGCCCGTCACAGGGGACCGTTACGGGGAGCGTGATCGTGGCCGTATCAGCTCCTCCGGCGAACCCGTCGGCGAACCGCCACTCGTACGTGCTTGTCCCCTCGATCGGGGACGTACATGTGGTTCCATCGGTCGGCGAAACGCCGGTGCAGACGGCGCCTGATGGGTCGATCAGTGAGGATCCGACGTTCGTCAGAACGAGCCGGACATCGTACGGAGCGGCAAGATCCGATGTCCGCGCCAGCGTGATTGTCACGTCGTACGTGGCACATGCCTCCTGAATCTCCGGGAGACCGCCGATCGACACCGACATCGACGGCGGTTGTGCGGTAACGGAGGGGTACGGAGGGTCGGCATACATCGTTGAGCAGTACCCGGCTTCCGTCGCGTCGGGATCGATCTCGAGTCCCGCGTAGATCGGATACGACGACGCTTGGCAGCTCGGGCTGTCCAAGTCGAGGGCAATCAACGTGTACGTGTAGACGATTGTCCGACCGCGAACCGACGATTCGTCTGACAGACGGATCTCGAGTTGTCCAGACGGCATTCCATTGGTGACGCCGTCGATTGTTGCGCCTACGACGGACGCGGAGCCGTTGCTGTACTGAAAAGTGTTGTTGCCCTCGACGAAGTACATGTACTCGCTGAGCAGGAGGTCGTCGAGTATCGGGTCGTCGGCAAAGGAGTACGTGTGCGTCACGGTGACGGCGTAATCGGATGAGCAACGCACCGTGGTGACCCGGTCGAGCGCGAGGCTCGACGTGAAGAACTCGGAGCCGTCGGTGTATCCCTCGCACAGGATGGTTGTGCCGGCTGATGCAGTGCCGACGATTGTGCAGCCGCAGCAGTCGGTGCCGCTGGCTGTCACGACGTTATCGTCGCTTCCGCCACTCGGACTGGTGCAGTAGCCGCAGTCGGTGGGCGCTTGGAGCCGAATTGTCTCAGTGAATGCTGGGTCAACAGTCGGATCGTAGCTCCACGTGATCGTCCGGTTGACTGGATCAACTGTGCCGTCAGCCGCGTCACTCACCGTGAAGCCCTCCGGGTAGGTGTCGACGATCGCTACCGAGCCGGGGATTCCACCTCCGCAGTCGAGGCTTCCTACATATTCGACTGCGATGGTGTACGCTCCCGTTTCGCCGAGGCGCAGGGAATCGGGGCCGGTCTTGTCGACGCGGAGCAATGGTCCGGATTCCGAAGAGAGGGTCGAGAACTGCGGGTAGGCGGCAAATGGAATGCCGCAGTCATTGGCGTACGTCAGCTGGAACGTGTTGGGTCCGCTCGGCCCGCCGGCGCACCAATCGACATCCGGGTGGAGGACATAGAACGTCAGGTCGAATGTGGAGTTCGGGGCAATGTCGGGAAGCTGAAAGCATCCGTCGCTGTAGGTCGTCCCCGCGGGGAGCCGTGTCGGGTCGACCTGAAGGTAGGCAATGCTGCAGCAAATTTGGACATCGCGAGCCCAACCGGCTCCGCTATTCGTGACCTGGATCAAGCCGGCTGTCTCGTCCGTGCAGTGACTCAACATGACATTCGGTGGCGTGAACGAGAGAGCCGGATTGGCCACAACCAGCTTCAGCGACGCCGTAGCGGTTCCGTCGTCGACGGCCGTGTCGAAACAGGATTCCGACGAACCGCATCCCCAGGCTGCGTCGACGTCGTTGTACAACCCGCTGCACGCGATCACCTCGGCGGACAGCTGCACGGTGACGGAGTCGCCGACAGCGATCTGCTCCAGTGCGGGGGTGGTCGTCTTGTCCCACAGCGTCGTCTGGCCAGCATTCTGTCCGGCTGCAGTTGCAGAGGTGAAGGCCAGTCCCGGCCCGAGGATGTCCGTCAAGATGACATTCGATACCGTACCCACTCCGGTGTTCTCGACGGTTATTGTCCAGGTGACCACGTCCCCAACGGAGGCTTCCTGTGTCGAAGGAATCTTGCTGATCACCAAGGCTCCCGGAAGGATCTCTATCGATGTTGAACTGACGTTTTGCAGGGGAACGCCGGGATCCGAGCAGTCCTCGAAATGGACGGTGATTTGCTCGGTTCCGGAGATGGCGGCACACGTCGTCTCGAGGTCGTAGGAGACGGAGATCGACTCGCCGGGAGGCAGACTGTAGGCGGAGCCGCGAAACGCATCGATGTCCCATGTGCTGTCCGTCGGATCGTCGCTGAAGGTCTCGCCGGTCTCGTGGAGCGTGACCGACGTCGTCCCTTCGACGTAGAGCACCCCGCTTCCGGTGTAGTTGCGCGTGATCGTGAGGAGACACGCGCTCTGTGTGGCGGAGGCGTTGGTGATCGTCACGGTGAACGTTGCTTCGTCGCACTGATTCATCTGGTCCGGGCCGACGATCGATTGCGCTTGTCCGACGAAAGAGAAGAGGAGAAAGGCGCTGAAGGCTATCGAAATCAGCCCGAATCGATGGATCATCCGCCGCTCCTCTGTTCCTTCTCGACATCGATCTGCAGGAATCCCTCGCTTGGACCGAGATCGTATGGCCAGGCAATGAGCAGTTCGTTCTTCCCGGTACGCTCGAGAACGACCGGGACCAGCAGACTGAGCCGGGCTGCATCATCCGTCTCAGGGATTGTGCTGATCAACACAGAGTGGGCCCCGAACGGGACGGTCAGGAAGGTGAACGCTCCGGTCTCATCAGTTCGTCGGGGGTTCTCCTCATCGCCGTCGAGGAGAACGACAACGTCCGACACGGGGCGGTCCGCCTCGTCGTATCCACCGCTCGCGTTCTCATCGACGTACACGATGCCTTTCAATCGCGTAGACGTCTTGATACAGGCGAATGCCACGGTTGCGCGGTCGCCGTTCCCGACGAGTACTTCCACAGCAGGGACCGGAACCGAGAAGGCGCGGCTCTCCAGCGCTGCGAGGGCGTCGGCCGTCAGCGACACGTCCCACGTGCCCGAGTCAAGATCCATCGCCGCGTATCCTGTGACGTCCGTGACGACGACCGCTTCTCCGATCACGACCTCGACGTCGGGAATACCCGGTTCCGTGCTCGACGGAGCTCCGTCTCCGTCGACGTCCTCGTAGGCGAAGACCACGAGAGACTGGACCGAGTCGATGCGTGCAATCGTCGTGTCCACCGATCTCTCCCCCGTTGGTTGTCCCTGCATCAGATCACGAACCTCAAGCGTAACGATGCCCAAGAATGGTTCGTCGTATGTCGCCGTATACAGGGGTGTCGAGAGCCAGTCCGTGTCGTACACACCATCCTCGTTCAAATCCCAACGGTACTGCAGCGTGTCTCCGACGTCCGGGTCGCTGCTGAATCCGGCATTGAGACGGATCGGTTCTCCGACGTATCCATGGATTGATCTGCCGGCGTCCGCCGTCGGCGGGTGATTGACATGCTGCACGGTGATCGCGACGGATGCTTGCGCCGTAGCACCCGATGGATCGCGAACCGAATAGCCGAACGCGTCCGGGCCCGCGTACTGCTCCTGCGGCGTGTAGCGAATCCCCCCTCCAGCGGCGATCGCGATCCCGTGGGACGGAAGAGTGGCCACGAAGGCCTCCAACGGGTCGCCGTCGGGGTCGGTATCGTTCGAGGTCACCAGCACCAGCACGCTTCCGCCCTCCTGAACCGTGGCTTCGTCGTCGACTGCGACCGGGATCTCATTCACGTTGTCAACGAAAAGGGTGACCCACTTGCTGTACGTGTTCTGTTCCGAATCTTCGGCCTGGATGAGCAGGTTGTACGTGTCAAGGGTCTCGTAGTCGAGAGCGGTTGCCGTGAGGAGTTCGTCGTCATCGACTGCGAACGCGCTGACGTCTCCGCCGACCAGTGCGAACGCATGGCTTGTGGAGTCAACGTCGGTTGCGCTCAATACGCCAACGATTGCTCCCGCGGGAAGCATCTCGTCCACGTGGTCATCGGAGATCTGAATGTCTGTTGGGGGAAACGATGCGGACTGCCACGTCGTGGTCTCGACGCTTTGCTGCACGCCGGTCGTATCGTTGAACAGGTTTGCCTCGATCGTGAAGCTGTCTCCGGCCGGCGGCTCGTCGGGAAGCGCAACCGTGTTTGCGCGTGGAACTGTCGCCCCGGCGGACAACGTGAACGTATCGGTGGCGATGTCCTTGTTCTCGCTGCCATCCAGCAAGTTGATCTCCAGACGAAAGGTATCGGCCTTCGATGCAGTGATCATCGTTGTCACAACGATGGCATCCCATTCTCCATCGGCGCTCAGCGAGACGATCTCCGCGTCCTCCGCGCTCCCCCCATCGACGAGGATCTGTCCCCAATCGATCTCTGCGACCCACGTGGTCGACTCGCCACCCCCCGGATCGATGCAGATCTGTACGGTGTTCGCCGTTCCATACTGGATGACGTTCGTCACGTCGAACGTCGTCGTGCTCCACGTGTTGTCGGTCCCGGACAGAAAACCAAGGAGCACGCCGTTGAGGCGGACCTCGTCGAGCTCTCCGGACTCCTCGTCGACGTCATACACGCGCAGTGTCAACGTGGCCGAACCGCCCGAAGCCTGTGAGACATTGATGTCGAATGAAGTGCAGTTTGGCTCGCTGACTTCGACGTTCGCGATGTCTTTGATGTACGTGTTCCCGCCGTATGCTGCTGCGCACGGCGAAGCAGCAAGGATCGCCGCGATCAAGACGATCCGCCCCGCTCGTGACGACATGCTATTCCTCCTCCTGTTCAGTGCACGGGGTGATTCCCCTGGTAGTCTAGCAGATCGGCGCGACCTCGTCAGCGAAGGAGCGTGGCGTTTGAAAGGAGTCGCGGTCACTCATGTCGGGGGGTGTCGCGAGGATTGTGAACCGAGGGAAGAGGATGGATCGTGGGGGCGGCATGCCGCCCCCACGACGCCTCATTTCGTTTGGGTG
>Ga0272441_10016287_pt1 | contig 10296 bp, 11 predicted proteins | sample SSMProp6N_FD_193582 | JGI IMG/M metagenome (GOLD analysis project Ga0272441, IMG submission 193582) | Marine sediment archaeal communities from Little Sippewissett salt marsh, Falmouth, MA, United States - SSM-Prop-6N | ecosystem: Environmental > Aquatic > Marine > Wetlands > Sediment ... | reverse complement strand
TTGGGTACAGGGCGGTTCCCCTGGCCATTAGCAGGGGGAAGACCGGTGCGGTGCCCAAGCCGTAGAGCATCAGGGCGATGAGCTTCACGGGGATCCAGGGCACGGACAGGAATACGACCAGGGAGGCTAGAGACAGGACCATCCCGGCTTTGAGGATCCAGGCCGAGGCGAAGCTTCTCAGCAGCCGGGAGGTCAGAAGGCGGCCGCCGATCATTCCCACCAGAAAAACACTGACCACGGCTGCTGACAGTTCCTGGGATACGCCCAGCTCGGTATTGAAGTGCTCGGCCAGCCAGTAGGAAAAACCCAAATCCGGTGCCACGGATAAAAAAATCAGCAGGGCGCTGAACAGAATCCTCGGATTTCCAAGGATACCGGAGAGGTTCTTCCAACCGATCATGCGACCGGTGGACCGGGGCAAAGGGACGATCAAAATCCAGATAAACAGCAGTGCGGCTATGCCTCCGGTCTCGATGAAGCTCCACCGCCAGGACAAGCCGCCTCTCAGGTTCAGCCAAACCAGCAGGGGGGCGGTGAGACTGCCCAGGGCGGCAAAGGAGGTCTGCAGGGAAATGTAACGCTCCCTGCGTTCGGGAAACATGGACAGCATGATGCTTTGACCCACCGTGCCGGCCGGCGATCCGAAGAGACTGTAGCCCAGAATGATCAGAAGCACCGCCAGATAGGAGACGGCCAGTCCCATGCCTGCAAGCCCGAGTGCCAGGATCAATGCCACCATCCCGAACAGGATCTTGCGGTTCAGATAGTCCGAGGCAATTCCGGTCAGGGTGGTACCGAACAATGAACCCAGGCTGAGCATCGTGAAAAACAGCCCCGCCTGAGTGTAGCTGATCTGGAGATCCTCGATGATCTTCGGGATGGAGGGCCCCAGCAGGCCGATCACCATCACCCAGGTGAAGTTGGAGGCGTAGGCCAGGTAGGGCACGGTTCTACGAGCCGCCGCGGCAGTGCTTGGAAGCCTGCTTCACGGTCCAGCCTTCGTGAACCAGGCCGACCATGGCTTCTACCACCGCCTGGGGATTGGCGTGCTGCCAGATGTTGCGCCCCATGGCGATGCCCGCCCCTCCGGCTTGCAGGGAGTCGTAGATATCGGTAAAGACTTTTCCCAGATCGTCGGTCTTCTCGCCTCCCAGGATCACCACCGGAGCCGGGCAGCCCTCCACCACGGTGCGGAAGCTCTCCGCATCTCCGGTGTAGTAGCTCTTCACGATATCCGCGCCGATCTCTTGAGCTGCCCGGGCGGCCAGCTTCACCCCCTCCGTATCCGTGGGCTCCAGATCCTCCGCCTTAACCATGGCTTCGATCATCAGCGGCAGGTTCCACTGCGCGCAGACATCCGCCACCAGTGAGGCCTGGCGGATGAACTCTCCCTCCCGGGGGTGTCCGAATTTGGTGGTAACCGCGGCAGCGTCAGCCCCATAGCGCAGCGCCGCTTCAGGAGTGGAGATCAGCTGCTCCTCGCATCTGTCCCCCAACACGGTGAAGCCGCCGGTCAGCCGCAGGATCAGCGCTGTGGAGGGCGCCCACTCCTGGATCGAGGCTTTGAGGAAACCCCGGGTGGTCAGCACCGCGTCGGCTGCCCCGAGAACACAGGAACGCATCAGCGCAGCGGGTTTGACTATTCCCGGAATCGGTCCGGCGATGCCGCCATGATCGATGGCCACGATCATGGTGCGGCCGTCGGAACGAAAGATCGAGTCCATGCGTATCTTTTTGCCTGGGTTCATGCTTCCTCCTTCAGGGGAATAGTGGCGAGAGTTGAGAACACCTCTTTCAGGCCCCGGTAGGAAGCCCGGTACAGACCGAAGAGCCGGTCGTAGAGCTCCCTCAGCTCGGGCCTCGGCGTGTACCCCCTGCCGATCTTGACCAGGGTCTCCGAAGCCGCGGCCAGGCTGTCGTAGTTGCCCAGGGCGAAAAGACCTATACAGGCGTCTCCCAGCAACTCCGAGTCCTGCACCTCCGGCACCAGGATCTTCCTCTGAGTGATATCGGCCTTGATCTGGTTCCAAAGCGGGCTCTTTGCCTGCCCCCCGGTCACCCGCAGCTCCCCTATCTCCAGGCCGTTATCCTCCATCACCTCGATCACATCCCGAATGGCATATGCCACGGATTCCACCACGGCTCGGGTCATCTCCCTGCGGCCGTGATTCGCCGTCAAACCGATGAAGGTCCCCCGGGCATAGGGATCCCAGATGGGAGCCCGTTCTCCGGCCAGGTAGGGCAGAAACAGCAGGGAGCGGCTGCCGGGGGGCACCTTGCGAATATCCTCGAACAGGCTCTCGTAGTCCAGCTGTCCCCGGCCGCTGATCGTCTTGAACCAGGACAGGGCTTTGCCCGATGTGGAGATGATTCCGGAGATATTCGTGTAGCCTGCGATGATGTGGGGCAGGCAGAGTAGGCGTTTGTCCTCAACCGCCACTTCGGAGCAGAGGTTGATACCCTCCGAGGTGCCGGCCCGATCGCAGGCCCTGCCGGGCCGTACCGTGGCTGTGCCCAGAAGAGTCATGACGAAATCGGGGCCGCCGGCGAATACCGGGGTGAGCGCCGGGATACCGAGCAGCTCCTGCGCCTGCTGACGGATCTCCCCCACCAGTTCACCCGGGCGTATAAAGGGGGGAAATTTCGCGGGATCCATGCCGAGCCGCTCGATGGTCTCGGGCCTCCAGATGTAGGGCGCGAACTGCTCTGAAGGCAGCACCGTGCAGGCTTTCCCTGTCAGATACAGATCCACAAAATCCGGGCAGCTGCAGAAATGCCGCGTCCGTTTGTACACCTCGGGCTTGTTTCTGTAGATCCACAGGGCTTTGGGCAGATAGAAAGTGGGATCCACGTAGCGGCCGGTGATCTCCGCGATCATCCGGGCCTCTTCCACCCCCCGGCGGTCCATCCAGGTCATGGCAAAATCCAAAGCCTTCCCCTTCGAATCCACAGGCACCAGGGTCGGCCCATTGCCGCTGACCACCACCGCCTCGATATTACGGTCGCTACTCGGGGCTTTGGGCAGCTCCAGCTGAGCCGCAACCAGGGAGAGGGCGGAAATCCAGTTGTTGGCATCCGCCTCGTGCATCAGAGGGTCGCCCCGATCGCTCAAGTGAACCGGAACCTCCGCCCTGGAGCGAAGCGTCCCCGAGGCGTCAAAAACACCACCTTTGAGCAGGGAGGTTCCGATGTCGAAGGTCAGAATCACGCTTCGTGGTCCAGCAGCACCCGGTAGGTGGAGACGCTCATAGCCGCCTCGATGCCCTCCACCAGGCCGGAAAAAGAAACCTTGCGGCTGATCAGAGAACGCACATCGACTTTACCGAAATCCAGCAGACGCACGGCCTGAAGGAAGTCTTCTTCGGTGCGGCCCTCGCTGCCGGTAACAAGGATTCCCGAATGGTGGATGGAATTGGCGTCAGTGGGCAGGGGCAGCTTCTCACTGTAGGAGGTGTAGATGTTGATCCTGCCATTGGGGGCCGTTGCCGCAAAGGCCGACTGCAGGGCGGCCCCCGCCGGAGAGGTAACCACGCAGGCATCCGCCCCCCTGCCCTCGGTCTGCGCGCGAACGATCCCGGGCAGATCCTCCCGAACCGGATCGATGGTCAGGTAGGCGCCCATCCGGGATGCCACCTTCAGGCGCTCGGCATCCGGATCGGAGACGAATATCCGAGAGCCCATGCACAGCCCTACCATCAGGTGCATCATGCCCATGGGCCCGGCTCCAATGATCAGCAGATCCTCGGCCAGGGACAGTCCGATCTTCTTGAGCGAGCGGATGCAGCAGGCCACCGGTTCCGCAAAGGCGGCTGCCTCCAGGGGCAGGGCTTCGGAAACGGGAAAGACCTGTTTGGAGGACACCACTCGATACTGGCCGAAACCACCAAGAATCCTCTTGCCGTCCTTGAAGCGGTTTTCACAGAGATTGGAAGCGCCGGTACGGCAGTAGTAGCACTCCCCGCAGCGGCTCACCAGATCCAGGGCTACCCGGTCTCCCGGCTTCAGATCCGTCCGCAACTGCTCGACCCCCTCTCCGATCTGCTCGACAATGCCCGAGGCTTCATGCCCGGGGATCACCGGATAGTGGAACTTCATCTGCCCCGTGTACATCCGCTGCTCCAGGGTACAGATCCCGCAGTACTTGAGCCTGACCAGCACATCCCGGCTGCCGATCCCGGGTTTTTCGATTTCCCGGATTTCAATTTGCTCCGGGGCGGTGAGAACGCCTGCTTTCATTTTGCTTCCTCATCTGGATGATTCTTGTTGTAGAACTTGCAGATCCCCGTGTAACGGCAGTTTTTACACTCCTCACCGGGACAGGCCTGGAAGTTTCCTACCCGTTCCAGCTGGTCGATATGCCACTCCAGATCGTCGACATAGGCCTCGATCCTTTCCTTGCGTTTCATCGCCTCCCGCCACTTCTCGCGGTAGCGGGTCAACAGACGGAGGCGGCTCTTCTCCCCTGAAGGATCCTGCCGGGACAGGTCGAAGATCTCCCGGATCTCCCCCAGAGTCAGCCCGAAACTTTTCAGCTGCTGGACCCTCTGCAGGTGAAGAAGATCCTTCTGGGAATAGCGGCGATGCCTGGCCTGGGGCCGGCTGGGCGCGGAGAGGATGCCCAGCTCCTCGTAGTAGCGAATCGTGCGGGCCGTCACCCCGGCTTGCAGGGCCAGCTCCCCGATACGGTACAGGTCCCGGCGTTTCTTCGTGGTTTGTGTAGTCCCGGCTGCCGGGCTCAGCATCGCTTGTCCCTCCAAGAAACTCAAAACTTAACGTATTACGTTAAATAAATTTTATGTTATATTTTTCCAGCTGTCAAGAGCAGCGTGCATCCGTCGCGTGCATCTGTCGCAGGCGTCTGTTCATTCCGCCGGCACTCCGTTAGAATCAGCTCATGTGCGCTCCCATCGCAGCCGACTATCACTGCCACTCCCGTTTCGACGACGGCCACGGGGAGCTGGAGGAGTATGTCCAGGCGGCCCTCGACAAGGGACTGCGCACTTTGGGATTCGCCGGCCATGCCCCGGTTCCCTTCCCCTGCAACTGGACCATGCCTCCGGCGCTGCTGCCGGAGTATATAGAAACTACGCGCCGGCTTCAAAACATCTACCGGGACAGGATCGAGCTGCTCGTCGGCCTGGAGGTGGACTACATCCCGGGCATCATTTCCCCCACGGCGGCCCGGATCCGGGCCCTGGGCCTGGATTTTACCGTCGGCTCGGTGCACTTCCTCGGCCGCCTGGCAGATGACGAGCTGTGGACAGCCGACGGCCCGCCGGAGCAGCTGGAACAGGGTGTATCTGAATCGTTTAACGGTGATATTCGCAGTACCGTGGAGGGGTACTACCGGCTGGTACGTGCCATGGTCAGCACAGCTGCTCCTGATATCATCGGCCATCTCGACGTGATCAAGAAGAACAACCGGGACTCAAAATACTTCTCGGAAGATGCGCCCTGGTACCGTTCCGCGGTGCGGCAGACCCTGGACGCGGTGGCCGCCTCTCCCAGCATACTGGAAATCAACACCGGAGGTATCGTACGGGGCACCAGCGCCGCCCTCTACCCCTCGGAGTGGATCCTGGCTGAATGCCTCAAGCGCGGCATCCCGGTGATGATCAACTCCGACGCCCACCGGCCCGAACAGATATACAGCTACCACACCGAAGCAGCCGCGATTCTAAGAGATATAGGGTTCCGCGAGATCACCCAGATCGGTAGACAGGGAAGGCGGCGGGTAGCACTGTAGCCTGACAGTTCCAACCGTGCTAATACCCCGGCCAACGGCGGAGCACCTCTCTGCGCAAAGACATAATGCCTGCGCCGCCGCCTGGTAAAGCGTAGCCGCTGAGGGCCTTCCAGGCTGAACGGACACTCGCCATCCCTCCGCTGCCGCCGGGGACCGCATCGGTGATCAACGCGAGGTGGGTGATACGGATGTTGTTGATACAGTCGGCCGATGTCAGCGATTGCAGCAGCTCCAGGAACCACAGGTGCTCCATCTGCACGGCCATGCATCCGGTTTGTTCGAACAGCTCGATCCGTTCCTCCCTGCTTCCGACAAACCGTTCGTGGGTCAGGATCGGGGCTATGTTCAGGTGAACGCCCCGTTGTTTTGCTACATCGAGCAGTAGGGAACGCAGCTGCGGGCCGCGGCGCGCGAACCGAGCAGCCGCCGGAGCAGCGCGGTCAAAGGCCACCTCCCGGTTGCTCAACACCAGGTCGCCTCTGCTCAGGGCCGGGTCCAGGGCGCCGGCGCAGCCGATATCGATGATCTCCGTGATCACGCCCGCTCTGATCCGCTCCAGCAGCTGCCGGCCGGGCGCGCGCACAGCCCTGCCCAACCCGATCCAGAAACTCGTTATGTCCCGCTCCCCTAGCCGGCCACGGATTCCGCCGGAGACGAATACCGCACCGAGACGGATCGAGCCTCTCCAGACGCTGTTGCCGGCCGGCCGGATCACTCCTCGCGGCGGTACCCGCAGGAACAGGATCTCACCGGATGTCTTCACCCGATTCCTCTTTCACAGATCCCTCCGCTTTTACGGATGCTTGATAATTTTTCTGAGCGTATACAGAGGCAGTCAGAGGGGAAAAAACACCACCAGGGCAAGCAGCTCGAGCATGAAAACCGCCTTTCCCGTATCCAGATCGAAATACAGAGCCACCGGCAGCAGCTCGAACAGGAACTCATCCTCCCCCCCGGCTAACGGGCTCAGCCGTGCTCCGACCAGGTGGGATAGAGTCCCCTGCCCCCCGAAGTCGAGCAGGTAGCTACCTTCCACGACGAAAAAGATATCGTTTTCCAGAGGGGTCTGGAAGCGCATATCGACGCTCAGGAGGTGATCTTCCCAGATCGTGGGAAAGAGACGGAAGGCGTAGTGTGCGCCCAGGCCTAGGTTTCGATTGAACATAAGCAAGCTACGGGTGTAGAAGTAGCTGCCCCCGCCTACCGTGGAGCCGGCCGATACGCCGACCTGACCCAGGCTGAAGCCGAGAAACAGATCCAGGGGCTCTCGCTTTTTTCGCTCCGCCTCTTTCCAGGAGCCTGCCTCCACAGCGGCTGCGCCGATTGCAACCGCCAGATCGTCGCAGGCGGCCAGCAACTGGTCCCTATTTCGGTACGCGCCGCGCTGCTCGTACAGAGCCCTGCCGCTTTCCACCTCTACAAGCCGCAGCCGCAACACGTACTGCTGACGATTCCAGGTCAGAGTGCCTGCCACGATCAGGTCCAACCGCAGGCCCGCAGCCGCGGTCCGCTGATCCGCCTCGTACTGCCCGGTGGGCTCGACCGCTTTCCGGCTGCTCAACAGTCTCTCCCGCTGCTCCCGGTCTACAACCCGTCGGACCGCACCGGTTTCGCGAATGCGCACGGTCAAGGTGTCGACGATCTCCTGCATCTGCGTATCCGGGACTCCCGAAGTTTCCAGGTCCATCACGGCCAGGCTGCGGTAAGCACGCCGGGTCCCGGTCGAATCGGCTGAGCCGGGAAAGGCTGCCAGCATCAAGGCGACAGCGGTCAGGAAGAGAAATCGAAAAGTCTCCGGCCTCATCAATCCTCGCTGAACAGCTCCACCACCTCCTCCGGGGAGATGGATCCGATCACGGTGCGGCAGAAAGCCTGGCTCTTGGTGATGCGGGCAATGTCGGCCAGGGCTTCGATGTGGGGGCCCGACTGGTCCGGCGGAGCCAGCAGCAGAAAGAACAGCTTCGAAGGATTACCGTCGATAGCTTGAAACTCGATTCCCTTGGGGCTGATACCCAGAGCAATGGCCAGCGTATTGACCGCCGTGGTCTTGGCGTGGGGCACGGCGATGCCCTGCTCCAGACCCGTCGAGCCCAAACTCTCCCGAGCCATCAGGGCGTCGTAGACGGTTTCCACGTCGGAGATCTTTCCCGCATCCCGAAGCAGCTCCACCAGCTCCCGGATCGCCTCGGGCTTGGTCGTGGAGACCAGGGGAACCTTGACCACCTCCGGTCGTATCAGATCGACTAGTGCCATAGCTTTCTCCTTTTTGCTAGGTAAGGGTATCGTACAGCTCCCAAACCCGGTCTTCATCTTTCACGATCAAAACGGAGCAGGATACGCTGCGCATGGCCCGTTCGGCCTCATTGTAGAACTCATCTCTGCGGCTGCGCACGTGGGACAGCTCCCCGATGACCAGCAGATCGATCTCATTTTCCTGCACATACCTCTTGATCTCCTTCTGCACCGCTCCGCTAACGCTCACCGCTTCCACGGCCAGGCCCTTCTTGCGGGCCAGGCTCTGCACGTGATTCAGGTAGCGGCTGGCGTCCGCCTCCAGGTCCCGTTTGTACTCCTGCTCCTCGGCCTCGATGAAGATCCGCGCCTTGAGCAGATCCTCCAGGGCCCGGGTATTGACAACGTACAGGGCGGATAGCTCGGCCCCCGTCGCGCGGCTCAGAACCACCGCGTACTGGGCCGCGGTGATCGAGCTCTCGGTTCCATCAACGTATACCAGGATCTTTTTGATCGGACCGTTCATAATCCTCGCTCCGCTTGCTCCTTTGCTTCCAGGCGGCTCTTTACCAGCTTCATCAGAACGAACATATCCCGCTCGTTCTCTTCCAGTCTATTCTGTATGAAGCCCACCGTCTGTTCCAAATCAGGAATGGCGATCTTCTCCAAAGCGTTGACCTTCCGGATCGTCTTGCGCACCTCCGCGGCCAGGCGTATGATGGAGATCTTCAGCTCCGCCAACCTTCCCATCACCTCCAGGGCCTCTTTGAACTTCTCCACGGAGTTGTCGATCCAGAAACTCGTGCCCAATAGGCTGTAGTACGGGGGATGCTCGCTGAAACTGGTTTCCACCACGGGAAGCCGTACCCCCATGACCCGGCGGGTTTTGAGCTCGATCTCCGCCCGGATATTCACCGCACTGGCCAGATTGGATACCCGCAGCTTGCCCATGCGCAGTACCGCCTGTTCCAGGGTACGGTAGGCCTCCTCCAGAGCCTTCACCACCCGCTCCTGAAAGTCAACGGCCTGATCTACCAGGTTGAGCAACTCGATGACCAGGATGTTGCGCTTCTGATCCAGCAGCTCGTGGCCCAGACGGGCGAACTCCAGCTCATGGCGGATGCGCAGCAGATTGGTCTTGGTCGGTGCAACGTTCGGCAACTCATCAACCCCCGTAGTACTTCTCGATCTCTTCCTCGCTGACCCGGTGCAGCTCCTCCACCGGCAGCAGGTTCAACGCTTCCCAGCCCAGCTCCAGAGTTTCCTCTATGGTACGGTCCTCTGTTTTTGACTGGTTGACGAATTTGCGTTCAAAGTTCTCCCCGAACTCCAGATACTGGTGATCCAGGGGAGTGAGCTCCTCCTCCCCGATCACCGAGGCCAGGTTGCGCACATCCTTGACGTAGCTGTAGGCGGCAAACAGCTGGCTGGCCAGGTGGGGGTGGTCTTCCCGGGTCATACCCTCCCCGATCCCGTCCTTCATCAGCCGGGACAGGGAGGGTAGCCCGGCTACCGGAGGATAGATCCCCCTGGCGTTCATCTCCCGCTCGAAAACGATCTGTCCCTCGGTTATATAGCCGGTCAGGTCCGGGATCGGGTGGGAGATATCGTCGTTGGGCATGGTGAGGATCGGCATCTGCGTGATCGATCCGGGAAAACCCTTGATCATACCGGAACGTTCGTAGATCTCCGCCAGGTCCGAGTACAGGTAGCCGGGATAACCTTTACGGGAGGGGATCTCGCCCCGGATCGTGGAGATCTCCCGCAGGGCTTCGCAGTAGTTGGACATATCGGTCATGATCACCAGGACGTGCATGTCCCGAGCGTAGGCCAGGTGCTCGGCCAGAGTGAGGGCGGTCCGAGGGGTGATCAACCGCTCTATGGAAGGATCGTCGGCCAGAGAGAGAAACAGAGCCACGTTCTCCAGAACTCCCGAGCTTTCGAAGCTGTCGATGAAAAAACGAGCCACATCGTGCTTGACCCCCATGGCTGCGAAAACCACGGCGAAGCGGCTGGCCTCTCCTCTGATCTTGGCCTGGCGGGCGATCTGGGCGGCCAGGTTGTTGTGAGGCAGGCCATTGCCGGAGAAGATCGGCAGTTTCTGGCCCCTGATCAGGGTGTTCATGCCGTCGATCACCGAGACGCCTGTCTGGATAAAATCCCTGGGGTACTCCCGCGCCGTGGGATTGATCGGCCGGCCGTTGACATCCAGCTGCTCCTCCCCCGTTGGAGGAGGACCTCCGTCGATCGGATGGCCCAGACCGTTGAACACCCGCCCCAGCATACGCTCGCTGACCTGAACCATTTGGGGCTCTCCG
>Ga0272441_10016286_pt1 | contig 10296 bp, 6 predicted proteins | sample SSMProp6N_FD_193582 | JGI IMG/M metagenome (GOLD analysis project Ga0272441, IMG submission 193582) | Marine sediment archaeal communities from Little Sippewissett salt marsh, Falmouth, MA, United States - SSM-Prop-6N | ecosystem: Environmental > Aquatic > Marine > Wetlands > Sediment ... | reverse complement strand
CGATAACGATCATCAGTTCGATCAGCGTAAAACCCTTCTGTGCTTTTTTCTTGTTCAGCTTGATTAACATCCTATACCTCCTTTGATTTGTGTAAATTAAACATATTCGCTCCCATTGGAGCACTCTTCAATTCTTTCCGGAACAGCCTCGTTCGTGTTGTTCCTGACTTCTGTCCTGTTAAACGCAATAGGTGTGCCACTTCCCCCTCATTCTTGAAATAAATTACCATGTGCTTGATTTAATTTAACTTAACGGCATGTCTCGCTACAGCAGGGCAGGACATTCATTATCGTAGCGAAAAATGTTACCGATAATATTTCTCGATAGCCGGAAAATATTACCTATTTTATACCCAGTTTTTTTATCTTGTACCGGAGTGAATCAAAGTTTTCGTTCAGGTACTTGGCCGCCTTTGTTTTTGACCCCCGTGCCTTTTCAAGGGCTTTTCGGATCAGCATCGTTTCGTACTTATTGACCTCTTCCGACAGATTGATACCATCCTCGGGAATTTCCACTTCGGCCATCAGGTCTCCGCCGGTTATGCCTTCCTGATGAATAATGAGGTTTTCCGGGAGAATGAGGTTGGTCGCCTCCAGGGCGACGCTCCGTTCGATGATGTTTTCAAGCTCCCGCACATTTCCGGGAAAGGGATAATCCATGAGCAGTTCCAGTGCATAGACCGAAATCTTCTTGACCTCCTTCCCCAGTTCCCTTGAATATTTCTTGATAAAATAATCAATGAGAAGCGGGATGTCGTCCCTTCGTTCCCGCAGGGGCGGAACGCGGATGGGTATGACGTTTAACCGGTAGAAAAGATCCTCCCGGAATTCCTCCTTTTCTACCTTCTCCTCGAGATTACGATTTGTGGCGGAGAGTATCCTGACGTCTACCTTGAAATCTTCCACACCGCCTATTCTTCGAATGGTCTTTTCCTGCACCACACGAAGGAGTTTGACCTGGAGAAAGGGTGAGAGCTCCCCTATCTCATCGAGAAAGATCGTCCCCTTCCGGGCGACTTCGAACAATCCGGCCTTGTCGGTATAGGCCCCGCTGAAAGAGCCTTTCATGTAACCGAAGAGCTCACTCTCCAGCAATGTCTCCGGTATGCCCCCGCAATTGATGACCACAAAAGGCTCGTCTCTGCGGGAGCTGTTTTCATGTACCGCCCGGGCGACCAGTTCTTTCCCGGTACCGCTTTCTCCGAGGATGAGAACGTTGGCCGGCGTATCGGCAACCTTGTTGATCAGCTGATAGACCTGCAGCATTCCTTTGCTGCTTCCGATCATCCGTCCGAAGGAAAAGGCATTTTCCACCTTCTTGATGAATTCGACATCATCCGCTTTCACACCCTTTTTACTCAGGGCATCGCGGACCGTCGCCTTCAGTTCATCGACGGTGAAATTCTTTTCGAGATAATCGTATGCACCCTCTTTCATGGCGACCAGGGCCGTCTCGCCCGATGCAAAGGCGGTAATGACGATCACCATCGTCTCGGGAGACACTTCCTTGATGGCACGCAGGAGTTCCAATCCCCCGACCTTGGGCATCTTCAAATCGGTAATCACGAGATCATATTTCTGTTTCTGACAGAGACGCAGCGCTTCCTTGCCCTCCGCTGCCGTCGAAACCTGGTACCCCTCCCTCGACAGCATTATCTTGAGGAAATCCCGCAATCCCTGATCGTCGTCCACTACGAGAATTTTCACCATGAGCGATCACCTCCCCTCGTCGCTGCAGGGCAGCAGCATTCTGCAACAGGTTCCCCTGTCCACTTCGCTCTCGATAATAAATTTACCGCCATGATTTTCCACGACTCTATTGACGATGGCGAGACCGAGTCCCGTTCCCAGATCTTTTGTCGTGTAGAACGGGTCGAGAATGTTGTTCAGGTGTTCAGGGGGAATACCGCAACCGGTATCTGCAATCACGATCTCCAGCATCTCCTTTTCACCGGGTGGAGCCATGACCTTCGTCACGACACGTAACGTCCCGCCCTCGGGCATCGCCTGAAAGGCGTTCATCACGATATTCCAGATTGCCTGACGGATTTCATTCCCGTTTCCCCGGAGGCGGTTGCGATCCGATAATCCTTTCTCGATCTCGATGTTTTCATTCCAGCCGGGGTTGAATCTCACCGACTCCATTATATTCTCGATAAGTTCGCCCACGTCAACGGCTTCATGGGCTTCCTGATTCGGTCGCGCCAGCAGCAGGAAATCTCGTATCAGGCCTTCGAGCTGCTCTTTTCCGCGCACAATAATTTCCATCAACTTCTCATCGTCTGTCCCCTGGATATCCAGATCGCTCTTCAGGAGCTGTATGGAGCCGCATATCGAAGCCAGGGGCGTCCGCAATTCATGGGCGAGGACAGCCGTCATTTCACCGATAATTGCAAGGCGTTTATTCTTCTCAACCTCCTGTTCCATTCCCTTTATGGCGGTACGATCCTCGAAAATGAGGATATTCCCAATTTTGCTGCGGGTATGATCATAAAGCGGATGAACGGAAAACCGGAGTATTTTTTCATGACCGTCTTTCGAAAGATAGGTAATATCGAAATGGGTGCGGTTTAGGGTCAGCTGTTCCATTTCTTTTGTCAGTTCAGGAAATATTGTATCGATATTCCTGTTTCTCACCTGCTGGATATGGTACCCGCATATCTCCTCCGCCGCACGGTTGCAGGATTTTACCCGTCCTTCGGGGTCAAGCGTCACGATTCCCACCCCGACCGATTCGATAATACTCCGATGAAGCAGATCCAGCTGATTGAAGGCGCTTTCCTTCTGGGAAAGCAGCGTCCGCGCACTTTTCTCCTGTTCCACCACAAAGCTTGCCAGGAAGGCTATGATGTAAAACGACAGGACATAGGTGAACATTCTTGAAAAGACATACCCTCCGCTGAAATCATAGGAATGGACCCCGCTGTAGAAGGGATCGACCAGCCCGACGTATTCCAACTGCATGAGTATTCCATAGAGGGCACTGCTCACCGTCGCGATGAAGAGCGCCCCTTTTTTCCCGGTAAAGAGAACCGTATAGATAATGACCAGGGGATAAAGGGTCACATAGATGCTTTCGATTCCGCCCGTCACATAGACAAGCGACGTGATGAGCATGACATCCATCATGCTCTGGACAAAGACGTTCATGAGGACATCCCGCACCACGCGCTGTAAAAGCACGTACAGGATCGAAAGAAGATAGGTAACGGCAATGACGAAATAGATGCAATAGAGGGATGTCTGAAAGGGTGCCGTCGCTCCCTTTATCTGGATGAATGCCGAAATGCCGAGAAGGACGGAGACGACGACGACCCGGTAAAACATCAACCATCCGAGTCTTTTTCCTGAATCTCCGGGGCTCTGTAAAGACATCATGCTGCGCATTATCCGATAAACCGCCTCTATTGCCGATAGCTACTATCCGTGATATAAGGTGAAGACACTGTCATTCAGTGCACATATATACAACGATATCCCCCCATACGCAATCATATGAAAAAACCGGTCATCCTACCGCTCATCGCGCTGGTGGCGGGAATAACCACGGCCACGGCCCTGCACATCCCCGCTTCCGTCCTGTATCTGTGCCTTTTTCCGTGCATTGCATGCCTTTTGCTTTCCCTTATAAAGAAGATGCCCTTTTGTGCCCTCATCGTGCTTGTTCTGGCCTTCTATTTCCTGGGAGCCCTTCATATAAACCTCTATCTCTATCCAAAGTCCAGCAAAAAAGATGTGTGCCGCTTTGCCGGCGAGCCGGGAATAACGACCATAGAAGGCATTGTCTCCCGCCCTCCCCGCATTTCTCATGGCAAGACCCGCCTCGTCATTGAATCGGTCCGTATTCTCAGGGAAAGGACCTCCATTCCGGTATCCGGGAAGGTGCTCCTCACACTCAAGGGCTGCGAGCATCGGTACACCTACGGCGATTACATACGGACCGGAATGAAACTCAGGAAACCCCGCAGTTTCAAGAATCCCGGGGGATTCGATTATGAGCGGTACCTTCTTTATCAGGGAATCCGGGTGCGGGGGTATGTGGGCAATCCCTCCCGCATCGTAAGAATCCGCGGAAACTGCGGAAACAGGGTGCGGATCATGATTGAACGCTATCGGGCCATGATAAGGGACACGATAAGCAGTGCCGTTCCCGAACCTGAAAGCCGGATCCTTCATGCACTCATACTGGGCGAGCAGGAGGGAATTCCCGATCGAGTCAGGGAAAATTTCAACCGTGCGGGAGTTTCCCACCTTCTGGCCATTTCCGGGCTGCATGTCGGCATTGTGGCATCTCTTTTTTTCTTTGTTATCAAATTGTTGATGAAACTCTCCGAATACCTGCTGCTGCGCTTCAATATCATAAAGGTGTCGGCCTTTTTTTCAATCCTGCCGATTATCGGCTACGCATCTATTGCCGGCTTCCGAATTTCAACGATCCGTGCAACAATCATGATTCTTGCCTTCACCGTGGCACTCTTGATCGGCAGGGAACGCAACCTCTTGAATATTCTCGCCTTCGCTGCGCTCTCCATACTGGCATTCGATCCGACATCACTCTTCGACGTATCATTCCAGCTCTCCTTTGCCGCGGCGGCGTCAATCCTGGTGATGGTCCCCATGGCACAGGCGCTCCTCTACCGGGAACGGGGCAGTGAGATGAACCGCTTTCACCGTTTCGCCTGCAGCATCACCCTTTTCGTTGCGGCCAGTGCTGCCGCTACGGCAGGCACGGCCCCCCTGATAGCCCTTTATTTCAATCGCCTTTCCACGCTGACGATCCTTTCCAATCTCTTTTTGATTCCCCTCATCGGGTTTCTTGTCCTGCCGCTCGGGATCATTTCAACTATCCTGGTCCTCCTGTCGCCATCTCTGGCGGCTCTCGCGTTCCGGGTCGACGGCTGTTTCGTGGCATGTGCACGGTCGATTATCGACTTCATGGCCTCATTTCCCCTGTCTACCATCACCATGGCCACGCCTTCGCTTTTCGAGGTCCTGCTCTACTATCTCTTTCTGATCGGCCTGACCGGATTCATTGCGGCCTCGCTATCCGGGAAAAAACGCCTTCCCTGGGGGATTACGCTCACGGTAATCCTGTCGGTTTTTGTCACACAGGCACTCTGGTTCCACTATCAGGACCGCCACGGTGACAATCTTGAAATAACCTTCATCGACGTGGGACAGGGCAGTTCCACGCTCATTAAATTTCCGGGAGGAGAAAAAATGCTCGTCGACGGCGGCGGTCTCTATGATACCTTCGACATCGGAGAATATGTGGTGGCGCCTTTTTTACTGCATGAAAAAATAAAAAGGCTCGACGTGGTGGTGCTCACCCATCCCGACCGGGACCACCTGGGAGGACTCCCCTATATACTGAGTCACTTTGAAACGGGCGAGGTATGGACAAACGGGGAGTCGTCCGAAGCCGACATCTATCGCGACTTCATCGCCGCTATCGAACAGGCCGCCATACCGCACCGGATAATAAGTGCCGCCACGAAACCCGTTCTCTTCGCCGACACGCAGATCACCATATTGAATCCGCCGGAGGCGGTGGCCGGGAAAAATCCGGGAACGCGTGAGAGCACGAACGATAACGGCATCGTCATGAAAATCGAGAACGATACCGTCACCCTCCTGCTCTCCGCCGATATTTCCGGAGCGGTGGAACAGCGGCTTGCCGAAGGTGAAATATCTTTGAAAAGCACCGCCCTCCTGGTTCCCCATCACGGCAGCAGAACGTCGAGCACACAATCGTTCGTGAAGGCAGTCCATCCCGATATCGTCATCATAAGCTGCGGGTTTAAAAACACATTCGGGTTTCCTCACCCGGAGGTGGTCGTACGATATGAGAATATCGGTGCGGACATCTTCAGAACGGACCTCCACGGCGCGGTCACCTTCATCGCGGGGAAAAACCGTATCGAGGTCCGGAGCGAGCGCCGCCGGACCGGTACAGGGGTGTATTGAAGGCCCCTAACCTCCGGCAACGGCGGGGGAATATCGCGTCGTTCCCTTTCGTCTCCCTACCTGAATATGTGTTGCCTTTCGGGGGGATATGTGTTATCAACTCACCCCTTAAGACGAAGGAGAAACCCGAACATGATCAAGATAACATCGGTCAGGGGATTCAAGGACATTCTTCCGGAAGAAACGGGCAAGTGGCAATACGTTGAACAAACGGCACGGAATGTCTTCGCAGATTTCGGCATTCAGGAAATCCGGATTCCCATTCTCGAAAAAACGGAGCTCTTCGAGCGCGGCATCGGAGAAACCACCGATATCGTTGAAAAAGAAATGTATACCTTCCAGGACCGCGGCAGCGAGTACCTCACGCTTCGTCCGGAGGCAACGGCATCGGTCATCCGTGCATACCTGGAACACCATATCTACGAAACGCAGCCCCTGGCGAAGCTCTTCACCATTGGTCCCATGTTCAGGCGGGAACGTCCCCAGAAAGGCCGTTTCCGGCAATTTCATCAGATCAATGTGGAATATATAGGGATGGACGATCCCCGTGTCGATGCCGAGCTCATATTCATGCTTATCCATTTCCTCGACACGGTGGGGCTTGACCGTTTGAGCCTCGAGCTGAATTCCCTTGGCTGTGCAAAGTGCAGACCGCCCTTCCGGCCAAAGCTGATCAGTTTCCTCCAGGGGAAGGAGGAACATCTCTGTCCCGACTGCCGGCGGCGACTCGAAACAAACCCCCTGCGGGTGTTCGACTGCAAGGTGGAAAGCTGCCGCGCCGTCCTCGCCGATGCGCCGGTCATTCTCGACTTCCTCTGCACGGAATGCCTCGACCATTTCCAGGCGGTACAGGAATATCTCACGTCACTCGGTGTGTCGTTCTCCATCAATCCGGTCATGGTGCGGGGCCTCGATTATTATACCCGTACGGCCTTCGAGGTAACCACGGAATCACTGGGCGCGCAGAATGCCGTCACGGGCGGAGGCAGATATGACGGCCTGGTCGGGCAACTGGGCGGACCGGACATCCCGGGAATCGGCTTTGCCATCGGCTTTGAACGACTGGTTTCCATGATACCGAAGGAAGACGGTGATTTTCTCGCGCACCCCGCTCTCTTCATTGCCGCGCTTGGTCAGGAAGCTCAGCGATTTGCCTTCCAGCTATGCAGCACACTCAAAAAGGCGGGCCTGCACGCGGAAATGGACTATTCCGACAAGAGCCTGAAAAGCCAGATGAAGCGGTCCGACAAATTGAACTGCCGCTACACGCTGATCATCGGCGACAACGAGATTGCAGAGAAAAAGGCCAATCTGCGGGACATGGCAACGAAACATCAGGTTGCCGTCGATATCGACACCGTCGGCGGTGCGGTCGAACAACTGATGCACGTCATGACAACCTGCGACTGATCTGTCCGGTCACGGGACTATTTATGATGAACTCGTAAGAAGAAGATAATAGATGGCAAAGTAAAAAGCTTCAAATGCAAGGCGCGCAAATCCTGAGGAATGAGGCGTACGTATGGTACGCCGCAGTGACGAAGGATGCAGCGCAACGCAGCAGTTGGACTTTTTACGAAGCCATCATCATTTGTTCTCATGTAAAAATTCATAGTGAGGTTTTACTATCGTGTCGACATATATTACGGAAAAGAAAAGAACCCATTATTGTGGAAGCCTCGGCGCCGCCCATGTCGGGACCGAGGTGGTGCTCATGGGGTGGGTCAACCGGAGACGTGACCTCGGAAATCTTATTTTCGTGGACCTGCGTGACCGGGAAGGCCTTGTACAGATTGTATTCAACCCGGAAGAAAACCCCGCCGTCCACGAAGAGGCGCGGGCAATCAGGCATGAATATGTCATCGCAGTGACGGGAATCGTGCAGCCGCGACCGGACAACATGGTGAACCGGGATATGAAAACGGGGGAAATCGAAGTCGTGGTGGTGAACCTTGAAATCCTGAACGATTCCAAGACACCGCCCTTTCATATCGGTGCCGATGCGGAGGTCTCGGAAAACCTTCTCCTGACGTACCGCTACCTGGACCTGCGGAAGACAACGCTCCAAAAAAACCTCATGCTCCGGAGCACCGTCGCAATCGAAACACGAAACTACCTCCGCGACGAGGGATTTATCGAAATTGAAACGCCCTTTCTGACGAAGAGCACCCCCGAAGGCGCCCGGGACTACCTCGTACCGAGCAGAGTGAATCCCGGCATGTTTTATGCTCTGCCCCAGTCACCGCAGTTGTTCAAGCAATTGCTCATGGTCTCGGGGTTCGACAAGTATTTTCAGATCGTCAAATGCTTCCGGGATGAAGATCTCCGTGCCGACCGCCAGCCGGAGTTCACCCAGATCGACATGGAAATGTCCTTTATCGATGAAGAAGACATTATTACCATGATGGAAGGCCTGATGGTCCATATTTTCAGAGAAGGAATCGGCGTCGAGCTTGAGCGGCCCTTTCCCCGCCTCACCTATCATGACTCCATGGAACGTTTCGGAAAGGACAACCCCGACAGGCGATTCGGCCTTGAGCTGAGGGAGATTACCGATATCGTGAGCGATTCCGATTTCAAGGTCTTCAGAGACACCGTCTCCAACAGAGGGGTGGTCAAGGCACTCAAGATCGATGCAGGATCGAACCTGTCAAGAAAGGACCTCGATGCTCTGGGCGACTTCGTGGGCACCTACCGCGCGAAGGGAATCATCTGGGCGCGGGTCACCGAAGAAGGCTGGACCTCGTCCATCGCAAAGTATCTGGATCACGACCGGATAGTGAACATCAACAGGCGGCTCGAAGCGGAACCGGGATCCATCATCATCATTGTCTCCGATGCCCCGTCAATCGTGAATGACGCGCTGGGAAACCTGCGGGTCGTGCTTGCACAGAAGCTCAATCTGATCGAGAGGGGACGATACGTCTTCACCTGGATCACCGAATTCCCCATGTTTGAATTCAGCGAAACGGAAAACCGCTACCTTGCCAGTCATCACCCCTTTACCTCCCCGGTGACCGAGGATGTTCCCTTGCTCAAAAAGGACCCCGGCAGGGTGCGGGCACGGGCATACGATCTTGTATTGAACGGCTCTGAAATCGGTGGCGGCAGCATCAGGATCCACCGGCAGGATATCCAGTCGATGATCTTCGACGCCCTCGGCCTGGATACGGCCGAGGCACGCATGAAATTCGGATTTCTCCTCGACGCGCTCTCCTATGGTGCCCCGCCCCACGGCGGCATCGCTTTCGGGCTCGATCGTATTATCATGCTCATGACCGGCGCGGAATCAATCAGGGACGTGATCGCCTTTCCCAAAACACAGAGGGCTACCTGTCTCCTCACCGGCGCTCCTTCAGCGGTGAGCGACGCACAGCTCTCGGAACTTTCGCTGAAGACGATAAAACCATGAATGACATATGCATAAGGGCGTCGGCACGGCAGAAGGAAGAAAGTGAACCGGTGCCGGCATCGTCAGGAAGGAAGTCCGTATCGTAAGGGTATCCGTCGGAACGGCTGTGAAAGGATCTGTGAAGGAATGTCCGGGCAGCGAAAATCCACTGTCCCCACTGATCTCCACGGATTTTTCCTTGACAAAGATATGTGTAGTCTATATAGAAAATATCATTGTAAGTATAGGTACTTCATATTCTTAAATTGTTCCCCATAATAAAGGAGTGGTCGAGATGATAAAAAGAAAAATGTCAGGAACGTGGGTTTTGATGTGTGTGTTGATCGGTTTGATCGTACTTGTCTCAGGGTGTTGTTCCACCTGCCCGAGGACCGGATCGGACAGTCTTCTCAAATCGTCGTCGATCGTCATTAAAGATGAGGAACCAAAAGTTGAAGAACCGGTTGTCGTGGCAGAGGAAGTAGTCCCCGTCGAGGAAGAGGTGGAGCTCGAAGAGGGATCGTCGATACTCGAAGAGGCACTGGCGACCGAGCAGGAAACGAAGCTGCAGTCTGAAGAGCACGTTGTGAAGAAAGGCGAATGCCTCTGGTGGATCGCGGAATACGAGGATATCTATAACGACCCCTTCATGTGGCCTCTTATCTATGACGCAAACAAAAATCAGATTGATGACCCCGATCTTATCTATCCCGACCAGATATTGAGAATCCCCCGAAGCGGCTATTCGATACAGGAGATTGAAGAAGCACGCGGCACCGCAGGTGCGCCTCGTCCCTATGTGCTTCCCGCGGATACGATACTGCCCACCAACTGATAATATTTCTATTCCATTACCGATAAAGGGACACAGTATGTGTCCCTTTTTTTGTGAAGCTTCCCCCCACAGGGCGGGGCTTCCCGGCAAGGAATTGTTTAAT
>Ga0272441_10016285_pt1 | contig 10297 bp, 9 predicted proteins | sample SSMProp6N_FD_193582 | JGI IMG/M metagenome (GOLD analysis project Ga0272441, IMG submission 193582) | Marine sediment archaeal communities from Little Sippewissett salt marsh, Falmouth, MA, United States - SSM-Prop-6N | ecosystem: Environmental > Aquatic > Marine > Wetlands > Sediment ... | reverse complement strand
GCTGGAGGGCGACTACCTCTTCGTCCGCAAACACCCCGACGGCCGCCTCCAGGTCCAGCGCCGAAAGAAGTGAGCGCGCGAGGGGAAGGAGACCCGTTCACGGGTCTTCCGCGCGGCAACGCCGCGCGCTAGCCCCGCCCTTTTAGGGCGGGGAACCGGGCGTCAGCGTCTCTGTCTGAGTTCTCTCCCCCGGCGGCCCGCCGACAAACGCCCACCCCGGGCTATAAGCCCGGGGCTACAGGCGAGTTCCGCCTCTGGCGGCACTCGCCGAAAGGCCCGTGAACGGGCCTCACCTCGCGCCCCTGGACGCATCCTGCCCTGTCACAAGCAGGTGCCACCCGCTCATCCCGCGACGACGGGGTTGCGGAGGAGGCCGATGCCGGTGACGTCGCACTCGACCACGTCGCCGGGTCGGAGGAACCGCTGCGGGGTGGTGTAGTAGCCCACGCCGGCGGGCGTGCCGAGCGAGATGCAGTCGCCCGGCTCCAGCGTCTCCGACTGGCTGATGAACGAGAGGACCTCCGCGGGCGAGAAGATCATGTCGTCGCCGGCCAGAGCGTCCTGGACCACGTCGCCGCTGACGCGGCAGACCAGGCGCTTCTCCTGCCACGGGCCGGCCTCGTCGAGCGTCACCAGCGCGGGGCCCATCGGGGCGAACGTGTCGCCGCTCTTGGCGCGGTGCCACTGGCTCACGGCGAACTGCCAGTCGCGGGCCGAAACGTCGTTCAGGACGGTGTACCCCGCGATGTAGTGCATGGCGTCGGCGACCGCGACGCCCTTGGCCCGGCGGCCGATCACCGCGCACAGCTCGACCTCCCAGTCGAGCATGTCGGTGCCCGGCGGGATGACGATGTCGCGCCCGTGGGCGCTCAGGGCCGTGGTGGCCTTCGAAAAGACGATGGGTATCTCGGGCACGGGCTTGTCGTTCTCGGCGCAGTGGCCGCGCGAGTTGAGGCCCAGCGCGAGAATCTTCCCCGGCCGGTCCACGGGGGCCCAGAGGGCTGTGCCGGCCGGCAGATTCGCCCCGCGCGGCGCTTCCGACAGGTCGAGCGCCTTGAGGTCGTCCAGGCGGCCCTGCCGCAGGATCTCCAGCACGGTGCGCGGGCCCTTGGGCCAGGCGACCGAGAGGTCCACGAGACAATCGTCGGTCAGCACTCCTGCCCGTCGGTCGGCGGGCTGCCCGTCGTCAATCGTCACCAGTCGCATAGCAGTCCTTTCTCGCGTTCCTGCCCGGCGCCCGGGATAACCACGGCCACACCCCGATCCTGATGGGTCGCACGTCTTCAGCATGGGTGCCATGCTCACGCTTGCGTGAGCATGTGGACTTCTCGACGGCCAGCATGGCCACGCCCCTCGACAAGCTCGGGGTCTCGCCTGCGCCTCGACAAGCGTGGCCATGGCGCCCGGCCCTGGAACAGACATGACCGTGAAGGCGACAGGATAACGCCGTCGCGGCGGTTCCGCAAGCGCCGGCCCCGCCGCCGCCGGGTGGCACCTTCCCGTACGGGTGGGTGCCTGCGGCAGCAACGGCGCACGGTTGCATCCTCCTTCGCTGAAGCTTCGGAGGACAGGCGACGGCGCAACCGTGGCACCTACGGCAACGGCCGGGCGGACACGAGGCCCGCCCGTACAACAGCAACGGCGTCCGCCCGTACGGGCGGCTTGTACGGCAACCCTCCTTCGCCAAGGCTACAGAGGCCAGGCGGCAAACGGCGCAAGCGCCGGGCGTTGTGGCGGCGGCGGGCGGCCCGTATAATGGCGCCGGACGATGGACGAGCTGGACCGGAAGATTCTCGATGCGGCGCAGCGGGGGTTTCCCCTGGCGGCCGATCCGTACGCGCTTCTGGCCGAGCGCGTGGGCTCGGACGCCGAGACGGTCTTCGGCCGCGCCATGGCCCTGCTCGACGACGGGACCCTCCGCCGCCTGGGGGCCGTGTGGGACTCGCGGCGGCTGGGGTTCGCGACGACGCTGGTGGCCCTGCGCGTGCCGCCGGAGCGCGTCGCGGAAGTCGCGGCGCTGGTGAACCGCTGCGACGAGGTGACGCACAACTACGAGCGGCGCTCGGAGTGGAACCTGTGGTTCACGCTGGTGGCCCGCGACGCGGCGCGGATTGACGAGATTCTTGCCGAGGTTCGTCGCGACGCGGGGATCCGTGAGGCCGACATGATGAACCTGCCGGCGGAGCAGGTGTACAAGCTCGACGCGCGGTTTGCCGCGCGGTAGCGCACACGGCGCGGCAGGTCGCCGAAGAAGGAGCGAACCGATGAGATCAGCCTGGATTGCAGTCCTCGTGTGTGCGGCGGCCGTTGCGGCGTCCGGGTGCGGCGACAGCTACTCGGCCATTCGGACGGTCCATCCGCCGCTGGGCCATCGCAAGGTCGAGTCGCAGCAGGCGGCGTACCAGTTCTCGACGGGGCACGTCATCGAGATCGTCACCGCCCGCGTGTGGTCGCACCCCGCGGGCGAGGCGGTGCCCGACTACGAGTACCTCTACATCCAGGTGCCCGACACGGCCGGGACGTACCGGGTGGGCGACCCCGACGTGGTCGTCCGGCGGCTCGTGCGGAGCCAGAGGGAGGAGTTCCTCTACGAGGCCACGAGCGGCACTGTGAAGTACCGCTTCGCCCTGCTGACGAAGGACCACGTGGAGGCCACCTTCGACGTGATGACCGAGCAGGTCTCGCCCGTGCCGACGGAGCGGCGGGCCTGGCCGCTCTCGGGCCGCATGAAGGCCGACGAAAGCGTCCGCGACGCGCAGGGGCTCATCAACAAGTACCAGGATACCATCGAACGGCTCCAGGCCCAGACGCCCGCCGAGTCGCCCGGCGCGGCACCGGCCAGCAAGTGACACCTCCCCGCACGGTGCCACGGTCTGGCGAAGCCAGGCCGTCACCAATATTCGCAGCCCCATCATGGCCTGGCCTGCGGCCAGACCATGGCACCTGCGGGACATCTGATCCCGCTGAGTCGGGGGGTGGCATGGCCACACCGAAGGGGTGGCCATGATCCGGGACGAACGGTCATGGCGACACGTCTCCGGCGCGTCGCCATGCCAGCCATTGGGTCTGTCAGACCGGGCCTAGCCGTCAGTCTCTGTGAACTCGGCCTTGTGCCGGACGACGGCGACGGTGCGGGGAATGACCACGTCGAACGTGCGCGTGGCGCAGAGGCGGACGTGCAGCGTTTCGCCCGCGGGCGGTTCGGCGTCGAGGTCGAACGTCGCGCTGCCGCCGGGCGGCACGTCCACGTCAAGCCGCTGGGCCGTCTCGCCCCACGCAACGCCCGTCACCGTCACGGGGTAGGTTCCCTGGTGGGTGACCGTAACGGCGGCGCCCTGGCGGCCGGCCTCCAGCTGCTGGGCCAGCAGCAGGTGATGGTCCTCGGGGATCGTGATCTCGTCGCTGACGATCTCGGTGCAGTTCACGAGCAGCAGGTGGGCGGCGCTGTACTCGCCGAGGTAGCCGGCCACCTCGACCACCTTCTTCGCCGGGTCGGCGGGGTTGACGATCTCGGCGATGACCTCTCGGCCGAAGTACTGTTCGAGCATCGGCTCGTAGGCGTTCCCGGCCTGGCCGATGAGGGTGCTCCCGATGGACTGGATGTCGCCGGCGCCGGTCTTCATGACCGCCGACGTTGAGGTTTTCTGCGCCTGGGCGACGGCCATGCCGAAGCTCTTGACGATGGCGTCGCGGAAGGTGTTGATGAAGTTCCTCGCGCGCCGCCCCGTGCGGGTGAGGAGCCCCGGCCGGGCCATCTTGCGGATCTGCCGGCCCCGGCGGCGCTGCTCGCGGGGGTCCGTAATCTCGTCGAGGTAGCGGGTGATCGTGAGCAGCTTGGCCAGTTCGCTCTGGTAGTAGAGGAAGCTGTGCTTGACGGTGCGGCGGTCGTCGGAGAAGGGCGTGCTGAACAGGATCTCGATGCCGTTGGAGAAGACCTTGAGCGTGCCCCAGATGGCGCGGCCGCCCTGCTCGATGACGGTGACCGAGAAGCGGTTGAACTTCTTCAGGCACCGGTCGCGGTTTCTCTGGCCGACGAACGTGCCGATGATGGCCGTCAGGAAGACCAGAGCGAGCATGATGCCGAGCGCGTTGTCGACGATCAGCTCGTACCAGGGCCGCCCGGTGGGCTGTGCCGCGGCGGCGGCTTCGTCGGCAAGAAGGACCAGCAGGGCCGTCATGGTCGCTCTCCCTCAGGGGGCCGCGCGTTCAGGCGGCCGTCGGGGGATCAGTGTACGGCCTTGCGGCGGGCGCGGCAAGGGCCCGGTTCAGAGGGGCTGGAACTGCGGCCGGGTCGGGGTGCCCCACAGTGGCTATTGACTCGGGTAGAAGGGATGCTCGACCCGGAGCGCTGGGATGGGCGCTGGCTCGTGGCTGTGCCGGGAACCCTTCTCCGGCCAGCATGCGAGTCCCGAAGGGACGAGGGAGTTTAGCCGGGGGCGCTGGGCCGGCGGCTGTTTGCCGGGCCGAGCCCCCGGTAGGCACACCCCCATTCCCGAGAGCCCCGCAGGGGCGACAGAGCCAATCGGAGGAGCGTTCCTGCCGCCCCTCCGGGGCTCTGGTCCTAGACGAGCCGCAATCCGGAGAGCACGGCGGCGCACTACCCCTCGACTGCGCTCGGGGCAGGCGGGCCGCCGTGGCACCCACGACTGAAGACTTGCGCAGCCCTGCTTAGAGGGAGTCCTTGGTGTAGCCGAGCTGTTTGATCACGAGCAGCACTTCAGACCAGGACGGGAACGGCCGGTCGTACTTGCGCTTGTAGCGGTCGATGGCACGGACGAACTCGACCTCTTCGAGGGTGAGTTCGCCGTTTTCGATGCGTTCCTCGAAGGCCTTTCGGTCCTCTTCACGTCGGCTGGCGATGCCGCCCAGGCGGCGCTCCGGGCTGCGGCGGCGCTCCGCCTCCCTCCGGCGCTCCGGACCGCAGTAGTCGGCGGGGCCTTCCCGCCGCCGGCCCGCGCCGTGGCGTCGCTCGCCGGTGCGGCGGTCTGTGCCGCGGCGGTTGCGGATCACCTCGTCCACAGAGTCCGACAGATCGTCCGACATGGTCTCTCCCTTTCGCGTCGCCCCCTCGTGCGCAGGGCCTCGGGGCCGCGCAGCATAGCGCCGATACAGGGGTTATCGGACGGCCGCGGGGCCTGACTTCAGCGCAACCGGCCGGGCCCCACGCCCCCTCGCCGGCGGCGAAGGCCACCGTTTCGGCGATTGACACGGGGCAATTGGAGGCCGATAATGGCGTGTTGGCGGCTCGCGTGCCGCCCGGAAAAGCGTGAACTCTCCTGGAGGAAGTGGACATGAAACGACTGATCACCGTGCTCACCGTCGCGTGCGTCGTCGCGGGGACCGTGGGCGTCGTCTGGCTCGCCGGCTGCAACGGCGGCAGCGCCGACCGCCCGCGCGCACCCAAGGCCCAGGCCTATGTCTGCGAGAACTGCGGGCACAAGTTCGGCGTGCCCAACACCATGCCCGTCAAGCAGAGGCCGTTCCCGCCGATCGTCTGCCCCAAGTGCGGCAAGCAGGCCGCCGTGCGGGCCTACCTGTACGCGCCCAAGGGCGGCGGAGACCCGGTCATCTACAAGTACGAGAAGTACACCGACAAGCAGATCGACGCCATGGTCAAGTACCGCGACGAGACGCCGATCGAACAGCTCGAATTCGAGGATCCCGAGACGATCGTCTCCGCCGGGGGGGACTCGTCGCTCATCAAGTACGCCGACGAGGACAAGTGGTTCAACCCGGCGCGGGAGCCCGAGAAGGACAGGCCGTTCACCGAGATGCAGAAGCGCTTTAAGAGCATCATCCCGGTTTTCCCCAAGGACTGGCCGGTCGAGAAGCCCGAGAACCTCAAGCAGCGGTAGGCCGGTGGCGTCGTCCGCGTGCGACGAAAGCCCGGAACCGATTCAGCCTTGCAATCCGGGCGCCCGGGACCTACAATGGGAGCCGATTTGCCGAGCGGGTGTAGCTCAGTTGGTAGAGCGCCACGTTGCCAACGTGGTTGTCGTGGGTTCAAGTCCCATCACCCGCTCCAGTTATCTACCTGCCGAGCCTTCCGAGCGGCTGGGGGGTCGTCTGGCTAGGTCCGTCGGAGGTTGTCCACGGGACTCCGGCGGGCGGGTAGCCGCCCTGGTCGTCGCTTGAGCACGCGAGGAGCCCGTGCCCGTCAGACCAGCGCCGTGACGTGAGAGGAGGCACAGCCCTGCCCTCCCAGACGGCTGTCCAAGGAGAGCCCCGATGCCCGTGACCATCGAAGACGCCGGGATCTGCAAGAAGAAGCTGTCGTTCGAGATCCCGCGGGACGACATCCAGTCCAAGATCGACTCGACGCTCGACGAGCTCACGAAGACCGCCCAGCTTCCGGGGTTCCGCCCGGGCCACGCGCCCAGGCGGCTGGTCCAGAAGAAGCTCCGCGAGGAGATCGACGGCCAGGTCAAGGCCGAGCTGATCAGCGAGGCCTACAAGAAGGCCGTCGAGGAACACAAGCTCGACGTCCTGCGCGAAGAGGAGTTCGACCCGGCGAAGATCGAGCTGCCCGACGACGGGCCGATGGTCTTCGACGTCGAGATCGAGGTCAAGCCCGAGATCACGCCGCCCGACCTGTCGGACATCCAGCTCCAGGTGCCGCGCGTCGAGGTCTCCGACGACGACGTCCGCCAGGCGGTCGACAACCTGCGCCGGACGCGCGGCCGGTTCGTCGAGCAGACCAAGACGGTCAAGGCGGCCGAGCGCGACATGCTCACCGCCGACGTCCGGATCACCGCCGACGGCGAGGCGCTCTTCGAGGCCGCCGACGGCAGCCTGGCCGTCTTCCCGCAGGCCATCGGCGGCATCCGCATCGACGCCCTGGCCGAGGAATTGGCCGGCAAGAAGGCCGGCGACACCGCGGCCTTCACCGTGACGATCCCCGACGACTACGAGACCGAGTCGCTGCGCGGCAAGGAGGCGGAGGTCGCGATCGCCGTCAAGGCCGTTCGCCGCATCGAGATGCCCCCGCTGGACGACGACTTCGCCAAGAGCCTGGGGGTCGACACGGTGGCCGCCCTGGAAAGGGCCGTCCGCGAGCGGATCGACAGCGAGGCGTCCGACACGCGGGAAGCCGCCCGGCGCGACGCCCTGGCCGCCTGGCTCCTGGAGAAGGTTTCCCTGGAGGTGCCCGAAGGGGTGGCCGAGGCCAACGCCGGCCGCGTCTTCAGCCAGCAGGTGGTCAGCCTCCAGCGGCGCGGCGTGCCGATCCCGCAGATCGAGGAGCGGGCCGACGAACTGATGCAGGCCTGCCGCAACCGGGCCCAGCGGGACCTCAAGCTGGCCTTCGTTCTCGAAGCCATCGCCCGACAGGAAAACATGGAGACCACCGAGGACGAGGTGCAGGCCCGCGTCAAGCTGATCGCCGACAACTACGGCCGGCCGGCCGACCGCGTGTACGAGGACCTGGAGAAGCGCGGCCACCTGGGCGCCCTGCGCGAGCAGCTCCGCGACGACAAGGTCTACCAGGTGCTGCTGTCGAAGGCCACGGTGACCGAGGTCGAACCGCCCAGACCCGAGCCGCCCGCGGACGCCAAGGCCGGGAAGTCGGCCGAGGCCGAGAAACCGGCGAAATCGGCGAAATCGGCCAAGAAGCCCGCCGCAAAGGCCGGCGCGAAAAGGGGTACGCCGAAACGCAAGAAACCGAAGGCCAAAGACGACGACGCACCCGTCGACGACGAGGCCACGTAACCGGTGTGAGGCCGGCCGTCGGCGCGACGCCATCGCGCGAGGCCGGCAGCGGAAGGACAGGCCCATGCCCTACGGCGACTACCAGCGACAGCGGTGGATGACCCTCCAGGACCTGCTCCTGGAGAACCGCATCGTCTTCCTCGAGGGCGGCATCGACGACGCCGTGGCCAACAACGTCGTCATGAAGCTGCTCTTTCTCCAGAGCGAGAAGAAGAACGAGGATATCAGCCTCTACATCAACTCGCCCGGCGGGTACCTGTCGAGCACCATGGCCGTTTACGACACGATGCAATTCCTCCAGTGCAACGTGGCGACCTACTGCATCGGCATCGCCGCGAGCGGCGCGGCCCTGCTCCTGACCGGCGGCACGCCCGGCAAGCGGTTCATCCTGCCCCACGCCAAGGTGATGATCCACCAGCCCGGGGGCGAGGTCGGCGGACAGGCCACCGACATCGAAATCGCCGCACGAGAGGTCCTCAAGGACAAGGACGTCCTCATCCGCCTGTTCGCCGAGCACTGCAAGAAGGACCCCGAACAGGTCCGTGATGACATCGAGCGCGACCGGTACCTTTCGGCCGCCGAGGCCGTCGAGTACGGCCTCGTGGACGAGGTCCTGAACGCCGAGAAGAAGCCCTAGGGGCGCGGCCGTACAAGCCGCCGGCACTGCCGGCGGACGCCGTGGCCGTTGCTGTTCGTTCCCGAACATCTGCCGACAGAAGGAGCGCCCATGGGAACCCCGCGAGCCCAGCACCTGATCCCGATGGTCATCGAAACGAGCGGCCGCGGCGAACGGGCCTACGACATCTACAGCCGGCTGCTGAAGGACCGCGTCCTTTTCATCGGCGGCAACATCGACGACGAGGCGGCCAACCTCATCATCGCCCAGATGCTCTTTCTCCAGAACGAGGACCCCGAGGGCGACCTCCACCTCTACATCAACTCGCCCGGCGGCTGGGTGACGGCCGGACTGGCCATCTACGACACCATGCAGTTCATCAGCGCCCCGGTGGCCACCTACTGCCTCGGCCAGGCCGCCAGCATGGGCGCCGTCCTCCTCACGGCCGGCGAAAAGGGCAAACGCTTCATCCTGCCCAGCTCGCGGATCATGATCCACCAGCCCCTGGGCGGGGCGCGCGGCACCGCGACCGACATCTCCATCCAGGCCGAGGAAATCATCCGCCTCAGAAGGATGCTCAACGAGATCCTCGCCCGCCATACCGGGCAGCCGCTCGAACGCATCGAGAAAGACACCGACCGCGACCGCTTCATGAGCGGACAGGAAGCCGTCGAGTACGGCCTGGCCGACCGGGTCCTCCAGCACATGCCGCACCCGAAAGCCAAGTAGCCGACCGCGCGAGCACGCGACCGATGGCCCCCGGTGCACCCACGCGGATTCTGCGGCCATGAAGAAGACGCCACGCGGCAGATTGGAGAAGCCAGGACACCGGCGATCGCCCGGCGGCGGCGCGGCCGCGCCGACTGGTCCCGGCGCGACGGGCGCCGCCCCGCCCGGTCGCGGGCGGCTCCTTCTGGCCGCGGCTGTCATTGTCGCCGCGGGACTGGCCGCCTACTCGAACTCGTTCCAGGGTGTCTTTCTCCTCGACGACGAGCACACCATCACCGCCAACGAAAACGTCCGGCACCTTTGGCCACCCTGGCAGGCGATGTTCGACCCGCAGCAGGGCAACCGGCCAGTGGTGGCGCTGTCCCTGGCCGCCAACTACGCCTTGGGCGGCCTCGACGTCCAGGGCTACCACGCCGTCAACCTGGCCGTCCACCTGCTGGCGGCCCTCGTGCTCTTCGGCCTCGTGCGGCGCACGCTGCTGCTCGAGCGGCTCAAGGAACGCTTCGGCAGGGCGGCATTCCCGCTGGCTCTGGCCATGGCCGTGCTCTGGATGGTCCATCCGCTCCAGACCGAGTCGGTCACCTACGTCATCCAGCGGGCCGAGTCGATGATGGGCCTGGCGCTGCTGGCGACGCTCTACTTCACCCTGCGCGGGGCCACGTCGGCCCGGCCCCGGCGCTGGTACGCCGCCGCGGTCGTCGCGTGCGCCGTCGGCATGGGCACCAAGGAGACCATGCTCATCGCCCCGCTCGTGGTGCTCCTCTATGACCGGACGCTGGTGGCGCGGAGCTTCGCCGAAGTGTTCCGCCGGCGCTGGGGACTCTACGCCGGCCTGGCCGCCACCTGGGGCGTGTTCGCCGCCATCGCGGCCATCGTGATGCCGGGCATGTCCGGCGCCGAGGTCCGCGGCGCGGCATCGCCCGGCACGTACGCCGTGACGCAACTGGAGGTGGTCGCCCACTACCTTCGCCTGGCCTTCTGGCCCGACCGGCTGTGCTTCCACTATGAATGGGCGATGGCCCACGGCCTCGGCGACGTGTGGCCCTGGGCGATCCTGATGGCGGCACTGGCCGCCGCCACGCTCCTGACGCTTTGGCGGCGCTCGCCGATGGGGTTCCTCGGCCTGTGGTTCTTCGTCACGCTGGCCCCCACGTCGAGCCTGTGGCCGGTGGAAGATCCGGTGTTCGAGCACCGGATGTACCTGCCGCTGGCAGGCGTGGTGGTCGCCGTGGTCCTCGGAGCCTA
>Ga0272441_10016284_pt1 | contig 10297 bp, 9 predicted proteins | sample SSMProp6N_FD_193582 | JGI IMG/M metagenome (GOLD analysis project Ga0272441, IMG submission 193582) | Marine sediment archaeal communities from Little Sippewissett salt marsh, Falmouth, MA, United States - SSM-Prop-6N | ecosystem: Environmental > Aquatic > Marine > Wetlands > Sediment ... | reverse complement strand
ATTCACATCAAAATATCAAAAATGTCAACATTTATTCACTTTTCTTTCGCGTATGAGTAACCAATCATGGGATCAAACCTTTTATTTTTTCCTGGATTATTTTAAAAAAGGCCCGCCCATACTTGACATTTTTGATATTTGTTCATATTTTAAATTTGTACAATATTCTTAATTTCTTTAAGGTATACCAAGATGAAAACCAAAGCGAACAACATCCGTTTCTGTCTTGACAGTGAATGCAGAAATTCGGTCTATATGTCCCGGGGCATGCTGGACCGCTACTTTGAACGTTTCGCCTGGATATAATCCGGATAGAATATAAAAATTTTCTTTCAATTTTACATAAGTAAAAATAGGGGCAGCAATCGCTGTCTTTTTTTTATCCCTGACTTTTCCGTGACCCTTCCCGCGGCTGAAGATGTACCCCGATTCCCGGTCCTGACCTCAACCTGCAGGATCACGAAAAAATATGCCTGCATGGACAAATATGTCTTGATTTTATTGCACCCCGGTTATATGTCTCCCGCACTTAAATTTCATGCCTTTGAGGGGGCTACAGGTGAACAAAAATAAAAAGAAAAAACTCGTTCAGGTGCTCGGGCCGGTTGAAAATCTTGAAAGTTATGTAAAAGCAGACTGGTGGAAGGAGATTTTTAATGCCAATTACCTGAGGACAGACGGAGATGTCGTAAATGACCCTGCAATTACCACAACAGAGATAGAAACCTTTTTATCCCTTACCGGTATCGTGAAAGAGGACGTAATTCTTGACCTCTGCTGCGGACAGGGCAGACACACCTTTGAAATGGCAGGAAGGGGATTTAAAAACCTCCATGGTCTTGACCGTTCACATTACCTTATCAGCCGTGCCAAAATCAAAAACCGGGACCAGCACCGGGCCATCACCTTCAGGGAAGGAGACGCCCGCGCCCTTCCTTATGAAGTCGATTTTTTCGACAGCGTAATGATAATGGGAAACAGTTTCGGCTACTTCGAATCCCTTCATGATGACGTGAGAGTACTCAGGGAAGTGTCCCGGGTTCTGAAGCCCGGGGGAAAACTTCTTCTCGATATCACCGACGGGTCATACATGCGCAGATCTTATGAGCCCAGGAGCTGGGAATGGATTGACAGGGACTATTTTGTGTGCAGGGAACGGTCCCTTTCGGAAGACGGCAGGCGGCTGGTCTCCAGGGAGGTGATCACGCACGTAAAAAAGGGCGTGGTTGCAGACCAGTTTTACGCGGAACGGCTTTATACACAGGAGTCAATTACCGAGCTTCTCATGCAGGCAGGATTCCGCGATATTGAAATTCATCAGAATCTCGAGCCGGATTCCAAAAGGAACCAGGACCTGGGCATGATGGCGAAACGGATGATAATTACCAGCAGCATCAGGAAGGACTGGACCCCGAAAAAGGCGAAGAAAAAAACCCGGAAAACAATTGCGGTGCTCATGGGAGATCCTGGTCTTGATGACATGGTCAAGCCGGGCGCAATCTTTTCCGACAATGACCATCACACCATCAATGAGCTGAAAAATGCCCTGTCCGGGATCAGCGAGTATAATTTTATTTATAAAAATCACCATGGGAAAATGCTACAGGAGCTTGTCCGTGAAAAGGAAAGGTACACCTTCGTGTTTAACCTCTGTGATGAAGGTTTCAACAACCAGGCATCAAAGGAGCTCCATGTGCCGGCGATCCTGGAAATACTCGGTATCCCCTACACCGGAGGCACGCCCCAGTGCCTCGCCTTCTGCTACGACAAGTCACTCGTAAGGGGAATCGCGAAAGAGCTTGACCTGCCCGTGCCGGAAGCATTTACCATCCGTCCGGAGGACCTTAATTTTTTTGACCTGCCCATCCATTTTCCCGTAATCGTAAAGCCGAATCTTGGTGATTCCAGCTTCGGGATCACCCGCGAAAGTGTCTGTGATACGGTTGAAGACCTTGAGCAGGTTATCGGCATGCTGCGAGAGAAAATCGGGCATGAGCAGAACATACTCGTGGAAGAATTCCTCACCGGCAAAGATCTGAGCGTGGGTATAATCGGCAACATGCCTGACAACTACACAGTGCTTCCCATTATTGAGGAGGACTATTCCTCGCTCCCTGATGAACTTCCCAGGATATGCGGCTACGAGGCAAAGTGGGACCCGGATTCACCCTACTGGAAAATACAGTCCGTACCTGCGGAGCTACCGGAAGAGACCTCGCGTTTCCTTGTCGCGAGCTGCCTGAAGATGTTCGCACGTCTGCAGTGCAGGGACTATGCCCGTTTTGACTGGAGGCTGGACAGGAACGGTACCCCAAGGCTTCTGGAGGTAAACCCCAACCCGGGCTGGTGCTGGGACGGGCACCTTGCACGCATGTGCGCCATGGCAGGACTCTCATACCGGGACATGCTGAATGAGATCATCAAAAGCGGGGAAAAACGGATATTCGGCACGACCTGAAAGACTGAAATATTAGCGGCCGGGTATATAATCATATGCCCGGCTCTGACCCCAATCTCTTGAACAGCTCTTAACAGCACACTGGAAAGAATAAACAGCGTGGTCAAACAGACAAGCGTGGGCAATGAAATCATTGAACAGGTCCAGGAGACTATCCACGACATTCGTTCCCAGAGCAACAGGATAGCGCAGACCATATCTATAATCGTGGAGATCTCGGACAAGATAAACCTTCTGTCCCTTAACGCAAGTATTGAAGCTGCAAGGGCAGGAGAGCACGGGAGGGGCTTTGCTGTTGTCGCGGATGAAGTTGGAAAACTGGCCGCACTTACCGGTGACAGTACAAAGGAAATCGAATCTGTGCTTTCACAGAATGACGAGAAGACAAAAGCCGGCGTAGCCATAATTAAGGAAGCCGCAGATAATATTAAAAGCATGATACAGGAAATGATAAGCAGTTCGGGTGAAATAGACGAACCCAGGGACAACATTTTTGTAAAGGAAAAATTTCTCGTGAGCATCAGGGGCCAGGTAGAAAAAACAACGAACTTTCGCTGTCAACCTATAATGGAACCGAGGAACAGAAGCAGGCCCTGGAATTCATGAACACTGAAGTATCTGACATGGTGCAGGGGATCCAGAAAATAACCGGCAACCTGCAGGATATTCTGAGCGAAGAAAAAAACCTAATGGACAAGGCTGAACGCACTTCAATGCATTACAGGGAGGCTTAGCCATTATTAATTATGTTAATTCTGGGTTTTGGAGTTTTCAATAATATCTTTCTTGACAGAAAACCTCTTCCAAACAGCCTTTCACATGTAAAACACTATAATATCCATGGGAGCGGATTATGGAAGTTAAAGGTAAAAACAGGACTGAAAAAAGCCAGCATGTGCATCACGCAGAAAATCCCGATCAAATGGGCATGAACAGGGAACACGCTGAATTTCACAATTCATACCGTGAGGAGAGCATAAAAAATGACATCCGTTTTCTTCAGAGCCTTTACGGTGACCGCCTGGGTCTGTCCCCGGACCATGTAAACAGGGACTTTGTTAACAACCTGAAGGTGCTCGGAAAACGTCTCTACTTTTTCATCCTTGTACTTGAAAAAGACCTTACACCGCAGGACTACATAAAGTATAAGTTCGACTTTCTGCAGAAAAATGTTCCTGACGCAAATCCCCACCTTTTCTACCTTGCATGGAACGGCCTTATAAGAAACGACAGCTTCAGACGACTGCTGCGGCAGAAATTTTCAATAAACCGCTTCAGTGACGTACTTGTCCCCAAGAACATTCCTGCGTTCGGATCACACTTCACCAGGTACAGGACCAAGCTGGTACTTGCTATCGAGGACATGGAGATCAATCCAGGGGGGGAAATGCGTACAACCGGCAGAATGCTTGATGACGGCAGCGGGTTATTAATGCGGGAAGGTATTGTGTGGCTCCCCAACGGAAAGGGCATACCTGTATTTCCCCAGGCATATGTTCCCCTTAACCAGGCACAGGTTATCACCATCAGGCATGGAAAGTCAATCCATGAATCCGGAGGGGACAATCCCGAGTTTGTCGGTTCAGGTATCTGGGACACATGGAAGAACAACTGCCGCATAAGCGGATCTATCGGCAACAACCTGAAACCCGGCGGCATTGAAACCGCGCGCGAGCTTGGCAGAGACTTCAGGGTCCTGTCTGACATGCTCGCCGAAAAGGGTTATCCGCTCTGGTCAGAAAACAGCACAATACAGGTATACGGCAGTGAGAGTGAAAACACCGAAGAGACAGCCCGCTACTTCTTACAGGAGGCGGGATTTACCAACATCCGCTTTGACACAATATACGGGCTTAATTCCCAGAAATACGGTGCAATGACACACAAGCTCAAAAATGATGTATATTCTCAGATGCTGGAAATCTACGGCTCAGAAATACCCGGTTCAGAGAGTGATCGCAAAAAGCATGTGAAGGAATTCTTTAAAAACAGGTTCTACCACTTCCCTGAGGGTGAATCCCTGATAGAGGCTGACTGGAGAATCGCCCACTCCTATGTTGAACTTCTTAAAAATAACCTGGGAAGGAGGGTCGTTCTGTGTGACCATTCAGGCGCACTTCGTGTCTTTGAGGCTGTAATCAGGAACTATGATTTTGCCGAATACGCTTCAATAAAGGAAGGCCAGGACTCAATACTGGCAATGGTCTACCAGCCCGGCAATAATGTTCGTTATGATTATATGCAGAGAAAGGGATTCAGTTTACGTGAAAAGAACTGATTGAACCCGGACCCGGGCCGGACCATTTTACTGGTTCAGCCGCATATACTGCATGGTCCCGTCCTGGATTACCCCGACCTTCGCGTCCCCGGGGTAGTCCTTTTCCAGTAACTCCAACACATCGGGCCAGGTCTTTACTACTGCTGCGTCATCATTGTGGCAGATGAGGTCCAGCATTGTCCTGTCTGGCCAGGGCGCCATTACAATCAGACGCTTCATGAATGCCGGGACCGGCCCACTCCCCGCGACCTTTGCCTGGTAGTGGCGGCCGCCATGGTCCTCTCCCCATCCCCTCATAACATAGTGCGGCACCTGCCCCTCCGGAGCTATGGAAAGCAGAACCGCTGTCCACTGCTTCTCCCCCTTGAGGGCCATAAGTGACAGGAGCAGTGATATGGCGGACTCGTTTGACTTGCCGTATGCGTTGCACACAGCAATATCGTATCCTGTGGCATAGGGGATACCATAGTGTTCCTTTCCCTCTTCAGCCCCCTTTGCATGAGTAGCGCGGAAAGTTCCCGCATAAAGCCCTGTGACCTCCCCCCTCCTGTTTATGAGGGTATCAACTTTAAAATCGATACCAATGAGGTCTCCCGCTGCATCACATTCAGCGCGCATTATATTGTTATCAAAATTACCAAGGCCCGCGCGTAATGGGTCGCTGAAGAGCCGGTTGTGGAACTGGTTTATGGTCTCAATTCCGCATACGCCGGGAAGAAAGAGTTTTGCCCCGCCCCCGAATCCAACGTGCACGTGAGCGGTAATACAGCCGATACCGATTTTAAGGTCGCAGTCCATGACCTCTTTGTTAACATAGAGTTCAACACCTGTGGGAGTCCTGCCCACGCGCACTGTATTCTGGAAAGCGTCGTGATTATAAACAGCATAGTTTTCAACAATTTCATCACCCAGTTTCTTTCGGGCATTGATCATGTCATAGGTACCGTGACTTCCCAGGGCCCAGATAAACCGTATCTGATCCTTTTCCAGTCCTGCTCCATGAAGAATATCCAGGACTGCAGGCGCAATCTCACTGACAGGGGTCGGGCGTGTCATGTCATCGAAAACAATGACCGCCTTCTTCTTCCCTTTTGCAAGTTCCGCGAGGGAAGGCCCCTCAACAGGATTCGCTATCCTCTCCGCTATTTCATCCCGTGACAAACCCGGTTTATCAAAGCCGGCAGAGGTCAGGTTGTCCACCTCCCATCGGTCCGGAAAAGCAAGTTCCATTTCTGTATTTTCATACCAGAGTCCTGAAGGCACGGATATCTTCTTCATAGCGCAGCTCCCTCCCGGTTATTATGCATGAACGCACCGACACAGGCCGGATAAATCATGGATTACAGATTTAAAGGATTTTCATTATTATAAATGAATCAGAAATTCCGTGCAATGATTTTTTCCGGAATTCACAGTTGCCGGGCCATTTATAACACGTGCGCGGGAAAGCTGTCTTCCTGAATTATAATTCATGAAAAAATCACAGGAGGCCCAAAAGTTCCTCCTGTGACATAACAGTTCGTTCTCAGGTCACGTAAAGACCGGTTGTGGAGAAATTCGGATCAGTGGTCAGGTTGATACCGAGTTTTCGCAGCCCGGCATCATCACCCGGGGTCGGCATATGTGTCATGTGCATTTCACAGTTCTTCAGATACTTCAGGTTTTCCATTGCCATCTGCGCGGTCGGATTTGTTGCCGCGCTTATGCTCAGGGCTATGAGAGTCTCTTCAAGATCAAGGCTGACGGAGCGGATACCCAGCACGTCCCCTTTCAGTCCCCTTATAGAATCAATAATCTGCGGTGAAAGAAGGTGTATCTTGTCCGGTATACCGGCAATCTCCTTGATGGAGTTCAGCACCAGGCTTGAGGCCGCGTGAATAAGTGTGGAATTTTTTCCCGTGATTATCTTCCCGTTTTTAAGAAGTATCGCGGCCCCGCAGAAGATCCCCTCGTTTCCCTTGTTCTCTTTTTGCGCTTCCTCAGCCGCCTGCCTGGCCGGCTCAACCACGATCCGGTCTTCCGGGGTAACACCCAGCTCCTTCATAAGGAGTTCCACACGCTGTACAGTGCTGCTGTCAGAAAATCCCAATATATACTCGCAGGAATACCTGAAATAACGCCGGATAACCTCCTGCAGGGAAGCGCGGCTCACAGCATCATCATCAACAATACCGAATCCGGCCCTGTTGACTCCCATGTCCGTGGGGGACTTGTACATGACCTCTCTGCCTTCGATTTTTTCGAGAATACGCTTCAGGACCGGGAATGAGTCAACATCCCTGTTGTAATTTATGGCTTTTTTTTCGTAGGCCTCAAGGTGAAACGGGTCAATCAGGTTGAAATCCCCGATATCCGCTGTTGCTGCCTCGTAAGCCACATTTACCGGGTGCTTAAGGGGAATGCTCCAGATGGGGAAAGTCTCAAACTTGGCGTATCCGCTTTTTATTCCCCGCACATGTTCGTGATAGACCTGGGACAGGCATGTTGCGAGCTTACCGCTTCCGGGTCCGGGTCCGGTCACCACCACAATCGGCTTCCCTGTCTCTATGTATTCATTGGCCCCGTAACCTTCATCGCTCACGACCAGGTCAACGTCCGTAGGGTAGCCCCTCGTATAGCGGTGCGTATAGACCTTAACATTCCTGCGCTCAAGCTTGTTCTTGAATATCTTTGCTGCGGGCTGGTTTTCAAACCTTGTAATTACCACTGCCAGGATATCCAGCCCCCAGTCCTTCAGGTCATCAATCAGCTTCAGCGCGTCAGTGTCATAGGTTATACCGAAATCGGCCCGTACCTTTCTCCGCTCAATATCACCCGCGTAAATACAGAGTATAATATCAATCTTGTCCTTCAGTTTCTGAAGCAGGCGCATTTTTACATTGGGATCAAATCCGGGCAGAACCCGTGACGCGTGGTAATCAAAAAGCAGTTTTCCGCCGAATTCAAGGTACAGCTTATTATCGAACCTTTCAGACCGCTTGATTATCGCCTCGGTCTGTTCATTCAGGTATTTTTCATTATCAAATCCTATAGTATACATCAATTCTCCTTTTCTGTCTGGTTCCTGGTGTTGCCCGGACACAACGCTGCCGTGCCGGCCATAGTCAGGCATACGGAGCCACTTTAAAAGGTCAATAATAAATTATGTGCCCTGCATTTTCAGGATATTATATATCAACGAACAGAAAAAATACAGAATCCAGGCACGCGTGACCTGTATTTATACCTTGACCATATGAACAATTGCTGTATTATACAGGATTATATCATTTTATTCAATACAAAAAAAGGGGCCTGCCATGAACCTGAAAAGCATACTTACCACAATTGCCGTTCCGCGCCCGAACCACAGCGATACACTGAACACGGTTATTGAATATGTTAAAGAACTCCTGACCGGGTGGGGCATACAATTTACAGTTCAGGATTTCACACTGCGGCCGCACATGCAGCTCCTTGTGGGATATACCTGTTTTATCCTGGCAGTTATCTTTCTCTTTTTTATACTGAAAAAACGGCCTGTGGGAGCTTTCCTGGCTGCCCTGGCCATACCGGCCCTGCTGATTCTGGAGTTTGAGCTCTTTATTCCAGTTACCTCCGGAATTATCACGCGCCCGGGTCAGAACATCATAATGAGTTTCCCTGCAGCAGGTGCTGTGCGCGAACTCATATTCTGCGCTCACATCGATTCAAAAACCGATTTCCTGGACCACATCCAGCGCGCTCGTGTGTACCAGTGGATTCCGGCAGCCATTGTACTCGGCCTGCTTATGCCCGCCTGGGTCTTAATCGCGAAAAGATACAGCCTGCTTTTAAAAAAATCGGCGCGCGTTACTACCGCTGCACTTGCAATAATTCTCGTGCTCTACTGGGGCATGGTGGGCCTGAGCTTCGGAGGGTACGTGTTCCTGGACCGGGAAAGCTTCGGCGCTGTTGACAACGGTACCTCTGTCACAACCCTGCTCGCACTTGCGAAAAATATACACGATGGAAAAATTGACCAGGGCAGATCATCGGTCACCGTGGTCATAACCAGCGGAGAGGAAGTGTCCCTCCAGGGGGCGCACGCCTATGTAAACAATCGATTTAAATCCGGAACTGCTGAAACTGCCGTGCCCCCCTTCCTGGTAAACCTGGAGCTCGTGGCACAGAAGGGAAACATGATCTACTGGGAAAAATCCGGCATGTTCCTGAAGTACTATGACACTGACATCGAGCTCAGGGACCGGCTCAACAGAGTCTGGAAGGGGATATCCGGCACTGAAATGGACTCCTGCGAAAAGATTACTGATGATTCACAGCGCTTCCTCGCGGCCGGGATTCCCTCCATAACCGTTGGAAATTCCGGTCTGCCCGGACCCGGTATGGGCGGGTTCCATTCTCCACTGGACTGCATGAACAGGGTGGTTTTTAAGAACCTGGATCTGATGGTACTGACCCTGGGGAGGTTCATAGAAAGCTATAATAAATTTTAGGCATACTCTCATAATTTTACTTGAAAACAGGGAGTTTCCTCTTAACAATGTCATGACATTATTGGTCTGGGGGTGCCTGCGAAGGCTGAGAGTATACCCTTTGAACCTGACCCGGATAGTACCGGCGTAGGGAATGGCGAAAGATCAGATTAACTGAACAGAACAAGCCGTTCCCTTTTGGGAGCGGTTTTTTATTCCGGGTCACAATAATGAGTGTATGGCTGGATTGACTGTATGGTTCAGAAATCTATCAATGGAGGAAAAAGATGGAACTGGACGAAAGAATCATCACGCGCGCGATCGTTGACACCTATCTGAAAAAATTCAGGGAGCACATCGAACTGGATGCGGCAATCGTGGGGGCAGGTCCTTCCGGACTTGTGGCTTCATATTTCCTTGCGCGTGCGGGGAAAAAGGTCGCCATATTTGACCGTCACCTCTCGGTCGGAGGAGGAATGTGGGGCGGCGGAATGATGTTCAACGAAATTGTTGTGCAGCAGGAAGGTAAAGAAATACTGGACATGTTTGACATCAGGACTGAAGAGTACGAAAAAGGATATTTTACAGCTGACGCAATTGAGTCAGTGACCACAATCTGTTCGCAGGCCTGCAGGGCCGGGGCAAAGGTGTTCAACTGCATTACCGTGGAAGACGTGACCGCCAGGGAGGGTTCGGTCAACGGCCTGGTAATCAACTGGAGCCCGGTTGATAATGCGGGCCTTATGGTGGACCCCCTTGTAATCATGGCAAAATGCATAGTTGACGCTACCGGGCACGAGACAGAAGTGCTCAAGGTCATCTCCAGAAAGACTGACCTTAAACTCAACACAGAAACGGGCACGGTCATGGGTGAGCAGTCCCTCTGGGCTGACCGCGCTGAAAAACTCACTATTGAGAACACGCGCGAGATATGCCCGAACGTGTTTGTATCAGGCATGGCAGCTAATGCTGCGTATGGCGCCCCGCGCATGGGGCCCATCTTCGGCGGAATGCTTATCTCCGGCAGAAAGGTGGCGGAGCTTATATTAAAAAAACCCGGCTGACAGGTCCCTGATATCCGCATGAAAACCGGCGACAGTCGCCGGT
>Ga0272441_10016283_pt1 | contig 10299 bp, 9 predicted proteins | sample SSMProp6N_FD_193582 | JGI IMG/M metagenome (GOLD analysis project Ga0272441, IMG submission 193582) | Marine sediment archaeal communities from Little Sippewissett salt marsh, Falmouth, MA, United States - SSM-Prop-6N | ecosystem: Environmental > Aquatic > Marine > Wetlands > Sediment ... | reverse complement strand
AAGGAGTTTGACTGGACATGATTGACGTTCGAAGCCAGCATATTGATGTCAGTAGTGAGCGACGGCAATACCCCAGGCTGTAATTTCGCTGTACGGCGCTTTTCGGTCATCTGAAGGATGTGCTCAAAGTGACCGATTTGAGCTTGAACGGCCTGTTTGTGGAGGTGAGGGATAAATCCGGTCTTGATCCGGGGCGGTTGGTCAGCCTTGCGATCAAGTTTCCCACCGAAGAAAAAGCGGTCCTTTTAAAGGCCAAAATCGCCAATGTCAACAAAAGGGGAGTGGGGTGCTTCTTTGTAGATTTGGCTCCCAAAACGTCTGAGGCTATAAAAAACTGTTTCGAAACGTTCAGGGACACCCTGCCTCTTCGCTAACCCCTTGACCCGGGAGACGGTTTATCTCCACCTGCCGGATCACAATGGCTCACCTTTACCCCGTCGCGGTGTTTTCCAGATGCGAGACGATGGCTAAAGCGGATTGGATGGCATTGCTGTCACGGTTTACCCGCGTGAGTGGTTCCATGGCTGAAACCATAGCATTGATCTGAGGGTCGAAATAGATGCCGCCCCCGACCTCCGCTTGAATCGTCAGATGCTTTTGCGACACCATCTGGATAATCTGTCCGGCGTTTTTGTCCCGTGGTTCTCTGGCCATATTGGTGATCAGGGTGGGGCGAATTCGCTTCAGGTGCGCTGCCATTTCAACCGCATCCGCCGGATCTCCATATTCGGCCACCCGATCTAACAGGGTGCTCACCGTTCTCACCCGCATGTCGTTTTTGGGGTCCATTGCCGCTTTTACCAACCCACCCAGAGACGGCCGCCGGCTCGTCAGCCGGCTCAACGTCCGATAAACGGCGTTTCTGACGAAAGCATACGCATTTTGAATGGCAACGGGTTGGGGTGTCATCACCACAATCTGACGGTGGGCAGATAAAAAAAAGTCAAGGGTATTGAATCCGGTGCCGGCACCCAAGTCCAGAATCACATGGTCGGCCTCGATCTTGGAGATAGCCTGAAGAATTTTTATCTTCTGGGTATATTGAAGGTTGGCCAGGGTCAGCACCTCGCTGGCACCGCAGATGATTCGAAGTCCCTTCTGCTCCGTGCCCATGCAGACCTCGTCCAAGGTCGCATACTGGCGGCTGATAAAATCATTCAGGGTTCTGCTGGGAGTGCGGATGCCCATGAAGGTGTGGAGGTTGGCCCCGCCTAAATCTCCGTCGATGACCACCGTGTCCTGGCCTTTCTCGGCCAGCGCCATGGAAATCAATATGCTGATAACGCTCTTGCCTATGCCTCCTTTACCGCCACCGACCGCCCAGATTTGCGGGGATTGTGTTCGCTCTTTTTCAGTGTACTGATTTTGCATCTGTTTTTATCCCTTCCAAATTCAGTGTCGCACCAGATGATTCCAAAGATTCCAGATCATGTCCTGTTCGTCATTGGATATGGTACAGAATGCATTCAGGGCGATTGCAGTTTCATCAGCCATCGGATCGAACGTGATACCGACTATATGGGTCGGACGGGTTCCCCGGCCGACCGTTTTCCGCCAGGCCACATTGCCGATCAACCCATCGATCACCGTTCGATTTCCTTCAAGGATCGTCAGGGTCGGTTTTTGTTTGAGCAACGCGTCAATGTGGGAGCGGGAGGTATCATTTTTCAGGACCACACAAATGCCGCCGGTTGAAAGGTCTCTGGTAGTGCCGTGGACGAACCGCTTTTCTCCGGTGTCGTCCGACATAAACTCGATTTTTATATCCGCAGGCAGGCAGTAACGACAGGACCTGCGAACCGTCTGCCAGGCCCGGTCGCCTTGGGGCGTCCGGATCCGGCTTAATCGTTCGAGAAGTTCGCGGATTCGCGGAAAGCGATAGCAGGTGGCCTTGAGCACCGGTTTTGAGATTTTTACCAGCTCCACGGCACTGGTGGCTGCGACGCGGGCGAGGCAGAGCGATTCCTCTTCAAGGGGAAAAATGTCCCCAAAAATGTCGTTTTCCGCCAGCGCAATGGCCGTGGATGGTTCAGCACCCTCTATTTGTGGCAGTGTTTCCGTCAATTCGCCTGATACAATGAAATATATGTCCGTGGACTCCTGACCGGTGTCGTAAACCGCCTCGCCAGGTGACAGGCGCACACGGGCCAGGCGAAGCATCAGGGCCACCATCTCCTCATAGTTCAGTTGGGAAAAAAGGACCTGTGAGGGCATGTCACCGCCTCCCTTGCGCCGGACCATCGCATGGAAATCGAGTCCTTCGCGATGGGAAGGCTTGACGATACTCCACTCTAAAATTTTAGCTACAATGGACTGGAGCACCAAACCGGCGTCCAGGTAGAGGGTGGCTGCTTTATGGTAAGCCAGCAGCGCCGCATCCAATCGCTTTCTGCCGGCCAACAGGTCTGCAAATTTGCGGTACAGACCCGCATTGTCGGGAAAAACCTCAAGAAGGTTTTCAAACTCCTCTGCCGAATTAATATCGATCTGGTCATCGAGAATCTGTTCGATGACGCTCTCCTGGTCCGGATTCGCGTGCGGTTCGATTGCATTCATGTTCAGAGCATTCGTCCTTTTTTTAGTGCCGCAATGACAGCGTCCAGGCGTTGGCTCAACAATTCGCTTTTTTGGTGTGACAGGCGGATGACTTCCACCAGGGCGGCCATCTGGCGGTCGGTTGTTAATACCATTTCGCTTAGGTCGGCCAGTCTCCGGGTGAGACTGGCCATCTGGGCCTGGATCGATTCTCTGGTTTCCCCACGGGCATCCTCCGGGCGGTCCCGGCGGAAATCGCCGATCATTTTTTCAAGATCGTCCTTTTCGGCCTCCGATAGGCCGACAGTGAACGCATCTATTTTTTGTTGGGACATGAAGATACCTGGCCTGCGTTTTCATCGGTGGTCATGGGTTTTAAGATGCTCGCTGATCACCGAGTCAATGCTGTCAATATCCCGATCCTTGGTTGGCGGCAGATCGTGTATCCAGGATGGCTCCGGAGGATGTTTCCGACTATTACCCATCCTTATCAGAAAAAAGAGCAGGACAGCAATGATTGATGTGACCATGATCAGGGCGGCGATCAATCGCTGCTGAAACCGGTTTCGGCGCAAATCGTCATCGATGCCGCTAACCGGAGAAGCGGAACCGTGGGCTTTGATCGATGCTTCATCCATGGACCGCGACTCTCCAGCCGGTAGTGGTTTTTCCGACTCGCCGCTAGGTGCCGGTAAAGACACGGTGTCTTCAATCGAAGCAATATAGGGTAATTTTTCAACGGGCGGGTTGGTGGTATTCGGAGAGAGGGGAAGATACGCATCGATGATGAAACGGTGAGGACCGGTGAGTGAGAAGGTTTTGACATCGGCTGGGTCGAAGGAAAAGACCGCATCAATACGCGTGACGTCTGACGTTTGGGAAACATCGAGGCTGATGATGTCATCGTGGTATTCACCGATTTGAAGGTCAGACAGGTTGTTGATGATCCCGGTCAGAGCAACCTGCAGCGTGTTACCGTGGATGGAAAAGGACGGGGGCGGGTTCAACGGCTGGTCAAATTCCAGCACCATACGCACGTATGCTTCGTTATCGCCAAACCGCAGGTCCTTGACAACCGCCGCTTCTACCCGAAGGGCAGATGCGAGGAGCATGGCAAGAAACACGATCATCAGCGGTGTCGCTTTCAGCGCAACCCCTTTTTTGAACTTAGCCATGGCTGTGTCGCTGGGTGGTCGGGATCGGATGTTCGTCCGATCAATTATAAGGCAATTGATTCGCCGGGTGGACGTTGGTGGCAAAAATATTAAAAAAAGGGTCTGATGTCAAGGCCCGTTGTGGACCTTTATCGAGTTAACCGCAAAATATTGTGGTCGAAGGTGACGGTTCGCCTCGAACCGCAACAGCGAGCGCATGATGGGTCGCCTGCTGCAGGGAGGGCTCAAACAGGATCAGGATCCAATCAATACGATGGTGCCTGCACCGGGCATCCTGACACGCCCGGGGTTGTATCTCACAAGGATGGAGAGGCCTTTTCCGGCTGAAAGGCGCATAGTGGCTCCTCAGCCATGTAGTTGCCGCTGGCCTCAAAGGCCCTGGCTCGGCATCCGCCGCAGACCGCCCGGTATTCGCAGGCGCCGCATTTCCCTTCCAGCTGTTTGAAGTCGCGAAGCTTCAGAAATACCGGCGAATGGTTCCAGACCTCGCCGAAAGTGGATTGGGTGACGTCGCCACATTTAACATCCGTGTAGCCGCATGGTTGCACGACACCGGTGTGGGAAATGAAGCAGAATCCCGTACCGGCCAGGCAGCCCCGGGTCACGGCATCCAGCCCATGGGTTTGAAAGGAGATCGTCTTTCCTTCGGCTTTAGCCCGCTGACGCAATATCCGGTAGTAGTGGGGCGCACAGGTGGCCTTGAGTTGCAGCGGTGTTTTTTCACGCTGGTCATAAAACCAGTTCAGTGTGGCTTCATACTCCTTGGCATCGATGGCCTGGTCGACGATATATTTTCCCCGGCCGGTGGGGACCAGTAGAAAAATATGATGGGCTACCGCGCCAAGCTGTTCGGCCAGTTCAAGAATCCTTGGAATCTGATCCAGATTGCTTTTGGTGATGGTGGTGTTGATCTGAAATTCGATTCCAGCGGCTTTTACATGCTCGATGCCGCGGATGGCGGCATCGAAAGCACCATCAACACCACGGAACTTGTCGTGGAATACCTTGGTGGCCCCGTCAATGCTGGCACTGATCCGCCGAATGCCGGAAGCCGCCATCTTTCCGGCGGTTTCCGGGGTGATCAGGGTTCCGTTGGGGGCCATCACCATCCTCAGCCCCAGGCTGTCTCCATGCTTGGCAAGGTCGAAGATGTCCTCCCGGAGCAGGGGTTCACCGCCGGTGAGGATGATGATGGGTTTCCCCACCTCGGCGATTTCACCCAGCAATTTGAACCCCTGCTCGGTGTCCAGTTCTCCCTTGTAGGGACCGTTGGTGGCCGCAGCCCTGCAGTGAACACAGGAGAGGTTGCAATTACGGGTCGTCTCCCAGGCCACCAGGCGAAGCGTGTTGCTCTTTCCGTGAGCGCTGGGCGGATTTCCTTTTTCAGTGTGGGGATGGGGGTTCATGGATCGTATCTATCCTCTTAGTGCCGTCATCCGTTGATCAGGGCGGCGGCATCCATGGCAAAATAGGTCAGGATCATGTCGGCGCCTGCCCGTTTGATGGCGGTAAGTGTTTCCATCATCACCTTCTGGCCGTCGAGCCAGCCCATTTTTTCAGCAGCCTTGATCATGGAATATTCGCCGCTGACATTGTATGCCGCAACGGGCAGGTCCACCTCGTCCCGGATCCGGCAAATGATATCCAGGTAAGCCAGCGCCGGTTTGACCATGATGATGTCGGCGCCTTCCTCCACATCCATGGTGGCTTCGCGGATGGCCTCCCTGGCATTGGCCGGGTCCATCTGGTAGGTGCGCCGGTCCCCGAACTGGGGGGTGCTGTGGGCCGCCTGCCGAAACGGTCCGTAATATGACGAACAGTACTTGGCGGCGTAGGACATGATGGGGATTTGGGAATAGTCGTTTTCGTCCAGCAGGTTTCGGATCTCGGCGACCCGGCCGTCCATCATGTCGGACGGTGCAACCATGTCGGCACCTGCCCTGGCATGGGACAGGGCCGTCTTTGCCAGAAGATCCAGGGAGGCGTCATTGTCCACGGTATGGCCGTCCACAAAGCCGCAGTGGCCGTGGTCGGTATACTGGCACAGGCACACATCGGTGATCACGGCCAGTTCCGGCAATTTGTTCTTGACCGCGCGGGTGGCCCGCTGGGCGATGCCGTCTTTGGCGTAAGCCTGGGTGCCCAAAGGGTCTTTTTTCGATGGGACGCCGAAAAGAATAATGGCGGGAACGCCCAGGTCGAAGGCCTGTCCGGCAACCTTGACCAGGTTGTCAATAGACAAATGGTATTGGCCGGGCATGGCATCGATGGGGTCTTTGACCCCTTTTCCGTCGACGGCAAACAGCGGCAGGATGAAATCGTTGACGGAAAGGGCAGTCTCGCGGACCATTTTGCGAAATGCATCACTCTGGCGCATCCTTCTGGGGCGATAATCGGGAAAGAGCATGTCAACTCCTGGAAATGGTCATATGGTTTGGGCAATCTCCTCATCGGTGAGATAGCAGGCCGGGTCCGGTGCCCACACATCATCGTGGATCGCCTCGGCGCGCACCCGGAAGTTGCCGCCGCAGACATCCAGCCACGCGCAGGTGGAGCAGCGGCCCTTCACGTGGATCTTTTTTTCTTTGAGTTTTAACAACAGGTCATCTTCCGGCTGGGTCCAGATCTGGGAAAAAGGGCGCTGGCGGACGTTGCCGAAGCTGTGGTGTCGCCAAAACTGGTCGGCATACACCTCGCCGTCCCAGCTGACGCAGCCGATGCCGCGGCCGGAGTTGTTGCCCTCGTTCATTTTCAGCAGTTCGAGAACCTCGGCAGCCCGTTCGGGATCTTCCCTGAGCAGCCGCAGGTAGAGGTAGGGCCCGTCGGCGTGGTTGTCCACCGTGAGCACCTCCTTGGCGATGCCCTTGTCGTGAAGGGCTTTGGTCCGGTCGATGATCAGGTCGACGGCCTGACGGGTGCCTTCCAGGCTGAGGTCCTCTTCTACCATTTTGGATCCCCGGCCGGCGTAGACCAGATGGTAAAAGCAGGCCCGGGGGATGTCCATCTCCTCCAAGAGATCGAAGATGGCCGGGATATCACCCACATTGAACTTGTTGACGGTGAACCGCAAGCCCACCTTGATGCCCGCGTCCTGGCAGTTGCGGATACCTTCCAGTGCCTTGTCATAGGCACCCGGCACGCCCCTGAACTTGTCGTTGATCCCCTGCATGCCGTCCAGGCTGATGCCCACGTAGGAAAGGCCGATGGATTTGAGCGTTTTGGCCAGGCCGGCGGTGATCAGGGTGCCGTTGGTGGAGATCACCGCGCGCATGCCTTTATCGACGGCGTAGGCGGCCAGTTCGGGAAGATCTTTCCTGACCAGGGGCTCACCGCCGGAGAACAGCATCACCGGGGTGCCGAACTGGGCCAGATCATCGATCAGCAGTTTCCCTTCGTGGGTGGAGAGCTCGTTGGGCAAGGATTCTTCCGTGGCCTGGGCATAGCAGTGAACACATTTGAGATTGCATTTGCGGGTCACATTCCATACGACCACCGGCCGTTTATCCTTGGAAAACTGAAGCAGGTGGGAGGGCAGGGTGGATGAATGGCGGCCATATCGCAGGGCATCAGAGGGCTCAACGGTTCCGCAGTAAAGCTTGGATATTCCGATCATAAGGAGTCAGCCTTTCAGCAGATTGTCGGGTTCCGGGGAGAGTTGGAGACGATCGTCACCGGTTTGTCTGAGAAGGCCAGCGATGTAGATGTCTGGTTTTTCCAGCGCCTCCCGGGTGATAAAAAAGCGAGTCCGGCCTGTTTTTTCACGAACCAGCTTCAGACCATGTTCGAAATCGGCGGTTAACTTACGGTAATAGGCTTCCGGCGTGCCTCGGGCACCGAAGCATTGCCCGATGATGTGATCGATGGCCTCTTCTTCCAAGACAATGTTAATACCATGATTTTTGATAAAGTAAAGTTCTATGGTTTTGGTCTCTTCGTAGTAGGATTTAATCTTTTTAAGCACTTTTTCAATGTCGGTCACCCGGCTGCAGTAAGCCTTTGCAGCCAGTTCAATGCGTGAATCCGTCAGCTGGATACCGTATTTTCCCCCAAAGGTTTTCCGGTTTGCCGTTACGTAGTCTACAATGCGTTGACACTCTTCTGCAGCCAGTTGATTAAACACCTGTCTGAGTGCCTCGTCTTCGGGCCGCTCAAGCAGTTTGTCCAGGCTCTCGTGCGGTCGATCGATCGCCTGGCGGGTAGCGGCAAACCGGGTGATGGTGGTGGAGGGCAGGGTTTTTTCAAAAGGCAACAGAGCACTCTCCACGGCGCTGACCAATCCGCGTGCGCCGGTGTTTTCATCATATGCACGTCGGGCCAACTCCGCCAATGCACCGGCCTGAAACTTGATATCGATGCCGTAGGCGGCAAAATCGAGCTTTTTACCCAGAATGATGGGGTTGTTGGGATTTTCAAGGATGTCGCGAAGATCCAACTCCGTCAGCCGTTCGAATATCGTGCGAACGGGAAGCCGGCCGACAAACTCGGATTCAAACCCGTACTCGACGAGATCTTCCGATTTTAACCGGGTCAGGATGTCACCCTCCTGGGACGGGTCGGAAAAGGTGGCTCCGAAACCGATTTTCTGGTCGGCGATGCGCCGGGAAATAATTTTGTCAATGCCGGAAAAGGCGCCGCTCATGATAAACAGAATGTGTTTGGTGTTGATGCTGCTTTTTTCTTTTTTACCGGTTTTTCTGAACCGGTCGATCTCCTGAAGCATGGATACCGGATCGTGGGGTACTTTCAGATCCACGTCGGTCTCCTCCATGGGCTTGAGAAGCGCCCGCTGGACACCGGTGCGGGAAACGTCGGCACCGATCAGATTGCGGCTGGAGGCGATTTTGTCGATTTCATCAATATAGATGATTCCATGCTGGGCCAGCTCGATATCCCCGTCAGCCTCTTTGACCAGGTCTCGAACCAGATCCTCCACATCACCGCCGACATATCCCGTCTCGCTGAATTTGGTAGCGTCGCCTTTGACAAACGGCACACCGATTTTCTTGGCGATAAGCCGCACCATGTAGGTCTTGCCCACGCCGGTGGGACCGAGCATCAGCACGTTGTTCTTGATAATGCCGACCATGTCGATAAAGTCGTCTGGGGCGCTTTGAACATGCTTGATCCGGTTGAAGTGAGTGCAGATTTTGGTGGCCAGCGTGTCTTTGGCCGCCGTCTGCTTGACAATGTACTGGTCCAGATAAGCGACCAGATCCTTTGGTTTGAGATCGAAAAGAATCGTTTTACGATTTTTCGGTGGCGGCTCACCTTCATCGCTGCTGGCAGCCTGGGGCATGACGATGGGTGTTGCCAGTTTCACACTGCCACCGAATTTTTTGGCCAGGAAATCACCCAGCTCCTTTTCTAATTCTTTGGGGTCGGGAATTTTTTCGTTGTATTCGCTCATAATGGGTGAGTATAAGCACCTGGCCCGGTAAATTCAAGTTTGTCCAAGGGGAAAGGAAGCACGGGGAAACCGTTGATAGAAAAACAGTTGCCCAACGATGATTTCTACTTTAGAATTCTGATCAACCACCGATATTAAAGTCTGGTTGGCAAGCCAGCCGGCGCCGGGCGAAAACGCTGTTTAAACCGGACAATGAAAATAAATGTTGACACAGGATGCAGGTAGATTAGCTTTACTGGTTAGAACATTCACCTAAAGCAGACATCGCTGCTCGAACAGGATATATGGAAAATTTCAATCGAATTCAATTTGAGGCTCCCGATCTGACTGCGCTATCCAGCTGCAATACTGTGGTTGATCTTCATTTCCATTCCCGCTTTTCAGACGGTGCCGATACCGTGGACGATATTGCCCAACGGGCCCGGCAATTGGGGGTTGGTATTGCCATTACCGACCACAATGCCATTGAAGGGGCCGTTGAACTCGACGGACATGATGATGTGTTCAGCATTCCCGGCATCGAAGTCACCTCGCTTGAAGGGACTCACGTGCTGGTTTATTTCTATCGTATCGATGACCTCAAGGACTTTTATGCCGCCGATGTCAAGCCTTATATGGGACCAACGGTTATGTCATCGATCGAACTGGATGTGGAATCCATCGTTCGGCGTGCCAGGAAATACAATAGTGTCGTCATCTTCCCGCATCCATACTCAGCCGCCTTCACCGGCATCTGCAACCACAGCTATTCAGAAGCGCAGCTGGATCGTCTGCTCCGGATGGCCGATGGTGTGGAAGTGATCAATTCAGAGAATCTGAAGCGCTGGAATCTGAAAAGTGCCCTGCTGGGATTTAACCTGAACCGTGCCATTACCGGCGGCAGCGACGGTCACAGCCTCCAGGAAATGGGTCGTGTGGTCACCTATGCCGCGTGTTCCCGCAATCGAAAAGCCTTTTTGGACGCCGTGAACCGCAAAGAGGCCAAGGTGATGGGGACCGAGTCGAAACTGTTGAAAAAAATTCAGTCCAACGGCGCCAAATTGAAAAACAGCATCAATAACTACCCGGACATGGTGGAGAAGAATATCCGCTTTGGCAAGAGCGTGATCCGCTTTTGCACCCGCAAAGCTTCTGAACAAATCTGGCAGCGGATCAACGATAAGCACCTGAAAAAAAGTTTTC
>Ga0272441_10016282_pt1 | contig 10299 bp, 6 predicted proteins | sample SSMProp6N_FD_193582 | JGI IMG/M metagenome (GOLD analysis project Ga0272441, IMG submission 193582) | Marine sediment archaeal communities from Little Sippewissett salt marsh, Falmouth, MA, United States - SSM-Prop-6N | ecosystem: Environmental > Aquatic > Marine > Wetlands > Sediment ... | reverse complement strand
GGCGCCGCCCACCGAGAGCCCGCTCACTTCGCCTCCACCCACATAACATATTATCCATATAAACAAAACCTACGCGCGGCCCTGTGTCATCTACGCGACGTGTAGCCCTCCGTTAAGGCATTGCCTGCCAACCGGTTACGGGCACGGGCTGGGGGGCTGGAGCCGCCCGGGCAACAAAGGGCCGAGGCTTCGATCGAGCGGCCGCCCGCACGACGGCCGGATTCTGCCGGTCGCCCGGTCATTTCTCTCGACGGGGCCGGGCGCCGCACCGGCACCGTAACCAACTTTAATATAAGCCTATACGAGGTCGCGCCGGGCCCGGCAGGCGCCGGCCGCACCTTCGAGTCGGCGGGCGGCCCGTGTTCCATGTCCCATGCGGCACAGAAATTGCGATGTATCCCCCGGCGCGGGCACCAGCCGGCCGTTACGGTCGTTGCCCGCGGGCGGAGACCGGATGGAAGTACCAGGCGGAGAAGGATGCGGGACCCTCACGCGGAACCAACTGTGAAAGAAGACGTTATGGCTGAGGGCCAGCCTCTTATAGTGATCCATCTACAGCGACTGCTGCTGCCGGTCTCGCTGCTGATGGTCATTGTAACGTATCTTATCACAGCGAGTTATGTTCGGCCGGGCCGGATCGGCCTGGCGACCGTCTTCAACGGCCGCCAGAGGGCCACCTGGGGGGCCGGATTTCAGGTGGTCGACCGGGCCGGAGGGCCGGCCGCGCGGCAGATGAGAGAGTTCGCCGCAGGGCGTAAGGGCTTCATCGTCTGGGAATCGAGGCGGCCCAGCGGGACCTACGAACTCAAGTACCGCATCTGGAAGCGGAACCTGGATGGCAGCGGGCTGGCCATGATCAGCGGACGCCCCTCCAGCGCGGGCTATTCGCATCTCGGGCCCCGTATCTCGCCCAGCGGGCGCCGGGTCGTCTTCGCCGGCAAGGCCTGGGATCTGCGGGGCGAGGTGCCGAGCCACCGACTCCTGTTCGGCGGCGCCTACATCGCACCGCCCTACGATGCCTGGCTGGTCGACGTCGACCGCGACACGTTGACCGCCGGCCCGCCGCGCGAGTTGCTCTGCCTGCGCGGCCTGCTCGGCACCGCCGGGCAGGACCGCTTCTTCGAATGGAAAGACGACCGCACCGTCTACGTCAACATCCCCAGCCAGAAGGGAGTCTTCGAGGTCGACGTCATCGAGGACCGCATCGGCCGGAAGGTCTTGAGCGGAGTGCACGGGCAGCGCCTGCTCTCCGCCGGCGGACGCTACGTCTTCTGCGCCGCGCCCGGCGGAGCCGGGTTCTACCGCATCGACCGCGACCCCCCGGAGCCGGTGTTCCGCCAGCGCACCTTGCTCCAGGGATGCCAGCCGGTGATGTCCTCCCAGGACGACTTCCTCATCTGGATGCGAGCGCCCGGCCACGTCGGCGTCTTTGATCTCAAGGCCGATCGCACCCTCAGCTCCGACGGCCGCGCCGGCCGGGACCTCGGCCTGGGCCAGGTCATCCGCCGCGGCCATCCGCCCTACCACCATTGCTACTTCCCCGCCATGAGCCGCGACCGCAGCATCGTCGTCTGCGGCGCCTCGCGCTTCCCGCGTGGCGTCGGACCCGAGAGGCGCTGGCTGCGCCACTCGCACAAGGGAGCCGACTACGAAATCTTCGCCTTCCACTTCGACCCCAAGACCCTCACCGCCGTCGGTCCCGCCGTCCGCTACTCGTATAACGAGCACAGCGCCTACCCGGACATCGTGGCAGACCACGACCCCGACGCCGCGCTGCGACTGGGCCACGCACTCGATCGCTGGCCCGACGTGTGGGTCGAGAACCGCGCGTTCGAAACCCGCCGGCCGGACAAGGGCGAGACCCCGCTGCAGCGCGCACGACGCCTGGAGACGCTCGACCCCCCCGAGGCGCTGCGCACCTACCGGGGCCTGGCCAAGGCGCATCCGGACACAGAGGCCGGGCGGCGCGCCGCGGCCCGGGCGAAGGAACTGACGGACGACCCGTCGTTCTGCAAAGAGCTGCGCGCCTGGGACATCCTGGAATCGATGCGCCGCGCCGCAGCCGGCATCGAGGCACCCGGCGCCGCCCCACACGGCGCAGGCAGCGGCGCTCTCGCCCCGGAGCACGTCGCAGCGCGCCGGGCCATCCACGCCGCCTATAGCCGGCTGATCGAAACCTATCCGGCGACCCGCGCCGTGCTCGAGGCCCGCCGCCTCGTGCGGCAATGGGGCATCGACGTGCCCAAGCACGTCCTCCCAAGCGAGAAGGTCCTGGCCCAGGTCGAGGCCGTCGCCACCCGCGTCTCGCAGCCGCTCACCGTCCGCGAGGCCTATCCCTACACCCAGGCGTTCCTCACCGCCGAATTCAAGGTCCGAAAGGTGCTGGCCGGCCGGCTTGATGCGTCGACCATCATCGTTGTCCTGATGTCGATGGACGACGGCCGCGACCTGCCCGCCGCCGCCTACCGGACCGGATCCGTCTGCCGGCTTCGCCTGGGCGACTGGGACGAGCAGACCCATTTCCACAAGCACAAGATGGCCGACGACCTGATGGAACTCGACGCCACACACTACTTCGCCTTCACCTCGCGCCCGGCCGGACGGTAGGCCGGCCCCTCCTCATTGCCCCCGGAATTGCCTTGTGACCGCTCGCCCGGCGTACTATCATCCCAGGCATGTGAAAGAGGCTTCCTGACTGTTCTGGGGGAACGGCTATGCAAGTGCGATGTCCGCAGTGCCAGAAGATGTTCAGTGCGCCGGACGACTCCGCCGGCCGGACGGTGCAGTGCCAGTCGTGCGGGCGCGATTTCGTCGCCGGCGCACAGCCCCCGCCGCCGGTGCCCTCGGGCGCGGAGGCAAGCACCTCGTCCGGCGGGCCCTCCGCCTTGCAGGTCATCGGCATCGGCTGCCTGGTGCTCGTGCTGCTGTGCGGCTTGGGGGGCTACTTCGTGGTGCGCAACTTCAAAAGGCTGGCCACCAACCTGGCACGCCAGGCGGCGGTCCAGGGCATCCGCTCTGCCGGCCTCCCCAAGGACATCCAGGACGGGTTCATCAAGCACATCGACCGCCTGGTCGACGGATACAAGTCGGGCAAGATTTCGACGGAGCAACTGGGCACCACGCTCGAGGCCATCGCCGAAAGCCCCATCATCCCGATGACCCTCATCCTGCTGGCCGACACGCATTATGTGCAAGGGTCCGGCCTCAGCGACGCAGAAAAGCAGGCCGGCACCCGCACCCTCCAGCGATTCTGCCGAGGCGTGGTCGAAGAGACCATTGACAGCGACCAGGTGGACCAGGTCACCGCCCTCATCTCCGAGCCGAAGCCCGACGGCGGCACACGGTTCAAAGAGGCCCTCACCGACCAGGAGGTCCGCACCTTCCTGGCAAAGGCGAAGGAGTTCGCCGACGCCGCCGAGGTCCCGGATGAGCCTTGCCCCATCGACCCGGTGGCGACGTTCGGCGAGCTGGTCGACAAAGCCTTGGCCGGCCTGTTGACGCCGACCACCCAGCCGGCCCGGACCCGGAGGTCTCGCCCTCCCAGTGTTCCTCGGCGATGACCCCCGCCGGCCCGAGCGCCTGGTGGTCCGCGTCGTCTTGCCCGGCCGGGGTATCGTCCGCCTGGGCCCCATCAAACTGGTCCACTATGGGCCCGGCGAAGATCCGCTGATGCCCCCCGGCCAGTGGTGGAGCGACCGCCAAGGCGGATGGCTGGGCGCGTTGAGCAGCGCCGCCTTCGGCTGTCTGGCCGGACTGGTCGGCCTGCTCGCCGGCCGGGGACCCGCAGAACTGATTTTTCCTCCTGGTTCTCGTTAAACTCGTCCGGCCTTTTGCCGATACGTAGACGCATTAGGGTAAGGCGGGGGGAGTGACCGGATTTTATGTCGGGGCTGATGCGGGAGGAGGGGTGGTCGTGGAAATCGAGACAAGCAGGACGGAGGACGCGTTCGTCATCTCGTTGTCGGGAGAGTTGAGCTCGCGGTTCGAGCAGAAAGCCGTCTCCGAGTTGGTCAAAAAAGAGTTAGGTGCCGGGACGCGGTCTTTCCTCTTTGATCTCTCGCAGACCGACTACATCAGCTCGCTCGGCATCGCCTGCCTGGCGGCGGCCTATGTGACCGTCAACCGGGCCAATGGCTCACTGCACTTGGTCCGCCCGAACCCACGCGTCGCCAGGGTGCTGCAAATGACCCGCGTGGACGGTGTGTTCGAAACGTATGCTACTGTGGAAGAAGCTCTGGCCGCCGAACGCGGGGCGAAGGCCAACTGACAGTCGGCCCGCCCCGCCCGCTCAGTTGTACTTCCCGAACTTGACCTCTTGCCCGGTCAGCACCATGCAACCGCGACCCAGGCTGCGGACCGACCGGCCCTTGCTCGATACCTGGTACTGCTCGTCGTCCGCATCGCCCTCCGCCGGCGGATCGTCCGCAGGCGGGTCGCCGGGGTCGTCGTCACCGTCGTCATCGTCGCCCTTCTTGTCCTTCCCCTTCCCCTTGCCCTTGCCCTGGCCCGAGTCGACGATCTGGGCGTCCGTTGCGAAGAACCCCGCCAGCCACCAGCGCCCCATCGCTGCCCCGTCCCCGCCGGTGTACTTGTCGTTGAACAAGGTCACATACATGTCCGTGGCGGTGATGGTGTAGAGCCGCCCGTTCCGGACCGGGTAGGCCTCCCCGTTGTAGAACAGGCTGTTCTGGTTCGCGTTTCCCTTCGGGCGGAAGCGGATCATCACCGCCGCTCCCGTGTAGCGGAACCCCGTCCCCAACGTCAGCAGGTCGTCCCGAGTGATGAAGTTCCCGTTCCCCTTCTCCAGAGTGAACTCGAAGTCCGGGCAATTGCTCGGATTGATGTTCACGTAGCCCGCCAGGTTCTGGCTCTCGCTCGGCTGGCTGCTGCCGCCGCCGGCATCCGTCACCACCCGTCCGTCTACTACTACCTCGCCCGAGCGAGCCAGCACCTTGACGCAGTTCTCCTGGTCTTCACCCAGGAACTCGATCTCACTGATGCCGGTGCGGGTGAAGACCACCGCGGCCGTCGAGGCGACCTCGATGATGTCCGTGTCCACAGCCGTCAGCGTCAGAGCTCCCGACGCCGGCTCGCTCTGCTTCAGAACGTGGATGGGCGTCCCGTCATTGGCGCGGAACGACTGCGCCACGGCCACCACCGTGTCGCCCGTCAGCTCTACTTGGCTGCCGGTCTCGAACGCAATGGTCCCTCCCTTGACCAGGCTGCCCGACGGCGTCGGCTGGTCGTTGCACAGGATGGACAGCTTCTCCACCGCTTCGGTCACACCGTCCGCGTAGAGCACCACCGCCCGGCCCATCTCGAATTTCGGCTCCAAGCTCAGCACATAGCGATTTCCGTCACCGCCCAGCGGCGCCACATACGACAAGTTCACCGGCTCCGCTCCCGCCTCGGGATTGGACCGCGAGATAAACAGCTCCTGGCTGTCCACGTACGCCGCCAGATCGGTCTCCAGGTGCGCCGGGTACGCCTCGGGGAACCGCCGCTTCTGCTGATAGTGGAGTTGCAGCGCCGTCCCAAGGTTGCCCGCCTGGCTGCTGAGCAGGGTGATCTCGGCCTGTGCCTTGACCGTCAGGTACGCCTGGATCGAGAAGCCGATCATCACCCCCAGAACACCCATCGTGACCAGTATGCTGACTAACGTGTATCCACCCCGGCGACCCTCGTGATTGATCCGTCTCATGATGTTTACCTCTGGCGATGTGCCCGTTCAGGTCGAAGTTGTCAACCGGCTCACAGCCGGCTTTTCTACCTCTACTAAAAGCAACGGCTGTTCCCAACAGGGCGCAAAATGGAGCGAGGAAAGGGGCGCCGGATTAACGTTTGCAGGTAGGAATAGATAGAAACCGAAGGAGCCGGCCCCGTGATCGCCCCGGCCAGCAGGCCAAGTACAGGAACGTATCTTAATGATACGCCGCCTGAACGGCTAATAGGGCATAAATGATTTTATAACAAGGCTTAACGTGCTTTTGTCCGCCTCTCGGCAGAATGTTCTATAATGATACGATTTGCGGCCATTGGTCTCGCCTATTTGTACGCCCGAAATGCGGTCCGTTGGCCCTCCGGCACGGTCGAGCCGCGGCCCAGGCTACGGATAGAGCGGGGGCCCGAGGCCGACGGATCCCCATCGGCCCCGGATGCCTCCGGGGTCGGCTCGTCCGTCGAATCTCCGCCCGTCTGCCCCGTCTTCTTGCCCCGGCCCGGGCCCGAGTCCACGATCTGGGCATCGGTGGCAAAGAAGTCGGTCAGCGACCAGCGCCCCGTGCCGTCCTCCGCCCCGGGCTGGTCACTGTAAAGTTGGACCTGCATGGTCGACCCGGTTACCGTGTAGTAACGCCCGTTACGAACCGGGTAGACCTTGCCATTGTAGTACAGCGTGTTCTGGTCTGAGGACGCTCTCGGCCTGAAACGGATCAGCACCACCCCGCCGGAATACACCAGGCCCCCGTCGGACCCTAACAGATCGTCGCGAGTGATCCAGGTCCCGCCGCTCGTCTTAAGGACGAACTCAAAATCGGGGCTGTTGCTGGGATTCAGGCTCACCGTGCCGGCAAGGTTCTGTCCTTCGCCCGACGTCCCGCCCCCGCCGTCGGTACTGCCGATCCGCCGGCCGTCCACCACCACCTCGCCGCACGTTGCCAGCACCTTCATCTGCTCTTCGCCCTCTTCGCTCAGGAACTCGATCTCGCTGGCCCCCGTCCGCGTCAAGGCCAGTGCCGCGGGGCTCGCCACCTCCACGATGTCCGCACCCACCGCAGTGACCGTCATACCCCCCGGCTCCGGCTCGTTCTGCTTGAGAACGTGGATGGGCGTCCCGTCGCCCGCACGGAACGACAAGCCGAGTGCGACCGTCGTGCCGCCCGTCAACTCGACGAGGCTGCCCGTCTCGAACGCGATGGTCCCCCCCTTGACCAGGCTCGCCGAGGGAGTGACCTGGTCGTTGCACCGCACCGTTAGTTTCGCGGCGGCTTCCACCAGCCCGTCAGCGTAGAGCACCACGCAGCGGTCGTCCTCGTACTTCGAGCACAGGCCCAGCACGTATCGGTTCCCGTCACCGCCCAGCGGCGCCACGTACGAAAGGTTGATGGGTTCGGCACCCGCCTCAGGGCTCGCACGCGAAGTGAAAAACTCCGCCTGGTCCACGTAGGCGGCCAGATCCGTCTCCAAGTGAGCCGGGTGCGCTCCCGGGAAAAGCCGCTTCTGTTGATAGTAAAGCTGGAGAGCGGTACCTAACTGGCCCGCACGGTTCACCAGGATCACGATCTCCGACTGGTTCTTCGCCGCCAGGAATACGTGCGAAGCAATCCCCGCCAGCACGCCCAACAGGCCGATCGCGATCAGCAGACCGACCAGTGTCAATGCCCGGGGATTCCGTCTGTGCGCTGCGGGTCTCATTGTGCCGACTCCCGGCACCGACCACCGAAAGGACCCGTCGCGGCGGACAGGGAATGACCGCGCGGGCCTCGGCTCGCCGCTTCCGACAAGTCTTCAGCCCCTCGGCGACCCGAGGGACCGTTCTCTACCGGCAATACTGCAAATGCTGAGCCTGTGAACCGCCCAAAACACAGCCAACTCGGCCGCCCCGGCAACACAATTTAATACATATAGTTACGGCTGCGTTTCCAGAATCCGCCGCCGACCGCCCATCGGCCCCAGAAGCCGTAACGTATTACTCTGAGGCGGCCCTCGCCCCCGTTGCCGACTGTAACATAATGTAATCAGAACGGCTTAGCGACCGTCTGCTCGCTTCTTAAACAAAGTGTATTGTTTTAGTGCGCCGAAACCAGCCGGCGCGGTCGCTCTGTGTTCGACCCAACGCGCACGAGCACCTGGCGGAGACCCCCGAATCAGGTCTTCGCTGGGAGTTGGAGCGTTCTTCGATCCGCAAGCGCCCGCGGCTTGACGCGGCCGGTGCGCAGGGGTAACATCGCCGCGTTCGAGTTCGGCGGTAACTTTGCGCGGAAAGGGGTGACCGATGAACGTGGCAGACCTGTTCGGGATGGGCCTCGCTAACCTGCCGGTGTTGAGCGACGCGAAGTCGCGGTCCGTCTCGGCCGAGAATCCGGACGGCGCGAAGGGCGGCGGCGCGAAGGCGGACCCGGAAGGGAAGGGCGCGGCGCGCGAACTCGGCGTCGGGTGGAAGGTCCGGCCCTGCATCACCCTCCCAAAGGGCGAGACGGTCACCCTGGCCGACATCGAAGGACCGGGCGTCATCCGGCACATCTGGATCACCGTACGCCGCGAGGCGTACCGAAGCTGCGTCCTCCGGATGTACTGGGACGGCGAAGACACGCCCTCCGTCGAGGTCCCGGTCGGCGACTTCTTCTGCTGCGGGCACGAGCAGCGCACCAAGGTCGTCTCGCTGCCCGTCAACGTCAACCCCTCCGGCGGCTTCAACAGCTACTGGCCAATGCCCTTCCGAAAGTCCGCCCGGATCACCATCGAAAACCAATGGCACGACGACATCGGCGGGTTCTTCTATCAGTTCGACTACTCGCTGGAGCCGGTCCCCGACCAGGCCGCCACCTTCCACGCACAGTGGCGCCGCTCGACCACCACCCGCGAATACCCCGAGCACGTGCTGCTCGACGGCGTCCAAGGCAAGGGCCACTACGTCGGAACCTACATCGCCTGGTCCGCAGTCTCGAACGGATGGTGGGGCGAGGGCGAAATGAAATTCTACCTCGATGGCGACGGCGAGCACCCCACCATCTGCACGACGGGGACGGAGGATTATTTCGGCGGCGCCTGGTGCTTCTACGGGCCCGACAAAATCGAAGAGCCGTTCAGCGCGCCGTTCCTCGGCCTGCCGCTCGTCGACGTGGATAACGGACGCGGCCGAAACTTCGGACTCTACCGTTGGCACGTCATGGACCCGGTCCGATTCGACCAAGACCTGAAGGCCACGATCCAGGCGCTGGGCTGGTGGCCGGACGGAAAGTACGAGCCGCTGACCGACGACCTCGCCTCGGTCGGATACTGGTATCAGGCCGAGCCGCACGCCGCGTTCCCGGCGTTCCCCGAACCGAACGCACGCTGGGCGCGATAACACATGTCCCTCACCACGAAGGGCACGAAGGAGGAAGACCAATGAAGCGAATCGTGATGGGTGCGCTGATGGTGACGGCGCTCGCCGCGCCGTTGGCCGCCGCCGAAAAGGTGACGGAGCTGAAGGCCTTCTGGCGCGAGGGCCAAACCTTCATCACCTGGAAGGAGCTGGGCGACGTCCAGAAGGAGGCCTACCACGTCTATCAGTCCGACAAGCCCATCAACCCGGCGAACGTGAAGGGCGCCAAGCTGCTGGCGACCGTGCCCGAGGGCTCGTGCGTCAATCAGTGGGAGCTGAAGCACAGACGCCGCGGCCGAAAGAGCCCGCTCGAAGCCCATACCGGGATCGACGGCTACGGCCATCGCTTCTGCATCGTGGACAACCCGACCGGTGATCCGAAGAAGATGCTCCCCGCCGGGACCGGCCTGTTCGTCAACACCACGCAGCAGGCCGGCGCGGTCTACTACGCCGTGGCACCGGCCGAAAAGCCCGTGTTGATGGCCGCGCTGGCCCGGCCCGTCGACGAGAAGGTGATGCTGCCCGGAGCCGTCCTCCAGTCGAAACACAAGTCCGGAACCGGGTTCGTTTACACCCACTGGATGGACTACTCGAAGTGGCAGCCGTTCCGAGAGGGCTACGCCTATAACTTCGGCGTCGGCCTCCCGCCCGGCTACAACGGAAAGGACGCGCTGCCGGTGATGTACTACGGCCACGGAATGGGCCAGGGCTACCGCGCACCGGACAAGTCGCCCTACACCAAAGCCCTCTGGGTCTGGCACGGCGATAAGTCCGGATCCTGGTTCTTCGGAATGATGAACCGCGACAAGACGCAAGTGGTCAACTACGTCGAGCAGCGGGTGCGGTGGTCGTATGAATGGCTGCAGGCCGGCCGGCCCAACCAGCCGTTCCGCATCGACCCCAAACGCGTCAACGCACACGGCCATTCGATGGGCGGCACGATGTGCACCGCCTTCGCACTCCGGCTGGGCGATATCTTCTGCCTGACCGTGTCGTCCTCCGGCGCCACCATCCACCGCCGCAACCGAACCTGGGTGGGTCAGGCCTCGCGGCTGTGGGGCCCGGTCGGCAAGAACCTCCCCGTGGCCGGACAGGGCGTCGGCGTCTGGGACCACCAGGACTACGCCCAATGGAGCCTCAAGCACATCAAGCAGGAGAGCGCCTTCCTGCTCTTGAGCAACGGCAAGCGCGACGGGAGCGTCGTCTTCGAACCG
>Ga0272441_10016277_pt1 | contig 10302 bp, 10 predicted proteins | sample SSMProp6N_FD_193582 | JGI IMG/M metagenome (GOLD analysis project Ga0272441, IMG submission 193582) | Marine sediment archaeal communities from Little Sippewissett salt marsh, Falmouth, MA, United States - SSM-Prop-6N | ecosystem: Environmental > Aquatic > Marine > Wetlands > Sediment ... | reverse complement strand
CTCCGTGCAGACATCATCCGGACAATCCGGTTCCCGGTCTGTTTCTGCTGTCCGGTACAGAATTCCCCTGCCCCCGCCTGATTCTGTTGACTCCCTTTTCCCGGATTTCAGGCAGCATCCCACGTCTCGGGCATCGTCAGTGTCTGCCGCTGATCTCCCGCTCCAGCCCGCTGGGACCCTTCGGCGCGATATCCTTGAAAACCCAGCGCAGGCCGCGGCTGTATCCTTCCGATTTGACGCCGGAATGGCGCTCGCCATCGATTTTGTAATTGAGCAGGGCAAATCCTTCATAATGCCGGTTGGCGAGCTGGTCCTGGAATGCAATAATGGGATCGCGGAACGGCGGATATTCATCGCTGCCATACGACAGAAACAGCCTTGCCGGCATCGAACTGTTTTCGGCCGCGTAGGCCTCGTCCCGCGCCGGAAGGGATTGAGGACCCCAGCCGACAGCCGGACTGATGGCGATAAACCGCTGAAAAAGGCCCGGTTTCTCATACATTGCGTAAACTGTAAAAAGTCCGCCGAGTGAGTTCCCTGAAATGGCACGATGGGCCGGATCCGCACGGTATCTGGATTCTATGAAGGGAATCACGGATTTTTCGATGAACTGCAGAAAGGCGGCCGCACCTTTTTTATCATCGTTTTTCGATGATGGCGCAAGGTCCCCGCCCCGCAGCGCGCCGTAGTTCGCATCCTTTCCCGGATATGAAAAGCCAACCATGATCAGTTCGGGAATCACGTTGTCGTAGACAAGCTGCCCGTGAATGGAATTCAGCAGCGGCGTATCCCAGTACCCGTCCATGTAGTAGAGGACGGGATAAACCTTGTCCGTCGAGTCGTTATAACTGTTCGGGAGGAAAACAATCAGCTCGTGATCCCGCCCGGTCAGGTCGTTTGTCAGCGGGATGATCTGTGTGCTATTCAGCGTAAAGTGGCGGTCCTGAGCGGATGCGACAGGGCATCCCTGTGTAACGAGAAGGACAAAAAGCACGGCAAGTGCCGGAAACATTCTGTACAAAGAAAGACTGAATTGTCTGAACCTGAGATTCATCATCATCATTTTCCTTTCTGTCGATTGACTGATTTCACAGTAGCATATCTGTTAATAAAAATCAAGGTAAAACCGGCAACCGCGCAGCCGGAAAGCAGGATTCATTTGCCGCCCGCTTCCGCCGCTGCGGTTTTTCTTTTACCGGGCAGCCGCCACCAGGGTGTATCCGGAAACCGGTGATGCTCCCAGTGATAGCCGAAATGATAACAGGTCAGAAATGAACGCAGCAGTCCGTAACCGCTGCTCCTGGCACGGTATCGGTCTGCAAGCGGCGTTCCCTTCTCACGATGCGGCAGATACGTACCGAAATAAAAAAGCTGCACGGTGCTTAAAAGGGACGGAATCACCCAGAACAGGATCAGATTGGCGGCCGGAACGAAGAGGAGATGATGCAGAATATTGAAAACAGCGGCCATCCCGGCGATCTGCCACCAGGTGATATAGTTACCTAAAAAATGCATGTACCAGGACAGGAATCCCCTGTGCCTGCCGTCATGATAGTCCGGATCCCTGTCCGAGGCCGGAAATCGGTGATGCAGAAAATGTTTCCGGCGGACTCTTTCATACGGGAACAGGGCATACACAAAAAGGCAGAACGCACCCACAACCCGGTTGACCGCCGGATGCCGCCGTATCACTGTTCCGTGTATGGCATCATGGGCCGTAATAAACAGACCCGTATACAAAAAGGTTTGCAGGAATATGCCGGGCAAAATCAGCCACGGCTGTTCCGGGATATCCAGCGACAGCAGAAAAAAGAGGGCATATCCCCATGTGCCGGCCACAATCAAGGCAATGAAAAGGCCGGCCGCACGTTTGATATTCATTCCGGAATCCATGACTGTCCTTTCACTAAAACCAGCAGAAAATAAACCAGCTGCGACAGATAGACATGAAAGCCCAGGGATGAAAACCGGTTCAGGGGAAGCCGCAGCATCACCCAGATCCAGGAAAAAAAAGCGCCGGTCAGAAACCAGGACACATAATTCCGCAATGGCACTGTTCCGCCCTGCCATGTCCAGTAATCCAGCCCGGGTGCGGCACGTTCCATCACAAAATCAAAGCACATCATGCCCAGTCCCGTGAGCACCGGGAAGACAAACGCCGGACGGGACTCCCCGATCCGGAAACGGCGAATAATTCCCGATACCACGGCCATGGATGAAAGACAGATGGTCAGCCATGAAAATCCGATAGCCACGGGCACCTGCAGGATTTGCGGCTGAAGCACATCGCCGTATTGGTAGGCCCCGAACAAAACACCGGTGCGCAGACCGATGTATTCCACACCCCATCCGGCCAGCAGCACACCGGCGAACCACCCGGCTGCCCGCTTTTTTTGCGCAGCTGGAACGGCCGTCCATGCATCATAGCCGACAAGCACGGCCACCGCCACAAGCAGGGGCGATGCCATAACTTCCATGGTTCTCTGAAAAAGATGCAGCACCTGCCAGAGCCCGCCGAATCCGAAGAGAAGGTAGAGCAGGATAACCGCGATATTATTTTCTTTGGCTGAAATCATTCCATCATCATCTGAAATTTATTTTTCGGCCTTTCCAGTCCAGGCTGCCCCGCCGGAATACACGCACGGAATCCAGCCCGATAAAAATGGTCAGCAGAATCGCAAGCGGATGCAGCGGCACCGTGATCCACGGATCCCTGTATTTGAAGGCCAGAATACCTCGTATGAGGGTATTGACGATGACGGCGATACCGGCCGGCACTCTGAACACTTGCGAAAAAACAAGCCCGTAAGGCAGCACGTACCCGGCAAACATCAAAAATAAAAGACTTAAAAATGGAACCAGGCGGTAATCCATCAATCCAAACAGATTCTTGGAAAATCCCTGCCGGATTTCAGACCAGTTGTGATACATCCGGCTCCGGACAGCCCCCGTACCGGCCGCTGTCAGTATTTTCATCTTCTTCTTTTTGGCCAGCCGGGCCATGAATGTGTCTTCCACAATTTCACCCGCGGCCGATTCATGACCGCCCAGGCGGTCATAGGATGCACGCGTGAAAGCCATCCACTGGCCGTTGGCGGCAGCCAGCGAGGGGTGCGGCATGAAGTATGTCAGCCAAAGGGGCAAATAACAGTAAACGGTCATATAAACCGACGGAACCACCAGTTTTTCCGGCCATGTCAGAGTCTGCTGCTCCGGAAAAGCCGAAAACAGATCCAGTTTCAGCTTCTCCATCCACCCCACCGTTCGGCCCACGGCATCGGGGGAAAACCGGTTGTCCGCATCTGTAAACAGAAGTATCTCCCCCCCTGCGGACTGGGCAAGCTGATGGCATGCCCAGTTTTTTCCGGTCCAGCCGTCCGGCAGATTTGTTCCGTCCAGACAGCGGATCCGTTTGTTTGCCGCGGCCGCCTGCCGGACGATCCCGCCCGTCCGGTCAGAAGACCGGTCATCCAGTACAAGAATTTCAAAATTCGGATAGTCCTGGCGCAGGAGGGAATCCAGGCATCCCCCGATATTTTCCTCTTCATTCCGTGCGGGGACGAGAACGGACACAAGCGGGTGACTGCCGGGCCGCGGCCCTTTTGCAACCATGGGCGCAGTCAGTGCGTTGATCAGGGTGATCAGAAAAACGAGAACCGGAAATCCCAGTATCAGGCCCCAGATAACAGGCATGCCCTATTCTCCTCTGTTTCGTTTCCCGGAATACCGGTCATCAACGGATTTTTTGCCCCGGAATATCACTGTGCCCGTATCTCCGCGTGTAATTCGCTTTTCCAGCGTATCCAGAAATTCGTTGAATCCGGACTGGAGACCGGATAATGAAAAGGACGCACCCGGGATCATTGTTGCGGCATGTGACATCTGCAGATACACATCGGGGCGCTGCTCGCCCCTGTATTCGACGCGGATGCCCAGAAAACACAGTTCGATTTCGGTGTGTATATTTTTCAGAATAAATGCCAGTCCCCGTCTGAAAGTGACGGGCCGTACATGCCAGGGCTGCAATTCACCCTGCGGAAAAACGCATACGGCCGCCGGATCCTGACGCCGGTTCAGCAGGGACAGGGTATATTCCAGTGATTTTCTCACGCCGGTATAGGAGCCGGTATGGACCGAATATGCGCCGAGAAACCGGAAAAAGCGGTTGCGCCTCAACTGGGATTCCAGCATCATGAGATAGATACGTCTGTGAAGCCGGTATTTGTTCAGATAATAAAAGAAAAAGCCATCCCACCAGGTACTGTGATTGGGAAGCACGAGAACCGGTTTTTCATTGTTCAGGTCCGGCACAGGGTCCAGAAGGCGAATCGTGTAAAAGTGCCGCCGGAACAGCCGGTTCAGATATACTCCGAACAGCCGGTCGGCCCATTTTTGATGTCTGGATGTGATCATACGGCGGATTGATTCCAGTTTATTTTCGACCGGATATAACCGGACATGATAATACGCATCTTTCTGGCCTGCGTCACATACACCCTGCCCAGAAAAGGATTATAATCATTGGCCGCTATTTCATCCAGAATTTTGCGGTAAATGTCGCTTGATGCCCGTATCGCGAAGCGACAGTTACGGGTCAGCATGTCAATACCGGGAAGGGCCTCTTCGTAATACCGGTGGGCACGCTGCACCGAAAACCGCATCAGGGCATTCAATGCATCTGTATATTTCTCCTGAATAATATCATTCTCCCGTACATGAAACCGTTTCATCTCATCCAGAGGAAGATAGATGCGGCCGTTGTTTTTATCTTCCCGGATATCCCGCAAAATATTGGTCAGCTGCATGGCAATTCCCAACCTGTCCGCGTACTCAAATGCCCTGTCATCCGTGCGGCCAAGAATATGCGTCATCATCAGTCCGACCACACCGGCCACACGGTGGCAGAAAAACAGAAGCTCATCGAAATGCCGGTAACGCTGATGACGGATGTCCATAACAACTCCCTCAATCAGCTCCAGCGGATACTTGAGAGGAATGCCGTATGCCAGTGCCGTGTGAACAAATGCGCAGATGACCGGATGCTCGGATTCTCCGGTGCGGAAGGCGACTTTCAGCTCCTCTTCCAGAAACCGCATTTCATTCAGCATCTCTTCCGGAGTGCGGTTCCTGGGCTTGTCCACGAGGTTATCGGCAAACCGGCAAAATCCGTAAAGGGCAAAAACCGCTCGCTGTTTGAACCGTGGCAGCAGGCGCGTTGCCAGATAGAAGCTTTTGGAATAATGACTCAGCAGCCGGCGGTTATATGCATAGCAAAATTTGAGTTCGCTGTCCATATCAACCATGCTCACGCAAAATAACTGATTCGGTGGTTTCAGCCGTCAGCAGACAGCCCGGCAGACCCGCCCCGGGATGCGTGCTGGCACCTACGAGATAAAGATTGCCGATATCTTCGCTTCGGTTATGCGGCCTGAAATAGGCCGATTGCAGCAGACTGGGCTCGACACCCCAGGCGCTTCCGTATTCGGCATTCTGCTTCTTTTGAAAATCGGGCGGTGTGAACAGTTCCATCACTTCGATGGCCTCCCGGAGACCTTCCAGACCGAAGTCATTTTCCAGAAACGAAAGCACTTTTTCGGCATACCTGTTTTTTTCTTTTTCCCAGTCCACTTTTCCCTGCAGGTTGGTGACCGGAACCAGCACATAGATGCTCTCCGCATTTTCAGGCGCCATCCCGGGATCGGTTCGCGACGGGACATGCAGATACATGGAAAAATCATCCGGAAGCACATGACGGTCAAAAATGTCGCGTATCAGTCCCCGGTACCGTCGGGACAGGATGAGTGTATGGTGAAGCAGCCGGGGGTATCGCTTTCGCACACCGAGATAAATCATGAAAGCACTCATGGAGTAGCGCACGCGACGGAGTCTCCGTTCATGCCATTTTTTTCTGAACTGCCGGGCGACCAGATCCCTGTACGTATGGATAAAATCCGCATTGGACACCACGACATCGGCTCCCATCGTTCCGGATGCAGTCCGGACACCCGCCGCCTTTCCGTCTTTGATCACGATTTCCCTCACTTCGGCATTGGTCCGGATATGCCCCCCCTGTTTCTCGAAAAGGGTCCCCATGGCCCGGACCAGCGCGTACATGCCCCCGCGGCTGTACCACACACCGTCGGTTTTTTCCAGATAGGGGATCATCTCATAAATGGCAGGCGCACGGAAAGGATTGCCGCCGATAAACAACGGATGAAAGCTGAAAGTGAACCGGTTTCTCGGATCCCTGAAATACAGGCTTGCGAACTGATAGGTGGATAAAACCGCCTTCATACCAATGGCTCTCGGGGCAAAACGGAGCATGCTCCACAAGGTCAGAAAAGGCCGGGTACCTTCCCCTTCCTTGATTACCACATTGTATATCTTTTCGGATGCACGCAGGAATTTTTTATACCTGCGTGCATCTTTCGAATGAAAGGAGGCGATTTGTCTGACCATGCGGTCCGTATCCCCGGTGTAGTCCAGAAAAGACCGGTCATGAAAATAAATCCTGTAAAACGGATCGAGCGGCACCATTTCAACATCCTTAAAAAGATCATGGCCGGCTGTCTGAAAAAGATCCTGCAGGATGCCGGTGGCTGTAATCAGGGACGGGCCCATGTCGAAAGTGTATCCGTTTTTTTGAAGTGGAAAGGCATGCCCGCCGATCCGGTCGTTTTTTTCGAAAATGGTTACATCAAATCCCCTGGACTGAAGACGAATGCCCAGCGCCAGTCCGCCGAAGCCTGACCCGATAATGGCTATTTTTTTCATTCACAACGCTCCTGTTTGTCATACATTTGTGTATTCCCGGATCAATTCCGCCGATATCTTTGCGGAAAGCATGCACATGGGAACGCCCCCTCCCGGGTGTGTTGATCCGCCGCAGAAATAGAGCCCGCGAAGCCGCCGGCTGCGATTGGGAGGGCGCCGGAACGCCGAACTCCTGGTGTTGGACGAAATCCCGTATATGCTGCCCGCATTGCTTTCAAACCGGTCTGCGATATCCGCAGGTGTCAAAACTGTCTCACATGCGATCCGGTTCTCAATATCCATGCCGGCATCTCTGAGTTTTTTCAAGACAGACTGCCTGATCCTGTCCGTTTCACACGCGTGCCATGTTCCGCCATCCTGCATGTAGGGCACATTGACCAGGACAAACCAGTTCTCGCATCCCCCGGGTGCGTGGGCCGCATCCGCCCTGGAAGAAATGGAAATATAGACGGTGGGATCATCAGGCGGCGTCAGCGCCTGAAATATCTGCCTGAATTCGGTTCGATAATCACCGGAAAACAGAATATTATGCTGTTTGAGCTGCGGCGTGAAGCCGCGCATACCCCAGAAGAAAATAACACCGGAAAGCGACGGTTCAAGCCCTTCATACCGGCGCGTGATACGAGGAAATCCGGGGATCAGTTTCTGATGGGCAACCACAACATCCGCATTGCACAATACGATTTTCGAATCGTATTGTTCTCCTCCGGCCGCAATTCCCCGGACCTGTCCGCCATCATGCAGAACTCGGTTCACCCGAATGCCGGTATGAATCCGGACGCCTGAGATCCGGGCCAGTTTTTCCAGCGTCTCGACCAGCCGGTACAATCCTCCCTGAATGTAAAATCCACCCAGCCCCAGCTCCACATAGGGAATGACATTCAATGTGGCGGGAGCGCGGTACGGGTCCGATCCATTGTATGTAGCATACCGGTCAAAAAGCTGAACCAGCCGGTGATCGGAAAAATACCGGGATACCGCCTGATGCACCGTTCGGAAAGGATCGATCTGATACATCCTCAGCAATCCCGGAACATGCTTCCACCTCAGGGTTTTTCGGATTTCATGAACGGGCGATTCAATGAAAACCGGCACAGCAGAGCGGTATATCCGGCCGGCATAGGACATGAAGCGGCTGTAGTTCTCCGCATCCTGTGAAAAACTGCGACGCAGATGATCCATCATGATGTCCTGGCTGGCACTCGCATCGAAAGGCACGTCCCCGGGGAAAAAATAACGGCAGACCGGATCCACCGGCTTCAGGCCGAGATGCGCCGAAAGCGTGGTGCCAGCAAACCGGAACATTTCTTCCAGCACCTGCGGCATGGTAATCAGTGTGGGGCCCGTGTCGAACGTATACCCTTTCATGCTGAGGCGTCCCATTTTGCCGCCCAGGGTTTTGTTTTTTTCAAAAAGGCGGACGTCGTATCCCATGCGCGCCAGACGTACGGCGCCGGTTAACCCACCCACGCCTCCTCCGATAACGATGACCTTTTCAGGCATGATGTTTTCCCCTGAGTTTCTCATACAGAATGGTACACAACAGAATCAGGGAATACCCGTAACCGAAATCTTCCACGGGGATGGTCCATATCCTTAAATTCAGGATAAATTCCGGATTATAGACAATCACCGGGCGGGATGTCAGGTATCCGTTGAAAATCAGAATCAAACCGGTTATTATCGCCATATACAGAAAAGTACGGCCTTCTCTCAGAAGATGTGTGTTTAAAACATGATCCAGAAAAACGTTCCATATCAGAAAAAAACAGACAATGGCCGCGTATATCCTGTGATGTAAAATCAGAATACCGGCGGCAGGAACCAGCAGCATCGCCGTGACCGCAATCCATACCGGCTGAACAGCAGCCCGTGCCGGTCTGCGGATCACAATGATCTGCCAGATAAAAAGGCAGGCAAAGGGCACCGTGATAAAAAACAGCCATTCCCCGGGCGGCAGCCCCATGAGCCGGAAGGGCAGTGTAAACCGTTCATTGAAATACCAGTGCACCCCGCTCACAGCCGTGTCCCACAGAATAAACGGTATCATCGCCATGCCGGCAGCGGCCAGCGCACGCGGCCAGTGGCGGACATACCGGACTTCACGGTCAAAGCTGAAAATCACCGGACCGGCCAGTATGAACAGATTTAAAAACAGATACTCAGCCTGCACGGCCGATCTGATCCTGTACGTATTGAATGATGCGCATTTCCTCTTCCGACAGCGGGACATTATTCAGCAGAAAATCGATGATATGGCCGACAATCCCCGCGTCATAGTCTCCGTATTCGGTTTCCAGCAGTCTGATCAAAACCTGAAAATCCAAAAGCGCCGTTTCCTTCATGTGAAAGAAAAAAGGAAGGTAATAACAGGTCATGCCCCGGACAAATCTTGATTCGATCTGATCCGGATCCATGGCCACGCCCCGGTTCATCAGCGCAATGCCCTTTTTTGCGCGGCGGTATTTGGTCATGGGAAAAAGAGCGTACTTTCCCTGCAATGCGGTCAGTGCCCCGATATAGGTCATGGCAAGCCCTTCCTGCGTTCCCTGTGCACCGATTTTCCGGAACAGGGCCATGGCCGGTTCGACGGCCTGCCTGTCCTCCACACTTTCGTAAAAAAGGCTGCGGGCCCGGCTCAGGGCTTCCTCCGGAGATGCGGCCCGGCATGTTTCCACGATAAAAACAGCTGCAAAAAAAGCGGACAGAAAATGTAATGTCCGGTATAGCCGGTAATGGCCGGGATGTGCTGTCATATTCCTACTCCTTTTGTTCCGGGCGGATGGACGAAGACCGTGAATTCCCGAGTGTGCGGACATCCGCAATATACCGGTCCACATCGAATTTGGACCGGCATCCCCGCTCATTCATATACCGGATTTTTCCGAAAACGGGCCGTTCGGGCCATGCGCGGTCATGCACCCCGCCCACGGCCCACGCGACGCCTGCATACCCGTTTGGATCACGGCCGTCCAGTTCATACCGGTTGTTCAATGTTAATGCAATGTGCAGGGCCTCATCCGCCGATGTACTCCATTCCAGTATTTTTTTGGCCCAGTACATACGCATATACCCGTGCATTTTGCCTGTAATGACCATTTCCATCTGACAGGCATTCCAGAGGTCCTCGTGCGTTTCCGCGTTTTCAAACTGTTCCAGCGAATAGACATGTCGCCGCCGGTCTTCCCCGTGAATCGCCAGCGTCTTCCTTGCCCAGTCCGGAAATCCGTTATACGAATCGTAGTTTCTGTTATAAAAACAGAAGTTGTCGGAAAGTTCCCGCCGAACGATCAGTTCTTCCAAAAAAGCATCTTTGGACAGAGTATCCGCTTCGGATTCCGCAATCTCCAGGGCGATCTGCTGGGCTGCTACCTGGCCGAAATGCAGATAGGGTGACAAATCCGACACCGCCTCGCTGTTGGGATCGTTTCGCTTTATCGCATACCGGTTCAGTTTTTTGTCCATAAAAAGCCTCAGCGTATCACCCGCCGCCTTTTCACCGGGCGGAAAACGGGTTTGCGGCCGGAG
>Ga0272441_10016276_pt1 | contig 10302 bp, 9 predicted proteins | sample SSMProp6N_FD_193582 | JGI IMG/M metagenome (GOLD analysis project Ga0272441, IMG submission 193582) | Marine sediment archaeal communities from Little Sippewissett salt marsh, Falmouth, MA, United States - SSM-Prop-6N | ecosystem: Environmental > Aquatic > Marine > Wetlands > Sediment ... | reverse complement strand
AAGTCGATTCCCAAGCCGAAACCTTCCCGTGCCACGTATCCGCGACCCCGTAGGTCCCTGTAAATTAGGTATCTGACCCAGACGTCTTTGTCAGCTTGCTGGAAACGTTTGAGTATGTCCTGAAAAGCCAGCTTCTTTTTGGTTTCTTGGTCCGTAACTGTGATTGCTCCTTTGCCTAACAGAAACAGGGCTTCATAGAGGGTGAGACGCAGCTTGCCATTCTCATCTGTGCCATAGCCTTTTGATGAAAACTCTTCGATTCCCTCCGGTGACGAGACGGTGACAACAGTTTCTTTCAGAGAAGCCCCCACAGGCAATATCTCTTGGCTTTTTTCAGCCTCAGTCTCAGATTTCTTCGACACCAAAACCTTTCAATCCCTTTACTTACTCAGCCTATCTTCACGGTCTTAAGATTTTAATCTTTAGCTGACCCAGAACATAAAACAGCTAGCGTCCGCACGTGAATTTCTGTTGATTAAACTAGGATTTGTTGGTAGTTTAGGAACCCGTTTATCATCAGGTTTGCTGTTTGCACCAGCGCGATTAACACGAAATCTTTTGCGAAGGCTTCACCAAGCTTGAGTAGTGCGTTTAGTTCAATGTTTTTGCTTCTGAAGAGGGCGTTTCTGTGCTGAATTAGACGAATTGACAGGAAGGCAATCAATGCTCCAAGGATTAGGAAGTAAAGAAGACTCAGGTGGAAGAGGATGCCCACCAGAACCATGAGGGGAACCATACCGTAGCCAACAAGGACTGTTATGAAGAAGCCGCGTTTGAAGCCTAACACAACCACAAGGGTTTGTGCTTTTGCAGCAAAATCTGATTCGTAGTCAGCCAAATCTTCCCAAAGACTGTTCGCTGCCGTGGATAAGCCGATGAGAAGCACAAGAACAAGCAGCTCAAAAGAGAAAATGTTGAAGAATGATGCCACAATAAGGACGGGCACCGCACCCACAGACACGTTCACCAGAGGCTTGTAGATTGTTTGCCTAAGACGGAAAGGCGGCACTGAATAAACAACTCCGGCAACGATTCCCACAAAAATGAAGACGGTCACTAACTGAATTCCAGTTATCAAACCTAAAGCCATGCACAAAATGAATATGGCTAAAGAAATGATGATGCCAAACCTTCCAAGGCTCCGGGTAAAGTCTGCCCTGAAGGAATCGGATTTCGTGTCCAAGTCCACGTCATAAACGTTGTTGATTGCGTCTACGCCACTCCACAAACAAAAGGCAACAAAACCAAGATACGCCGCCTCCGTCAAAGTGGGCTTTTGGGCTACCAGAAACGTTGCCCCCATGGCGATCATAAACAGCATGATACCTCTTTCAACAGAAATGAAAGAAAGAAAACCTTTGACAACGCCAAGCATACGCTTTAGGCAGGAACATAAAATAAAAAGATTCCGTAATAACCTAAACAAATTTGCACTGCTTCAGATAACAGTAATTCATGAAAACGAACCAGTCAACCAACCCTGCGGAACCTAATCTTCATGTTCCTCTTCAAGTTCTTTGAAGATTTTCTTCTGTTTTCGCGTCAGCTTTGTCGGCGTCTCTGCTATGACTTCAACAAACTGATGCCCCTTAATGAATCCCCGAAAATGAGGAATTCCTTTATGTCTCAGCTTAAAGAGCGTTCCAGTCTGGGTTCCAGAAGGAATCTTCAGTTTCGCGTCTCCATAAAGTGTTGGCACAGAAATTTTCGCGCCTAAAGCCAGCTTAGAAAAACTGACCTGTGTTTTATAATAGATGTCATCGCGTCTTCGAACAAAGAGTTTATGCGGCTTAACATGTAAAACAACGTAGAGGTCGCCTCTCTGTCCCACAGTATCACTGGGTGCACCCTCTCCGCCAATCCTGAGACTGAAGCCCTCATCAACCCCAGCTGGAATATCCACCCTAATTTTACGGAGACCCTGAACGGCACCCGCACCATTACACTTGCCGCAGAGGTTTTCGGCAGTCACACCTTTACCGCGACATCTGCTGCACACTTGAACTTCTGCAAACTGCATAAACCCAAGGCTTCTGACACGCTGAACCTCGCCTTTGCCGCCACATTCTGGACATCTTCTGGAGTCAGCACCCGGCTTCACTCCACTTCCGCCACAGATACTGCATGACTCAAAACCTTGCAACTGAATCTCCTTTTTTAGTCCAAAAGCGACATCCTCTAAGGTTATGACTAAATCGTATCTGAGGTCTGCGCCTCTTCTACGTCGTCTTTGACCACCGCCTCCGCCGAAGAGTATGTCAAAAATGTTTCCGAAACCAAAACCTGCATTCCTGAAGATTGACTCGAAGTCTGCACCTCTGAAGATGTCCTCTGCAGAGTATTTGCCGTTTATTCCTGCGTGACCATACTGGTCGTATTGGCTTCGTTTTGAGTCATCCGACAACACAGCATAGGCTTCAGATATCTCCTTGAACTTGGACTCAGCTTCAGGAGCCTTGTTTCTGTCTGGATGATATTGTAAAGCCAGCTTCCGATAGGCTCTTTTAATCTCCTCTTTAGATGCATCCTTGGAAACATTCAGAACCTCGTAGTAATCTCGCTTGTTGCTCATTGGGTAATCAGCCTAAAGACACCGTCACTGTCACTTCTCGTCTTTAACGTCTTCGTATTCTGCATCAACAACCTTCTTGCCGGACTCAGCATTATCTTCAGGCTTTTGAGCAGCCGCCTGAGCTGCCGCCGCCTGCTGATAAATAACTGTTCCAACCTCCTGCAGAACCTTTGAGAAAGCCTCACTCTCAGATTTTATCTTCGCAACGTCACTGCCCTTCACTGCCTCACGCAATTTAGCCGCTCCATCATCTATCTTCTGCACCTGATCCTTGTTCAGCTTGTCACCAAGCTCGCTCTTTGTCTTTTCAGCAGTATAAAGCAGGGAATCAGCGTTGTTGCGCACTTCAATTTCTTCTCTCCGCCGTTTATCCTCCTCAGCAAACTCTTCAGACTCCTTCATCATGCGCTCCTTCTCGCTTTCAGACAGTTTCGTTGACGCAGTTATGGTGATTTTCTGCTCCTTTCCAGTAGCCAAATCCTTAGCTGAAACATTCAGTATTCCATCCGCGTCGATGTCAAAGGACACCTCGATTTGGGGAACACCCCGTGGCGCAGGCGGAATTCCAGTCAAGTTGAAAGTTCCCAGCGAAACGTTGTCTGACGCCATTGCACGTTCTCCCTGCAAGACGTTGATGGTGACTGCGGTCTGGAAATCTGCGGCTGTTGAGAATATCTGACTTTTCTTTGTTGGAATAGTGGTGTTACGGTCGATAATCTTGGTAGAGACGCCCCCCAGAGTTTCAACACCCAAAGACAGGGGAGTAACATCCAGAAGCAACAAATCCTTGACGTCTCCAGCCAAAACGCCGCCCTGAATAGCCGCGCCCACGGCAACACACTCCATAGGGTCAACTCCACGCTCCGCTTGTTTACCCAGCAAGTCTTCAACAAACTTTTTGACAAGCGGCATTCTGGTTTGTCCGCCAATCAAAATGATTTTGTCGATGTTTTTGGGTTCAAGTTTTGCGTCTTTAAGTGTCCTCATTATTGGGTCTCTGATTCGTTCAACGATTGGCGTGGCTAGCTGTTCAAGTTTAGCGCGGGTAAGCGTGACGTGCAGGTGTTTAGGTCCAGATGCGTCAGAGGAAATGAATGGAAGGTTAATGTCTGTGCTCAAGAGAGTGGAAAGCTCTATCTTGGCATTTTCAGCTGCCTCTTTGAGTCTCCGAAGCGCCATGGGGTCACCGCTAAGGTCAATGCCCTCCCGAGCTTTGAATTCGCTCAGGAGATAATCAACCACCGCCTTGTCCACGTTGGTTCCTCCAAGCTGAGTGTCCCCGCTAGTGGACAAAACCTCAAAGACGCCGCCTCCAAAGTCCATGATTGTGGTGTCGTTGGTTCCGCCGCCGAAACTGAAAACAAGAATTTTCATCTCAGACTCAAGCTTATCCAAGCCATAGGCCAAAGAGGCTGCTGTCGGCTCATTAATTATCCGCGAAACCTCAAAGCCAGCAATTTCTCCAGCATCCTTGGTAGCCTGCCTCTGATTGTCATTAAAGTGGGCAGGAACAGTGATTACACATTTTTGCAGTTTTTCTCCCAGAAAAGTTTCTGCGTCCCGCTTGATTTTCTGCAGAATAAAAGCTGAAATCTGCTGTGGAGTATACTCTTTTCCTCGGATTTTCACTGTTTCGTTTGTTCCCATCTTCCGTTTTATCTCAAAGATGGAGCCTTCAGGGTTTGTGACTGCCTGCCGTTTCGCTGGTTCACCTACAAGCAGTTGTCCCTCTTTCGTGAAGGCTACTACTGACGGAAACATTTTTCCAGCAATAGTGGGTCCTTCCGCGCTAGGTATTGTCACGGCTCTGCCAGCTTCCATGATAGCCGCAGCCGAGTTTGTTGTTCCAAGGTCTATTCCTAAGATTTTTTCTCGTTTTTCGTTGTTACTCATCGTTTTTTTCCTCATCTGTTATACATGAAACGTTAACCATACAGGGTCTAAGAACTCGTCCCTTAAACACAAATCCTTTTCGTACTTCCTCAAGCACTAAACCGTCTTCACAATCGTTTCTGGGTATCTTAACCACGATTTCATGGAGGTTAGGGTCAAAAACTTTGCCCACAGCATCGATGCATTCCAACCCTTCCCTTTTCAGCATATTAACCAAGTTCTGATGGATCATTGTTACGCCCTTCAAAAGAGCCGAAGAATCATCAGTTTCTTTTCCAGACTCAAGAGCCCTCTCCAAGTCGTCAACGATACACAGGAGCTCAGAAACAATTTTCTCGTTACAACGAACAGCCAACTCTTTATTTTCGCGTTCTGTCCGCTTCCGAAAATTCTCAAAGTCTGCCTGCAGATATTTTAGGCTCTTCAGGTAATCCTGTGCCTTCTGCTGTTCCTCTGCTAGGCGCTCCTCTAAATCGTGAATCCGCTCTTGGGGTTCTTGGGAATCGTTCTGACCCATAAAACCACATTCTAAACAATGTTTATTTTTGCTTGGAAACAAAGAAAAAACTGCATCTAATAATTTTTTCGATAATAACGGAACATAACGCAAAGATTTTTAAGACAGAATGGGGTTGGCTTTTTTAGAGGTTGTAAAATTGAGGGATCGTTTCCTCTATCGATAAAGCAATTCACCTAGTTACTTTAAGCTTTGTTAGCACAGCCTCTTATGGAACCGTTTTCATTGCATCAAACAACGAGACGTCAGTATGCCATGGAGCGGATAGATTTATATGGAGACTACAGATTGAAGGTGACGTACCATGAACATAATCGAGAAGATATTAGCTAATGCTTCAGGAAGAAAGCATGTCTCTCCAGATGATGTTGTCGAAGCAAACATCGACGTGGCAATGACCCACGACCTAACAGGTCCATTAGCCATCAAATCATTCAGAGAGATTGGAGCCAAAAAAGTCTGGGACAAAGACAAAATAGTCATCATCCTAGACCATCTGGTTCCAGCCAGCTCCGTGATTTCAGCAGGCTTACACAAGATTGTAAGAAACTTTGCTGAAGAACAAAACATCGAAAACTTTTACGATGTAGGCAGGGGTGGAGTCTGCCACCAAGTAATGCCTGAAAAGGGTCATGTAAGACCCGGAGAGGTGATTGTTGGCTCAGACTCTCACACATGCACTTATGGAGCATTCGGCGCCTTCGCAACCGGAATCGGGTCAACAGAGATGGCTGCCGTATTCACAACAGGCAAACTGTGGTTTAGGGTGCCTGAAGTCATCAAAGTTGATGTTGAAGGCAAATTCCAGAAAGGGGTAACATCCAAAGACATGACCCTGAACATTATAGGCAAGATTGGAGCTGACGGCGCAATCTATAGGGGACTGGAGTTCGGCGGCTCCACAATAAGAGACATGACAGTTGATGGCAGAATGGTTCTAAGCAACATGGCTGTGGAGATGGGAGCCAAAGCAGGCTTAATCGAGCCAGACCAAAAAACCATCGATTACGTCAACGCCAGAACCGACAAGCCCTTTAATCCAATAGTAAGCGACAAAGACGCAGAATATGAAAAAGTTGTGGACGTGGACGTTTCAGATTTGGAGCCTCAAGTTGCGGTTCCTCACCAAGTCGACAACATCAAACCAGTAACAGAAATAGAGGGCACAGAAATCAATCAAGCATTCATAGGCTCCTGCACAAACGGCAGACTAGAAGACCTGCAATCCGCTGCCAAAATCTTGAAAGGCAAAAAGATAAACAAAGACGTGCGGCTGATTGTGATTCCTGCATCCCAAGAAATCTACCTGAACGCCGTAAACGAAGGACTAATCCAAACTTTCATGGAATCGGGCGCCACCATAGGCAACCCCAACTGTGGTCCATGTTTAGGTGGACACATGGGAATCATGGCAGACGGCGAAGCTTGCATAAGCACATCAAACCGAAACTTCATTGGCAGAATGGGAAGCACCAAATCTTTCGTGTATTTGGCGTCTCCAGCCACGGTTGCGGCTTCAGCTTTAACAGGAAAAATCACAGACCCACGAGAAACTATGGGGAAGGTGCATTAAAGATGGCAATAAGTGGAAAAGCAATAAAGTTTGGCGCCAACATAGACACAGATGTCATTCTGCCAGGACCATACCTGGTTCATACAGACCCATACGAGTTAGCAAAACATGCCATGGCAGGCTTAGACTTGGAATTCCCACAGAAAGCTGCCGAGGGCGTGATTGTTGTTGGCGACAAAAACTTTGGCTGCGGCTCAAGCAGGGAACAGGCACCAATCGCACTGAAGTATTCTGGAGTCAAATGCGTGTTGGCTGAATCCTTTGCCCGTATATTCTACAGAAACGCAATAACCATAGGCTTACCTGTGTTGGTATGCACGGGAATTTCAGGCAAAGTTAAAGAAGGCGACATGTTGACCGTGAATCTGCAGACAGGCAAAGTTGAGGACAAAACAAACGGCGCTGTTATGCAGGCGACTAAGCTTCCAGAATTTATCATGGAAATTCTTGATGATGGAGGATTAATTGAACATCTGAAAAGGAGAATTGAAACAAATGAGTAAATACAAAATATCTTTGATCACAGGGGACGGAATAGGTCCCGAACTGTCAGAAGCAACCCTAGAAATATTGAATGCTGCTCAGCAAAAATTTGACATCAACTTGGAGATAATCAAGGTTGAAGCTGGTGACAGCACCTTCGAAAAAACGGGAGAGGCACTTCCAGAAAAAACAATAGAAGCGATCAGAAACTCTCACGCATGCATGAAGGGACCAGTAGGAGAAACAGCCGCAGACGTCATTGTCAGACTGCGAATCATGTTCGACCTATACGCTAACATTCGCCCAATCAAGACGTACCCACCTGTACCAAGCCTGAAACCTGACATCGACATGATTTTTGTTCGCGAAAACACAGAGGACGTGTACAGGGGAATAGAATTCGAGATGGAAGACACTGCCATCTGCCTACGAGTCATAACTAAGAAGAACAGCGAAAGGATAGCAAAGAGGGCTTTTGAAACAGCCAGACAAAGAAACGGCAAGAAACGAGTTACAGCAATCCACAAAGCTAACGTCATGAAGAAGACTTGTGGACTCTTCGCGAGAACCTGCAGGGCAGTAGCTAAACAGTATCCTGACATAAAGTTTGATGAGTTGTATGTTGATGCTGCGTCGATGCGGCTGATTAAGGAGCCTGAAACCTTTGATGTCTTTGTCACCCCGAACATGTTCGGTGACATACTGTCTGATGAGGCAGCGCAGCTTATCGGCGGCTTAGGTATGGCTCCAGGAGCAAACATCGGAGACAACTTCGCGTTGTTTGAGCCTATTCACGGTTCAGCGCCTAACAGGGCAGGAAAACAGACAGCCAACCCAATCTCGATGATACTATCAGCAAAGATGATGCTGGATTGGTTAGGCGAAAAATATGACGACAAAGAATGCTTGAAAGCTGCTCAGGCTATAGAGGATGCAGTAGCCGTAACATTACGTAAAGGCAAGGACATTATTCCTGACTTTGGCGGCAAAGCCAAAACCATAGAAATGGCTCAGGCTATGGCTAAAGAAATCATAAACAGTTAGAGGAAGAAAAAAACATGAAAAAGGGGGATTATGTCCGCATCTTCGACACCACGTTACGTGATGGAGAGCAGACGCCAGGCGTTTCCTTAACCACTGAAGAAAAGCTGGAGATAGCAAGGCAACTGGACAAGCTGGGTGTAGACACCATAGAGGCTGGGACTCCGATAAGTTCTGAGGGAGAACGGAGAGCAGCCAAAGAAATTGCTGCCGCAGGATTAGATGCTGAGATTTGTGGTTTAGCCCGCACCACAAGAAAGGACATTGACATTGCCATCGGCTGTAACGTGGATGCAGTTCACACGTTCATTTCCACTTCAGAGGTTCAGATGAAGTATGCCGTGAACATGACTCCAGAAGAGGTTCTGGCAAGTTCCATAGATTCGATAGAGTACATCAAAAGCCACGGTTTAGTCTGCGAGTATTCTCCGATGGATGCCACAAGAACAGACAGGACGTTCCTGAAGCAGATATGCAAGGCAGCGGAAGAGGCGGGAACTGACCGAATAAACATCCCTGACACAGTGGGTATAATGATTCCCACAACCATGCAGGAGTTAATAGCGGACGTCAAAAGTGTAGTCAAGGTTCCCATAAGTGTGCACTGCCACAACGATTTTGGGATGGCTGTCGCCAACTCTTTGGCTGGAGTCGAGGCAGGGGCTTCTCAGATTCATGTTGCAGTTAACGGGTTAGGAGAGAGGGCTGGAAACGCTGCCCTTGAAGAGGTTGCTGTTGCCTTAGATTTGATTTACAAACGGAAGACGGGAATAGACCCTAAGCAGCTTTACGAAACCTCAAGGCTTGTAGCCAAGTTAACGGGGATGATGATACAGGCAAACAAAGCCATCGTAGGCGAGAACGCCTTCTCTCACGAGTCAGGAATCCACACACGAGGAGTTACGGTGGCGCCCTCAACCTTTGAGCCAATTAAACCCGAGTTTGTTGGAAGAAAACGGAAGCTAGTTGCTGGAAAACTGGCTGGCACAAGCGGAATACGGGTGGAGCTGGAGGAGTCTGGGTTACATCCCACCAAGGAGCAGCTTGCAGAGGTCGTTAAAACAGTCAAGGAGCTGGGTGACAAGGGCAAGAAAATCACTGACGCTGACATGTTAGCCATTGCTAGGTCAATTATGGGCAAGGTGATTAAAGAAAAGCGGATTGTTGACTTGGCTGGCTTCTCGGTTGTTACGGGAATAGGCGTTATTCCCACAGCCTCGGTCAGGCTTGTGCTGGACGGCAAAGAGTATGTTGCTTCCGAAACAGGTTTTGGTCCTGTTGACGCCGCAATCAGGGCAGTCCAGAAACTGACGTCGCCCCTAGTGAATGTTCGGTTGAAGGAATACCGTATCGAAGCTACGACGGGGGGCTCTGATGCTATCGGAGAAGTCATCATCAAAGTTGAAGACAAGGACGGAAACGTAGTGTCTTCACGGGCAGTCAACGAGGACATAGTTATGGCAAGCGTAGAAGCTATGATAGACGGCATCAACAAGAGCCTATTGAAAAGCAGAAACCGCAAAAAATAGCGACGGCTTCCCATACTCAGCATTTTTTATGTGCTTATTTTCTTCTGTAGCAGGACTCCCTCGATAAAGAAAATTATCATGGCTACGGCAGTCATTCCTGTCAAGAAAAGAAAGCTTGTTTCGATAACTAGACTTGTAATCAGGTAACTCAGAAGAATGGTTGCGATTTCTGCTCCGAAGGCGCCGATAAAAAAGAAGGAGTAGAACATTAGGCGAGGAACAAGAGTTCTACCTACCCATATGTGCCCGCTGACACCCGTTTTTTCTTTGAGGATGTATTCGCCAAACTGGTTCTTTTCGATTACTCCTAGTTTTTCTAGTTTCTGAAGGTGCCTGTGTGCCACGCTTGGGCTGCTGAGGTTTGCTCCTCGCATAACGTCCCTAGTGCCAACTGGCCTGTTTTCCCCTACTACATACGCGTAAACGAGTAGAGTGTTGCCTGCAAGCTCGCTATTGCCCATCTTGTTTTGCACCAAAGGAAGAGACTATGACTCTTCTCGCCAGAAGTGACTCGTTAAGTCAACTGTTTCTAGTTCGTCTTCTGGGATAAGGTTGTTGTATAGCCATCCTTCTTCACCATATTTTTCGAGTTGTATCTCGTTAAGGAGTTCATTGTTTGACCGAGTGACCACTATTGTATTCCCAGAGAATGTGACGAATCCGACTCTGTAGGTACTTATGGTTATTGTTTCTG
>Ga0272441_10016275_pt1 | contig 10303 bp, 9 predicted proteins | sample SSMProp6N_FD_193582 | JGI IMG/M metagenome (GOLD analysis project Ga0272441, IMG submission 193582) | Marine sediment archaeal communities from Little Sippewissett salt marsh, Falmouth, MA, United States - SSM-Prop-6N | ecosystem: Environmental > Aquatic > Marine > Wetlands > Sediment ... | reverse complement strand
GCTTGAGGATTTCTGGTGCCGCTTCATGATCTTGAACGACATTGAAGGCGACCTGGTTGTCCCTGTAGAAGCTGAACTGATCAGGAAATACAAACCTCTCTGGAATGCCGTCGTAGATGGCTTTGGAAACCATGACCCCGGTAGCGGCCGATACAATCAGGCGAAATCCGAGTGGGACGTGCTGCATCCTGGACGTCCCTGGGCGGAACGGCTGGCAGGGATATCACCACATCACGAGCAAATTATCGCAAAGGTTCGGCAGCACCTCGAATCAGGTCTTTCGTAGTTCCACGATAGCCTCATAAAGCTGGTGTGACTTCTTTGCCTTTGCCACACGCACATCCGACTGAATGATGCTGTTTCCTACCCGGGTTTCCCGGGGAATGTCGATCTGTATCAGCGCAAGGCCAACGGATTCAGCAATTTTTCCAAAGTGCCGGTCTGTTGGTATCTGAATCCCCTGAAGGATACTATTGCCAATTACAACCAGCGCGGTGCCCCCTGGTTCAAGAACATATTGAATACCTTCCGCGAACCTGCGGCAATCGTTGAAATACGAGGCCGCATAATTGGCCCACCCATTACCTCCGTAGGCGCCCCTCTCAGAATTGAGTCCTCTAAGCTCTTCCAACTGCCCTGTTATTTCAGAATCTGGCAGATCGAACTCCAAATCTATGCTATCCTGATCACGAACCGTCTGCCAGTACTTCCCAAAGTTGGCATGCTCCAGGGGCTTCAAATCCTGGGGGCGCGTCGCGAATCCCAGCCAGTAAAGCTGCGGACGGGTATTGCGGTTGTAATGATAATTGTTCAGATAGGGTGGTGAAGTCACGATCAGGTCAACAGACTCTGCCTTTATGTAGGTATGATATTTGAAGAAGGTATCGTTTATAATCCGGGCGTCCGGGCACGCTTCTGATGAACCTTGCTGAATTTCCGCAATATCCTCCGCCATTTCAGCCAGCTTGGTCAGAACTGTTTGTGCAACTGGAAAATCCTGAATCTCTTCCTTCCCGGCGCTCACGCGTCTTCCCAGGCTTGGCTCGTAGGAGTAGTTCGAATAGCGCACCATGGTAGAAGCAAAGGCCAGCCTGAACAAGTCCTGCAATCCGGGATCTTCTATAGACTCAATGAAATCTTGTAAGATCAGAACCTTGCGCAACACCTGAGGGCTGTAAAATTCCGTTCGTGTTTTGAACCCCTTGGGGGGCTGACTTCTGGGAACGTAATCAGTCCCGATTTTCTTATCACAAAACTCCTGAAACCGAAAGACCGACTGGCTAAAGGCTCTCACAGAAATCCGATGCGCATTGACCTTTGCACGGCAGGCTAGAGCGGCGTATGGGTTGATCTCAAAGCCAATTGCATTGTGACCGCGCAAAGTAGCTTCTACGAGGGTCGTGCCGACGCCGGAAAACGGGTCCATAACGGTACCTGTTTCACCCAAATATCTACCCAGCGCACCACGCACAAATTCCCTGGAGAATCCGGCAATCCACGGCACCCACCGATGGATAGGGAGGGTTTTATTCTGTGCAAAGGCCGGATCATTAAAGACCGAACCGCCATTGTCTGCTCCGGATGGAAGCGATACGGCGTCCGTCTCAAACAGTTTTAACTGCTCTATCTCTCTGGATCTCGGGTTCCTTACAAGCGGCATCCATACCTCCATAGGCCCGGCATATTCCACTCGGAAACGGTGCCATAGCAATCGTCTGTCTCGGTCGCTATCTGCGGTTTAGCATACTAAACAAATGTTCATCTGTCAAGGAGGAAATGCCTCTGCATCTCCAAAAGGAAAACGGCCCCACAGTTTCCGGAGCCGCTCGTTGTTGTGCCGCAATCGTACGCCTGATCAGCCTTCCGGACGGTCGGGCGCTGCGGTCTGATCCAGGTTCAGGATATTCACGCTGCCGCAGTAGCTCTGCACCTGGTAGCGCCTGACTTCTCCCATATTCTGAACGACATTGGCAATCCGCTGGACCAGTTGTTCGACCTGCGCCAGATCCTTGTAGAACGGCTCGGACGTGTTCACCTGGGCGAGAATCATCTCCACCCGCCCCATCAGCACGGCCAGCGGGTTGTTGATCTCGTGCGCCGCCGCCCCCGCCAGTTCGATAATCGCCAGATCCAGTTGCCGTTCTATGGTCAGCCGGTGCGCCTCACGTATGCGAAACTGCGTCTGGATGCGCGCGGAAAACTCGGCCCACTCCACCGGTTTCCGCACGTAATCATTGGCGCCAAGCCCAAGGCCCCGGGCCACCTCCCGCGCATCCTGCGCGTGCGCCGTCATCACAATTACCGGGATATCCTGATAGCGCGCGTCCGCGCGCATCCGCTCCAGCATGCCAAACCCGTCCAGCCTGGGCATGGCCACATCCAGAAGCACCAGATCAGGCGATTCCGCCAGCCGCTGGAGGCCCTCCTTGCCGTCCAGTGCGGAGACCACCTCGTGTCCCTCCATCTGGAGGCGTTTTTTCAGCAGCCGTCGGATCGTCAGGTCATCGTCCACCACCAGCACCTTCCCATACAGGTACTTTTTTTTGGCATCCGCCAACCTGGCGCGCACCAGCGTTCGAAGGTCTTCAGGCCCTGCCGAGGGTCCCATCCAGGTAAAAACCTCTCCCTGGCGGTAGGCCCCGGTCACCTCATCCCTCAGCCCCGAACGCACAATCACCGGCGGAACGCCCCTACCCCCTGCGGTCTGCTGCAAAAGCCGAACCATTTCAAAGGCATCCAGCCCAGGCAGGTCCACATCGGTAATTACCAGATCGGGAAGGTTCCGGTCAATCTCCTTGCGCACAGAAGCCCCGTCCGGGCAGAGCGAGAACGTGTGATCATCCACCTCCAGGACCGCCACAAGACTTCGGCGCACCCCTTCATATGGATTGGCAATCAAGACCTTCCCCATAGGAATTCCCTTCTGGCTACTATGCGGATGGCGCGGACGTTTCTATTCGACCGGAAACAAAATCCTCAAGCCGAACCCGTTGCCCCCCTTGCTTTGCCGAAAGGTTTGCGCCCAGCACGGCAGCCAGGCTGTTTAGCGCATCGGCGTAGGGGCTGCGCATCTGCGAGGGATCTCCGCTGCGAATGGCCGCCACAAACGCCCGGGCCTGCGCCGCAAACGCGTTGGGCCGTTCCGGCGCCTCCCACGCGGCCTCGCCGTTTTCCACAACCCGCTGCGCGGACCACTCGATCAGGGAATCGTCGGACACCACCATCACCTCCCGGCGGGAGACCCGCACGTTCGTCAGCACTCTGGAAGTCGTCACGTTCGCCGTCACCCCGCTTGCGAACCGGTAATTCACATTGTAAACGTGAGGCATATTGATCGGCTCGGGCCCCTCCCCGGGCTTCCGATCCACGTAGAAGGCCGACACGGCTTCGATATCCCCCAGAAAAAACCGGAGCAAATCCACCGTGTGGATCGAATTCTCCACGAAAGACCCGCCGCACAGTTCAAACCGGCTTGTCCAGTAGCGGATGTGTTTGCCGCTGTAGAGCAACTGCGCCAGCGCGTGCCGGGGCGCCCGCTCATTCAGCATCTCCCGTACCCGCTCCGCAGAGGGGTAATAACGGCTCATAAACCCCACCTGGGACACAATGCCCGCCTTCTGAATGGCCTCATTGAACCGGACCGCCTGGGCAATGTCCAGGGTCTGGGGTTTTTCCACAAGCAGCGCAATGCCCTTTTCGGCTGCAATCACTTCCACATCGGTGTGCCGCGTTGGCGGGATACACAGGTAGACGCCATCCAGCGGTTCCTTCTCGAACATCTCACGGTAATCCGTATAGACGGCCCTGGCGCCAAAAACCCTGGCCTGCTCGGCCGCAACCGCACCGTCAACGTCGCAAAACGCCTGCAGCACCGCCTCTCCGCAACCGACCACATCCGCCAGTCCCGGCAAATGCGCGTGCACAGGAATATGCCCCAATCCGACAAACCCCAGCCGTACCGCCTTCATGCATCTACCTCCTCAATCTCTGCGATGCGTTCATCAGACAAATAGCTCCCGTCCGAAACCGAGACACACCCCTCCAGTTCCTCTACGTCAGACACCCCGCACAGCAGCATCGACACCCGCGTGTCCGACAGCAGGTAACGTAGCGCCGTTCGCGTGATGCCCTCCGGCTCATCGCCCAGCAGCGCCTCAATCCGTTTCAGCTTCTCATAAAGATCTGCAAACCGCCCCCGATCCATCCATCGGTCGCGCTTGGACCCAAGCAGGCCCGCATGGAGCGGTGAGGCGGTAATCACGGCCACGTCCCGTTCCGCCGCAGCCGGCACCAGCGCCGCCGTGGCCTCCTGCGTCAGCAGATCGTATTTGCAGAACGTTAGCACAGACGCAAACGCGTCCGTCTCCTCCAGCACCTTTCGCATCAGATCCAGGTCCGAACCCGTCAGGCCGAGAAACGTGGCAAGCCCCTGCTGCTGGACCTCCAGCAGCGCCTCCAGCGTCCGGCCCTTCCCCATGATGCCCATCCATCCCGCCTTCTCCGCTTCGTGTATCTGAATCAGATCCACACGATCTCGCTTAAGCCGTTTCAGGCTGGCGTCCAGGCCGCGCCACACCGTATCCCGCGTATAATCGAACGGTTCCGGGTAGTAACCCACCTTTGTGGCCAGGTAGTGCGTCTCCGTCACCCCCTGAAGGGCGGTTCCCAGGATCTCCTCGCTCCGTCCCTTGCCATACAACGGCGCCGTATCGAAGTAATTAACGCCCAGTTCCAGCGCCCGCTCCACCACCTGCACGCCGTGCGAAACGGGCAGCAACCCCTCTTCTGGACGGCCGTAGAACCAGGACCCGCCCAGCCCAATTTCGCTCACGTCCCACCCCGTCTTGCCAAACCGTCGATACTGCATATGGCCTCCTGCGGTTTCTATCGCGATTTAAGCGCGCGGTTCATCCGAAAAAACCGTATCCCATAGCTAACCAGGGAAAGGGTAAGTGTCAAAACGCCCAGCGCCAGCAACGGTTGCTGCAACGCCCCCCAGTCCAGCAGATAGGACAGGAGCAGCAGTGTCATCACCGCAGACGTCAGTTTTCCCCATACATTGGCGGAAAGGACGATGCGTTCCCGGGTGAGCAGGAACAAGCCGGCCAGTACGATCACCACATCCCGGCCCACAATCACGGCTGCGATCCAGGCGGGAAGTCCCTTGGCGTATACCAGCGCAACCGCAATTGAGTCAATCGCCAGCTTGTCGGCCAGCGGGTCCAGAATCTTTCCCCACCGGGTAATCTCGCCTCGTCGCCTGGCAAAATACCCATCCAACCAGTCGGTCACCACCATGACCAGAACCAGGCCGAAAGCCCGCCACCGGTAATCCGGTCCCAGCCAGATGAGCCACACCGTAGGGGCCACCAGGACGACACGGATGAGGCTAAACATATTGGAAACCGTCCAGAAAGCATCCGATGCCTTTGCCCCTTGCTCGGCGCCGCCCATCGCGTCCCCTCCGCTCAAAACGCCATCACCTCGCCCCGCTCCGATGCCTGGCGCACCAGGTCTAGCGTGCGCATCACCCGCAGCACCTCGCGCCCGGGCGCCGGCGGCTGCTCTCCCGCCAGCAACGCCTCCACAAAGAGGCGCATCTGCAGCACAAACGGGGCCTCCAACTCGGGCAACGCCACCGGTTCATCGTCCAGAAAAAGCTCGCCGCGCCTCACCGTCAGTGTCCCCTCGCTACCCACCAGAACGGTCTCCGCACGGTTTTGCTTGCACCGGGTGGCAAAGGCAATCGATCCCACCTTGCCGTCGGCAAATTCCAGGCCGATAAACCCGTCGCTGTCCCCGTTCGACACCGGGCTGAAAGATCGTATCGCGCCCCATACCCGGTTCGGCCGGTCATTCAGCAGCCACAGGATGGCATCCACATCGTGGCTCCCGAACAGCGGCAGATAGAGCCCACCGCAGGCGCTTTGTACGCGCCGCCAGTCGGTTGACAGGCGCTCGATCCAGAAGGTCCGCTGGTGCAGCACGTTGATCACCCGCCCAATGCGGCCCTCTGCCAGCAGCGTCCTGGCGTGCTGATATGTGGCCATGTAGCGCGTAGACTGGCCCACGGACAGCCGCACGCCCAAGCGGTCGGCCGCCGTCACCATCTCTCGGGCTTCTGCCTCGGACAGGGCCATCGGCTTCTCTACCAGAATGTGTTTCCCTGCCTCGGCCGCCTGAACGGTGAAAGGCAGGTGCAAATCGTGCGGCAGACAAAGCGCCACCGCGTCCACGTCAGGGTCGGCCAGCGCCTCTGCGTAATCGGTGGACCAGCGCGCAGGGCCGTGGCGTTCCGCAGCCGATCGGGCCTTTTCGGCATCCACATCCATGGCAAAGACCAGCCGGGCGCCTTCCACCGCATCCACGCCTTTCAAATGCGCCTCTGCGATTTGCCCGCACCCCACCATGGCCACACCGATCTGTTCATTCATCCGCTCTCTCCCTTGTGAAACCGCCTATTTCAAATTGACCAGAATCAGTCCAATAGCCGCCAGCATTGGGATTGCGCGCTCAAATATAACACGACCTGCCGGCCGGTGAAAGGCAAAATTCGTTCTGCCAAACTTGACACCTTCCTGCCGACAACCTATTTTGGGCATGCCGCACCCGTGGGGTGTCATCTCAAACGAATCCATGTATCATCCACTCAAAGCCGAAGGGATTCCCATGGCGGAGAAATGGAGGCGATTGCTCAACTTTCGCTGCACCTGTTGTGGCAACTGCTGCCGGGAGCCGATCGTGCTGGTCACAGACGAAGACATCCGGCGTATTATGGCGCACACCGCCGAGCCTCCCGAAGACGTGGTCCAATTCTACGGGCCGGAGGACGTGGCATGGGGCAAACGTAAGCCCGGATGGATCAAGTTCGAATCCGGCCGGCGCATCATGGGGCTTCGTCGCAGCCGGCAAGGCTGCCACTACCTGGGAGCGGACGAGCGGTGCACCATTTATGAGCGCCGCCCCGTCACCTGCCGGCGGTATCCCTTTGACGTGTCACTTGACAAGCAGCAGGAGATCCAGGGCCTGAGCATCAGCAAATCCGTCGAATGTCCCTATGACCTCGACGGCTATATGACACTCGGGGAGATCAAGGCCCTCTGCGTGTGGGAAGAGGCAGAGGATGCCCCATATTACGAAAAGGTCAGAGCCTGGAATCGCAAGCGGAAGGTTGGGAGCGAGGAGAAATTCCTGGCACATCTTGGATTTTGACACGTGGTTCGGCCATTGCCTCGCCAAAACACCGGGCAAGCTGCCCGGTGAGGGCGCGCCGCTCAAACGGGGCGAGGGCCTTTGGAGAAACGCGCCACGACGTCCCCAGGCGATGGCCATCCAGGAATTGCTGAAGCATCTCCCGGATGCCCGCAGGGTCGTCGGGGCTGGCGCACAGCCCGGCGCCAAGTTGCTGAATCAGCGTGCGCGTTGCTCCCTCCGGCACAAGCGCGCAGATCGGTTTTCCCGCACTCAGATACTCATAGCATTTGGCCGGGACATTGGACGCCCGCACCGCATCAGGGCGCGGATGATCCACCAGAAGCAGGGCGTGTGCCCGCCGTTGCCAGGCAATTGCCTCTGCCTGAGGCAGCGTGCCCACCAGTTGGACCAGGCCACGTTGCGTCAGCGGCGCTGCCATCTCAGTTTCCTGCGGGCTGAGCGGCCCAACCAGAAATACCCGCAGGCGATCGGGGAGGTGAACATCCTTCAGCAGCCATGTCTTCAACGCGCAAAACAGCGCCTGCGGACTGCGCCGGAAGTGGCTGTAAGAGAACGACCCCGTGTGGACCAGGCAGAACGGCCCATCGGGCGCATCCGTCAACGCGCCGTACGATCGTCCGCCGCCGGAGTCGAACCCATTTGGGATAAGCCGGACCTTCTGTGCGGCCGACGGAAACCGAGATCGGAAATCATTGCAGGCCACATCGGTTACCGCCACGATCCGATCCGCCCGGCGCACAACGGCCGCCTCCATCCTGCGCTCAATTCCGAGCCTGGCAGGCGAGGCGTCAAGCCCCTCGTCGAGGGGGTCATAGGTCCACGTATCCCGAAAATCCGCGACCCAGGGCAACCCCGTAAGGGCCTTCAGGCCCAGGCCGAGAAGATGGGAGGAGAAAGGAGGCCCCGTGGAGCAAATAAGCCTCAAACGCTGCCTGCGAATGGACGCCATGCCCAGCCACAGGGCATGGGGCAGCCACCCTATCTGCGCGTCTGGAACCAGCAGATGGCGCTTGCACCAGGCAGCCAGGCGGCCGATGCCCCAAACGGCCGTGCGGGCCTGTGTGCGTTGGGAAGGCGGCAGATGACGTTGCCTTTGGTTAAATAGAAAGCGATATCCTTCCAGCGCCTCCCGCGCCCGCACCACGTGCGGCGTGGTATCGACACCGTAGGTGGATGCCGTCACGACCCAGGGGCAATACCCGTAGTCGGGCAGATACCGGACAAAGCCCTGCGCCCGAACGGCGCCCGATGTGCGCATAGGCGGGAAATAATAGGCAATAAAGAGCACACCGGTCATACGCGGCTCATCACGCCCGTTCTGCCCGGCGGAGAAGCGCCGCCTGATATTCCAGGTTCAAAAGACCCTCCTCGCCCGTCACCACCACCGGCCCGCCCTTGCCCTGGACGGCGGCGACGAACCGCTAGATCAAGATATGCAGGAAGTCCTTGCAGCGCACCTCTTCCTCCCCGTGGTTGAGCGCCGCGCGGTAGATCCCCTGTGCGTCCGGATACCCCAGCCAGTCCACCAGAAAGTCGTTTACGCCAAACCGCCGTATCGGGACGCCCTCGTCGATATCCCGCATAATCACCTCCACGGCGCACCGGCCGGCCGGGGTGATATAGTCGAACTGGACGCGGTTCTCCCGCTCGGCAATCACGCATCTCGTGCGGTCGTAATCAATTTGCCCTCCGGGCAAAAACCCGATGACGAGGCTGAGGGGATGCGTGATGCGATCGATCCAGATCTCTTCATACGATTTGGGGCCTTTGCGCCCCTTCACTTCCATCTCCATATAGAACCGGTTCACCTTTTCCAGAGGCCCCAGGACCTTTTGGTGAAACGTTCGATACGTGGGGATTACCGCCGGGTATTGCGCAGATACCCCGAGCAAGCGGCCGGCCCGCCTTGCGGCGTCCACCACGGCCTGTCCGTCCGCCAGGATCTCCTCGTCGTTCTTGTCGTCATCCCAGCACAACGGTTTTTCGCACAGCACATGCGCTCCGGCCTCCAGCGCGGCAATGGCATGCTCGCGATGCAGGTAGAACGGGCTGGACACATCCACAATATCTGGCGCCTCCTCTCGCAACAGTTGCGATACGTCCCAGTAGGCGCGTCCATTGAACCCGAAATATTCCGCAAGCCGGGCGCGCGTTTTCTCGCATGATGTCTCGGATGCGCCGGCAAATGCGGCCACCTCGAAACCTGCCAGGTGATACCACCGGGCGTGGTGCTGGCCGATACCGCTGGCGCCGATCACGGCAACGCGTAGAGGACCGCTCATATATTCCCCCTATCGGATATAAAATCTACGTTGGGCATTCGGAATTCCGTAATCGAGCAAAGCTGCAAAGGCAAATTCGGCCTGTCCTGAACCCGACCCGCATCAGGGACAATATCCGATATTTTCTCGAACCAGTCAACCGCCTTTCTGGAACCCTCAAAATGCTATTGACATCGGCAAAAAGATGCTGCATAATACATGTGCAGCCGGAGAAATCTTCGGCAGAACAGCTTGTTTTTTTCGTATTCTCAGGTATAATTATATAAATTCAAGGTTGGCGCATCAAGACACTCACACCGGGAGGTACGCAATGCTCAAGGATAAAATGCAGGCCGCACTGAACGACCAGGTGAATGCCGAGCTCTATTCGGCCTACCTCTACCTTTCGATGTCCGCTTATTTTGAGTCGGAAAACCTGGGCGGCGCGGCGAACTGGATGCGCATCCAGGCCCAGGAGGAGTTGGCGCATGCCATGAAAATCCACGACTTCATCATCGAAAGGGAAGGGCTGGCTATTCTGAAGGCAGTAGAAGCGCCGCCCACAAAATGGGACGGCCCCCTGGCCGTATTCAAAGACGCCTATCAGCACGAGCAGAAGGTGACGGGACTGATCAACGACCTGGTCGATCTGAGCCTGGACGAGCGCGACCATGCCACAAACATCTTCCTGCAATGGTTCGTGACCGAGCAGGTGGAAGAAGAGGCCAACGCCAGCGCAATCGTTCAGGATCTCGAGATGGTGGGCAGCCATAAGAACGGCCTCTTTATGCTGGACCGAGAACTGGGCCGGCGTATGCCCCCGGCGC
>Ga0272441_10016273_pt1 | contig 10305 bp, 11 predicted proteins | sample SSMProp6N_FD_193582 | JGI IMG/M metagenome (GOLD analysis project Ga0272441, IMG submission 193582) | Marine sediment archaeal communities from Little Sippewissett salt marsh, Falmouth, MA, United States - SSM-Prop-6N | ecosystem: Environmental > Aquatic > Marine > Wetlands > Sediment ... | reverse complement strand
GAGAGGGGTGTTCTTACGTCGTATCAGGACGATGCGTCCCTCTCCGATTTCGATTATTATGTCCACCGTCGGTACCGGGTTCCGGTAGATTTCAATTTCTGTGCCGCACTTCGGGCATGGTTTTGTTGCGATGACCGCCATAGGAACTCCTTGGAGATGAATTTGAATGAAACAGTGACGCTATATTGAGTGACGGCCGGACAATTGTCAAGATGGGAATTGCTTGACAATTGAAGGTTATTTCATTAGCCTATGCACCGATAAGAAAAGAGGGGGGCTCATGATAGGAGTATTGATAATAACACACGGTAATTTAGGCAGAGAACTTTTGAATGCCGCCGAACTGATAAAGGGTGAACTGAAGAGTGTAATTCCTATTTCCATCGACGCGACCAGGAGTGTCGATGACATGAAGAAGGAGATCACCACGGCAATGAAAAAGGCCGACAGCGGCAAGGGGGTCCTCGTTCTGACGGACCTTTTCGGCGGAACGCCGTCGAACATTTCGCTTTCCTTTCTCAAGAAGGGAAAGGTCGAGGTGGTGACGGGCGTGAATCTGCCCATGCTGCTGAAATTGTCCGAAACGAGGGAAAAAGAAAAGGACCTCGCGGAATTTGCGAATTATATAAAGGATTATGGAAGGAACAACATTTACCTCGCCACGGAAGTGTTGAACAGGAAAGTGGGCGACTGACGGAAAGACCGGACCTATCCTTCCAACGTAATACATGAATTCCATCCTTGTACGGGTTGATAATAGGCTTGTTCACGGGCAGATCCTTGAAGCGTGGGTTCCCTATTGCAGTGCCGCGCGCATCGTAATCCTGAATGACGAAGTAGCGGGCGATCCCTTTCGCGAGTCCGTTATACGGATGGTGGTGCCCAGCAATATCGAGGTACAGGTCTTCCCGGTGGAGCGGTTTTCCAGGAAATTCAAGGCCGATGAGTGGCATGATCGGCACACGATCGTCCTGCTGAAAGATATCGATGACGCACTCAAGGCATTCCGGGCGGGCTTTACCTTCGACCGGTTGAATATCGGCAACGTCCATAATGAAAACGGTAAATACTGTGTGACCTCGTCGATCTACTTGAGTGACGGTGAAAGAGACCTTTTACAGGAATTGACCGGCGCGGGGGTGGCGGTTGAACTGCGCTGCATCCCCAAGGACAAACCCATCAACTTCCGCTGACTGAATGAGCGGATGCAATTCTAAGGACCCTGCAAGGGTAAAACCATGTGGCTTGAATCAGTCGGAGTGGCACTTGTGGGCGGTCTGATCTGTCTCGACAGAAATCTCCTGCAGGTCATGATTTCGAGGCCGATCGTTGCCGGTCCCTTGACGGGCCTTTTGCTGAGCGATTTCTCGACGGGTCTTGTGGTGGGGGCTCTCATGGAACTCCTCTGGATCGACCGGCTGCCTATCGGTTCATATATTCCTCCCAATGACTCGATGACGACCATACTTATTACGGCTGTGTCGATTCTCGCGGGTACGCAGGTGGGGCGGGTCAGCCCCGAACTCGTGACACTGGCCGTCGTGCTGCTGCTTCCCGTGGGACTCCTGGGACAGAAGATCGACACCCTGGTCACCATACAAAACAACAAATTATCGCACCGGGCCATCGCCTGTGCACGGAAGGGCGATGCGAGGGGTATATCACGCGTTCACCTGACCGCCATTGCCCGTGCCTTTCTCCTGAATGTCGTCCTGCTCTTCGTGATGCTCATTGCGGCCGTTGCCGTCATCCGGTGGCTTTTCCCCCTCCTCTCCGATGCCATGCTGCAGGGACTCCGGTATATGTATATATTCATTCCCGTTCTCGGGGTCGCCGTGGCGATCAATACGATCAAGGTGCGGGGCGTCGTGCCGGTCTTTTGCGTCCTCTCCCTTGTTCTTATCGTAATTGCGGAATTTCTGTAGGGAGCAGCGTTTTCAATGAATCGTGCCCGGACTCCTCTTGCTTCACATGATGTCCTCATTCGGCCCATGACCACGGATGATCTGACGGCGGTCCTGGTGATCGAAGAGGAATCCTTTCCCACCCCCTGGACGGAGGGAATGTTCCGGGAAGAGCTCAGCCTGCCCTTTTGTCACGATCTCGTCGCGACGGCGGACGATATCATCGTGGGCTACATGAGTTTTGCCGTCGTCTATGACGAGGTCCATCTGAGAAATATTGCCGTTCACGGGGACTGGAAGGGTCGTGGTGTCGCGTCGAAACTGATCGATGAAATGATGCGGATCGGCACGGAAAAAGGCGCCCGGTGGGCCACGCTGGAAGTGCGAAAACGAAACGAGCAGGCGATAAAGTTATACAAAAAACTGGGCTTTGTGGTAAAGGGAATACGACCGCGTTATTATACCGATACCCACGAAGACGCCCTGATCTTATGGGCGAGAGTGTCGAAAAAGAAGAGCGGACGGAGATAAAGGGATTGAAGATGACCGCAGAATCACTTGCACAGGCCGTTGTCATCGCGAATCGGGAGATCGTGACGGGCCATTTTCTCATGGTCCTGAAGGTGCCTTCCCTCTTCCGGGAAAGCCGGCCGGGACAGTTTGTCATGATGCGTCTTCCCGGGCGCGAGATCCCCTTCCTGGGGCGGCCCTTCAGCATTCACGCCGTCTATTCACGGGGTGATGATACGCTGATGGAAATCATCTACCATGTGGTCGGGGGCGGTACCGCCGTCATTGCGGGTCTCGGCGGAGGTGAAAGCGTCACATTGACGGGTCCCCTGGGGCACGGTTTCGATATACCGGCGGGCAGGAAAACCGTCGTCATCATTGCGGGAGGAATCGGCCTGGCCCCCCTGGCATTTCTGGCGGAACGCCGCCGCGAAGCGTCTGCGGAAAAGGACGAACGCCTTGTCTGCTATGCCGGGTTCAGGGATTCAGACCATATCTATGGTATGGAGCGCTTCGAAGCGGCCTGCTCGGAGATAAAGATCAGCACCGATGATGGAAGCCGGGGATATCACGGCCCCGTCACCGCACTGTTCCAGGATGATATACGGTCATACGGCAGCGACGATACGATAGTTTGTGCCTGCGGGCCCGGGGCGATGCTGGAAAGCCTCGTCCGTGTTGTGCGGCGTCATGCCATCCCATGCCAGGTGTCGATGGAGGAACGCATGGCCTGCGGTATCGGTGCCTGTCTGGGCTGCGCCGTCGAGGCCGCATCGAAAAAGAAACGGTACCTGCGGGTCTGTAAGGAGGGCCCCGTTTTTGATGTCAACGATCTTGCCTGGAGGGCCCGTGGAAACGAATAGCACGCCCAAGATGACCGTCGATATCGGAGGCCTTGCCCTGAAGAATCCCGTCATGACCGCCTCGGGAACCTTCGGCTACGGTGAGGAGTTCGCGCCCTTTGTTGATCTGAACCGGCTTGGTGCCATCGTCGTCAAGGGACTCTCCCTTGAGCCCCGTGCGGGCAACCCGCCGCCCCGCATCATGGAAACGACGTCGGGCATGCTGAACACGGTGGGGCTCGAAAATGTAGGCGCAGACGCCTTTATCAGGGATAAACTTCCATTCCTCCGTGAATATGACGTTGCCGTGGTCGCCAACATCTTCGGCGAAACCCTCGACGAGTACGTGAAAGTTGCCGAGATCGTCGGTAATGCCGACGGTGTGCACGCCCTCGAACTGAACATATCCTGTCCGAACGTGACCCGCGGGGGAATCGATTTCGGCATCGATCCGGTCCTGGCCAGGAGGATCACGGAAGCGGTCAAGGAGGTCGCGGGGGTGCCCCTGATCGTCAAGTTGACGCCGAACGTGACGGACATCACCGAAATCGCCCGGAGCGTCGAAGCGGGCGGGGCCGACGCGCTGTCACTGATCAATACGCTGAAGGGCATGTCCGTGAATATTGAAACGAGACGTCCCCATCTGCGCAACGTGACGGGCGGATTGTCGGGCCCGGCGATCAAACCGGTGGCCCTCAGAATGGTCTGGGAGGTGGTCCGTTCGGTCTCCCTTCCGGTTATCGGAATCGGCGGCATCATGAACGCGGCCGACGCACTCGAGTTTCTCATCGCCGGTGCAACGGCCGTTCAGGTCGGCACGGCGAGCTTTGTCAATCCCCGTGCCGCCGGCGAAATATGTGAGGGGATCGAAGACTACCTGCGGCGCCAGGGGGTATCATCCATACAGGATTTGACGGGAACACTCCGTCTCGAGTGAAAAAACTCCGCAACGGTTGATTCATGGCAGCCGCTGCCCTGACATATGCGTTCTTGACAGAAACCTGTCAATTAATTATAGGTGCGGTATACAACAAACAGGATGAACGTAATGAAAAGGAGGGAGTGAGATGAAAAAGGTTTTCTTCGTCGTTTTTCTGGTACTGTTGTGGACGGTTACCGGCGCCGTGGCCGGCGAACTGAAGGTGGGTGACACCGCCTCCGACTGGTCATTCAAGGATGCCGACGGAAATGTCTTCACCATGGAATCGTGGGCCGGGAAAGTCCTGCTCGTGAATTACAACGATCCCGACGAATCCGATCTGAACGAGCATTTCACGGAAGCCATGAAAAAAGCCAAGGATGACGGTCTGCTCAAAGAGGAGACCTACAGAGGTATCGGCATTGCCGACTGCAAGGCGACATGGAAGCCCGACGTGGCGATCCGGGTCATCGGCGGCATGAAGGCGGAAAAATACAAAACCACGATCCTCTACGACTATGACGCCGAACTGCGCGAGGCGTGGGGGCTCGAGAAGGACACCGCCAACGCGGTCATCCTCGACAAGAACAGGGTCTGCAGGGCCATCATCAAGGGGCGCGTGCCCGATGAGCAGGTGGCGCCGCTGGTGCAGCTGGCCATCGAACTCCAGAGCCAGTAAACAAACCACGGGGGCAGGTCCTGTTTCATTAATTCCGGCAGGCATTATTTCTTATATCGATCAATAGATGTACCGTTCAGGACCTGTCCCCGATATTTTTACAACGATAAACGATCCATGGGGCGGGGTGTGTTCCTCACGCTCCCTATGAGGGCGGAAGCCGGCGCTCACGAATATTGTCCGCCTGCGCGGCGGTGGCATTATTATTTCTTGAACAGGGAGGTAATGTAATGAAACGGTTTGTAATTGCGGGTATTCTTCTTTCCATTCTTGCGTTTGTGATTCCTGCCGGTGTGATGGCGCAGGACTTTATCGCGGAAGCCGATCTCCTCTTCGACCAGGGCGGCCTCGAAAACTATCAGAAAGCCGTCGATCTCTATAAAAAGGCTCTTCAGGCGAACCCCGGAAACTTCGAGGCGAACTGGAAATGCGCCCGTGCCTGCCGGTGGTACGGCGAGGAATCGAAGCGGCAGGCTGTGAAAGACTGGGAGGATATCTGTAAAGCGTACGGAAAAGAGGGCATGAAATACGCGGAAAAGGCCATGGAACTTGAACCGAACAGGCCGGAAGGATATTTCTGGTATGGAACCTGTGTGGGGATCTACTCAGACGGCGTGAGCATCATCACGGCCCTGAGAGAAGGCCTGAAGGATAAAACGCAGAACAGTTTCGAGAAGGTGTACCAGGTTGATAAAAAGCACGAAAATGGCGGCGCCGTCCTGGCCCTCGGCCGATTCTGGTCCGTCCTTCCCTGGCCCCTCAAGGATAATGACAAGGCCCTCGAATATTTTGCCGAATACGAGCAGTACGATCCGAACAACCCCGACTGGCAGGTCTATTATTCGGAAGTACTGATCGACGAAGGGGGAAAGAAAAACAAGGCAAAGGCGGGCGAACTGATCGGAAAGGCCCTGAAATCCGACATCAAATGGTGGAGAGACTGGGCACAGCGCCTGAAAGAGGATCTGTAGGAGACAGTAGAGACAGAATTAGAAAGCGCCGTTCCCGGGAGCGGCGCTTTTTTTTGTGAAAAGCAAGGTGACAAAGTGGCAAAGTGGCAAATTGACAAAGGCACAGAGGCACAGAGGCACAGAGGCACAGAGGAAAAGAATGAAAGCAAAAAAATAAGTATCAAAGTGGCAAAACATCCCGTAAAGGGCGGGTAACTTTAAACTTTTCAACTTCGAACTTGAAACTGTTTTTTGCGGCTGACAGCTTTTATTCTTACTTCTTACTTCTTACTTCTTATTTCTTATTTCTTATTTCTTATTTCTTAATCACCTTTTCAACGTCCTGTCGAGAAGCTCTCCCGCCCGGTAGGAACTGCGGACAAGGGGGCCGCTCGCAACGGCCAGGAATCCCATTTTCAAGGCCGTCTCTTTCCAGAAGTCGAACTCTTCCGGGGTGACGTATCGCGTCACGGGTATATTTGCTTTGGTGGGCTGGAGATACTGTCCCATTGTCACGATATCGCATCCAACCGAGAACAGGTCCCAGAGCGTTATGGTAATTTCTTCCGGGTTTTCCCCCAGGCCGAGCATCAATCCGGATTTGGTGACGAGCGACTCATCCAGTTCCTTCACGCGGCTCAGCAGATCAAGGGAACGGTTGTATTTTGCAACCGGACGAACCGCAGGATAGAGGCGCTCCGCCGTTTCAACGTTGTGATTGAATACGTCGGGCCGTGATTCCACCACGGTGCGGAGGGCATCCCTGCTTCCCTGAAAATCGGGAACCAGGATCTCTATTGTCGCTTCGGGTACTTGCTTCCGGATCTCATGGACCGTCGCTGCAAAGTGCGATGCGCCGCCGTCGGGGAGATCATCCCTGGTGACGGAGGTGACCACCACGTGACGGAGATTCATCGCTTCCGCCGTTTCGGCGATGCGACGGGGTTCTTCGGGGTCCGGCGCTTTCGGCTTGTCGTGTCTGACGGCACAGAATCGGCAGTTACGGGTGCATCGGGTTCCCAGGATCATGAATGTCGCCGTGTGCCGGGAGAAGCACTCCCAGAGATTGGGGCAGCGAGCCTCCTGGCAGACCGTGTGGAGCTTCTGTGCTTTCAGTATGGTGCGAACTCTTTCGTATTCCGGTCCTGAAGAAAGTCCCTTCCTGAGCCAGCGGGGTTTCCCCGGGGGTGGTCCCTTCGTGTTGTGATTCATGCGCGTATCCGTATTTCTGATTGATACAGAGCCTACAGAACGAGATCTTCCACAAAATCGAGAAGCTGATTGAGATTCCTGCAGGGGCGGACTTCGTTGCAGTAGGGCTTGTAGGCGAACATTTCGCTGTCACCCGAGTTCCACTCCTGTTCGGGGTCCGGATTCAGCCAGATGACGCGGCGGCACTTGTCGCGCATCTCGGCGAGTATCTCGTCCTCAGGATGAAAATAATTGGTTCGTGCGTCGCCGATAACGATCAACGTCGTCTTCTTGTTCAGCATATCCATATAGTCGCGCCTGAAGTGCCGGAAGGTCTCGCCGTAATCGGTGGGGGCGTAATATTCGATATCCACCTCTTTCAGAACCTTCTCAATGGCGCGGTTTATCTCGTATTTTTCAAATATCTCCGTGACCTCCGCCACGCCCGACACAAAGATAAAGCTGTTCACCTTCGTAAAGCATTCCTGGAGCGAGTAGAGGATGTTCAGCATAAACCGGGCTGCCGACCAGACTGAGCTGGAGACGTCGCAGAGGGTGACGATCTTTGTCTTCCGGGGCGAACGCTTTCGGAACATGATTTCCACGGGCACACCCTGGTAGCGGCCGGCCCGTCGCAGGGTCTTCTTTACGTCGAGAATGCCCCGGTTGTTCAGGGCGAAACGCCGGCTGACGATGTCCTTCAGCTTCCGGACAAGCTGTTCCACCACCTCGCGCATCTCTTCCAGTTCTTTTTGCGTGAGGGATGAAAAGGGGCGCTCGCCCAGTTCCTTCAGGTGTTTTTCGTAGCTCTTCACGTCCTTCAGGTCTTCGTAATAGGGACGCGGTTCGCGCATCAGGAGAGAGTAGGCGCTGTCCAGGTGGTCATTGAAATGGGCCGCCAGACCGGCGATGCTGTTCCGGTCGATCTGCGATTGGTTGTCTCCCAGGAATTGAAGCACCAGGCTCCGTATCGTATTCAGTTGAATCAGGATCTGAAGGCGGCTTTCCAGCGGGCCGAGGTTAAATTTCACCTGCTGGGACGTGGACCGGTCCTCAGACTGCATCTTCCTGATCTCGCTCAGAAAACTGAGGGGTTTTCCCTCCATAAATTCGATGATCGACTGGCTGAGCATGTCTCCCTGCGTCGAATCCCTCAGCATATCGAAGACCTCTTCGATGGTGTCCGAGAGCGGATCGAGGGACGACATGCTTGAATCGGGCCGCATTTCATGAAAAAAGAGATGATAGATACGGTCGAACCTGCTCTGCTCGCGGCGGCTCTTGGCGAAGTTGCCCCGCAGCACGGCCCTGAATTCCTCTTCTTCGAGGACGTCGACAAGTTCGAGCTGGGTGAGGCAGTCGAGTACTTCGGCCGTGGAAATCCTGATATCCGCCGCCCGGCAGCAGGACACGAATTTCAGGATGAGATTCCTCATAATATTATGCCTGTGATACGACCTTATCGACGGACGTTCGCACCTTTTCGGAATCGACGCGGTACTTGCAGATCATGTTGAGTGTCTCCATCACCACGTCGGGAGAGATGTCTTCCACCTGGAGCGAAATAAGAGACTGCGCCCAGTCGAGGGTCTCGGAGATGCAGGGTTTCTTTTTGAGGTCCAGTGCCCGGATGTTGCGGACCGTCTCGACAAGCTGTGTCGCCAGCCGCTCGTTGATGCCGGGGATTTTCAGCCTGATGATCCGTATTTCCAGGTCGCGGTCGGGATAATCGATATAGATGTGGATGCAGCGCCGTTTCAGGGCATCGCTCATGTCACGGTAGTTGTTCGATGTGAGGACCACAAAGGGGATGTTCACGGCCGTCCGTGTTCCCAGCTCGGGAATGGAGACCTGAAAGTCGCTCAGGAGTTCCAGGAGAAAGGCCTCGAACTCCGGGTCCGATTTGTCTACTTCGTCAATGAGGAGGACGACGGGTTTTTCCGAACTGATGGCCTGCAGCAGGGGACGGGGCTGAATGAAACGCTCCGAGAAAAAGGCGTCCTCCTGTGAGGCGATACGGTCCACGGCTTCGGAAAGGGAAAGTGAATCGGAGATCACATCATTGATCTTTTCCTTCACCATCTGGGTATAGAGGAGTTGCTTCGCGTATTCCCACTCGTAGAGAGCCTTGGCTTCGTCGAGTCCCTCGTAGCACTGGAGGCGGATCAGCTTCCTCTCGAGGCTGCGCGACACCGCCTTGGCCAGCTCCGTCTTTCCCACGCCGGCGGGGCCTTCCACCAGGATCGGTTTGTTTGTCGCCGCGGCCAGAAAAACCACTGTGGCGATCTCTCTCGAGGGGATGTAGTCGGCTGCTTCGAGCCTTCTCCTGACGTCGTCAACACTTTTAAAGTCCATGGCTTCTCCGTCCATATCCGGATGCAGACTGCATACACCAGAAGAGGGTAGGGGTCAATAAGAAAGAGGGGAAAAAGTACGGTGAAACCGTACTTTCGGGATTGGTGAAAAGAGTGCCAAAATTCTAAAGTTACAAAGTTACAAAGTTACAAAGTTACAAAGTTCCAGAGTACCAAAGTAAAAAAAGGCACACAGGTACAGAGGCTCAAAGGAAAACAGGATTCAGGATATCCGCCGTCGCGGATTCAGGAATGACAATGTGGTGTTTTCCAAGATTACTTTGTTCCTGTCATTCCCGCGAAGGCGGGAATCCAGGTTTTGAATTCCAAAATTATAGTTTCTTTATGACGTTCTTGTGAGACTTCGCAGGTGTCGCTGTAATTTTTTCTCAGATTTTATTTATTTTTGCTGACTGCTGACTGCTGATGGCTGACAGCTATTATGTAGCTTGCCGATTTATCGGCGCTTTTGTGTATGTTGTACAATGTCCTGCGCTTATCAGCGCAAGGCCTGATGAATCAGGCAGCTACATATCAAAAACAGTTCCAGCGTTCCTGGGCGTCCCGTAAGAGGCGGGTAACTCGAAACTTTGAACTCGAAGCTGTTCCGGAATCCCTTGGTTGAGAAACGTGATGGTGTCGGAGAGTATTCTTTCGGGGGAGGATGGCGGCGGGGCGGCCCGATGTCGTGGGATGGAGGTTTCATGGTGGGCTGATTCGCCGTGCCCTTCCACGCGACCGGGGCCTTGCGTGCCCTGATGACGCAGTCAAATTCTCTGCCGGTTCAATACCTGTCATCGATGATCAATCGCCACGCGAGTCATGCCTGCAAGCGTGGCCCCGGTCTTCCGGTTATCGTCCCGTCGCCGTTCATTCTTTGTTAACGATCCTCTCAGTGTTTAATCGGTCGTCCCTTCATAACGGCGACATTTTCCTCGTTGACAAGGCCGAAGGGG
>Ga0272441_10016272_pt1 | contig 10306 bp, 9 predicted proteins | sample SSMProp6N_FD_193582 | JGI IMG/M metagenome (GOLD analysis project Ga0272441, IMG submission 193582) | Marine sediment archaeal communities from Little Sippewissett salt marsh, Falmouth, MA, United States - SSM-Prop-6N | ecosystem: Environmental > Aquatic > Marine > Wetlands > Sediment ... | reverse complement strand
AGATTCAGATCCTGGACAGCTTCGGCAAGAAAGAGCTCGGCACGGGCGACGATGGCGGGATCTACGGACAGTATGTGCCCAAAGTCAATGCGTCAAACCCGGCGGGCGAATGGAACAAGCTCGAGGCCACCTATGTTGGCGACACGCTGACGGCAAAACTGAACGGGAAGGTCGTGCAGGACGGGGTGAAGATCACCAAGGTCACGGGGGGCGCGTTGCGCGGTGGTGTCAATGAACCCGGCCCCCTCATGCTGCAAGGCGACCACGGGAAGATCTGGTTCCGCAATATCCTGATCCGCCCCCACCCGGCGGAGGAGTGATTGAGGGTTGAGCCATGAAGCTGCGAGCCGGCTTGGCGTTGACGTGGTTCGTGATTCCGATGTTGGTTGTAAGTGCTGCTGCGGCCCAGCCCCCCCCGCCCCAGCAGAGCACGACCGGCCCCACGCCGCCACCGGGCGTGGTCGCGCCGCCGCTCGTCGCCACAAAGGGGCAGGCGATTATCGCGGGCGTCCCGGCGTACCCATGGCGGCACGGGTGTGGGCCGACGGCGGTCGGCATGGTGCTGGGCTACTACGACCGCCACGGCTACGGCCAACTAATCCCGGGCGGTGCGGCGACCCAGACGGACGAGGTAGACCAAGCCATCGCTTCGGGCGGCGACATGCACACCGGGCCGTTGTTGCCCCAACGGCATTTTGAGGACTATTCGCTGCCGCTGGATTTCCTTGCGGTACAGGACGACGATTACATCACCGCGGGCCGCGAGCCCCACCTCGACGATTGCATCGCCGACTTCATGGACACCTCGAAGAGCACCCGCAACAACCGCTACGGGTGGAGTTGGTCGAGCGCCATCGCGCCGGCCTTCGAGGACTATGTCGCCTATGCAGACGTGTCCTCGCAGTACACCGCAACGGTCCAGCAACACCACTGGTATGGCTCGCTGACGTTTCAGCTTCTCAAGACCGAGATCGACAATGGGCGGCCTTTGGTCTTCCTGGTCGATTCCGCGGGCGACGGCAGTACGGATCACTTTGTGCCCGTGATCGGCTACGATGAAGGCCCGCCGCAGAGTTATATCTTCTATGACACGTGGGACTTCGAGCCGCACCAAGCACTGTTCCGCGGCATGTCGAGCGAGTACGATTGGGGCGTGTGGGGCGGCTGGGCGTTCGAATTCGAGGGCGGCGAGTTCACGTTCGTGGACCTGCCGCAAGGCGGCGAATTCAGCGTTGGCGATCCGCTTGCGCTCAGCGTAACGGTGGCGTGTCCCGTGGGCGAGGTCGCGTACCAGTGGATCAAGGACGGCGAGGACCTTCCGGGCGAGGTTTTGGGGACCTACGAAGTGGAATCCCTCACCCTCGAACATCAGGGCTGGTATAGCTGCCGGGTGACCGATGAGGGCAAGACCGTGTATGAGACGCCCGCGGTATTGGTGACGGTCACCGAGATCCCGTTGCCTGCTGCCGGAATTGCAGGCCTGCTCTTGGGCGTGGCGGTGGCCTGCATCATTGCCGCGCGGCGTGCCACTGGGCTTCGAATGCGTTGGCGCATTCCCACCGCCGGAGAGGCCGGCACACCTGACATTGATGAAGCGACGCGGTGCGTGGCGGCCTTCGCGTACAACAGAAAAAGGGAACCTACGTTGATGTGCAAGAAGGGATTCACGTTGATCGAGTTGCTGGTGGTGATCGCCATCATCGGCATTTTGGCGGCCATCCTGCTGCCGGCGTTGTCGCGTGCGCGCGAAGCCGCACGGCGCGCCAGTTGCGCCAACAATCTCAAGCAGTGCGGCCTGATGTTCAAGATGTACGCAAACGAGAACCAGGGGTTCTTCCCGACCCTGAAGATCCGGGCCACGGAGGTCTCGGCCCCGTGCCAGGACTGGAACCGATCGGACCTGTGTTTCGACGGGGAGCAGACCTATCCGGAGTACTTCAGCGATTTGAACATCCTGCTGTGTCCGTCGGACCCGGATGCGGAAGAGGTCCTCATGGAGAGCGTGTACAAGGGCGGCGAACTGGACATCTGTCATCTGACAGCGTTCTCGTACGTCTACACGGGCTGGGCCGCGCGTCCACAGGATTACCTGATCGGCGATGGCGATGACAATATGATGGAACCGGAGCTTGGCGTGACGGTTTCCGCAGCGCTGGCCATGAAACTGGGGCTGCTGCTGTGGGACGTGGCGGACGAGAACCGGTCCAATCACGACGATCTGACGTTCGTACACGAGGATCGGGGGCCGGTCAGGGCCTGGCGGTTGCGGGAGGGGATCGAGCGCTTCTTCATTACGGACATCAACTATCCTGCGGCGAGCACAGAGGCGCAGTCCGAGATTGTGGTGATGTATGACCACATCGGCCCGCCGCGTTCCAATCTGGGGTACTGTATATTCAACCATGTGCCGGGCGGCTGCAACGTGCTGTACATGGACGGCCACGTCGAGTTCTTGCGCTATCCTTCGAAGTATCCGGTCAGCCGGACGTGGGCGTGGGTGGCCACCTATATCGACGAACTGAGCGCGGAGATCTGAGCGCCCATCAACGCATTCCGGGAGAGGTGTGGCATCGCCGCCCCCGGCTGTGCCATAGTCTTGGCCAGACTCTAAACAGTGGGCAGGAAGCGGGGTGGCACATGAATCGTCGGCAGTTCCTCAAGCGTACGGGTGGTGCGGTAGTCGTGGGAGCAGCCGCGATGGGGGCCAAGGCAAAGGAGGAGGTCAAGGGGGTGGGACCGGGCCGTCTGCCGCGGTGGCGGGGCTTCAACCTGGACGCGAAGTTCGGCTACGGCCCGAATGTGCCGTTTCTCGAGTCGGACTTCGAATGGATTGCGGACTGGGGTTTCGACTTCGTGCGCCTGCCAATGTCGTACCGGTGCTGGACCGAGGAAGACGACTGGCTGGCGCTGCGCGAGGACCAGCTCAAGGAGATTGACCAGGCCGTCGCGTTCGGGCGCAAACACAAGGTCCATGTATGCCTGAACTTCCACCGGGCACCGGGGTATTGTGTCGGCCCGCCCAAGGAGCCGCTGGACCTGTGGACGAATGAGGAGGCCCAGGAGGTCTGCGCGTTCCACTGGGCGCATTTCGCGAAGCGTTACCAAGGGATCCCGAGCGAGGCGTTGAGCTTCAACTTGGTCAATGAACCCGCGCTGATTACGGATGAGACATACGTGCGGGTGGCCAAGCGCCTTGTCGAGGCCATTCGCGCGCATGATCCGCAGCGCCTCATCATCGCCGACGGCAACATGTGGGCACGCAGGCCTGTGCCCGCCCTGGCCAGTCTCGGGGTTGCGCAGAGCACCCGCGGCTATGATCCCATGCCGCTCACCCACTACAAGGCGTCGTGGGTGCCGTTGGGGGACAAGTGGCCGCTCCCCACCTGGCCGGTCGTCCGCACGGACAACGACCTGTGGGACAAGGAGGATCTCGAACGCGAGAACATCCGGCCCTGGAAGGAACTCGAGCAGCAAGGGGTCGGGGTCCACGTGGGCGAGTGGGGCGCGTTCCGGTTCACGCCGCACAAGGTCGTGCTGGCATGGATGCGCGATTGCCTCGAACTCTGCAAGCAGGCGGGCTGGGGCTGGGCCCTGTGGAATTTCCGGGGATCCTTCGGCGTCCTCGATAGCGAACGCGCCGACGTGGCCTACGAGGACTTCCGCGGCCACAAACTCGACCGGCAGATGCTGGAGTTGCTTCAAGCGAACTGACGCTGCCCCCAGGCTTCAGGGACACGCATGGGCTACTCTCTGGCGTCGGCCGCAAAGGGGGCGCGTCGTGGCGACCCGTCTTGGTGGGGCGAGCGTCCTCGCGAGCCGATGCATTGCGGTCATGCCAACGTCTCTTGGGTCGTGCTCGTTTGTCCTGCTCGTAATCGAAAGGGGATAGCGATAACGAATGGCGATGACGAGGGACGAGCACGATGACGAGCACGAGCAGGACGGGGCATGCAGATTCTCTCACGCTATGACATCGCCGCCGGGCTGTGCTATGTTGGCGCGTTGCCTGCAATCATGAACCATTTGTCCGCGCACTGAGACGGTTGCGCGCTTGGGGATACATCGAACGACATGTGCGGCATTTGCGGAAAGGTGAGCTTCGACCCGGCCGGTGTTGTAGACGGTGAATTGATCCGCCGCATGGCCGGCATGATGGCGCACCGCGGGCCTGACGACGCGGGATTCCACGTGCACGGTCCGGTCGGGCTCGGGCATCGGCGCTTAAGCATCGTGGACCTTGAGGGGGGGCATCAGCCGATCTCGAACGAGGACGGCTCCATCTGGATCGTTTTCAACGGCGAGATCTATAACCACACGGAACTGCGAGCCGACCTCGAAGCCCGAGGGCACACGTACAGGACACGCTCTGACACGGAGACCATCCTGCACGCCTATGAGGAATTCGGGGCGGACTGCGTGCCTCGGCTGCGCGGCATGTTCGCGTTCGCGATTTGGGATCGGAATCACCGGACGCTATTTGCGGCCCGCGACCGGTTTGGCATCAAGCCGTTCTATTACTGGCAGAACGGGCACGCACTCGGCTTTGCCTCGGAGATGAAGGCGCTCCTCATCGATCCGGACGTCGCGGTCACGCTCGATCCCGTCGCGGTGTACGATTACTTCACGTTCAAGTTTATACCGGGCGCGAACACGCCGTGGCGCGAGATCAAGCGCCTCCCCCCCGCCCACTGGCTCCGCGTTCGCGACGGCGCGCTCGATATCCAACGCTACTGGCGCCCGGACTTCCAGGGCCTGTCGACCTGCACGGAGCAGGAGAACCTCGAACAACTCGAGGCCTTGCTCGATGCCGCGATCCGCGAACACCGGATGAGCGAGGTGCCCCAAGGCGTGTTCTTGAGCGGCGGGATTGATTCGAGTCTCATTGTGACGCTGATGAGCCGGATGTGCGAAGAACCGATACGCACCTTCTCGATCACGTTCGAGGGGTATCCGGGCTTCGATGAAGGCGGCTATGCGCGCCAGGCTGCGGAGGCCTGTCACACCCGGCACCGGGCGTTTAACTGCGCGCCCGACGCCGTCGAAAACCTGCCCGACATCCTGTGGCACGTCGAGGAACCCCTGGCGGACGCGGCCATGATCCCGCTGTACGAGCTCTGCCGCCAAGCCACCCAGGAAGTGACCGTGGTGCATTGCGGGGACGGCGGCGACGAAGGGTTCGGCGGCTACCCTCGGTTTTACTGGGACCAGTACGCGCGCCTTGCCGCGACCGTGCCCGAGGGCATTCGGCAGCGGGTCTTGGCCCCGCTGTTCCAAGCCGGCTCGCAGCTCCCCGGCGGCGCCAAGGAACTCGCGCGCCGCGCCGAGAAATTCTGCCGGTTCGCGGGGCTTCCAGCGGCGCAGCGCTACATGAACTGGTTCACGATCCTCCCGGACGAGACCAAGCATCAAATCCTGCACCCGGACTTCTGGGGCGACGTGGGGCGCCACCGCTCCGCCGAGGTCTTCGAATCGATTTTCGGCGATGCAGACGAGATCGGGCTCGATGCGCTGGGCACGAAGCAATACTGCGAACTACGCAGCTTCATCCCGGACGACCTGATGCTCAAGTCGGACAAGATCAGCATGGCCGCGAGCCTCGAAGGACGGTTTCCGTTTCTGGACGAACGGCTCGTCGCGTTCGGGCTGTCGTTGCCGCCGGAACAGAAGATGAATCGCACGCAATTGAAACTCCCGCTCAAACGGCTGCTGGCGAAGTACATGCCGGAGGACTTCGTGTACCGCCGGAAGCAGGGCTTCGAGGTGCCGGTGTCCGCGTGGTTCAAGAGCGCGCTGGACAAGACGCTGCGCGAGACCATCGCGACCAGCGAGGTGGGCAAGGACGGCATTCTGAACGCCGACTACCTCGAGCGCATGGTGGAGCGATTGCATCGGGGCGACCCGATTGCGGGCCGCCAACTGTTCACGGTGTTCATGTTCCAGCAATGGCGCACGTTGTTCGCCAATCCGAAGGGCGCATGCCTGGGCCGCAGCAACGGACGACCGGAGGACACGAGCACACCATGAGCGCCGACCCAAAGAGGATCGCGAACCTGGTCCTGCGCTGGGGCGCAGCCGCGCTGGCGCGCCTGCCCGGGGGCCGTCGATCCCCCGAGCCGCAGAACATCCTCGTAGTCCGCCTGGGCAATCTTGGCGACATTGTGGTGAGCCTCCCGACGTTCCACGCAATCAGGAAACTGTACCCGAAGGCCCGCATCATCTTGCTAACCTCGCCCACACGCCGTGGCGCGCCGGGTGCGCCCGAGGTGCTCGAACGCGACGCGACGTTTGACGAACGGATCGTTTACTACGCGGACGAAGCAAGCGCCCTGCGGTTCTTGAGAACACTTCGGCAACGGATCGGCGAGCTTGACATCGATTTCGCCATCTTCCTGCCGGGTGAGCTTGCGCGTTTCAGGAGTGCGGCGAAGTATCTGGCGTTGTTCGCCGTCAGCGGGGTCCGGCACGTCGAAGGTTTCAGGCTGATTCCCCCTGAAGGCCTGACCATCTCGGAAGTAGAGCGACTCATGTCGTACCTGGCGCCCTTGGGCGCGACGACCGTCGAGCCCAAGCCATGGCTCCACCCCGCCGAAGAGGACGTGGCGCGCGCGCGAACGCTGCTGGCAGGCGCCGAAGACAAGCGCCTGATAGGCATGCAATCCGGGGCGGTGCGGCCGGCCAATCGCTGGCCCGAGGAACGCTTTATCGAACTGGGCCGCCGGCTCTGCAGCGATCCGGATATCCGTATCGCTCTGACCGGGGCTGAGGGCGACCGTGAGGCGAACCAGCGCATCGCTCAGGCGATCGGGGCGTCGTGCATCGACCTCTCAGGGCAGACCACTATCGCCGAACTGGCCGCGGTGCTGCAGTGCGCGGCGCTGCTCGTGTCCAACGACACCGGTACGATGCACGTGGCCGCGGCCGTGGGCACGCCCGTGGTCGCGATCTTCAGCGCCCGGTACTACCCGCACATCTGGTATCCTTACGGGGATCAGCACATCGTTCTTCGGAAGGACATCGAATGCAGCCTTTGCCAGGACGATGTGTGCTTGCGCTACCAGGCGCCCGAATGCCTGGCGCGCATCTCGGTTGACGAGGTGTACGAGGCAGTCGCGTCGGCGTTGAGACAGGCCCCGCCGCTTGCCGGGCAAAAATAGAAACAGAGACACGCCCTAAGGGAACGTGCCTCTGCGTGAATAACGTTGGCCGTTTCGATACTACCGTTTCGAGAACTGGAAGCGTTTGCGCGCGCCGGGCCGCCCGTACTTCTTGCGCTCGACTTCCCGCGCGTCGCGCGTAAGCATCCGGGCCTTCCGCAACGGCACACGCAGCTCCTCGTCCATCTTGAGCAAGGCACGCGCAATGCCCAAGCGCAGGGCCCCGGCCTGCCCGGCCAGCCCGCCCCCTTCACACCGCGCCCGCACGTCGAACTTGTCGACGCCCCCGCCCAGTTCGAACGGCTGGGTCGCGACCATCACAAGGGTCTCGCGTGCCAGGTACTCATCGATAGGCTTGCCATTGATCAGGATTCGTCCTGTGCCCGGCTTCATGCGGACCCGCGCCCGCGCGCTTTTCCTTCGCCCGATTGCCACCACTTCGCTCGTTGCGTCTGTCACGATTCTGCTTCTCCTGCCTATCTTGCGCCTACGGTGTACGGCTCAGGCTGTTGGGCCTCTTGTTTGTGGTCCGGGCCCGCATAGATGCGAATGTGCTTAGCGAGACGACGCCCCAACCGGTTCCGCGGCAACATCCCCTTGACCGCCAACATCATCGCCCGCGTCGGATGCTTGGCCAGCATCTGGTTGTAGGTGACTTCGGACATGCCGCTCACGTACCCCGAATAGTGGTAGTACTTCTTCTGCTCCGCCTTCCTGCCCGTCACCTTGGCCTTGGCCGCATTGATGATGATCACGTGGTCGCCGCAATCCATGTGGGGCGTAAACTGGGGCTTGTGTTTTCCGCGAAGCAGCTTTGCCGCTTCTGCCGCCACCCGGCCCAGCACCTGGCCGTCAGCATCGATAAGGTGCCACTTCTTCTCGATCTCCCCCAGCTTGGGGACATAGGTCTTCACCTTGAGTTCCTCCGGAATTACTGCTGGCGCTCCAGACATCGGCACGCCAACTCAGGACACACAGCACGGAATCATAGCAAGCGCGGGTCGGCCAAGTCAATAATCTCGCGCAGGGCGGCAGAGCTACGGCCCTCAACAGGCTCTGCGTGGGAATCACGTTAAACATGGCTCGATGCTGCCAAGAGCGAAAAGCCCCTCAGCGTGCGCTGGTGCCGGGGGCGAAGCCGTCTGGGGTGTCGGGGTCGGCGTTGTAGCCGCCGGCGTTGTAGAAGGTCACGAGGCGGCTGAGTTCGGAAAGGGAGATGGACCAGTCTTCGGGGTCGTAATCGCTGTCGTGGGGGCCGCAGTCGTGGGGGCCTTGGAAGGGGGCGTAGCCGTCCTGGGTCGTGCTGTCGCACCGGTACGCGCCCGCGTTGTACAACCCCACCACGCGCCCTATCTCGCGCACCGAGATCGCCCAGTCCCGATCCGTGTCCGCACTGTGCGGGCGCGCCAAGTACCAGATGTCGTTTAAGTCCAAGATCGTGTTGTCCGAAATCGTGGATCCTCCAAATATCCACAGTTTGCCCTTGAATACGGCCGCCGCATGCCCGGAGCGCGGTGACCACGGAGTGTCAGGCAATTCGGTCCACGTTGCCCCATCGGACGAGTACCAGACATCGTTAAGAAGCACCAAATGCTCATCCACCCACGTCCCCTCATAATAGCCTCCGCCAAGAACCCACAGCTTGTTGTCAAACGCCAGCGCAGCGTGGGCGGCTCGACCATGCCATGGCGCGCCGGCCGTGGCTTGTGTCCAATTCACGCCGTCTGATGTGCGCCAAACGTCACGGAAATAGGTGAATCTATCTTGCTCATAACGTTTGCCACTAATCAGCCAAAGAGTGTCGCTAACTACTACACAACTATGCCCATAGCGGCCGGACCAAGGCGCATTATCTGTAGAAATAGCCCAAGCTATCCCGTCTTGAGAATACCACACATCGTTCAAGTTCTCGGCCCGCGGTCCCAATCCTCCCATAATCCATATGTTGTCGTCATAGGCGCATGCTGCATGCCAAATGCGAGCTGACCAAGCGGCGCTTTGCGTCGCCTTGAACCAGCTAGAACCGCTCGAGGAGTACCATACGTCATTGACATCTCCGCTGACCCGGGAGTAGCCGCCCAAAACCCACAGGTTGTTGTTGAATCCAACCATGCTATGACCCCATCGGTCTTGCCAGCTAGGCTCGACCGTTGCCAAGCTCCAACTTGTGCCGTCTGAGGACAACCATACCTCAGAACCCACTGGAGGAGGGCCGGCCCCGCCGCTTAAGCAGACCGTGTCATTCAGGACAGCGACCGCGTGAAGCGACCGCGCGCTCCACGGGGCGCTGGACGTGACTTGCACCCAGGAATAAGCGGGCTCTTTCGATGAGGCGGTCCCAACACTTGCGACACCGGCCGCGCCCGCCCGGGCAGGAACGAGAAGCGAAAGCAGACAAGACGCCAGTATCCGTGGCAAGTTGCCATAGGTTCGCATTGCAGTTCTCCTAAGCCTATGCGTACTAGGGCAGATAGGGGTCGTCGGGTGGGTCTGGATCTCCATCCATGTAGCACAGTAGGCTGTATGGTATGCCTTTGACAATCACCTCGCCGCGCAGCTTGAGGTTGCCCTCGTCGTCGATAAACGAAAGAACCTGCTCCGCGTCTCGAACAATCAACGCGGTTTGTTCGGCTGGCCCGGTGAGGCTTTCCTCGCGTTGCCACACGTCGCCCGCGACATACACATTTCCGTCGGGATTCACCACGGCCACGGGATCTTCGTCGGCATTGCGCACGATGAACGAAGGGCTGATCACCGCCTTTTCCTCGATGACGGCCTGCGCTTCGTCACCCGCGGTGACCGTCCCTTTGAGGACGATGACGTTGCCCGTACTCGCGAACCGGACGAGTTCCGCGCCGGCCGCGTCCCTGACGACGAAGGCCCTGCCGAAGTAGTTCTCGATGGCCTCGCGCACCCCGTAATACGCCGGCTTCATGTAATGCGGCATTTGCCGAATAGGGCTTCTCTCAACACGGCGCCCGCGAAGAGAGCCAACGTATGCAGTCCTCGCGTTGTTATCGCCTCGGTTCACATCCGTGGTGGGGCGAGCGTCCTCGCGAGCCGGCGCAAGAAGAAAAGCAGCCCTGGCGTTGGTATTCCACCGGTTCACATGCATGGTGGGGCGAGCGTCCCCGCGAGCCGGTGCAAGAAGG
>Ga0272441_10016271_pt1 | contig 10306 bp, 7 predicted proteins | sample SSMProp6N_FD_193582 | JGI IMG/M metagenome (GOLD analysis project Ga0272441, IMG submission 193582) | Marine sediment archaeal communities from Little Sippewissett salt marsh, Falmouth, MA, United States - SSM-Prop-6N | ecosystem: Environmental > Aquatic > Marine > Wetlands > Sediment ... | reverse complement strand
GCCCCACAACTGATTGTCATCGACAGATTCTCTCCAAGCTTGATTTGCTGGACTTCGGCTCGAAGCCTTTCAAGAAATATAAGCGCATTTTCCGCTGTTGTTTCAGGCATCAATATGACGAATTCGTCGCCCCCATAGCGTGCGAGAACATCCGGAGTTCTCTTTTCTTTTTTCATACATGCGGCAAGTTTTCTAAGTGCTTCGTCGCCGATTGCGTGCCCGAATATATCGTTGACTGTTTTGAAGTTGTCGAGGTCTATGATAGCAACGGAAAATGGGTGTTTGTATCGCTTCGCACGTTCGTATTCTGCCTGAAGCTTATCTTCGAGAAGCTTCCTTGAGCCTGTTCCGGTCAGGGCATCGGTTAACGAGGTGAGTCTTGCCTGCTGATACAGGCTGGCATTGGTCAGATGAGAATTCAAAATTTCTCTCGTTAATTTTGCCTTATAGGAGGTTAGCTCCCTGTTCATCGTGCTCGATGGAGATAACGCGCACATGCACAAATAGCCTGACAGTTGTTTGTTCTCATTCGATGCACGAGATGGAACGAAAAGCGGTATAACCAGACGGGGACGCTGTGCCCCGAGTTTCTCACAAGCATCGGGGATACTATCGTAGATTCTTGATGCTTGGTCCTCTATATTCAAAGTTTGATTTTTATTCTGTGCGGCCGGTTTTTCGACGTTATTCAGGCGACCGATATTGGCCGGGAGAAGCAGATGTTCCTTTGGGCACAAACATTTGTTATAGCTTATGATTGCTGGATTTTCTTTTTCAGTTTCGTCGTTACTATCTGTGTCTTCATTGAAGAGGCACAAAACACAATTACCGGCATGGAAAAGTTTAGGTACCTCTTTTGTAACTGCGTCCGCTGCTTCCTTCAGCTCGATACTTTTAAGGCAATTTGAAAGCATTGCAACTTCTTCGGCCGCCGCTCGGTCTTCGAGGAGCTGTTGCCCCATAAGATCGCGGGCCGAAAGTATTCCTATTACGTAGTCGTTGTCGATAATGGGCAGGTGGCGAATCCGATTGGAAGCCATAATCTCCCGGGCCTTGCTGGTTGGTGTTCCGACGGGACACCCGACGACCTGTGAAGTCATAATCTCGGCTATAGAGGTATTCTCGATGTCAAGTGAAGAAGCCACTACCCGGCTTACGATATCTCGTTCTGTTACGATTCCCGCAAACTTTCCGTTTTCATCGTTTACGATAAGACAGCCGATTTTATTTGCGAGCATCTTGTTTGCGGCCGCTTTGATCGTGGCGTTGCAATCGATGGCTACAATCTCCGCGGGACGTTCTACAGTTTCGTGCATCTTTTTGGCCCTTAGATTAGAATGGTTCGTGGATTATGACCCAAAATTCAAACCGAAAAATAATTCAAGCCCTTCAGGAAATTTATCGGCATTAATCATCGGCTACTTAAATCGACAAGGGTCTATATAAATTGGAATTGATACTGTGATTTGAAAAAATTATCGAGGGGAAAGAGTCTTAAGGAGAAAGCCCCTTTGTGTTGCCCGAAGTACCAAATCAATTTGTTTATATTGAAATGGTTATGAAGTATAATTGTCGATTATATCGGTTTTTATAGAACTACTTTTTTAACCGGTTCTAACTTTTTTATTTCCTAAAATGCTGGAAATCTTTTCAATTAGACTCGTAAAATCAATTGGTTTGGTGACATAATCTTCTACGCCGATGGCTGACGCCGCTGCTATGTCTTGCTTTTCACAGAGAGCCGTTACCATTATTACTGGTGTATCTTTTAATATCGGATGTTTCCTCAAACGTTCAAGCATCTCCTGACCGTTCATAACAGGCATATTAGTATCGAGAAGTATTATGTCCGGTCTTTCTTTTTCCGCCGCCTGGAGACCCTCTTCGCCGTTAGTGGCGGTGATAACTTGATAATGGCACCATTCAAGACGGCACTGGATGATACTAATACAATCCGGCTCGTCATCTACGATAAGTATACTGGCAGGACCGGCTTTCTTTTTTGGTTTAGAACCGTTGAACATTGTTTTTGTCCTTTAAGATCCCCATCTTCGTTTATTCGCTTTTTATACACCTTCTTCACTCTTAAATTCTTATCGACCTGAATTTATCACAAGATTAATAAAACATATCAGGCCTTTTAAAAATGGTAAAAATATCTAATATTTCCTTATCAATCAATGTCCTCTGCAGCACCTTTTTCCATGGCGTTTCGGCAAACTACATCGAGCTTTTACTTAAGACTCTTTCTGACGAATTTGATGATTCTTCTAATTCCTGGCTAAGAATTTTGTCCAATGAGCTTAAAGTAGATAGCAGTTCTTCGGTTGCGTCTTCATTATTTCTGTTTTGAATTATCCTTATCCTGACTAACAGCATTTTGTTGGCCGCATCTCTCTCAGCCTGTTCGCGAGAGTCGATTTTCTGCTGGAGTTGATCAACGTCGTTAGTTTTCTCAAGCAGTTGTTTGAGTTGGTCGTGACACTCGTTTAATTTACTTTCTGTTTGTTTGCCTTCGATAACTTGTGCCTGGAGCGTTTGATTAACAATGTTATATTCCTTAATTTGTTCACTCAGGTGTTCCTCGAGTTTATTTTTGTACTCCCCCAGTTCGTACTCCACTTGCCTGGATTCAGCGATATCCTGTTCGAGCTGCTTGTTAGGACCTGAATTTTCATTAATTCTCTGCTCTAAACGTGTGGTATATTTTTTCAATTCGATTTCTGTTCGTTCACATTCTGTCATTTTCTCCCGGAGTTGTTCAACAGCAAGAGTCTTTTTATTAAGTTGCTTTTCGAGCTGGTCACGGTACTCTTTCAGTTTTGCTTCCTTTGATAATGAGAGTATTGGCCTGTCTTTTATTTCCCTGTATTTATTCATTGCCTCTTCCGGGATTTGTTCTCCTTCCTTGTAGATATGTGGCGAAAGGAAGACAATCAGTTCGGTATTATTGACTACCGAGTGAATATATTTGAACAGAAGACCAATTAGCGGGATATCACCGAGAATCGGAACTTGATTGGTTTCCTTGGTTATTTCTTTTCTTCTGAGTCCGCCTATTATAACGACCTGTCCGTCTTTGAGTAACAGCTCGCTTGTTGTATTTCTCGTGTCAATAATGGGAACCTGCGTTATGCTCTCTCCCACAGTGACGTTTTGTTCTGAATTGACAGAGAGGAGAATGAGGTTGTCTTCTGTCATAGTTGCCGTAACGTTCAGTTTGACTCCGACTTTTTTGAACTGGGTAGAAGATAATTGTCCACCTTCGGAGGTATTCGTTATCTCATTGTATGGAAGTTCTCTGACGGCCTCGATTGAAGCGGTCTTACCGCTTACGACCATGACTCTTGGACTAGCCAGAATTTCGATTTCCTTTTTTTGCTGAAGCATTGCCAAAACATGACGTATCGTTCCACTTATTACGCTGAAATCGCCGCCGGTACCGGTAGTGTTAAATGACGAAATATCTCCTGATGCTTCTGGATTCGCATCCAGTCTGTTAGTGAAGTTTTGTCTGTAACCTACGTCGTAATTTTTATCCGAAAGAATATCCCAGTTTACACCTATTTCGGTATCGTCACTAAGCTGGACGTCGATAATAACAACCTCAACCATGATCTGTTGCGGCGTTTGATCGGCTTTTTTTATCTCCGATATAATTCTCTCAAGATTCTCTTTGGTGTCGCATATAATCAGGGAATTGGTTTCCTCATTAGTTGCTATTGTGCCGTATTCTGAACGCATATTATCCAGGGCTTCTTTCAAGCTTCGAGCATTCAGGAATTTAAGCATTATTGTTTGCATGAACAGATCCGGGGGTTCTTCTACTAATTCCGTGGGTTCATAACTTGCGGATTGTGACGGTTTTACCGTTCTGGTAATTTTTGCAAAAGGATTGTCGCGTCCGATCTCGGATGATTGACTCTGAGCATTTGCCGACGGCTGATTTTGTCCCGGGATACAACACACTATGATAATTAGAATAATATACGGGGAAATTCGTTTTGTATATTTCGGCCTGTTCATTGGGTATCCTCGTTTGAGATTTCACAAATTGTTATAGTTATATCGCATCTCGGCTGGTCTGAGCCGTAGTCGATTGTTCTTACTTTTACTGCGTCAATCCATACTTTTTGGGTTCTCCCCTGCAATCTTTCTATTAACCTTGCTATGTCGTTATATTGGCCTACTACACACAGCACAGCGCTCTTGGTTACTATACCCGAATCGTTTTCCGGCTCCTCATCTCTGGGATTTCTTTTATTGGTCATAAAATTGAGTGAAAGAACGCTGCAGCCCATCTGATCCGAAATGGCCTGAAGGTCACTGAAGAATTCCTTTGCCTGATTGTGTGTAAACAGAATGTTTTGAAGCTGGGTCGATTCTTCGTGCAGGTCCTGTAGTTTTTGTTTTTTGATTTTAACTTTGTTGTCGATAATCTTGTTTTTCTTAACGATATTGTCCATGGCGGACTCATAGCTTTTTGCCGCCGAAAGATAAGCAGTATGTGGTATTACCATCCACTTGTACATTGCCAATGCTGCAATCACAATTAACGCTGCTGAGACAGCAGTTCTTTTGGAACGATCCAGTTTGGCAAATTCATTAACTAACATTAGCTGTTGCTCTTCCCTGTAATCAACGAACAATTTATTATATACACGATTAATCCGCCTGCGTGTTCGTCTTTCATTGTCTCAGTTATAGAGGCGGAGCTGATGTAGTCCGATTTGTTAAGCATGTTTACAAATAAACGGACAGACTCATACGATAGTGCCATACCTTCCAGTCGCATTTCAGAATTGCCGTTGTCGTACAATTTTGTTATACGCACAGTTTTGGGCGTACAGTTTTTAACGTCAGTCAGAATATTCGCCCAGTCTGCTTCACGGCGAGAATTTAAAATGCTGTTTAAATGGTTTGGTCTTTCTGATATTTGTTTTATTTGTAGTTCCAGAGTCTGTTGCTCCCGGACTAAAGTATGAGTATCCTTTGAGATTTCCGCCTGTTTTCTTTGTTCAATTCCAGCTTTTGTTTCATCGGCCATCTTGCTAAACCAGTAGCCGGAAAGTGCCATAAATACCGGAACTATTGAGATGATAACGGCAGTTACGAGCAGTTGTTTCTTGACGGATTTCACTTCCGCGGATTCCGGAGGCACTAAATTGATTTTTAAGTCGGTGTCGTATAAATTTAGAAGTCTCATGGCCAGGCCAATCGCAGGCAGCGAGGGCTGTTCCTGATGATTGTCTTGTTTTACGAGTATATTCTGACACGTATTTTCCTCGGTCCTGACATCTACAGAAGTGTTTTTGATTTCAGTTTCTAAATATTTATCAGTATTGTCTGGCAATTGCACATGGTCTGCAATAACCGTAACTTCCCACTTACTGAGACTTTCCTTTACTTCAACCTCATAGAATCGAGTAATCGTAGTTATCTGTTCAGCAAGACATTGGCAGAGTTCGTTCGGATTTACTTTTTCTTCGCCGATATCTTCAACACGGATAAAATCCAGATTTTCTTTTCTGAATACACAAAGCGCCAGAGTACTGCCGTATAATATGGCGATAAGAACGTTGCAGTCGAATTTTCCTTTTATCTTTTCGGCGAAAATTGTTCTGATGTATGCGAGTAATGGTGGTTCGATTACTTCTACGTTGAGCTGTGCTCGGGTACATGCTCCGACAAGCTCAGCTACTTTTTGTGCATCGGTGGCGACAGCTAACAGGCGCCCTCCAAGATTTTGTCCTCCTTTTATGCCGCAGAAATCGGAAGTAATTTCCTTACCTGAAAGGGAAACATAGCTTTTCATTTCTTTCTGAACAAACTGACCGATATTTTTCGGGATACCTTTTGGGATATCCATGATTTGTACTATTATTGGTTTTATGGATAAAGATACAGTCGCTTGCTTTGCGCGTATTTTTTTGCGTGTTTTAAGCTCCTTTATAGCCCTGGCCAGTACTATTGGGTCTTCGATATTACCGTTCTTAATCGCTCCCTCAGGAACAGATCCGGTTGCAGCCTTGATTAGCTCGATACCTTTGGCGGTCTGTCTGAGTAACGCCAGATTGATATGGCTTTCGGTGATGTCAACTCCCAATGCAGTTTTAGCTCCGAAATTCATTCGTTTATCCTTAATTCATCTATTCTTATCACGAAAGGGGGGCCGCTGCTTGCAACTGTTATTTTCGCTGTAACTCTTGCGACGTAGCCCTGTGGTGAAGTACCGGTTGATTCTATTGTCACCTCTGGCAGGTCTTCGTCAATGTCCACCGTGTATGAGCCGCCGGCGAAGGCTTTATCTTCAAAGCCGTCATCCCATTCGTCGTCGGTTCTAATCTCAGCAAGAGCGTCGTTGAGACCTGCTTCGGCGATAGTAAGAGCCTGGGTAGCCCAGATTTGATTACGCATAAGCTGTATTTCTTCTGTTGTTATTTGGAGCATGCCCATAACCACCGCTGAGAGCATTGCCACGACAAAGAGTGTTATTAAAAAGACTGAACCGTTATTTCCTGGTATTTTTTTCATCATTTTCTTTATGGATTTATACCGCCTCCACCACCTTCACTCACCAGATTTGGAGCTATTGCTATTGTGAGTGTCTGAGCCTGATTTGAAGAGTCGAGCGAGAAGTTAGAAGTCCCGCTGTCACCACTGGTCAACTGCATGGTATATCCTGCGCCACCTGAAACCATGCCGCTGCTACTACCCGACCATTGAGCCAGCTCATCGACTTCCTCGGGGCTTAGCGTAAAGTTATAAATGCGAAAGTCGTCCAACCGACCGTTAAAATAAGGATCAGCAGTGAAATTTGACTTAGCGAGATAGTTTTTGTTGGTATAGCCAAGGTCATCGGGCTCATGATAGCCATAGTAATTCTGAGCGACAGGACTCCCGTCAAGATAAAGTTTGTGGGTGTGGTAATCTGCATTTATCGTTACTGTCACATGGTGCCATCCGTAGGAGGATAAGGCCGATGGTGCGGTTGTTTGTTCTTCGCTACCATTACCGGAAGTTGTGATGGCGAAACGCATTCGGTTGTTGACCGAATTTTTGGGTGTGAGAAACATATAGTAAGTTGTACCGGTACCAAAATCCCAAATACGCTCCCATGAGCTGCTTGAATCCCAATTTACCCAAATCGCGAAGGTGCAGTTTCTCAACGAATTTATGACAGAGCCGATTGGTAAACTTACATAGTCATTGTAGCCGTCGAAATCTAGCGCATTGCCGATTTGCCCTGTGACCCAGTCATATGTCGGATTCATATACATTAGTGTGCCGTCGTTGTTGTTGCCCGAAGAATCCGCAGCAGTTGTTCCGCTGGATTCGTCCATGTTCCAGTAGCCTACAAGTCCTTCGGTCCCACTGGAGCCACTTTTGTCCATTGTGATTGCGGTATGTCCCCAGAGTCCTGGGTCATCTTCTGTAATTTCGTCGTCATCAAATGCTCCCAGACGAAGAATCAGGCAATAATCGAGTGTAGATGTCACTTCAGGGCTGGTTGGAGTGCTGCTGGATTCACCGCTGTACGAATAATCATTAATGGGATTAGAATCTTTATGACCTGTAATGCGCATCATCCATGCGTATGCCTGCTCATTACCCGTCCAGGTAAACTGGTGACTGGATGATTCCGAAGCATCCGCAAGTTTCCACCATGCGCCCAGTGTGACCTGGCCGCTGTAGTCATCGATATCGATTTCTGTCCAGTCCTCTCCTCCGGGTGGTGCAAGCGAGGATGAAGTATCACCATCCGTCGCAACTGCTGCGATAAGCAGATCGCCTTCGTTCGAATCAGGCGTTGAAATGGTAATAGAAGTTGTATCGGAGCTGGTTTTGGCTTCTGTAAATTCCCTGTATCTGAGGACATCTGCCAATTGAGCGATATCTGCCGGTTCGAGCACGCGGTTATAGATACGCACCTCATCCAACAAACCGTCGAAGTATGGATCAGCTATGTATTGTGACCTGCCGAGCCAGTTTTGGTTTGTGTTGCCGAGGTCGCTTGGTGTGTATCTGGCGGATGTATTTTCTGCTTCAACTTCTCCATCAAAGTACAGTGTGTGTTTATTATTGTCCGGATCGATTACCACGGCTATGTGATGCCAGCCGGTAGTGAGTTCCTCCGAGGATGCCGTTTGATCTTCATCGAACCAACTATCCAATGTTATGGCGAAACAAAGCCTGTTACTATTCGTGTTAGGAGTAAGATACATATTGTAAGTTTGCCCTGTGCCGAAATCCCAGATTCTCTGCCAATCGCTGCCCTGACCGGACCAGTTCACCCATGTAGAAATTGTACAATCGGTTAATGATCCAATGACCGAGTCTATTGGCAAATCCACGTAATCGTTATAACCGTCGAATTCCAACGCTCCACCCAGGATTCCTGTAGTCCATTCATTGCCAGACATATTGGTTAGGGTGCCATCATTTTGGTTGCCGCTGCTGTCCGCTGCTGTGAAACCAGTAGTTTCATCCAGCTTCCACCATCCGACAAGACCGCTTGTGGCGGAATTCCAATTGGTACGCAGGTGAGCAGATACAATGAATGTTTTATCTCGGCCGGATGGGTCAGAATTTGTGAAGATTATTTCCGCTTTCACAAAACGGATGGAATTTACATCTGTTATAGGTGTATCTAAATCGTTAATGTCATAGCATGTGAAAAGCAACTGACTAACCGGGCCGGCTAAATCTGAAAGATCGTCGGTCTGGCCGAATTCTACGTAGTTACTTGTGCTGTTGACGTCATATCTCAGATTGTCCCCGTCGTTATTTTCAAATTCGATATATCCGTTGGTTTCGGATGAGTCACTTACAGCACTTACCTTTACGGCTGTTGAGAGATTACGGTACATGTGTTCCGTTAAAACTCTGCCGTTCTGAAGTGTTTCAGCGGCGCCTGCCTTGGAATTCCAACTGTTCCGTATAGCTTCAAATTGTGGCAATACCACCGCAAAGACAATGGCCATTATAGCCATAGCTATTATCATCTCTGCTAATGTCAGAGCTGTACGGACACAAGTTATATTGTTTATATACGGCATAGAAATTGACCGTTAAAAATTTACTTTCCCTGCGTTCTCCAAAAGTAGTTATTGTCCTTGCTTTTGGCGGATAATACCTACTCCTTTTACTGGTATTGTCGGCATAAAATACGTCATTGTTTGCTGAGTTTTGAATTATCGGTCGGTTAAAACGAAGAAGAAAAAAAATACAATAAATTGAGGCTTTTTGCTTTGATACACCATTTTTATTGGAAGCACGAATTTGATGTGTGAACTTAATTAACGTCGATTTAAGACTGTCCTATAAGTTAAGATAATGGATGGTTTTAAGACGTGTGCTTTGGGAGAGAGAGTTTCTTTCTATTTGCCGGGGTAAATGTCTGTGGGGAGCTTTTCTTGAAATATAAAGGACAAGTATTATTTATCTTCTAGCGATGAGGGTGGCCAGAGTTACATCGAGTTCATCGGTCTCAAGCACGCTGTTGCCGTTAAAGTCATAACCTACTGAAACTGTTATTTGCTTTAAGTTGGAATTAACGGAGCTTTCATCAACATTGCAAAGATATGAACCATCAATAACCGAATTCGTTTCCGTATAAGCATCTGTGTAATAGTTTATCATTTGGGTCTTTATTTCGTCGAGTTTGCTCTGGGCAAAGATAAGACTATTAGTTCGATGTTCGATGATCGAGGTGCTTACATGTGCAGTTGTTAATGCTTTTAGGATCGGGACCATAACAACAAACAGCAGGGCCGATGCCATAACGACCTCTGTGAGAGTGAAACCTGCACTTCTATTTTTGATTTTCGATTTATGATTTTGTATTTTCAATTTTCTGTGCATTTTATAATACCTGTTGCGGGAGTAACAGTAATCGTAAAACTCTTACCTTCGGCGGAAACTATAATTTGGTTGCCACCAGGTGGCGCTAGATTTCCCAAGGGGGTAAATATAAAAGTATTTTCACCTGTGCACGAAACTTCTGAATCGATGGTATAAGTTCTTATTATTTCTTCGGTATCATCATTTTCTATTTTGTACTGAGTATATGGCGATGAGCCAATCATTTGTAATTTGAATCCTTCTGTATTATTTGCGGCGTCGGATATAGCAAGACTGCGAGCAAGGCGAAGGTCAGCGACGATTTTTCTTGCAGTGCTGTCGGCTTTTTGTTTTGAAATAGCAGCATAATTTAATCTGGGTATGGCAATAACAGCAAATACGCCGAGGAATACTGCTATCAAAACCAGTTCCAGCATGCTGAATCCATCTCTTTTTCGTTTCA
>Ga0272441_10016270_pt1 | contig 10307 bp, 8 predicted proteins | sample SSMProp6N_FD_193582 | JGI IMG/M metagenome (GOLD analysis project Ga0272441, IMG submission 193582) | Marine sediment archaeal communities from Little Sippewissett salt marsh, Falmouth, MA, United States - SSM-Prop-6N | ecosystem: Environmental > Aquatic > Marine > Wetlands > Sediment ... | reverse complement strand
GCCAGGTCGATGGGTGCGTGGATTCTCTTGTAGTGGACTCTGCAGGCGCGGTTCTGCTCACCGGCCATCGTTGCCTCGTTGGTCAAGCTCATTCATTATTTGCACGGCGGCCGAGGTCCCAATCCGGTCGGCCCCGGCTTCGAGCATGGCCAGGGCGTTTGCGGCCGTCCTGATGCCTCCCGCCGCCTTCACCTTGCATTTCGGAGCGGTTTCCTTCATCAGTCGGACGTCCTCGAGAGTCGCTCCGCCGGTGGGGTGCAGACCGGTACTCGTCTTGACGAAATCGACGCCCGCCTGTTGCGCGATTCGACAGGCGAACACCTTCTGATCGTAGGTGAGCGCTGCCGATTCGATGATCACCTTGAGTAGAACAGCCGGTCTCATACTTCGGCAGATCTTGAGGACTGTCATGAACTGGTGCAACAGATAGCTCTCGTCGGTTGCGACGATCGCCGCCAGATCGGCGACCATGTCGATCTCATCCGCGCCGGCGCGAATGGCCTCCTGGGCTTGGGCGGCCTTGATCTTCGTCGTATCGGCGCCGAGGGGCAGACTCACGACGCCTCCGACGTTCACCGCCGTTTCGTGGAGCCGCTCCGCCGCCAGCGGCAGCCACCGCCCGTTGACACAGACGGTATGGAAGCCGTATGTCACCGCCTCATCGCAGAGGCGCACGATCTCCTCTCGCGTCGCCTCCGCCTTCAGGAGCGTGTGATCGATGCAGCGTGCTATGTCCTTGTCGCTTCTTGCCGATTCTAAGGTCATCGAAGGGAGCCTCAAGATTCAGACGGCTATGTGTTTGTCAGCAGCGCTATGGTAGGCGATTGTCGTACTCGCCGCAAGCTTCCCCGGCCGCGGCCGAACCTTACTCTCGCAAAGACATCAGGACGCTGAAAGTGTACTTGAGGTGCTGCACGGGCTATCTCTGCCGTCAGCCGAGTGAGGGGGCTCTATCGATCGTGTTGAGCCACCATCTTGTTTTGCTCTGCCGCTTTGATCTCGCCTGCCGTTCGAAGTAGATCGTCATGTGCAGGCCCTGGTCGGTCAGAATCCGGAACCAATGCTTGCGCAGATAGCGCTCGCCGCTCCCGGATTTGCAGGGTCCGTCTTCCTTCCATGCTTGCAGGACAGCCGCGACGGCGTACTCCTCGCCTCTCCATACGAACCGTTGTGGCAGGCCGGGTTCACCCCGAGTCATTCCGGCCGGATCGAACGTCCCCGGCACCGGCGTGATTGCCTCACTGATGAATTCCTCCATCATATCACCTCACGGATTCTCGTGCGGAGGCCGGGAGTCTTGGGGAGGGTATCGCTTGTGGAGAAAAACCAGCGCCTCGTCTACGCTTGAGAACACGGCATTGGCGGTCTGGGTGACGAAGACGGAGGGGTGCTGACTGGCCGTCCAGATCACGTAGACCTCCTTGGCGGCTTCGTGGGCGTGCTGGAGTTCCCGCTCGACGCCGCTGGAGATGGCGGCTCTGCCGTCCGGCAGGGCGGGTACGAAGCTGATGATCATGTCGGCCTGGTCGATCAACAGGAAATCGCGGGCGTAGATCTGGTTGTTGATATCCCGCTCGATCTGGAGGACTTCCTCGGTCTCCAGGCGGACCTGCCGGCCCGAGACGGTGGCCTCGATGAACGTTCGCCCCTGATCGTGGGCCTGTCTTGCCAGGATGGGCAGATGCGCCTCTTCCAGGTCACCCGGGTCGAAGCAGATGAAGGATTGTTTCATCTGTCGGCGGAACTCGCCGATCTCGCGGGTAACGGCCTCAATTCGCGAAACCGCTGTCATCGGAAAGCTCAGGTAGGCCCTTTTGAGATCTCTCTGGAACGCCAGTCGATAGAACGTCTCGGCCGTGTCCTCGGCGACGCCCCGGGCGAGGCAGTAGAAGGGCACGTTATCGTCGATGCCCTTGCAAAGCATCTCTGTGCAGATGATCTCCTCCTCGCGCCAGACGATCAGGTCCTTGAGGCTGTGCTCGACGGCATGGTCCTCCAACAGCCGCTGGTGCATGGCGACGACTCCGTCGATCAGGCAGACGTACATATCGGCGTCGATCTGTCGCATCTGGTCGAAATCGACGGCCGGGAAGAGCCCGTGTCGCCACCGGAACGTAGCGTGGGTGTTGACGATGAGGTTGGCGGCCTGCCCTGTCTCGGCGATGATATCCTTGAAGACGCTTCGCCGAAGAGACGCGAGCCGTTTCAGCGGGATATCGAGGATCTTGCCGGGCGGGATATCCGGCGCTTCCGGGTACATCATGTCGCCGATGCTGCGGAGCGCTACTTCGTTCCCGCAGTCCTGGGCGAGACGGCAGACCTCCTCAAGATAGCTCTTCTTGTCGAGGCCAACCATTCCTGTAACGACGACTATCATAGGTCCGTCTGTGGGTCTTTCCGGTCACTTCGACGCCGACGCGTCCGTTCGTGGAGTGAGTTGAAGGTTCTTCAATCGCTGTTGCCGGTCGTGCTCCCGTAGGGCGGTGATCAACTCGCCCATGTCTCCTTCCATGATCCTGTCGAGATTGTAGAGCGACAGGCCGATCCTGTGGTCCGTTACCCGATTCTGCGGGAAGTTATAGGTCCGTATTTTGTCGGAGCGGTCGCCGGAGCCGATCATGGTGCGTCGCTGGGAGTCCCGGTCCGCCCGACGTTCCCTCTCGTGGTGCTCGTAGATTCGGCTGCGGAGAATACGCCACGCCTTGGCCCGGTTCTTGTGCTGGCTGGACTCATCCCGCATGTTGACTGTAATGCCTGTGGGAGTGTGCTCAAGCCGGATGGCGCTGCTGACCTTGTTGACGTTCTGGCCGCCCGGCCCGCCGGCGCGGCTGACGTGCTCAATTACGTCGCTCGGGTTGATCTCGATATCGACGTCCTCCGGCTCGGGCAGCACGGCGACGGTGGCCGCGGAGGTGTGGATACGGCCCTGGGCCTCCGTTTCCGGCACGCGCTGCACGCGGTGTCCGCCGCCCTCGTAGCCCAACTCGCTCCAGACGCCTTCGCCCTTGATGTTGAAGATGACCTCTCGGAAGCCCCCCATGTCCGAGGGGCTGAAATCGAGCTGCTCCACTCTCCATCGTCGGGTGGCGGCGTATCTACCGTACATTTCATAAAGATCCCGGGCGAACAGAGCCGCCTCCTCGCCGCCGGTTCCAGCCCGGATCTCCATGATGACCGAACCGATGTGTATGTCGTCGGCCATGATGAGCGTATTCTGTATCTCCTCCAGCAAGGCGTCTTTTTCGGCGGTAAGCTGCTCCAGTTCCTCTTCGGCCAGGGCGCGGAAATCAGGATCAGTCGTTTTGTCGTCGAGGATCTGCTGCGCATCCTCCATTCCGGCCAGAACCTTCGTGTACACACGGTATTTCTGCACGATCGGCTGCAGCTTACTCCGCTCCTTCGAGAGCGAGACGAGCTTTGTGTGTTCCCGGGCGATGGCCGGGTCGGAGATTTGCCGCTCGATCTCGTCGGATCGTGCGTTCATCTCACTGAGTATTGTCAGAAAGCCGCTGTGTTCTTTGCTCATGGTTCCGGTGTGTCAGGGCGTGAGCCCGGTTCGGCCAGCCAATGGATCCTGTTGTCCGCCTAAGAAAAAGCCCCTGTCCTGGCCGTGGCAGGAGCAGGAGCTTGTCAATCCAGATGCCGTGGCAGCTATTTCTTCTGCTCGGCCTTGGGCTTCTTGATATAGCTCGTGCCGTACTTCTTCTGGAATCGCTCGATGCGCCCGGCCGTATCGACGAATTTCTGCTTGCCCGTGTAGAAGGGGTGGCACATCGAGCAGATTTCCGCATGGATTTCCGCGGACGTACTGCGGGTCTCGAACGTATTGCCGCAACCGCAGTGGACTACAACTTTGTTATACTTCGGGTGTATCTTTTCCTTCATGGCTTTGACTCCCAAATACGATATAAACCTTATAGTCTACTTGAAGCAGCGCACTTTTCAACAGATTTTTTTGTTTTGACCGTTATCCCAGGCGGGTCGTACGGAACTTCTTGCCTGTAGGGCTGCTCACAGCTACAATATACAGTTTTCAGAACCGACCTCAAGTACCTTGGTTTGGAGTGTACGAGATGACTTCAATTAGCCAGATACGGCCAGCCGTGACGTTTGGAGCACGGTTGTGCGCGTTTCTTCTGCTGTCTATGATGCCGCTGGCGGGTTGCCAGAAGCAGGATTCTGTGGCGGAGGGCCCGATAGCATCCCAATCTGGCGAGCCGACCGTCGGGGCCCCGGAGTCGCAGGCCGTGGAACCATCCCAATCGGCCACAGCCCAGGTCAGTGGGGAGGCTGCAGAGTCCAATGGACGCAGCGTTTCTCCGGCCGTGCCGACGATTACCTTTGAGAAGACCACGATCGATTTCGGCGAGGTCGGCACGGACACCAAGCAGACGGGGCAGTTCAAGTTCACCAACACCGGAAAGGCACAGTTGAAGATCACCCGCGTCACGAGCTGTTGCGGGGTAATCACCCGTGGGCTTGAGGAGAAGAAGGAATTTGCGCCGGGGGAGGGCGGCGTCCTGGAATTCGATTATCACACCAGTTCGTATGCCGGTCCGCCCACGACCAAGCGTCTTTACATCTACTCCAATGACCCGGAGCGAAACATTGTGACGCTCACGATCAAGGCGTCGACGGCGCAGCGGGTCGCCTGCCGTCCGGAGAGGCTCAGGTTGTTCCTGAAGCAGGAGAACGCCGGTTGCGGGGACATAACGGTCAGGAGTCTGGATGGGCGTTCTTTTGCCATTGAGGAAATTGTTTCCACCGCCAACGCGATCACAGCCGAATTCGACCCGGATCAGGAGGCGACGGAGTTCGTGCTGAAGCCGAAAGCGGATATGGAGAAACTTGCAGAGAACCTCCGGGGGCAGGTTGTGGTCAATCTGACCCACCCCGAGTGCAAGAAGGTGCTTCTGCTCTACGACGTTTTGCCGGAATTCACGGTTAACCCGCCGCATGTTACCCTGTTCAGTCTGAAGGCCAATCAGCCCGTCCAGCGGGAGGTCCTGGTCCTGAGCAACTATCGGGACGAGTTCGAAATCGAAGAAACTGTCTCCCAGAAAGGGACCGTGAAGGTCCTCGGTACCAAGAGAATCGGTAACCGCTGCCAATTGCGGATCGAGGTTACACCGCCGGCACGGGAGGGTGACAATACCATCCTGGCGGATACGCTGGCCGTGAGCATCAAGGACGGAGGGGTCCTGTACATCCCGTTCCGAGGGTGGTACGAGTAAGGAGTCGCTGCGAGTGCTGGATGCAGATCGACCTATCGGCGGCGGGCCCGGGCCCTTGCTGCGGCGTGCGAACATAAGCGTAGTACTGGCAACTGTTTGCGCTCTGTTTGCCGGTCTGTCGTGCCCCTCGAAGACCGTGCCATTTGAATCGCGGCCTTCAGTCCCCGACGGCGATCTCACCATCTTCCTTACAGGCAGCGAACTGGGATCGCTACGGCCCTGTGGCTGCTCGGGCGGCCAACTTGGTGGTCTGGAGAAGCGTCCCGCCGTATTCGACACCGTCCCTGCGTCGCGACGACTGATCGTGGAAACCGGTGGTTTCGTCCAGAACGACCGGGAACAGGATCTCATGAAGTTCGGCATCCTCTTCGAGGCTCTGAGACTTCTCGGTTACGACACTGTCCACCTGACCGGCCACGATGTCGGAATCGCCGAGCGACTGGGGCTGTTGACGGGCGCGCCGCAACCGTTCGAGATCTTCCAGGAGGGCCATGACGGCCAATCGCCGGTGTTTACCAGGCGATTCGAGAGCCCCGGCCGGGATGTTCTTGTCAATATCGCTTCCTTCGATCCCCATGTCTCGCCTCTGGAGCGTGCCGGTGATCTCTTCAAGGAAGCCCCGGGGGCGTTGACGGTAGACATCTTGATTCTGCGGCACTGCGATCCCGGCTCTTTGGACGGACTTGTCGCGCAGTTGCCCGGAGTTGAGTGTATCATCTGCCCGTCCGATACGGACGAGCCCCGCCTGCTGAGCGGCCCGGGCGAGGTCCCGCTGGTTTTCACTGTGGGTCGTTTTGGGCGGCATATTTGCCGGCTTGACGTGGCTTTCCCCGAGCCGAGAGGCGAGCCGGTGGTGCGGTTCGAGCCCATCGCAGTCGAGGCAACGCTGGCGGATGACGAGGCCCTCCTGCGCCTGTACAGTCAATATCAGCAGTTGGTCAGCCAGAGTACCCTGCTGGAGGACTATCCTCGGATTCCCCTGCCCCAGGGGTTGGCATTTGCAGGCTCCAAGAGCTGTGAACGTTGCCATGAGTACGAATACGACATGTGGAGTACGAAGGCCCACGCCGACGCCCTCGCCTCACTTAATGAAGTAGGCTCAGATCGCGACCCGGAATGCGTGATCTGCCATGTCGTCGGAATGAACTATGACCGTGGTTTCATCAGCCAGGAGAAGACGCCGCACCTGAAGGACGTCGGCTGCGAAAACTGCCACGGACCCGGCTCTGAGCACATTCGGACCCTTGGCCAGGTGGCCACGAGACAGCCGCAAATGGCTTGCCTGGACTGCCACACGCCCGAGAAGAGCACCGGTTTCGCCGGGCACGAGGAGGAGTATATGCAAAAAATTGTGCATTGGAGGGAACCTGCCGCCGACCGCGATGTCAAAGAGTAAGGAAGGAATACCTTATGATCAAGACATTGCGCTTAACGAGTGTGGCAGCAGTCATTTTGGCGGGCCTTGTGCTGGCGTCGGTCCTCGGACCCACTTCGCTCCTCGGCCTCGGGGTGCCGGAAGACGAGCCGTTGGAGAAGACTCTCGACGGGCCCAGTGCCGTGGACAGATTCAAGGAGCAGCACGGGGGCAGGGCGCCCAGCGGTCGCAATACCACTCCGCCGTTGGTGAAACAGGCGGAACTGTTCGCGGCCATCCTCAACCCGCCGGCCGACACCCCATCGCTTTCCCAGAAGCCGTTTGTTCCCGTCGCGAAGAAACCCAAGCTGCCGGTATCCTCTTCGGCGAGGTTTACCATTGAGGGATTGAGCTACTGCCCCTCCGACCCGAAGCAGTCCTTCGCGTTCCTGCGTCTGGTGGATGGCACACATCGGTGGGTCCAGCCCGGCGACGAGATAGGCCACCACGTGATCAGGGCCGTCAAGGACAACTCCATCGTGTGTTGGGACGGTAACCAGGAAACCGAAATGCCGATGGAACTCCCGCCGGACACGGCCAGCCTGCTCGAAACAGGGGGAGGCTCTGACACCGCGGCCACGTCGTCGCAGCCAGCTATCACGAAGGTCTCCCACTCAACGCCGACCGCGCGGGGCAGGCCCGCAACGCGACTGACGCCGAACGATCAAAAGCGTCTCAGCGATCTGCTCAGCAGGATCAAGCAGGCCGGCGCGGACCCCGCGGCTCGCGCCAAGCTGATTTCCGAGTACCAGTCCTCGCGGGTCAGTCCGCAGGAAGCCGAGAAGCTCGACGATCTGGGCAAGAAGGTGAGCGGCGATAGCACGGAGGCCAAACAGGCCGTGAGTTCTTCTGGCTCTGCGAAGTAGCAGGGGGTCCGCTAATCCCTTCGCTTTCCCTTCGGATTTCTTCCCATTCGATTCCTCTCCTCGTTCTACGTCCGTCTGCACGTTTTGTGTTCCTGGCAGTGCTGCAAACAGTGTTTTTTGTGGCCGGAACGGGAACTTTTCGCCCGCAGCCCTGTCTCATTAGGTAGATGGTGTCGTATGCCGGCGTAATCCCCTGGTATTAGGGGCTGAGCCCCCATCCGGGGAAGGACCCGACGGCATGTCCATCGCTTTTACAGGACTTTCGTTGTTCTCGAAGTAGTACGGAGTAGGGTGACTTGGATCGAGGTGAGAGACGATGACGGAATGGCGTACCCTTTGTAGGGATCGATATCGATCGCGTGTTGTAGTCCTCCTTGCCGCATTCCTCCTGTGTGGCGGGCCTCTCTTTGCAGAGGAAGGAGTGCCTTCTTCCGGGGCGGTCCGCACGGAGGGGGTTCCGTTGACGCACATATCGCCGAACCGGGCCCAGGAAATCCTGACTCGACTCGACATCGGGATCGTCTCCCGATTGCCACGCGTCAGTACGCTGCTGGTTACCGCCGAGCCATGTGAATTGCAGAAGGCCATGGCGATTCTGGAACTTGTGGATACGCGGACTGCGTTCGGCATCCAGAAGCTTGGATCTGTCTCGACTGCAGGGACGTTGCCGTCCAACGAGCGGATCGCGGAGGCGGTGGGGGGGATCACTCTCGGGACGTTCGCCAATCCGCCGCAAGACAGGACCAAATTGAGGGGAATCCTCGACGTCCACGATGGCGTCATCACAGCCATCGCTCCGGTTTTCCAATTGCCGGATATCAAGCTTGCCGTCGAGTTGGGGCCGGAGGTCCTCAAGCAGCGTAAGGTCCTGGCCACATCAAGCGACCCGGCCGCCCTTCGTCAGGCAATCCAGGCGACGGGGACCGCGGAATCCGCACGTGATGCGTCGGTGGAGGACGAACAGGACTTCAGAATCACCGGTGCGCAGCATAGTGATTTTGTGTTGTCGGAAGAGCTGCGGCGGGAACTGGACGAGATTCGCAGAGTCACCAGGCTCGAAGCAGAGCGTCCGCTTTTCTCGCAGCCGGACATACGACCGGCACAGATTCAGGCGGTCGATCTTCAACCGGGCAGCAGCGATCTGTCCCTCGGGCAATCGGCTGCGAAGACGGGCCAATCATCCCCGTCGGCCGGGCTTCCACGAGACGGCGGGCTGCCCGGGGAAGGATCGGGAAGGCTTACGGAGCGGGTCGCCCAGGAGCCCATGGGACGCCAGCCGAACCGGGTCGTGCCGGCCGATCCCAGTGCCAAAACGCAACGCCAGGCGGCATCGCCTCAGGCAGGCGGCATGGACGCCGTGGCGTCCGGGCCGGTCGCCGAAACGAGAGCCCCGATTTCGTCCTACGAGCCGCCCCCGTTTGCCAATGGCGACCAGGTGGTCAATCTGACGCTGCGGGAAAGGATGCCGATCATCGAGTTGCTCGATCTGGTGGGCAAGTACTTGAACCTGAGCTACATGTACAACCCCGATGACGTCAAGGGCGACGTGACCCTCAAGATCAACGGGCAACTGAAAGGGCAGATGACGGTCAGGGATCTCTATCTGCTGCTTGAATCGGCCCTGAAGAACAACAATCTCGTGACTACGCGGCACAAGGGCAACATCGTGACCATCCTGCCTGCCACGCGGGCGGTCGAGGCCGATCCGATGCTGATGGATTCGGACGTTACCGGCGTGGATCTGGGAAATAGCGTGATCACGCGTACGTTTGAGCTCGAACACATCGACACGGTCAGCGCCCAGAATCTGCTCACGACCATGAGGCTGGGTATCGATGTGACGCCTGTGACGGAAAGGCATATGGTGATTGTCACGGCCTATGCGCACCGCATGGAGCGCATCGAGCGGCTGTTGCAGATCGTCGACCAGCCCGGCAAACCGAGGCAGTTCAGGTACCGACAACTGCGGTACACGATGGCCAAGACGCTCGCGGAGAAGGTCAAGGCATTGGCCGAGCAGCTTGAGAATGTGGAGGTGACCGTCGGCCAGCCGACTATGGCGACTCCGACCGCCAGGCAGCCCAACGAGACCGACGTGCAGTATCGGACCCGATTGGCTCAAATTCGCGCGGCCCAGGCGGCCCAGTTGCGGGCCCAGGCGGCGAGGGGCCAGACCGCCCCGGAACCGAAACCGGGGGTGTACCTCGATGCCGATGAGCGGACCAATCGCATCCTGATGATCGGCCTGGACGAGCAGTTGGCCATCGTCGATGACCTGGTCGATGCCCTGGACGTGGAGCAGCAGGACCTGCGAGCGTTGCAGCTTTACAGGATGAAGCACGTGGACGCCGAAGAGATGTCCCAGAAGCTCCAAGAACTGGGCATCATCAGCCGAGTGCAGGAGCCCTCCGTATCGGGGCGGATCACAGGGACTCCCACCACGGCCGCGAAGCCGGGCCAGCCCAGAACCACAACGACTACGGTGAAACCGGACGTTTCTCTGGGCTCGGAAATGACCCGGGAAGGTCTCGTGGGAGAGCCGCAGGTGGTGGTGGTCGAATCCACCAACTCGCTGCTGGTCAACGCGACGCCGGAGCAGCATGCACAGATCGCGACGATCATCGAGTACGTCGACAGCGAGATCGATCAGGACGAAATCCCGTACAAGATCTACCCGCTCAAGAACTCGTCGCCCTCTCATCTGGCGGAGATCCTCGAAGGGCTGATCCAGGAGACGGTCGAGCAGGATCGCGATGGGAAGCTCGAGACGACAGTCGTTCGCCGGGAGGAGCG
>Ga0272441_10016269_pt1 | contig 10307 bp, 3 predicted proteins | sample SSMProp6N_FD_193582 | JGI IMG/M metagenome (GOLD analysis project Ga0272441, IMG submission 193582) | Marine sediment archaeal communities from Little Sippewissett salt marsh, Falmouth, MA, United States - SSM-Prop-6N | ecosystem: Environmental > Aquatic > Marine > Wetlands > Sediment ... | reverse complement strand
CATCACGGAGACTCAGTACTGCATCACAGTAGGCAGCATCGATGAGTCCTTCCGCTCAGAGATCGCCGAATGCGAGGCCCAGTGGAGCGAATGGAAGGAACTCCTTCACTTGGACGAGGAAGAGACGAACCTCTTCACGTCAGCTAGGAGCAAGCAGGACAGGCGACTGGCTTTCCTGCAAGAGCATCCGACGCTGGCCATCGACACCAGGCACTTCGATTCCCACTTCGTAGACAAGCTGCTGGCGAGCTTCGACGATCTCGATGACGAGACAGATGGACTGCTCATACACAGCGAGAACTGGCAGGCTCTTGCTCTTCTGCTCGAGAAGTACAGAGCGGCAATCGGAGCTGTGTACATCGACCCTCCGTACAACACCTTCGCGACCAAGATCATATACAAGAATGAGTACGAGCATTCCTCCTGGCTCAGTCTGCTCGAGAACCGGCTCGTGCTTGCTCATAACCTACTAGCACCCGATGGCATAGCTTGCACCACGATCGACGACTACGAACTCCATCGCCTCGTGTTCCTGTTGGAACGGATCTACGGAGCGGACAATCACCTTGCCACTGTGGTCATCCGGAACAACCCGTCTGGACGCTCTACAGTGAAGGGATTCGCAATCAACCACGAGTATGGTCTCTTCTTCTGCCGCTCGTCAGAAAGTGCCGCTGTCGGGCGTCTGCCTCACACCGATGCTCAGCGTGCAAGATACAGCGAGACTGATGAGGAGGGACTCTCGTTCGAGTGGGAGAACTTCCGCAAGAGCAGCGCAGGCAGCTACAGGTCAGATAGGCCCCGTCAGTACTTCCCTCTGTACTGCCAGAAGGAGACACTCAGTTTGCGTGTCCCGAAGATGGAGTGGGAAGATGAAGCACGCAGTTGGCGGGTGCTTGAGGAGCCGGACACCGAGGAGCTCGCCATCTGGCCGTTGGATGACACCGGAAGAGAGCGGGTGTGGCGCTATGGCTTGGAGAGGACGCGGCGGGTTCTGACGGACGCGCGTGTAGAGGAGACGGCAAGCGGGTTCCAGGTGTACACGAAGAAGTACCTGCAAGCTCGCGGCTCCCTACCCCGAACGTGGTGGGACAAGTCGGACTATTCCGCACGGGACAATGGCACAAGGGCGTTGGCGGACCTCTTCGGGTCAGAGAAGCCCTTTGACTTCCCCAAAGCCCCTGCGGCCGTAGCGGACTCGATTCGGGTCTGCAGCCCCGGGGACGGCGGCGTGGTTCTCGACTACTTCGCTGGCTCCGGCACAACAGCTCAAGCAGTGATTGGTCTGAATAGGGAAGATGATGAGGGGCTGAGCTTCATCCTGGTTGAAGTCGGCGACTACTTCGATACCGTCCTTCTGCCACGGATCAAGAAAATCACATTCACACCCGAATGGAGGAAGGGCAGGCCTAGACGGGCCGCTTCGGAGGATGAGGCAGAGCGAAGTCCGCGGGTCATCAAGTACCTGCGCATCGAGAGCTACGAGGATGCGCTAAGCAACATCGCCTTCGATGAGGAATCGGGGCAGCATGCGCTCGGACTTGACGACTATCTGATCAAGTACATGTTCCAGTGGGAGACACGGGGCAGCGCGACCCTGCTGAACGTCAAGGAGCTCGCCAAGCCATTCAGCTACAAGCTACGAGTCTTCAGAGATGGGCAGACCAGCGAGAGGATTGCCGATGTTCCTGAGACATTCGTCTATCTGCTGGGGCTGCATGTCCAGACTCGCAAGGTGTACTTCGACGAGGAACGCCGCTACCTAGTCTACCGTGGTCGAGTTGACCACCGCCAGGTTGCGATTATCTGGCGTGAGACTGAGGGCTGGCAAGAGGCTGATCTGCAGCGCGACAAGGAGTTCGTCGTCAAGCAAGGGCTGACCGACGGGGCCGATGAAATCCTCGTGAATGGGGACTCCCTTATCCCAGACGCGAAATCGCTTGAGCCTACATTCAAAGCCCGGATGCTCTCAACTGTGGAAGGCTAGCAGATGTCTAGGGGCGAGCGAGCAACAGCACGCAAGACCACTGCGCTTTCTGGCATAGCACGCTATGTGAAGCTCGAACAGCGGTTGGTGCTATTGGCCTGGCTCAACTCACGTTTCGGGTACCGCAGCAACCGCGAGCTTCTGGAGGACATGAAGAGAGTCGGAGAGGGGTTCGACGCCTTCGGTCGCAGTGGCATCTACCATAGGATGGAGAACCGCGGGAGCGAGGTCCGAGTCGCGTTGTCTGACTTGGACCGCTATGACGACAACATCCGCGGTCATCTCAGTGCCATCAACAGCAGTAGACCAGAGCCAGTAACGCTCCGGTACTTCCAGTACTTGGCGGTTCTCTACGCGGAGTTCTTCCTGGACTGCTACTTCAATCACCGCGGGGAGATGCTCCTTTCCCTGAATCGCTTCGTAGAAGTTCGCAATGCGTCGAAACTCCCCACCGATCCACCGGACCCAACATTCTCAGAGTCGGACCTCACCAAGCTGGCATTCTGGATGGCAACCGGGAGCGGGAAGACTCTGATCATGCACCTCAACTACCACCAGTTCCTGCACTACAACAGCTCCCCGCTAGACAACATCTTGCTGATTACCGCCAACGAGGGCCTTAGTGACCAACACATAGAGGAGATGGTCGCCTCAGGGATCCCGTGCCGGCGTTTCGATGTGGGCGAGACCGATCTGCTGACCTCTGCTGGGAGCGTTGTCAGGGTCATCGATATCTGGAAGCTCGTGGAGGAGAAACGTGGTGGCGGTGTCACCGTACCGGTCGAGCGATTCGAGGGCAACAACCTCGTGTTTGTGGACGAGGGACACAAGGGTTCAGGTGGCGAGGTGTGGCGCAGCTACAGAGAGTCCCTGGGTGAGACTGGATTCACATTCGAGTACAGTGCGACGTTCGGCCAGGCGCTGACCGCGGCGCGAAACGACCAGCTTACCGCCGAGTATGGGAAAGCCATCGCATTTGACTACTCCTACCGCTACTTCCATGAGGATGGATACGGCAAGGACTTTCGCGTCCTCAACTTGGCTGAGGAGACAACCCAGGAGAACACGGACATGCTTCTCTTGGGCAACCTACTGTCGTTCTACGAGAAGCTGCGCGTATATGAAGACCGTTTCGATGCCCTCCGATCCTACAGGCTGGAGAGGCCTTTGTGGGTGTTCGTTGGGGGTACGGTGAATGCTGTGTACTCCGAGTCAGGCGAGAGAAAGAGCGACGTCCTGACCGTAGTGAGGTTCCTGCACCGCGTTCTTCAGAACAAGAGCGGTTGGGTGGTAGAGGGCATCAAGGAAGTGACCTCGGGGAAGACTGGATTGAGGACACCCGATGGCCGTGACATCTTCGAGGACGGATTAGAGTACCTGCGTAAGAGCGACATGTCACCTGAAGAGATGTATACCGACATCCTTGCACACGTGTTCCACGCACCTGCCGGGGGCGGCCTGCACCTCGCCAGCATTAGAGGGGGATCTGATGAGATTGGTCTCAAGGCAAGCGGGGCTGAGGACTATTTCGGGCTGATTTACGTGGGCGACTCGGGCAGGTTCAGGAAGCTGGTTGATGAGGACGATTCCGACATCGTGCTTGAAGAGGATGTTATCTCGGGCTCCCTGTTCAGTGGCATCGGCGATCCGGATACCAGCATCGAGGTTCTGGTCGGGGCCAAGAGGTTCATGGAAGGGTGGAACTCCTGGCGGGTGTCTAACATGGGACTCCTGAACGTCGGGCGGAGAGAGGGGTCGCAGATCATCCAGCTCTTCGGACGGGGTGTCCGCCTTCGGGGTCGAGACTTCAGTCTGAAGAGGAGCAGGGCTCTAGAAGGGGAGCACCCGGAGAACATGAACCTGCTGGAGACGCTCGACATTTTCGCAGTACGTGCGAACTACATGTCGCAGTTCAGAGAGTACCTAGAGAATGAGGGCGTAGAGACTGAAGGAGAGCTTGTGCTCTCGCTCCGGATCAAGCCGAACGATGAATTCCTGGGCAAGGGACTGATCGTCCCGCGGCTGCCCGAGGGGACAGGCTTCCGTGCTCAGACCGGCTTCCGCTTGGAACCGGATCCCGCCGTGCGAGTGCAGGTGGACATGTCGCTCAAGATCCAGGCACTGTCGAGTGGTGCCGATGGTCTGACGGCGCTCCCGGCAGTGGCTGGGCGGAAGACGCCGATTCCTTCCGCAAGTCTCGAACTCGTGGATTGGGAGAGAGTCTACCTGGAGCTTCTCGACTACAAGGAGCACAGAGGGTTCGCGAACTTGGTCATCACGCCCGATGCTCCCAGGGCGATCGTGTCAGCCACAGAGCCAGCAAGGCTGTATGATCTCATCGCAGATGACTCAGTGATAGCGCCGAGGTCCTTTGGAGATAGGGCTCTTCTTCACGACGCTGTCATGTCAATCGTCAAGAGATACACTGAGAAGTTCTACCAGCTCCGCCGTGAGGAGTGGGATTCGGAGCGAATGTCATACGTTGAGCTCGTTCGCGAGGATGCCAATTTCCAGCCCTACGCGATTAGGATCTCGCGCGCCGAAACTCAGTTGATCGCCTCGGTTGGCGACATGATCGAGGAAGGGGAGCGCATCTATCGGGAAGACACACAGCGACCACCGGCCATTCACTTCGACAGACATCTCTACCAGCCGCTCCTTGTTGAACGAGACGACAGAATCAGGACCACGCCGCCGGGGCTCAAAGAGAGCGAACTCCTGTTTGTTGACGATCTGCGGGAGTACTGCCATAGCGAGAGGGGCGAATCTCTGGCGGGCCGGGAGATCTTCCTGCTGAGGAACCTATCCCATGGCAAGGGGATCAGCTTCTTCGAGGGACGGCGGTTCTCTCCGGACTTCATCCTGTGGATAAGAGATGATTCCTCTCAGCGGATTGTCTTCGTTGAGCCGCATGGCATGAGGCACGCTCGATCCTACATCCACGACGACAAGGCGCAACTGCACGAGTCCCTGTCTGAATTGACGAGGAAGTTGCGCGCAAGGAACGCGAAGTGGAACGTGACTCTGGACTCGTATCTGATATCCGTAACTCCTTACGAGGATCTTCGGTTGAGCTACGGTGAGGGCGATTGGGACCGCAAACGGTTCGCCCAAGCGCACATCCTCTTCTTCGAGCGGGATGCGGAATACGACTACCTTCGGGTAATACTCGCATAGACGTCGCTGAGTCGTGTTCTCGTTATGCGGCTCCAGAGGAGTGCCGGCGGGGTGGAGGTAGGACGAAGGCCAGATGCCCCGAGCAGCGCGCATGAGTCACCGAGTCCGACCTGAACTGACGGGTATCCGAAGAGGGTGCGACCCAGATTCCCTGGTCTGTGAGCTGATATCAGCTCCGATGTGTGAGCGGCATTGGAGGCTGCTGTGTCCGATTTCTCATTGCTTCCCGAGCAGGAAGAGCTCCTGCGGATTCTCGTCGAGGCCAGGGAGTGCCACCTCCCTGAACGAAGGCCGTTCCACTACCACACGGAATCAGCCACATCAGCTGCTGTTACTACTCTCATGCACCCTGGGCTGCCTGGGGGCGCTCGAGAGGTCTTTCCGTCTGACTTGGATGCCCTGGAGCGCGGTGACTACATCATCAGGAAGACCTTCAAGCGTGGAGGGAAGTTCGATCTTACAGGCAAAGCGCTCTCCCTCTACGAGTCTCTCCATCAACCGGACACCTCGAGCGCTGATTCCAGTATGGAGCAGGCGCGCACAGTTGCGCCCGTGACTACGGCGGACCAGGAAGGAGTTTCCGCTGAGTTTGTTTTTCGAAGAGACGGAGAGACCTGGATGATCCGCTACAGCGGCGAAACCAAGCACTTCAAGGACTCGCTCGGAATGAAAGCCCTCTGGTTTCTGGTTTCGAACGAAGGGGAGGGCTTCACGCCACACGAGATGATCCAGGCCATTGATCGCCTTTCGGGAACCAGTCCTTCTGCTTGGGCCATGAGCGAGTCTAGAGCCAAGCAGGAGGGTCTCGAGATTACCGGTCCGGCAGACGCAGGCGAAGTCATGGACGCGAGCTACAGACGCGAAAGGAAACAGCGCGTATTGGAGCTCATGGAGAGGAAGAAGGAGGCTGAGGAGACGGGCAACGAAGAAGAGAAGATCAAGGTACAGGAAGAATTGGAGGAGCTGGAGAAGAAGTACGCTCCTTCCTATGAGCATGACGGCAGTCCGACGAAGGGAGATAACAAGGGCAAGATTCTCTGGAAGTCCGTCTATGAGAACATCCGTCGAGCTGAACTCCGGATCAAGCCGGAATTCCCGCGGTTGTTCAGGCACCTCAGAACCTACACTAGGAAGTCCCCGCTATTCGCCTACCGCCCAGATGATAGCCTTCACTGGCGCTGCTGGTAGAAAACCAACAGACTCCGATCGTAAACACGAGGTTTGTGGACCTTCCACGCGACTTGTGGTGCATACCCCTATGGAGGGCTCTGTGCGGCCGCGTCTTCAGCCACGAATGGGACGCGCTCTAGCACGCTTTCACTGAGTCACTCTCTCGCAACTCCATGGGGGAGCACCGTGAGCAGCCGACGTCGCCAGCGGCAGGTCAGGATTCAGAGCAGGCCCGATGAGGATCGCATGTCGGCCGAGGACCTGCGTGCTGCACAGCGATTGTTCGCGCGACTGGCGGTTCGGATGCTCCTCCGCAGTTCTACTACAGGTCAAGAGGGCCGGGCTGCGGCTCCACCGTCGCGACGGGAGGGCGCTCACCCCTTGGGAGAGCGGCCCGGCCACAGTGAGCGTGAGCATGGCAACGAACAGGAGCAGTGCTGTACCGGAGCTCGACCTCTGGCAGCTCGCCGATCCCGATCCGGATCAGCAAGTTAGGCCTAGGGGTGAAACCGGGGCTGGAACCTCCCGCACCGATCGACTGATTGCTCTGATTGAAGAGGAGGGTGTGGAGCTGTTCCACGACCAGTCCTGTGAGGCCTTCGCGCGTGTCCCTGTTGGTAACCACAAGGAAGTCCTCAGATGCAGGAGCAGAGGCTTCCGGGGGTGGCTCGCGAAGCTCTTCTGGGAGCGTGAAGGCAAGGTACCTCGCCTCGAACCGCCCAATCCCACGATGAGCGTCATCATGGCCAAGGCGCTCTACGGCGGTGACAAGCACACACTCCACAACCGTGTGGCTAGGCAGGACCGTGTCCTCTGGCTGGATCTGGCTGACGAAGAGTGGAGAGCAGTCAAGGTCACGGATACCGGATGGTCAGTCGTGTCCAGCCCGCCCACTCTGTTCCGACGGTACTCGCACCAGCAGCCGCTGCCGGAGCCGAGTGGCGGCGGCGACCTTCGGGGGCTTCTTGACTTCGTCAACCTGAGTGATGAGTCTCAGCGGCTCCTGCTGATGGTCTACGTCGTCAGCTGTCTCATTCCTGATATCCCACATCCGATCCTGGTGTTGTCCGGCCCACAGGGCTCCGCCAAGACCACGCTACTCCGCATGCTCCGCCGGCTCGTGGATCCTTCAGAGCTGGAGGAACTGAGCTTCCCGCGCAGAGAAGACGAGCTGATTCAGCAGCTCTCGCACCACTGGGTTTCGTGCTACGACAACATGAGCTCAATCCCCACTGCCATGAGTGATGTTCTCTGCCGCGCAGTGACTGGCCTAGGTTACAGCAAGAGGGAGCTGTACACGGACGATGATGATGTGATCTACAGGTTTCGGCGATGCATCGCGATGAATGGGATCAACGTAGTGGCCCAGGAGCCGGATCTGCTTGACCGGTCCATCGTGCTGGCGCTGCGGTCCATTCCTCCCGAGGAGAGGAAGCCTGAGGGGGAGCTCATGGAGGGATTTGAGGCCAAGCGGCCTCTTCTGATTGGAGGCATCTTGGATGCGTTGTCGTGCGCGATGGAACTTCGCGAATCAGTGACTATGGCAAGACTACCCCGTATGGCCGACTTCGCTCTGTGGGGGTGTGCGATTGCAGAGGCGCTCGGATACTCAAGTGATGAGTTCGCGTCGGCCTACGAGTGCAACGCAAAGGCTCGAAACGAGGAGGCTCTTCAGGCGAGCCCCGTGGCAGCGATGGTGGCAGAGCTCATGGAGCATCGGAGGGAGTGGGAGGGGACGGCGACTGAGCTCCTTGAGGCGCTGATCCCGCTGGCACAGCGGCATTCAGTCAGCACCAAGGCCGCGGGCTGGCCTCGTGCGCCCCACGTCTTGCGACGCCGACTGAACGAGGTCCTACCGAACCTGGCAGCAGTGGGAATCGAGATTGTGCCGAGCAGGGATGCACGGAAGCGCACGGTGACAATCCTGAAGTCATCATAGGAGTAGGTACCGACCTTCTGAGCCACGGGTACTGTCTTTCGTAGCCTATGAGGCAGGAGCTATGACACTAGTGACGCTTGTGACGCTCTATTGACGCTTCTATCGGGCAGTCACGGTGCAGGGAAAGGGCATCGACACTGGAGCGAGACTGGCATATGGTGTCTTGGAGATTCAGAGCCACGCTTCGAGCCACCGAAAGGGGATGCGCTATGCGGCTCTTGGACATCGTGAACGGCAAGACGGATGTTGCTGCCCGAGAGGAAGCACCTCCTGAGCGGTACCTCGCATATGCGAGAGTCTCCACCGACGAACAGGAACGGGCTGGGCTGTCGATATCGGCACAGGTCCGCGGGATTGAGGAGTACGCTGCGACGCGTGGCATCGTAATTGCCGACGTCTATCGGGAGGCCGAGAGTGCTTACTCTGACAAGAGCAGGAGGCCGGAATTCGAGCGGATGATCGAACGGGCGGTACGGGACCCCCAGGTCAACGGGATCCTGGTACACGATTTCTCGAGGTTCTTCCGTGACCCCTACGCTGCTCCGGCCGTCAAGGGCAGACTTCTGGAGCACGATGTGCGCCTTGTGTCCGCCACGGAACCCGAGTATGACCTGGACACCCCGCAGGGCATGGCGATGGACAAGATGACTGAGCTCAAGAACGCCTGGTATTCCATGGACGTCGCCTTCCACACACGCAAGGGGATGCGTGAGAATCTCTCGCACCGGGATCCCGAAATCGGATTCTGCTATAAGAACGGCGGGGCAGCGCCTTGGGGATTCCGCTCGTACAGGGTAGAGAGGGGAGTGAATGGGCGCGGCGGGCCAGTCATGAAGACGCTGTGGGACAAGGACGACTCGATTGTCGCTGGTCGCCCCGTCTGGGAGTGGGTGCGACACGTGTTGGTCGATCTGCGTATCGGAGAGCACGCCTCCTTGAAGAGGATCCAGAGCTTCCTCAACGAGCAAGGGGTTCCGTCACCTCGACGGCAGTACTGGGGCATCACCAGTCTGCATTCACTCATCCACAAGGACTCAATGCTGTTGAAGTACGCGGGGTACGGAGTCTGGAACGTCCACGGTAAGCGTGGACGACGCAAGCCTCCCTCGGAGTGGGAGGTGGTCGAGAATGCCCATCCAGCCATAATCACGCTCCAGGAGGCTGAAGCGATTGCCGAAGTGAACAGGCAGCAGAGCCGAGCTGCCAACGACAAATCCAAGGGCCGAATGGCCGCAGTGAGGACCAAGAACAGCCCCTATCTCCTCTCCGGCGGGCTCTTCGTCTGCGAGAGATGCGGCGACAACATGGTAGGCCACAAGAACCGCGGTCGGCTCTACTACCTGTGTGGCAGGAAGGTCCATAGGCAGGGACTTGGCTGTGGACAAGGACTTCAAGTCAGGAAGGACGCAATCGAGGCAGCCGTCATCGAGGAGATTGGGCATCTCTTTCGCTCGTGGACGGATCCCGAGCACGTGAAACGGCTCATGGAAGATGAGCTGAAGGCAGAGAGTCAACAGCGGTCCGGCGATTCCAGGGCAGTCGAGCAGGAGCTGGCTAGGGTGGAGCAGCAGATAGGCAATCTGCGCAACGCCATCAAGTCAGGCTACCAAGAAGATATCGAGTGGGCGAATGGTGAGATCGCACGCCTGAAGGCTGAACGAGGAGCCCTTCTGACGCGGAAAGAGCGGACCGAAGTCCACAGCAGGCCCACCCGAATCGACCAGGCCTTTGTGGACCGTTGCCGTGACACCTTCGGTGAGGTCTTCGACGCAGGCACTCAGGAGGAGAAGCGTCAGTTCGTCCGCCTGTTCGTCAGGAATATCGACCTGAGTCCCGACTCTGGCGACGTCCTCATCCACCTCTTCAGCCGTCCTCCCATCCCGGAATCCAAGCAAATACCCGCCTCCGAGGAGACGGGTATTCGCATCGGGTTGGTAGCGGGGGCCTGCTACAAGGCTATTCACAATGCGATGAGGGAGCGGCTGGCGAAGTCCTGTGCGCCTCCGGGACGGGAGGGGGACCATCGGGGGTGTA
>Ga0272441_10016268_pt1 | contig 10307 bp, 23 predicted proteins | sample SSMProp6N_FD_193582 | JGI IMG/M metagenome (GOLD analysis project Ga0272441, IMG submission 193582) | Marine sediment archaeal communities from Little Sippewissett salt marsh, Falmouth, MA, United States - SSM-Prop-6N | ecosystem: Environmental > Aquatic > Marine > Wetlands > Sediment ... | reverse complement strand
TGTGAGCTTCAGTAGCGTAATCCAGGATGAGTTCCGTAACCCGTTCCTCTCCCACTACACACCGAGCTACAGAGACTTCAAAAGAATCATGACTCGCTCGACCAGGTCTTGAGGCTCCGCTTCCAGGTCATGCGAGTCCAAAGTTACCGGGATAGACCCTTCCTTCCTGGCCAGGTGAAGGACAAGCCCCGGGCCTTTGGGGGCTAGAACCAAGCAATGGCTCCTGCCGAAGGGAGGGGGAACCTTCTTGGTGAGCTGCAGCAGTATCTCCTGGACTTGCTGAAGAGGGGCCATGGTTCAGTCTATCACAAGCCGGTAGAAGAGGAGTGTGCCTGCTGCCGCCACTCTTGTCGAAAAAGAAGACTGGCATAAAACAAGGGGTCTGAGGCCAGCTTGTAGACACATTTAGCCAGGTTGAAGACACTTCACACGGTGACACCTGAGCAGTAGACCTTTTGCTCCAACCCCTCGTAATTGTACAACCCAAGAACCTCTTCGTAGTGTCACCACTACTTAGGGGGTACAGCAGGGTCTACAACCTAGCCGAAGTTCACTATCCTTTTCACTGTCTCTTCAGTCTATGCGGTTTTAAGGAAGAGACATACCGCCAACGGTTCAAGACCTTCCCCAAGACACCTCTTCCCGAAGAAGGCTCACAACCTTCAAGATCTCAGCTGTGAGCTGCTCCGGATAAGGGGGCTCCTCCCAACTTCTTCTGACAATATCCTCTGTATCCAGAAGGAACAAAGAAGCTGAGTCCCCACGAAGGGCGCTCAAGTAGTGAACAGGGTTCCAGTCTGGGTCTGTGACCTCAACTAGTCTGCCTCCAACCATGTAGCGGCCCACAGTCCTTGCTCGTACAGCCTCTTCAACTCGCTTCCTAAAGTCTGACTCCGAGAGTTCAGAAAAAGGCACCACAGAGTCAGAAGCAGAGGACCCTTCGAACAACCCTTCAGGTACTGCCAAGGCATCCTTCCTCATCACAGAAAGAGCTTGGAGCAAAAAGGCTACCACACTCTCAGGAAAGTACTCCGAGGTTACTGGCTGAACCCCATCTTCCCGGATCGTGATTCTCCACCTAAGCCCATGGTCCTCCTGCTCAGTATCGGAAGAGACGCTGATCCAGTAGACAGGCGAATCGTCCTCATCCTCATGCACCAAGAGAGCGTAGCTATCCTCGGATCTTACGGGACCCAGGACTTTCACCGACTTCTCCGTTGAGCTAAGACCCCCAAGACTTCAAGGGTAACCAGTTGGTTGAGCTCCTCTTCCGAAAGCCTCCAGGGAACAAGTTCTCCGGCCCAGAATCTCCTAGCACTCCGCTCTTCTATGAGAAGGGTAAGGTGCCGATTGCCCCTGGCTGCCACGATGTAGTTAGCTGCTCGCCACTCTAGATCACTGATGTGGACCGTAGCCCCCTCTTCATCACTGTAGCCCCCCAAAGAACCGTTTTGGATAGAGTCCCGGATCCGATCCCTCAAAGACTTCCCCTCCACCATCAGGCTGTCTGCGTCAGGCTGCTTCACCCTTTTAGGCCGTCCAAACACTCTGGGAGGAGGGTTCACTGAACCCCCTTCCCCTTGAGCTTCCACCATCGCTTGAAGCAGAAAAGGGAGCACCCTAATTGGTACGATATGAATCGGGACGAACCCCCTATCAGTACGAGGGAATCTTTGAACAGAGACACTCCAGGCTACAATCCTAGAAGCAGCCCCCAAACGAACATGAATCTCATATTGAGGAGAGGTGGCTAGGCCATCCCCCACCCTCAACATGAGAGCCAGCTCAGCTCGATCTCGGCTAAGGACTTTCACCGGAGGATCTCCTCCCGGTACTCGACCACGACCCTCACGACCTCATCAGTGATCATCTGAGAGAGATCCTCCTCGCTCAATGGATGGGGGACAAACTCTGTAGCCCAAGCCCGGCGAAGGTTTGTCTCAAGTCCAGTGAGTACATACTGAGGATTGCTTCGTGCGACAGCTCCTCGATAAAGCGCCTCACTCCACAAGCTGTCAGTGATACGAACCTCTCCAGCACAATCCTGATAAGCGCCTAGTTGAGAATTGCGTGTGTTGTTGAAAATCCGCTGCCTCAGCGGCATGTTCCTGTACACAAGGTTGTCTAGCGTGGGAAAAAGTTCATGGACTTGGGCAAATCTGTCGGGCGTAGGAGGACACCCCTGGACTTGGAACACACTCGACAAGGGGTCCCACGGAGCTTTGGCCGCTGCTTCTAGAATGAATGGAAGCAAAAACAGGGGAGCGTGTTCGAGCGCTCGCCAGGGGTCTCGGGACGACGGGCCGTCTTTCCTGTAGACCGTGAACTCACCGGCATAGATCCCAACCTGGTAAAGAGGGAATCGTCCTTCGTCTCCCGCTATCAGCCAGAGACCTCCAGAATCTCGGTTCAAAACACGCATCTGCCCTACAATACACCATCACAAGGGCGGCCGGATGTAGGAGACGACCTGCACGACGGTGTCTGTGACCACGTGAGGCTCATGAGAAGTCTGCCAGTTTTGCCGAATTACAAGCTCCGCTTCGGTCAACCGATTTCCCTGGGTATTCAATACAGCACATCGATACCCATGCTCTGTCCATCCCAGATCCCCTGGGTAGATGGTTACGCTCTGACTGAAGACCTGCGGGGCCCCATTCACGTTCACCCCTTCCACAGAACTTACCATGGTTTGATAAGCACCAAGACGCCCAGCCTGGACGAACTCCTCGACCGTCTCTCGAAAGCTCCCACCCGAGCCCGGAACCCCCAAAAGAGCTTCTTCCCTGAACAAAGAGGGGAGCTTTGCCGAGTTGCTCCCCTGAGCCTCTGACACCGCTTCCAGAATGAACGGAAGCAAAGCCACCGGGATGTTCTCCAGGGGAAGCCGGAGACGGTTCCAAACAGGCGGAGGCCGATACCGGAGGGTTACCTCTGTCCGAGACACATCGGTAAAAACCAAGATCTCATAGAGAACACGTTCTTCAGGACCACGCTCATCGGACACAATGACCTTGTAGCCATCGTTTTCTCTGTACTTGGACTGGATTTTCACACCCTACTCTACACCGTCCGGCTGAGAGCTTCAGACAGATTGCTGCCAATGCTCCGGTAAAATGTTCCTGATCCTCGATGCCGCCCCCATGATCATGGATGTCAGCTCTTCTGGAGAGATCGTGTTTCTGTATTGGTTTCGAAAGTCCCTTTCCCTTACTGTCAGAGTAAAGTTATGAATCTCCGAGGTGGCCGCCTGGTAGTAGGCTCCAAAGTTCCAATAATAGTCCCGGGGCCTCATGACCACTCCAATGTCACGTATGTTGTAAGCCCCCAACCAGCCTGCCGACACCTGGATGCCCACACAAGACTGAAGTGACTCATGGTCTACAGAGTCCCTCAAAGACTGCCCAAAGGTTCCTAGAGGGACTGTCGCCTTGGACCCCTTCCCCTGGACCATCCAGAGCTCCTGCAGAACCGTCGGCATGAGCCAAAGGGGAACGTAGCAAGGCCGAACCTGCGGAGAAGCTTCGTACTCCGCTTCCAAACACCAGTCTTTGACCTCCCCCTCCCCTATTCGGGTGATCTTGAGGTGGTAGATTGGGTACGAGTGTTCAGACTCCCTCAGCACCACCGTACACAAGTACGGATTCCAATGCCGAGCCACTACGATGGGCCGGGCCACAGCCTACCTTACACCGGTTCAGTTCCAGTCGAACCCACAAATGTAGTCATCGTAGAAGATCGAGGCTGAGGGCACTTCCATGGGCTGGGTTGAGACCAGATCACAGTGGATCAGCTCCTGGATGACCTCCACTCCAACGGCTCCCGACAGCTTGTGCCGTACCCGCCTACGAACCCGACCCTGCTCGTCAATGATGGGCTCGATCTCCTCAAACTCATCTGAGGAGACCCGTAGCGGCCCTAGAAAGGGGCAAGGAAGGTCGTTTGCTCTGCTCATTCAACCAAGAAACCGGTGTTGCTGGAGGCGAGAACGACGCTCGTCGATCTCTTCCCGAGTCACGACACGAGGCCCCCTCATCCGGTAGTCTACCCACCTGCGAATGAGCGCCTTGTGACGGGGCTCCGGGTCACCTGGCACCCGAGGACTCAACGTCCTCCACATACTCCGAAGCTTTTTCAACAGTGGTCCCATTGCCTCGAAAGTAGGCTGCGACACTTTTCTCATCTCAACCACCCGTCTTGATGCCCATGACCCAACTCCATCTTCAACAACCGGCCCCTTCACAAGTCAAGGCCGGTGGGGTTCAACAGAGCCATCCTACCACACCCCCTCACACCCCTCCAAGCGCCTTCCTCTTAAGGCCAGAGGCTTAAAGATCAATCAAAGCAAGAGACCCGGATTTTCTGCCCTATAATTCTACCCTAAAAAAGCCGGAATTCTTAACAAAATGGCCTCAGGTTGTAGACCCTGAATACCAGGTTGGAGACAGAGTTATATCTGATTGAGACACTTCAGGTCTAAGTGCCCGAATTCACACAACCCCCAAATCACTCCAGTGTCTCCCCCAAAGGCCACGATCCAGCTGAAAATGCCTGGAAAAATAAAAAATGCTTATTAAGCTAAACATCTCTATTTCTTGGTACCGTGTAGACACTCTGTGGCAACTACTCGACACCCTTGAACTACCAGAGGCCCAGTTACCACCCTCTGTATACAGGCCCGTTGGCCAAGACTAGGACGATACAGCAGGAAAAATGCTGTATTTTGAATAACTCTAGCCCCTCGGATTTTATAATTGGTCAAACTAGCTTGTAGACCTTTAGACCTAGGTAGCCAGATCTACTGGGTTAGCTGGGTGTATCGAGAGAGCCGTTTACAATCAACCCGGCGGCCATCCTCAAGCAATAGCTTACCGGCCTCTAGACCGACTATCCTCACAGGATCCTGCTTCCGACGCTTGTCCCGGGGAACCAGCAGCACCCCAATGAGACTCGTGTAGTCAGCCTCGGGTTCAGGGGGCCGGAGCGTATCAGCCTCTGAAGCCTCTACAACGGGCTCTGGAGAGGGTTCCGGCTCAGCCTGGGCCTCAGGGACCTCTTCCTCCACGGGCTCTCCTAAGGGCTCCTGAGGGCCCTCCCCGAACCAGTCGATCGTGGGCTTAGCCTCCTGGACCACGCTCGGAGGATCCACCGGGCTCACGATGGGAAAGGGCCGGACTCTGTGTACCTTGAACGCCTCCCCTCGGATCCTCACCAAGGTACCTACTCCCAATGCTTGGCATATTCGGAGAACCGCCTCCCGAGGGGTTTCATCTTCCCCGATCTCAATGCGGACCGTCTGAGTCAACGTGGGGGTCTCAATCTGAACTGATTCCATATTTCAAGTTCCTGGTTCTAACCTAACGTAATCCTGAGAATACGGCTAGAGCCTTTCTTCACTTAAGCCGACTTCCTTCGGTGTATAGGTAAGTAGAGGACTAGCAATGTTGTTCGACCCCCGATTCCAAGTAGACCTGAAGATAGTCGGAGTGTTGTCGTGGCTCAATAGCCTCTCTACTGCTCAGTTCACAAAACATCCCGAGCAGTGGAGGTTCAGGGCCTACGCTTGGTACGAATGGCAGGACTCAGGGATTGCTTTCGTGGCGGAATATCATCCGAAAACCGTGTGCACCAAATGCCTCACAGTCGTAGCCATGTCCAACCCCAACAGCAAGAAGATCACCCTCCTGAGCTGGGACCGGGACCGCCCCTACTTCAACGCCCCTCAAGACACAGACATCCCAGAAGACCCCAACGATCTCAACGTAGAGAGAATCGAAGACGATTCTGAAACCACCTCCGCCGTACGCATCAAGACAATGCTCCTGGAGTACGTAACCCAAGCCGAAGAGCCCCCAACGGTGTAGGCCCGAATCAGCAAAAACGCTCAGGGTTAAGATCCGAGCCCCTCACGTGTAGTAGGGAGGCTATGTCTGATTCGAAAGACCACAACTGTGAAGACCACCTGGTCTGCAACTGCGACGGGACGCACCATTTTCGGTTCTGCTCCGTCTGCGATCGAGATCTGGGGACGGAAGACTGCCCCCTGCAAGGCAGCTGGCCCTCGGAAGAGGAACCCTACGGAGAAGATCCCTTCGAGGAGCTTTCAGAAGAGGAGTAGCCCCCCATGCACGGACCCACCCTCAACCCCATCTACAACGACCTACTCATCCGGTGGGCCAATTCAGGACACCCCTCTCCCCCTGAGTGTGAGGACTGCGAGAGAGACCTGACCGGCCAGGAGGTATTCGAGGTGAACCACGGCTGGGTCTGTGAAGACTGCAGCCACAACCACAACCCACCCTCCCCCTGCATCCTCGAACGAGAAGACTTTCACGCCGACGGTTAAGATCCGAGCCCCTCACGTGTAGTAGAGACATGTCCTGGTGTAGAAGAAGTGGAAGCAAGCGATTCCAGAGGAGAGGAGCCCGAGGCCGGCTCGTGAGAAACACCACAGCCAACTGCTTCGGGTTCCACACTCTCGTCTGTGCCGAATGCCGAAGCTTCGTCACCTACAACGTCGGCTCTCAACGCCCCGAAACCTGCTCCCACTGCGGAAAGCCCCTGAGAGATGTCAGTGAACGGTGAATGGGTCAAGGTACTCGACCCCCAAGCTCAACAAAAAGCCCTGCACCTCACCCGAGGCCGCTACCAACGAGAGGTGATCCTGGGCACCCACAACATATCTGGATCGACTCTCAGCGGAAAGGCCCGAGACTACGCCGCTCGATACAAGAGATCCCGAGAGGCTCTCCTGGAACGGCTCACGCAAGCCCAGATCCCCTGGTCTATTGAAGTGCAAGCCCACGGCCGAAAGATCCTGGTCTTCGGAGAGAAGCCCGACTCCCGACCCACCATGTGGGACATCATCATAGAGGACTGAACCCATGCGACATCTACCAGGACCCCCCCGAACCGTCATCACCATCGACCCCGAGTTGCTGGGACCCTTTCACGTGCCTCCCAAGTGCCAGGGTCAGATCATCGAATTCGCCTTCGCTGCCTACGACGACGACGGGGTGGTTCGCCGAGTCATTGACCTAGGACAGCCAGACTCCGAGCCCGAATACTACTGGGGCCACCTGGTGGGGGACTTCGAGCCCTGGAACGACATCCCCGAAGTCGAAGAATGGCAGTGCGCCAAGATGGGAAACCCACAGTGACCCCTATCACCATCGATCCCACCCAAATCGGCAAGTTCAATTGCCCGCCCGGCCACGAGGGACCTCTCTACCGAATCTCCTATGCCCCCTACAAAGGCGAGCGAGTAGTCCGTCGAGACTTCCACCTGAAGAGTGGTCGAGTCTCCTACTTCTGGAGCGTCCTGCGGGGCCCCTTCGAGCCCTGGAACAAGGCTCCCAAGGTGGCCGGGTGGAAGCCGGCAATCCTCAAGAAAACCTGAACCATGATCACCTCAGTCAAAGAAGTCCGCAGCTCGAAAGTAGGGCACGGGCCTAACGGGTTGACCTACTACAACTACTTCATCTGTAGGTGTGTAGGAGGAATTCGTCCACGCTACCACCTCTTCCGGGTCAACAACGTGCTGGAGGGGTTCGAGGTGCTCGGAAACGAGCTCCCCCTCCAAGACTGTCGCCGGATCGTGTCCGAACACGAGCCTCACGGCACCACGGTCACCCAACAAAACGTGGACCGGTTCGCCAAGAGGAATCCATGACGAAATCGGAAGCTCTCCAAGAGGCCCGAAGGCTCACAGTCGAGACCGGTAGGAAGTTCGTGGTCCGAGTAGACGGATCCACCCACTTCGTCTGCCCCCTGCACCGAACGGGTCCCAAGGGTTACCTCCACGACCCCGGCATGGCCGCCCTGGGCCTGCTGGTTTCCGAGAGCCTGGGTTAAGATCGGGACCCCTCACGTGTAGTAGTGGGTATGGCAACCTTAGAAGTCATCGGCCTCTTAGTCCTATTGCTACTGTGGGGTCTGGGAGGGTGGTTCTTCATCGACCCTAAGGATCCCAAAGGAACTCCGTAATCATAGGAACCCAACATGAACATCGAAGCCACCGAATACACCCGAGAAGACGGCGTTGCAGCCTGCAAGATCCCCGAAGGATGGGTCGTCCGCTGCTTCTACGGCCCCAGCTGGTTCTGGGACCAGAACCTCCAGGACTGGACCATCTGCAGCCAATCAGGCTTCAAGCTCTCAAACCTGGCCATGTCCAAGGAACAGGCTCTCAGCCTGCTGGAGACCGTCACCTCCAAGCGACCCAGCAAAAAGTCGGCCTCCTTGTAGACATTTTCCCTAGCTTGTAGACATTGTTTATAACTGACATAACTGACAGAACCCCAGATTGCCAGAAACTCAGCCAAAAACAGCCCTAAATTTACCCAAAGGCATATCTACAACCTGAGTTTTGTCAGTTCCGACCACCCGAGGGGGAGTCCGTGAACAACATCGCAACGCTCGTGCCACTTACCGCCCAAGTGATCTCAACCGGGGTCCCCAGAGAGAACGTGATGGACGCCTTGATCCAGAGGGGCCTCACCCCACAAGGGGCCATCCTGATCTACGAAGCCGCCAGCATTTTCCTGACGGGAACCCATCAGGGTTAAGATCCGAGGCCCTCACGTGTAGTAGGAGTACAGGTCATGGACAACTTCGAAACCCTAACCATTTCGGCAGCCCAAGCCATTTCAATGGGAGTGGATAGGCAAGAAGTCATCCAGTCCCTCATCGAGCGAGAGCTTACCCCCGAGGAAGCCTACCTCGTCTACCAGGCGGCCAAGATCCTGGCCAAGGAGCCCAAGTGAAAAAGACCACCCGCACCGTCCGAATCCCAGCGATCATCGCTGCTCACGTTTGCGACCGGCTGCAACAACGTAGCCAACCAGACGACAGCATACGATCCGAACTCATCCGCCGGATCACTGAGCTATCAAGCCAACGGACCGACAAGCTGGAGCTCAACCGACAAGAGGCCCACACCCTCCGAGAAGACCTCCTCCCTTCCCCGGGTAGGAGCAAGCTCAGCCAGTCCGCTCTTCGCTCCTGGGTGACCCTCTGGAGAAGGTGCGGCCAGGTCGTCTACGCTCTCACCGACTGGGTGGTCCGGTTCCTGGAATCCTTCGAGAAGCACCGGGCCGTCACCAACCAAGACGAGGCAGCTCTGTGGGCCCTGACCGACATCACCGGGGACCGCCCTGTGGTCCAAAATGTCTTGGGAGGTGTCAGGATCACCCTCGCCAATCATTCGGCCGTCGGAGAGACCATCCTCGCCGCCTCCAACAACCTAGTCGCCAGCCTCAAGTACCCGAAGTAACCATGCCCACCAAGAAGTGAGCCCCCATGCCCACCAAGAAAGCCCCCACCAAAAAGTGTCCTGCACCGCTTCCCTTGAGCCAAGCCCTTCTCAAGGTCTACGCCCGACAGATCCAGTACGGCATGGAACGGATCTCAAAAAAGTTCTCGTCCAATGATGTGGGGCTGCTCATCATGATCAACGAGCAGAAAGACCGTGTAGGGTTCCACGGGTTCCACCGAAGTACTGGCCTGTTGCTGAGTCGGGAGCAGACTGAAGACGAGAAGGTACCCGCTTGTCTGAGGGAAGACGCCGCTGCCGACCTTGAGTTCCTACTAGCTCGGCCTCGGGGCAAGAAGGCTCTCATCATGGTCAGCCATGAGAGCCACAGAGTCCTGCTCAGGAAATGGGTCTAAAGCCAGGGATTCCCGGAAGACAGCAAAGCTTCCCGAACCTTCTCCGTATCCTCGGAGGACACCTGAATCTCAACGATCTTCCCCCCAGGAATGTGGAGATCCAGGTGGTTCTCGACCTTCCCTGGAATCAAGTCTAGGATAGCCCCAGACTCCTCCCTCTTAGGGTGAACTGTCCGGCTTTCCCGAATGTAGACCATGGCGGGTACTAACAAGTCCATAACACCTCATGCACAATCGGTAGTCACATCAGCAGGGCTCAGCCCAACTTGGAGTGAGGGTAGCACTGGCGGTAGGCTTGCCGGGTGTGCTCCCGCTCTCGCTCGGACATCATCTCCCAGTCCTTCTCAGCTTGCTCGAATGGGTAGTGCTCTCCCACCACAGCACGCAGGCCCACAATCATCATAGCCCCCATCATGGTCTCTCTCAACTGTGTGAGGTCAACGGGACGGGACATGGCCACCTACCTCCGACCAAAGGGTCCTGAGTAGCTCGACCTCATCTGGTCTCAAGCCGGCTTCGTACCGAGCAGTATCGTAGCGAGAACTTTCCTCGCTTTCAAGGTGCCTCCCTTCCAAGAAGGCCCGCCCCAACACCACCTCAGGGGCGAGCTCTTGACAACCCTGCTCGTTGAACTGGGA
>Ga0272441_10016267_pt1 | contig 10308 bp, 5 predicted proteins | sample SSMProp6N_FD_193582 | JGI IMG/M metagenome (GOLD analysis project Ga0272441, IMG submission 193582) | Marine sediment archaeal communities from Little Sippewissett salt marsh, Falmouth, MA, United States - SSM-Prop-6N | ecosystem: Environmental > Aquatic > Marine > Wetlands > Sediment ... | reverse complement strand
GACCTCGTCCATGGCCTGGCTGTCCGTGCACGGTGCACCCGGGGCGCCCGCCCCGCGTCCCTGGCCACGGTTGCGCCTGCGCCTGTGTCCTCTCCCCTGTCCCCTACCGAGACCGAATGGCATCGCTGCCTCCCTGCCCTAGCGGGCGAGGTCCAGACCCGTCACCGTCAAAGCCCCATTGAGCAGCGCACCGATCGAGATCGCGAAGACGATCACGAACGCCACGATGCAGGTCGCGCGCCGGAGCCGTTGCTCCTTCACGATCATCAGGAACTGCGCCAGGCACGGCACGAAGAGCGTGATGACCGTGAGCGCCACGAGCGCCTGGTTCGCGTCCATCTTTCCCCTCTCGAAGAGGCGAAAGACCTCGACCGCGCCGTAGTCGCGCCGGAGGAAGCCCACGAGGAACCCTCGTGCGGCTTCGCGCGGCAGGCCCAGGAGCCCACCCACGACTGGCTCGAACGCCCTCTGCACCCACTCCAGGAGTCCGATCTCAGTCGCCACGAAGAGCGCGAAGGTTCCGAGCAAGAAAAGGGGCACCGCCTCCTTGAGGTACCAGAGGAGGCGATACCCGGTCTTCGCGAGCACGTTGCGCACCGAGGGCAGGCGCACGGGCGGAATCTCCAGCAGGAAATCGGCCGGCGCGCCGGGTATAAGCCGGCTCGCGATCGCGCCCACGAGGAAGATCTGGCTGAGAATCACGCCCACATAGATCAGCACCGCCCAGATCGAGACCTGCGAGAGTACCGCGGTCGCGATGCCCAGCTGCGCCGAGCATGGCACCGCGAGCGTGAGGAGCAGGATCGCGATGAAGCGCTGCTTGCGCGTCTCGAGGATGCGCGTCGTGAGCACGGCCATCGTCCCGCAGCCGAGGCCCAGCACCATGGGCAGCGCGGCCTTGCCCGAGAGGCCCATCCTCTTGAAGATCCGGTCGGCCGTGGCTGCGAGGCGCGGCAGGTAGCCGGAGTCCTCGATCAAGCCGAAGAAGAAGAAGAAGAACGCCACGATGGGCAGCACGATCGCGATCGCGTAGCGCAGGCCGACACTCACGAGCCCCGCGTCGTCGTCGAAGAAGAGGTCGTACAGGAACCGTCCCGCCCCGGCGTCCGCCGGCCTGCCGAACACCCTCTCTGTTCCCCGCGCCACTAGCCAGATGAGCGCGCGTTTTCCGCCGTCGGGAGGGGGCTCCGCGGCCGCGCCGAAGACCCCGTTATCGAGAAGGTCCACGCACGTTCCCGCGCCGAGCTGGCCCACGAAGAGGTACATCAGGGCGAGCACGCCGATCAGGATCGGCCAGGCCCAGACGCGGTGGATCGCAAGCCGCCCGAGGCGCGCGGCGAGCCCCCCGCGCCGTGGCCTCGAGGGCCGGCGGAGGAACTCGCGGCTGAGTGCGTCCGCCGCGGCCGCGCGGCTGCGCGCCATCGCGTAGGAGAGCGGCTGCGCGCTTCGCGACTGGCACGCCTCGCGCAGCGCGCGGAGGCGCCGCGCCTCGGCCTCGCCGCAGGCCTCGCGTACGCGCCTTTCCGCGCCCGGGTCCGAGGCGAGGAACGCCTCGGCGAGAAAGCGTGCGCCTCGCGCCTCGCCGAGCGAGGCGGCGATCTTGCCGACAGCCTCCTCGATGTGTTCGGTGTGCGCGATCCCCAGGCGCGGCACGCGCGCGGCGTCCACCGCCGCGCGGAGCGTCTCGAGTCCGCGGCGCTCGGTCGCGACCATGGGCACGACCGGCACGCCGAGCCGCTCCGCGAGTGCGGGCGCGTCGATCGCGATGCCACACGTACGCGCCTCATCCCACATGTTGAGCACGAGGACGATCGGCCGCTCCATGGCGGCGAGCTGCGCGGTGAGCGTGAGCGCGCGCGTGAGGTTCTTGGCGTCGGCAACCTGGACGACGAGCCCCGAGGGTTCCTTGAGGACGAGATCGCGTGCCACGCGTTCGTCCTCGCTGTTCGGGACGAGCGCGTTCGCGCCGGGCGTGTCCACGACCTCGTAGGTGCGTCCGGCGAGGCGCGCGTTCCCGCGGGCGATCTCGACCGTGGTGCCGGGATAGTTCGAGACGACAACATAGCGCCCGGTGAGCAGGTGAAAGACAACGCTCTTGCCCACGTTGGGATTGCCGACGAGGACGAGCGTGGCGCGTTCGGTCACGATCGCGTTCTCCCGCGCGAGCGCTCCGCAGGGCGCGCGCTCCGCCGGGCCGACACTGGCGGATGGGTCGGTGCACGGTCCTCCAGGAACTGGATAAGGCGGTTGAGAATTTTTGAGGGGACTGCGTGCTCCATGCGGCAGGCCGCGTTCTCTGCATCCTTCGCGTCGACCCCGAGGACCTCGACGAAGAATCGGCGGAACGCCTCGTGGCGCCGGATCACTGCGCGGGCCGCGGTCCGGCCCCTGCGCGTGAGCGTGACGACCTCGTAGGGCGCGTAGTTGATGAGGCCGCGCTCGGCGAGGGCGCGCAGCGCGCCCGTCACGGACGGAGGGCTCACGGCGAGCGCCCGGGCGATGTCCCGCGCGCGGGCCGCACGCTTCTCGACGACGAGATGGAAGATCGCCTCGAGGTAATCCTCGAGGCTGGCGCTCAGGGGGGATGCCGGCATCATGGCGGGTCCTCCTGCGGGCGGCGCGTTCGGAGTGTTAGGCGAAGCGAATAATATCCGGCTGGCCGAACTCTGTCAAGAGAAGAAACTCGTGAAGAAGGCTCTCCGCGTGAGCGGACGCGCCTAATCGCTGGGATCGCAAGGGGTTACGGCGTCCGACGTTCCGGTCCCGGCCGGGACTCGATACAGGCGGGGAGGGGACGCACGCGGGCGCGGTCAAACGCGCTTGACCGGCCGGTCGGCCGGCGGCTACCATCGGTGGCTGGCGGCGGCCGGTGGCGCCGGCGCCGCATGGAAGGGGGGCGATATGAATCCTAGGCTCCTGGGTGTGCTCGCGTTCGCATGGCTCCTGCCGGTCGTGGCCTCGGCCCGCGGTGGCCGGACCGTTCTCGCCGAGGACGCCAATGAATGGCGCGAGGAACGCTTCTGCGGAAGGCCGACCCAGTTCTTTATCCAGGGCCCGAAGTCCGAGGGGGCCAGGGACGGGATGCTCGCTTTCGGCGCCGACGGCGAGGTTTACGTCGCCTGCGGCACCTTCATCCAGAGGATCGGGAAGGACGGCACCGTCCGCATCCTCGCGGGGACGCCGGGCCTGGTGGGCAACACCGACGGGCCGCCCTGGAGGGCCTCCTTCGGCGACGCCTGCGACATCGCCCTGGCGGACGAGAAGACGCTCTACGTCGTCGACCGCGTCAACTTCACGGTCCGCAGGCTCAAGAAGATGAAAGGCGGCGCGTGGCATACCGAGACCGTCGCCGGCGTTCCCGGGAAAATGGGTCACAAGGACGGACCTGGGAAGGAGGCCCTCTTCGCCGCGCCGCTCGACAGCCTCGCCGTCGACGAGAAGGGCGTCGTCTACGTCATGGACGGCAACTGGCTCCGCAAGATCGAGAACGGCGTTGTGACCTCGCTCAACGCCGGTACGGGCCGCGACGACGGGCCGCTCGCCGAGGCCGGGTTCAGCCGCGCCATGGGCTCCGCCGGGGGCCTCGCCTACGCCGGGGAGGGCATCCTCTTCGTCGCCGACCGGTGGAACATGGCGATCCGAAGGGTGGACCTCAAGGCCAGCGAGGTCACGACCTATGCGGGGAGACTTCCCGGTGCCGCGAAGGGCGGGCCGAACGACGGGACGGTCTTCCAGGCGCGCTTCCACCCCGGCGGCGGGCCGTGCACGATCGTCTACAACCCGAAGGAGAAGTGCCTTCTCGTGAAGTCCGCCGACGAGAAGAACATCCGCAGGATCAAGGACGGTTGGGTCAAGACCCTCGCCGCGGGCGGGAGGGCCGTCCAGGGCAGTCCCCACGGCGTTGACCCGGACGGGAACATCTATATCGGCGGCGGCCGCCGCCTCGTCCGGACGAAGGAGGGAGACGCCGATGAGTAGGAGGCGCGGAGTCTTGGTCCCACTTCTCGCGCTCGTCGCTGCGACGTCGCTCGCAGGCGAGGAACCCGGCGATGAGCCAGCGGCGGGAATGAAAAGAATCGCCCCGCGCCTCTCCATGAGCGAGGCGAGAACGCTTCCCCAGCGCGAGGTGCTCTACCAGCGTGCGCCCGCCGTGGCGTACGGCGGAGGGACGTACCTCCTTGTCTGGCAGGAGGGCTACAACGGTCTCGGCGGGGCGAGTGACATCCTGGGCCTCCGCCTCGACGAGGAGGGCCGCCCGATTGAGGCGGCGCCGATCACGATCTGCACGGATGGGGGCGTGCAGGCGTCGCCGGCCGTGGCGTTCTGCGCCGGCCGCTTCCTTGTCGCATGGAACGACTTCCGCAGCGGGAAGGATCACGACGTCTACGCGACGCTCGTGGACGCGGGCGGGAAGGTCGCGACGCCGAACGGTTTTCTTCTCTTCGGCGGGGCGGGCGGTCAGGCGAATCCCGCGATCGCGTCGGACGGGAAGGAAACCTTCCTCGTCGTCTGGCAGGACCGCCGCGGCGAGGGGCGCTTCGATCTCTACGGCGCGCGCCTCTCGGCCGGGAAGGGCGAGGTGCTCGGCGAGGCCGCACGGCTCTTGGACGCGGGCGAGATGCCGGCCGTCGCGTGGAACGGGAAGAACTATCTCGTCGTGCTCGGTGACGCCGGGCGGAAGAAGGGGCGGACCGGCTGCGTTGTGAGCGCAGAGGGCGTACCCGGCGCGAAGCTGACGCTCTGGAGCGGCCGCAGGGCCATGCCGCCCGCGGCGACGGCCGCGTGGGGCAAGGCGTTCGCTTTCTTCAACACCTCGCCCTTTCCCGACCCCTGGGGCTGGGGTGCGAACGGGGCGATCGTCGGCGTGAGCGTCACACCCGAGGGCCGGAGCCCCGAGTTCGGCTCGACCAAGCACGGGTGGTACGACCTTGCGCGCAACCAGGCCGACCGCGTCGTGAGAAACGTCATCGACGCGGCGCGCTGGAAGAACCAGAACGCCTGGCCCATGGGCGCGCCCGGCGGCTTCAAGGGCTCGCACGAGGACACCTGGCCCTCAGGCCGCGTCGCAGCCGCGTATAACGGCCGCAGCATCCTCGTCGTCTGGAACCGGGCGAACTTCCTCGACCGGCTTCGCATCGCCAACCGCGATCTCTATCTCAAGCGCGTGCTGGACGACTGGAACCACGTGGACGAACCGAAGATCCGCCTCGTCGCCGGCGCGACCGAGGAGGTCCACCCCGCGCTCGCGGCCGGCGCGACCGGCCGGGCGGTCCTCGCCTACGAGCGCCAGGCGCCCGGGGGGGGCGTGGCGCTCGAGTACCGCCTCCTTATCGAAGAGGCCGACCGCCGGGCCCCGCGCGTCGCGTGGATCGCGCGCGAGTCGGACGCCCGCATGGTCCTCGGCTTCGACGAGCCGGTCGACCGGGCGAGCGCGTCGGTTGCCGGGAACTACCTCATCAAGGGCGTCGAGGTCGGGGCCGCCGCGTTCCGCGCGGAGAACCCCGCGCTCGGCCGCGAGGTCGTGATCGAGACCGATCCGCAGGAGCGAGGCAAGACGTACGTTCTGCGCGTCAAGGGCGTGAAGGATCTCGCCGGCAACGCGGCCGCGGGCGACCCGGTCGAGTACCTCTGCAAGCCGGGCACGTCGCAGCGCTCGGACTTCATCGAGCGGTGGCTCGTCCTCGGAAAGTTCCCCAACAACTGGGACGAGAACTGGATCGACCCGAAGACCGTGCACCCGTCGCCGGACGACGGGGTGGCCGCTCGCCCGGGCGAGGAGATCAAGGCGGCGCTCCGCAAGGCCGTCACGGACGCGGAGTGGGCGAAGTACGGCCTCGAGGAGAACTGCGACCGTTACTTCCTGGGCGACAAGGCCTGGAAGGTCTCGGACACCATGAGCGCGAGCCTGCTGCGCATCGCCGGGCACTACGGCAAGACACCGGCCGCGTGCATGTACGCGAATACGTACGTCTTCAGCGACCGCGAGCGCGAGGTGCTCGTGCGGGTCGATTCGAACGACGGGAACCGTTTCTGGCTCAACGGCGATCTCCTTTCGTCCAACCCGGCGAAGCCCAGCCGCGGCATTCACACGCATACGGACGAGGCGCCGGCGAATCTCAAGAAGGGATGGAACCAGCTTCTCGTCCAGGTCGAGAACAGGTTCGGCCAGTGGCAGATGGTCGCGCAGATCGTGACCCCGGACCGGCGGCCCATCCGCGACCTGACCTATCAGCTCGAGAACCCGTACCCGAAGGAGTGAGTCGCCCGGAGTGGGGGGGCGCGGTCGGAATCGGCCGCGCTCCTCTTCCGTTTCCCGGCCCTACGGCAGCGGCTGCGGTGTCGAGGTCGGGCCCAGCGTCCCGGGCCGCCCGTCGCGCCAATGGACGGGATCGATCCGCGGGTAGCGCGCGGTGAAGGCCGGGTCCCACCCGTGGTAGATGACCCAGTCTTTCCCATCGGGTCCGCGGAAGAAGTTGTGATGCCCAGGTCCCTTCACGTCCGCGGTCGACTCGAGGAGGAACCCCGGCCCCTCCTCGAAGGGCCCGGCGGGCGAGTCGCCGACGGCCCACGCGACGCGGTAGTCGTCCTTCCCCCAGGAGCCGAGGCTGTAGAAGAGATAGTACCGCCCGTCGCGCAGGAGAAGACACGGCCCCTCCTGCCCCTTGTGCCTCCCCATGACCTCCACCGGCTCGCCCGCGACGCGGTCCGGCGCGAGGAGCCGGTCGGCGTAGATGCGGCCCTGCGCGAGGCCCCGGTCGTTGCCGAACTCGCCGGCGAAGTAGAGCCAGAGCGATCCGTCCGCATCGAGGAAGGGGCTGCCGTCGATGGCCGCGTGCGGCACGACGACGCCGAGGTCCTCGAAGGGGCCGGCGGGCGCGTTCGCGACCGCGAGGCCCACACGGTTGCCGGTGTTGCCTTCAGTCCCGTCGGGCATGGCCGTGTAGTAGAGCCAGTAGCGTTCGTCGTGCACGAGCACCTCCGGCGCCCAGAAATTGCGCCGGTTCCAGGCGCCGGGTGTCCCCTGCGCGACCGCGCCGCGTACGAATTTCCACGTGACGAGGTCTTGCGAGCGCCAGATCGGCACGAAGCGGCCGCCGGCGGCGGCATGAGAGGCGTAGAGGTAGTACGCGTCCTCCGCCGGCAGGATGAAAGGGTCGGCGAGGTACCGGTCGATGATGGGGTTGGAGTAGGTGCGCCCCGGCGGACCCATCGTGCGGTTCCCCTTGCGCCCGACATCCCGCCCGCCGCGGACGGGAGCGCCAATCTAGCCGGGAACCGGTTCGCGAGCAAGCGATTCTATGTGTCGCCCTCCGCAGCCTGTCAGGCCTCAGGCGCGTGCCCGAGCGCGGCGGCGCGCGAGGAGGTACGCCACGGCGAGAGCAAGGTACGGCGCGAGCCAGCCGAGTGCGTCCGCGGGTGAGCTCGAACGGACGGCGAGTGAGCAGCCGCCGCCGCCGCCTCCTCCCCCGCCCCCGCCGTCCGGCGGCGCGGTCACCGTCAGCGTCACCGGAATCGCAACCGGGCTGTTCTCCGCGTCCGGCGACGTGATCGAGACCGTCCCCGAGTACGTCCCCGCCGCGAGGGCCGACGCGCTGAACGAGACCGCGATCGCGTCCGCCTCGCCCGTCGAGCTCCCCGTTGCCGGGCTGCACGCGAGCCACGACGCGTCGTCCGAGACGGCGTACCCCATCACGTCCTCGCCGTCGTTCCACACCGCGAACGTCTGCGCCGCCGGGTTCGTCCCCTGCACCGTCGTCGCCGAGAGCGCCAGCGCGTCCTTCGCGATCTTGCCCGGCTTGTACACCGTCAGCGTCACCGCGATCGTCTGCGCGTCGTTCGTCGCCGCCGGGTCCGAGACCGTGATCGTCGCCGTGTACGTGCCCACCGCCAGGATCGAGGTCGCATACGTCACCGTCACGCCGTCGTGCTCGCCCGTCGAGGTGCCGGCCGACGGACTGCACGAGAGCCACGCCGCGTCGTCCGTCACGGTGTAGTCCAGCGCGCCGCCGCCGGAGTTCCACACCTCGAACGACTGCGCCGGCGCGTTCTTGTTCCGCTTCGCCGTCGGCGCGAGCGTCGCCACGCTCAGCGCGATCTCGGGGGGCGGCGGCGCGCCGCCGTCGGTCACCGTCACGTTCCACGTCTGCACCGCTGCCCCGCCGCGGCCGTCCGAGACCGTCACCTCGATCACGTGCCCGCCGAGGTCCGCGAGCGTCGGGCCGTAGGTGTATTGGTGCACCGCACTCCCGAGCGGCGCGCCGTCGAGCGTCCACGCGTACGTGAGGATGTCCCCGTCCGCGTCCGAGCACCACACCTCGAAGACCCGCGTCGTGCCCGCCTCCATCGAGTGCGGCGTCGCCGGGAAGAAGGTGTCGATGGCAGGCGGGTTGTTCGCCGGCTCGATGACCGTCACCGTCACCGTGTTGTCCGGGCTCGTCGCGTCAATACTATTCAGCGCGCCGTCGTTCACCGTCAGCTTGAAGGTGTACGTGCCCGTCGCGCCCGGCGTAAATGTCGGATGCACCGGGTCGGCCGTGTCGAGCGCCGCCGCCGGCCCCGCCGTCTTGACCCAGGAGTAGCTCTGAATGCCCCCGGCCGGGAGGTTGTCCGGGTCGTACGAATTCGACCCGGTCAGCGTCACGAGCGTGCCGACTTCGACAATCGCGCCGGGGCTCTGCACCTCCGCCACCGCCACCGGCCGCACGTTCGCCGGCGTCACCGTGACCGTCGCCGTCGCCGAGTCGGTTGCGCCATCGTCATCCGTCACTGTGAGTGTGACCGTGTAACTGCCCGCCGCGTACGTATGGGTCGGCGTCACGCCCGTGCCGTTGGCCCCATCGCCGAAGACCCACGCGTACGAGGCGATCACCCCGTCCGCGTCGCTCGACGCCGATGCGTCGAAGCTCACGTCGAGCGGAGCCTTGCCAGAGCTCGGCGTCCGCGTGAAGCTCGCGTTCGGCGGCGTGTTGGGGATTTCGATAAACGTCGCGCTGATCGTGTGGTCCGCAGTCACGTTGGTGAAGGTATAGGTCGCCACCGCGCCGACCGATGCGCCGTCGACCGCGACGTCCGCGACCTCGTAGCCGGCCGCGGGCGTGACCGTGAACGTCTGGTCGTCGCCCTCGGTCACGACGACCGCGCCCGACGGGCTGATCGAGCCGTTCGCCCCGGCCGAGGCCGTGATGTCGTAGGTCGGAACCACGTTGACCCAACTCGTGGGGATGACGATCTCGTCCGTCGTCGCATCCACCGCGATGCTCGACACGTCTGCAATCAGGACCGCGTCCTTGCGCACCCGAACACGGAGCAGATCCGGGCACGGCACGCCGCGGCGCGTGTTGTTCGCGAAGCGCGCGACCGCGTCGTTGTAGATCTCGATTTCCGCGTCCGGCACCACGGTCACGCCGTCCGTCGCCACCGCCTTGAAGACGGGCGCCCGGAAATTTCCGGTGCCGACGACGTCGAGGCCCGTGTCGAAGGTCTGCTGCGCCCGCGTTCCCTCGAGGCTGCCGACGCGGCCGCCCACGTAGAGGTCCATTCCCCGCGGCGCAAGCACGTCCGCACCGTCCGCGAACGGCGAGCCGGTGATGTCCCCGCTCCAGTTCGAGGTCCGCACGAGGAGCCCGCCGTCCGCCACGACCGCATCGAACTGGTCGCGCACCGAGGCGGCCGCCCGCCAGACCGACGCCGCGATCTCGCTCACGCCCGCCTCGAGCGTCAGCGCCGCCCGCGGCCCCGTCGCTCCGCTCACGACCGCGCCCACGTAGAGCACCTCGCCCTGCGGCAGCGAGAGCGTCGTGCCCGGATCGAAGGGCGAGCCCACCAGATCCCCGCTGTACTGGCTCGTCCGCAGCAGCACCTTCGCGCCCGGCACGTCCGTGCCGTGCTGGTCGCGCGCGGCCGTCACGATCTTGCGGAAGGGCACCACGACCCCGGTCGTGTCCGCCGCGATCGTGACCGAGAAGTACTCCCCGGTCGCGCCCAGCGCGCGCCCGCCGAACCAGTAGGTCGTCCCCACCTCGAGCGCCACGGCCGTCCCGCCCGGGTACCACGTGCCCGCGGTCCAGCGGCTGGGACGCACCTCGACCTCCGTGCCCGCCACGCTTGCCCCGAACTGGTCGAGCGGCTTCAGCGTGACCGTGTCCGGCGGAATCAGGCTGAACGTCGCGCCGATCGTGTGGTCCGCGGTCACGTTCGTGAACGTGTACGTCGCCACCGCGCCGACCGATGCGCCGTCGACCACCACGTCCGCGACCTCGTAGCCGGCCGCGGGCGCGATCGTGAACGTCTGGTTGTCGCCCTCGGTCA
>Ga0272441_10016265_pt1 | contig 10308 bp, 7 predicted proteins | sample SSMProp6N_FD_193582 | JGI IMG/M metagenome (GOLD analysis project Ga0272441, IMG submission 193582) | Marine sediment archaeal communities from Little Sippewissett salt marsh, Falmouth, MA, United States - SSM-Prop-6N | ecosystem: Environmental > Aquatic > Marine > Wetlands > Sediment ... | reverse complement strand
TGTTTGTCTATGAACTGGACAGGAGGTTAAAAGAACGAGGCATTGAGCACATCGATGTAAATTGTGTACAACCCGGCCGCGTGAATACCGATATAGGACTGAAACACACTATTTCGTTCCACTCCCTTGCCTGGCGCATTCGTCGTATCGGGGGGCTAACCCCGGCACAAGGAGCCGCAACCTCAATTTATCTGGCAAGGGAAGAGCAAGTCAATGGACTCAGTGGAAAGTACTGGGACAAATGTAAGCCCAAGCCTTCTTCCCCGGCGTCCTATGTCCGGGAAGACGCCGCGAGACTTTGGGAAATTTCTGAATCTTTATGTGGGGTAGGGGATTACTTTGAAGGACTCACTTCGGTATAAGACCGGAACATCTTTTCCAGGATCCGCATTTTAAGGGGCATAGGGAGCATTCGGTGGAACCGGTTAATCCAGCGGTTCATTCTCCCGGGATGGATAATCAACCGACCCTCGAGCAAATACTTCACCGCATACTTAGCTACCTGGTCCGGGTACAGCGCCATCATTTGGCCTTTCTTACCCTGGGTTTCCAGGCGCTTGAGGCCTTCTTCATTCGTGGGCACGGGCCCCGGGCATAGAATACTCACACGAACACCGGAGCGCTGCACTTCTTTGCTTAGGGCCATGGAAAAGGCATAGACAAAGTTTTTAGTCCCCGTATAAACCGCTTTGTAAGGAACCGGTAAATTGGCCTCCATACTGCTCGTGTTCATGATATAGCTTTCCCCCAGTGTTTTAAGGTCCGGGAGAAACTGATGGGTCATGGCAATGTAGGCCTTGGTGTTCAGGTCAATCATTTGATTATAGCGGCTGAGGGGCACGCTTTCAAAAAACCCGCTTGCCCCGAATCCGGCATTATTGATCAGGTATTTTACAACAAAAAGATTCTCCTGACACCAGTTGTAGATAGCAGCCGCAGAGAGTGCATCGGTCAGGTCAACGGGAAAGCATTCGGCCCGGATGTCGTAATTGTCCTGCAGGTCTTTTTGGATGTCGTAAAGATCCGGGGTATCCAAAGCGATGAGGAGGGTATTGATTTTCCTTCTGGCAAATTCTTTGGCTATTTCACGTCCAATACCCAGGCTGGCACCGGTGATCAGGGCGTATTCATTATTTGATTCCATACGTGGCTAAAGCAGTTACACCAAAAGTTAAGGGGCTGAAGATAGTACTTTCTCCATATATCCGGGTACAGAAACCCACGGGAGGACCCTGTAGGAATAAAAAAAGGCTGACTCCAAAAAATACTGAGGAATCAGCCTTAGGTCTATAACTAAAACTATTACCTACTGTGGCGTATACCAGATTGGGCTGGTAACACCCCGTTCCTGATGCACCAAGGGTACATTATCGGGAAGGTCGAGGTTGTGTCGAATTTTGTCAAAGAGGGTCCAACGCGGTGTTGGAATCTCCAGCACCCGTACATAATAAAAACTGGGAAGGGCAGGATCAAAATCCGGATCACTCCAATAGGTACTCAATTCAGTTTCTCCGATATCGTTGGTGTAGGCTGCAGTTTCCATATTTACGGTATTGCCTATAGCGGGTAGTTTTCCCTTGGCATCCAGCGTCCTGTCTCCGGCCCATGCCACTTCGTAGATCATTTCCTGAGTTTCCCCATTGGCATCCACCCAGCCTTTGATCACCTGTATGCGATCGAGGTTGGCACCTTGCGGGTCTTTGACTACATGAATCAGGAAACCGGGGGCAGTTGTGTCAGCAGATCCTGCTAAAACACTCCCCATCGGAACTCCATTGTCATATCCGGCCTGCGCCATTCCTTTGACCATATCAGTTTCCGAAAGGCCAAAGCCTGCGAAAAAGCGCATTTTCAGGCGAGAACCTGTTGTCGAAAAGGTTTCCCGGTTGTACATGGCCTCCCAGATGGCCTCACGGGTATTGGATTCCGCCCAAACGCCCATTACACCCGAGGCAGCCATTTCCCAGCCCTTGTAAATGTCATTATTCCCTTCCAGCAATGGAAAATCCCAGCGTTCTGTGTTATTCGGTTCTACGGTTTTGAATTTCCCGTAGAACTCAGATTCATCCAGAGAGGAAATTCCGGTATGCGTATCCGTACCGCTATTGGCTCCATACATAAACGGATTCGCCCCGAGCTCCTGCCCGATTCGCATCCCGGATTTCAGCCCTTCCCGATAGTATTCATATTTCCACATCTCTTTGGAAGTTTTGGGTTTCAGCACCAAGTTTCCGCGGTCCCAAAGCTCATAATTCGCAAACTCATCGGTAGGGGAGAGATATGGATGGGCTTCGCTCTGCCCTTTGTATTGAAAAAGCTCCATGAGCCGCTCGTATTTGGCGCGTATTTCTGCCCACTCCTTCGTCATAGGGGTGCCGTCAAACTGTTGTTCCTCATACATCCGCCCGTTAGACATATTCCCATTATGCGGGATAGCAAGGAGTTTGTCACCGGTCTTGGCCTCATAATTCGCCATCCAGGCCCAAAGCTTTTTAGGTTCCTGGGTTTCAAAAGTAGTCAGGGGCAGGATGTCCCGCGCCTGGTCCCCACCTTCCTTATAGATAATGTTTCTGTGAAGGTTGTCGCCCCCGCCTGCATTGACGGTCCATTCGTAGGCTGTAAATGTGGTAAAGGTACCAGGCTGGTTAAACTTTTCTGCTGCATCGATGGTCTTGTTCCAGGCGCTGGCCATCCACTTCGGATCCATCGCCTGTTCGGGTAGTTTCCCCGTAGATTGCAAGACAACCACTTCGCTCTTTGCCGCTGCCATCTGGGCTTCCTCTCCGGAGGCGAAGGCCTTGTTCCACCCCGCGAGTATCTCACTCTCCATCATTTCCGGGTTGCCATCGATCACTTCATTGATAACACCCATCCCATCGGAATGATCGGAAATCAGAAACCAGTCATAAGGCCTTTTCAACCTTGTTTTAGTCCCAGTGTTTGAGGTTATCTCTTCCCCCAGCGCAAAACGATAGGCATCGTCAGGAGTCAGGATGGCCCCGTCGAGCCCGGCGTCAAAAGACCAACCGGTGTGGACGTGCGTATCCCCGAAATAGGCCTCTTTAAGCGGATTTACGGGAATATTTGCAGCACTCGCATCCTCGGTGGCTTCTGCCGGCATTTCGGGAGTTTTGCCTTCCTGTTTACAGGATACCATCAGGAATACAAACAGGACAAAAAAGGTAGATCTCATATTTAGCGTTTAAGTCATTAAAGATAAGAGCCCTAAATTTAACCATCAAGGGTTATAGTGTAAATTACCGTCAGGGCTGTACCCTTGACATCTCCGGGCAGCCAACACCTGGTCGTCTTAAGGAGCTATTTCAACTACGGGCTTTTTACGAAAAACAGGGTGCCACAGCGAGGATGCCGTTATAGGAGCGGTAAAAAAAAAGGAGGACTTGCGCCCTCCTTTTTGATTTGTCTAAGAAAACCGAAAGGGTTTTATCAGAACATGTCGTCGGTGATTTCTCCAACTCGTATGACGGGTCAGAGCCCTTTCAGCACTGCTGCCGGTATCTGCTTGTTGACTTTTTGTATCTTTCATTATTGTATTTTTAGCATTAACAGAACCTGTTCTCAGGTCCCGGTTCATAGATTAGACGTTCAAGGGGCACTATTATTACATCGTTGTGATATGTTTAACGTTTTTAAATAAAAAATTAAACAAAAAAATCAGGAGTTCAGGGGGTGGACTCAGGCTTTAGCTGAGAGAAATTTCCTTTTAGTATCCAGGGAAATGCCTGTCCCTGCTGGGCCGAACGTATTTTTTGTCGCAAATAGAAAATCGGTTCGGGAATTCCGAAATAGTAAAACCATAAACAATAACATTAACACCAACATAATATGAAAACAGTATTGATTACGGGATGCAGTAAGGGCATTGGTCTTGAAACGGCTTTGGCATTTGCCCGTGCAGGGTATAAGGTATTTGCCACGATGCGGAATCCCGACCAGGCGCCCGAGCTGGCGCGTCGCGCTACAGAGGAATCCCTGGATATTGCAATTCGCAAAATGGACGTGGATTCCGATGATTCCGTTAAAACGTGCTCAGCCGCTATTCTTGCGGAACATGGTTTTGTAGATGTCCTGGTCAATAATGCGGGTATTGAACGCCATGGTTCGGTTGAAGAGATGCCCATAGCTGATTTTGAGGCGATTATGAACACCAATTACCTGGGCGTTCTTCGGTGTACCAAGGCATTTTTACCCCAAATGCGGGAGCACAAAAAAGGGTGTATAATCAATATAGCTTCTGTCTCGGGCCATATTGCCAACAGCCCTCTTGGCGGCTACGCGGCAAGTAAGCACGCTCTGGAAGCAATTAGTGAAGCTTTGGCACAGGAGGTCAAACCTTTCAATATCAGGGTAGCTATTGTAGAGCCGGGTATAATCAATACCCAAATGGCACAGGATATTACTGTAGATGGCGTCTCTGTTTATCCAAATTCAAAACGGCAGGCGGCGCTTTTTTCTGCCGCGCTGAAAACGCCTACACCGCCTACACTCGTGGCAGATAAAATTCTTGAGGTAGCCGAAAGCGACAGCTGGACCCTGAGGTACCCGGTTGGGCCGGACGCTATTCCTTTTATCGCATGGCGCAGTTCCATGACAGACGAGCAGTGGGTGGATTGGAATGCCGTCAGCGACGAAGAGTGGTACGCCTCTGTGGAACGGGATTTTGGGATGAAGCTTCAGTAGGACTCTGGCGTGACATTTCATACTAATACAACCAATAAATTATAGCTTTACGAAAGCTTTCAAAATGGTCTTCAGATGCTGCGAAAAATACTCCTTGGGCTTCTCCTGATACTAATCACGGCCATAGTGGTTTTAGTTGTGGTAAACCTTTCCAATGCCACAGAACCCATCCCTGAGACAGAGTTCGTGCACGGTAGAGAGGTGCCCGCCGACGACCGGCCCTGGTGGGAAGCCACAACGGTATACCAGGTGTATCCCAGGTCTTACCAGGATTCCGATGGGGATGGGGTAGGGGATATCGCGGGGATCATCTCCCGCCTGGATTATATTGCCGACCTGGGCTTTGAAACGATTTGGTTTTCCCCTTTTTTCAAGAGCCCGCAAAAGGATTTCGGCTACGATGTGAGTGACTATTACCTACCCGATCCCGAGTATGGAGATACGCTATTGGTAGACAGCCTGATCCGTGAGATCCACAAGCGGGATATGAAGGTGGTATTTGACCTTGTCCTGAACCACACCTCTGAAGAGCACCCATGGTTTGAGGAGTCTCGCAAAAGCCGTGACAACCCAAAAAGCGACTGGTACCTCTGGCGGGACGGGCAGGGTGAAGACCCTCCCACCAACTGGTATAGTGCCCTGGGGATGAACGGCTGGCATTTTGACAGCGGCCGGCAACAATGGTATTTTTCGTCCTTCCTGTCCTTCCAGCCGGACTTAAACTGGCGGAACCCCGATGTAAAAAAGGCCATGTTCGATGTAGTTCGGCACTGGCTGGACAAAGGTGTGGATGGGTTTCGGCTCGATATATTTAACTATATCTACGAGGATCCGGAATTCAGGGACAATCCGTTTAGTTTGCGGGTCGTGCCCACCCAGGATTTTACCAAAATGTTCTGGCAGGAAAAGAAATACACTATGAACCACCCGGATGATTTTGCTCTGGCTAAAGAACTCCGGGACATATTGGACACCTACGATCCCCCCAGGTTTATGGTCGGAGAGGTGTTTGGGGACCATAAAACCCTGCGCAACTTTTTGGGCGATCGGCAGGACGGTTTAAATCTGGTCTTTCTTTTTGATATTTCCGCCCTGGAGTGGAATGCGGACTTTTTCAGGGATAAAATTCAACGGATTGAGGCATTTTATCCCTCTCCGTACACGCCCACCTATGTCTTTAGCAACCACGACCGGATCAGGAGTATCTCCCTTTTGGGTAATGATTTGCAGAAGGCAAAAGCCCTGGCCCTTTTACAGCTAACCCTCAGGGGCGTACCGTTTTACTATCAGGGGGAAGAAATAGGGATGCCCATGGCGAATATCCCGGGAGATCAGGCTTTGGACCCACTGCCCGCAGCTTTTGACTGGCTCCCGGATTTCGCAAAGGACCAGGTGGTGAACCGGGACAATTGCAGGACCCCAATGCAGTGGTCGGGGGGGGCGAACGCCGGCTTTACAGAGGCTACGGCCGTACCCTGGTTACCCATCACCCCAGGTTATGATACGCTGAATGTGGAGCAGCAGATGAATGATGCCCATTCCCTTTTAACCACCAACACCAAATTACTTGGGATACGGGCTGAGTCCCGGCCCTTGCAGTGGGGCAGTCTGAAGTGGCTCGAAGAATTCAGCTCGGGGGATATACTCGCATATCAGCGTATTTATCTCCAGGAAACGGTAAGTGTATTGATCAATGTTTCGGATAAGGAACAACGCCTGGATATCGACCCGGCTTCCACGCTCTTATTCGCTACGGGTAAGGCCGAACTTAACGGGGACCAGTTGGTTCTCGGCCCGAATTCAGGGGTCATTCTGAAATAGTCTGGGCTTCAGTGAATTTTTATTAAACTTTAATCTTCCCGGCTTCTCCGATTTGTCAACTACACTTTAGTCCCTGCTGCGCACCCAGGTAAGTTTAAGGTCTGCATTTTCACTTTCATACGGTTGCAAAATCAGGGTATCCCCCTGCAGGGTGTATTTCCGTCGCACCACTTTGTTCCAGTCCTCCGGGTTGGAATGGGAGATACGGGCATGCTCCACATAACCTTCCTGCTGATTTACCGTGTATTTCGCGAAGTACACATAAGACCCGGTCAGGTGCTTCAGGGCTTCGACGGGAATGGTGTCTATAAAATTCGGAAAGCGCAAGTCTGTATTCTGATACCCTTTCGTAGTCAGGTGTACAGCCATCGTACCCGTTGCGTCGTAGAGGATATACCCCTGCATTCCATCTCTCCATTCCCCCCAGAGTCCCGTATCCGGATTTTTTTGTTCCATAATCTGCAGTTGCCACAGCCCCTCAAAAGGATTTGACTTTTCTGGGGTCGGTTGCTCGGTGCATCCGGAGAAGGCAATCAAGAGGAAGAGGAAAACAGGGAGGTATTTCATTTTATTTGGGTTTAGGGTTATCTCTTTGCGGACGCAATGCTACTCGCACCTAAAATACACAACTCCGTGATACTAGGAGAGCTCCTCCTCGTATTTTAAATTGTAAATCCCCCAGCCCATCATCAGGAGTTCGAGAATCATCCCCAGGGTATACTGAGGGGAAACACCGTCCAAAAGTAAACTGATCCCCCGCCCTGCTCCCAGACCCCCCATAAATAAAATGTTGCTGACAGTAGCGCTTCTCCAATACACGGGTTGGCGGGCCCCTAAAAACCAATAGGCCCCAAAGGCGAGGTAGAGCCCCATTACGGCCCGGAATATGTTTTTTAGTTCCAGGTTTTCCACCCGAAAATCAAATATCAGGGGCAGGAGTTTTCCGGGGTTGGCCCCGTACACTAGGGCGGCTAGGCAGACAACGATGGCCGATAAGGTTAAATGGAGATGTTTTGGTAATCGCTTCAATGGCTGTTCGTATAGGTGCCCGGTAAGGTAGATTTCTTAGGTTTAATGATGACAGAAATTTACGACTATGCACTGAAAATCCAGTGACTGGGTAAAAAAAAGGGAGGCTCTCTAAAACCGTTTACCAAAATACAGGTTAAAACTATAAAAGTTGGCCAGTACCGGATGCTGGGTGAGTTCCTGGGTGTCCATATCCAGGAACAGATTGGCCTCGGCACCCAAAAAGAAATCGTTTTTAAAGATGTACTGGTAGGTGATCGCAGGCATTATAAAAGGTTCGGTCTTGCGTTCAGACCGGGTCTCCCCTTCAAAATCCGTAATTGAGGAGGATATAAATTCCCCTTCGATTGTAAACAACGATTCTTCGGTGACCTCGACCAACCGCTGATTCGAAGAGTGGGAGATGTAATAACCGACTCCGCCGCTAAAGGACAAAAAATGCTTGCTGCGGTTAAGCACATTGAAATGAAATTGCAGGCCCACGGCATAGGTTTCAATTTTGGCCCAGGAGGTTCCTATGCCCCCTGGGGAATTTGGGGAATTCAAATACTCCAGCATTCGGGAGGTATCTTCAAAAAAATCCAGTTCACTGTTGGCACTGGATCGCAGTAGAAAGCCCCCCCAGTTAAATACCCCGTTACTATTCCTGCGATAATTCAGACTCAAAAAAAGTCCGTTTTCGTCAATATCCATATCCGGATGTGTCGGGATCCCAACCCCAAAGGCCAGATTCGATTTTAAAGTATCCGACTGGGCATACAGTAGATCTCCCTGCGCGAGGGCAGCACAAACCAGTAACCACAAGGTGGGATATTTCATAAAACAAGGGGATAAAAGCATGCCCCAACCTGAAGATGGGGCATGCCTTCGATACTATAAGTCCGTGTAATAATGTTTAAAATAGTAATGGAAAATACCACTTTTTTTGACATTCCATGTATGACCGTCCCGCGTTACGGTCCGCTGGGTAACCCCCGGGCCCACAATGGTGGCAAAGACCTGCCGGCGGGATAACTGTGCTTTGGTCCGTTGTCTGGCCGAACCGAGACTCACCTTGATTTTAGAGGAAACGGTAGCCTGGGGTACTGCCTGAATACTGCCATTTTTCAACTCCAAACCTGCTTTAGTGTTGAGCTCCACAGAGGCAGAACCGGTTAGGTGATGTTTTGTAAACAGGGTAATGACCTGTTCATTTTCACTCATATTCCAGTCATCGTCGAATTCGTCATTGTGGTGGTACCACCAGCCCTTTCGGGCGCCTTTGGCCCGTATCCTGTAATAATTGATGTTGTACGATTTTGAGGTAGCCGAGATTTGACCATCCTTTATGGATATTTTACCATCTGCGGAGCCGCGATAAATTTCGATTTTCTGATGTGAGGCCCCGAAACCCAACCAGTCGTTCCCATCGATTTTAAACCCGGAAAAACGGGTACTGACGATGTCTTCTTCTTCAATAGTGCTGTGGTTAACATTATAGGTTAGCAATTTGGCCTGTACTGCAATGGGCTCCGGCTGGCCCTCGGGCTCCTCCGGCACCAAATCCACAAAATCACAATTTTTCCCGGGCAGGTCGCAAGGATCCATATGCCCGACAATATAGACGTTATGCGTGTCGATAAAATCATTGTTTACTACGCCAAAAGACTTTAAAGCGGCGGCTCCCACAGCTGCTCCTTTGTACTGGTAAACTTCATTTACTTCCGCATATTGAACAGGTCGGTAGGAGATGTAAAAAACATCTTCGCTTTTTGAGGCGACCCCTGATCCTTCGGTAAAAGGGTTATACACCTCCAGGTTTTGTCCTGCAAGCAGGGTCGTCAGTTGCTCCCTTGCCCCTTCAGTAGATTTGGCGGCGGTGGGATTGAACCCATTTTGCTCGAAATACCCGGATAGGGCTGTGTAGGAAGATCCGTTGGCAGCCACCTCATCTACGATGGCCTCGGTAAACCGGTTGTTGCCCGATACCAGATTTAATTTTCCGGATTTCAGGGCGGTGGATTCCTTCTTGCTCAGTCCATTTTCCTTATCCATCAGAAAGGATAAACTTACCAACTCCCCAAGGGCATCTGTGTTTTCGATTTTTGAATGTACCTCTGCGCGCACTTCAGCATCCGTAAGGGCCTTACCGACCAGGAGGGAGATATCTTTAAGGAGTTTATTTTCAGCCTCAAAGCCACCCTGGGGTTCGGCGATTTCCAGAAGCTCCGGAATAGGGGTCATTTCGGATTCCTTGCTGCAGGACAGCAGGACAAGGCCTGAAAGTAGTGCGCAGAAATAAGAGTGCAGTTTTATGTGATTCATTGTTCGTTTTTAGTTGATTTGAACCTACTCTCTTAAGGGCTTTTCGGTTTCCGCCCGGCTCTTTCGCGAAAAGAGAATACGGCAGTGCTCGTATCTGGGCGTAAATGTAAATGCGCACCCTACAAGCCACTTGCAGGCAAGGGGGGATTCGCAGAAATTGTTTAAGGGGATCCTAAGAATTCGGATTTCGGCAGATGGATTTCGGTAAATGGATTGCGGCAGATGGATTTTGGCTATGGGTTTTGGCCATAGGGTTTTGACAATGGAGTTAGTACCATCTGTAGAGGCCTGTAATCCACGGCATTGTCAGCACAAGTGGATTAAACAGGAGGTTGACATCGTACGAAATTCACCAGAGCGTAAAATCAACCTGGGATGCGTGGCTTAATTGAAAATCTAAGAGTAATAGTTATTCTAAAGCGACAAAAAGCTGGGATGCAATTTTCCAAATTC
>Ga0272441_10016263_pt1 | contig 10309 bp, 8 predicted proteins | sample SSMProp6N_FD_193582 | JGI IMG/M metagenome (GOLD analysis project Ga0272441, IMG submission 193582) | Marine sediment archaeal communities from Little Sippewissett salt marsh, Falmouth, MA, United States - SSM-Prop-6N | ecosystem: Environmental > Aquatic > Marine > Wetlands > Sediment ... | reverse complement strand
TGCTTGAAAAAATGGTGCCCGGTGACGACCACCGGCTGGTGTTCATCGACTACCGCTTTGTGTGCGCGCTGCAGCGCAGGCCGGCCCATATCATCGGCAACGGCCGCGACACGATCCGCAGTCTCATCAGGGCCCGCAACCGCAGCGCGGCCCTCACGGACGCGGTCAACAGGATACCCCTTGACCGCGAAACCGCCCGCTTCCTGCTCGCGGGCGGCCTTTCACTCGCACATGTTCCCGAAGCCGGGTGCAGGGTGACCGTACGGCGCACCGCCAACTACCACACGGGAGGCAGCGTGCACGACATAACCGAACTGGTCGACCCCACGCTTATTGATCTGGGCCACGCCATCGTCACAGCAGCCCGCCTGCCGGTTGCAGGCATCGATGTCCTGCATACGCAGGACGGCCTTCATACACATGTCATAGAACTTGCTCCGGACCTGGCGATCTCACCGCGCGGTGGTGCTGTCATCGCCGAAAAATTTATCGATTACCTTTTTCCTGAAACCGCCCTGCCCGCATCGGGCAGCGACTGACAATAGGACCGTACGGCACAGGGCATATGGACGAACACACTGCACCATGAGCGCACCTGAACAGACACTCGTCGAGATTATCCGCGCCATGCAGAAACCGCTTGAGTTTGCGGCCAGGAATAATTACGCACGCCTCGGCACGGTCAAGGGCCTCGACAGCCTGCTGCCATCGCTCGCTCGCCGGGCACAGAAAATGTCAGGCGACAAAGGTTTCAATGCAATTGCTGAACGCTTCGAGGATTTCTACAGTCACGCCCCTGAGACACAACGGGAAAGAATTGCAAGCGCAATTTATTTTTTGAATAAATTCAATAGGTTAGAGCATTTTTCTAATACAGCACACGAAGTCACTGGCTACGTCTGCGATATCCATAAAAGCCTGCAGCAGCTTGCGCGCAGCGTGGCTGACCTGCCCGGCGTGGGCCCGAAAACTGCCGCAGCGCTTAAGCGCATGAACGTGAAAACATTCGAAGACCTGCTCTATCTCCTGCCGCGAACCTATATCGACCGGCGCCGCGTTTTACCCATCGCCCGCCTTGAACCCGGCACGCATGCCGTGGTGATCGGCACGGTTCACGGCAGTCCGGTTGTAAAATCGTCCGGGCGCATGCGCCTGCTTGAAATGCTCATCAGCGATGGAAGCGGCCTGATTGCAGCCAAGTGGTTCAAGCTGCCGCAGCGCTATGCATCTCTGCTTAAAAACAGATACAAAGACGGCGACAGAATCCTGATCACCGGCCAGGTAAAACTCTTCGGCAGCCGCCTTGAAATGCATCACCCGGAAACAGAGGTGCTGGACCAGGACGGGGACCCGGGTTCGATGTTGTCCATAACGCCCCTGTATCCACTTACCGACGGCCTTGCCCAAAAAACCATGCAGCGCTTACTGCAGGCGCTCACCAAGCGCGTCCCCGGAATCGTACACGACTATCTGCCCTGTTCGATACGTACACACTATGTCCTGGCAGGGCTGCAGGAGTCGTTCACCCGCGTACATCAGCCCGGTGCAGACGACGATCCCGAGCGTCTTTGCTCCGGTACGTCACGTTTTCACCGCAGGATCGTGTTTGACGAATTTTTCATGCTGCAGGCATTACTGGCCCTCAAAAAACACGGCGTCGCCCTTGAACCGGGCACGGCCCTGGCGATCAATGATCATGACCTTGAGCGGTTGCTTGCCGGCCTGCCCTTTTGCCTTACCAGTGCGCAACGACGTTGTCTCGATGAAATACGCGCCGACATGGCCGCACATGCTCCCATGCACCGGCTGCTGCAGGGTGACGTCGGCAGCGGCAAAACCGTTGTCAGCCTTCTGGCAGCCTGTATCGCGATCCATAACGGATACCAGGCCGCCATCATGGCGCCGACCGAGATACTGGCGGAACAGCACCATGCGACCATTGCAGCCGTATGCGCAGAGCACGGCCCACGCCTGTGCCTGCTGACCGGCAGCCAGGGCAAAACGGAACGCGCCCGCCGGCTTGACGACATCCGCAGCGGCAACGCACAGCTTGTTATCGGTACGCACGCGCTCATACAGGATGACGTGCTCTTTGCCCGCCTCGGGTTCGTCGTCATCGACGAGCAGCACAAGTTCGGAGTTATGCAGCGCGCTGAAATTAAAAAAAAGGGGACGTGCCCCGATATCCTTGTCATGTCGGCAACCCCGATCCCGCGCACACTCGGCCTGACCGTCTACGGAGACCTTGATGTATCGGTCATCGATGAACTTCCGCCCGGGCGCACACCTGTCACAACGAAACTCTACAATGAATCTCAACGCCGCGAGGTATATACGCTCATTCGCAGCACCGTTTCCTGCGACAGCCAGGTATTCATCGTATATCCGCTGGTAGAATCGTCCGAAAAAATCGACCTCCTTGACGCTACCCGCATGGCAGCGCACCTGCAGCAGGACATCTTCCCCGAGCTTCGGGTGGCCCTGCTGCACGGCCGCATGAGCGGCGGAGAAAAGGACTGCGTCATGCGCGAATTCAGCGCGGGCCGAACGCACATCCTGGTAGCGACCACGGTTGTTGAGGTCGGTATCGACGTGCCCAATGCCGCCCTGATGATTATCGAGCACGCCGAACGTTTCGGGCTCTCGCAGCTGCATCAGCTGCGCGGCCGCGTTGGACGGGGGGCGCGCTCGTCGATGTGCGTGCTGCTGGCACAATTCTCCCGCTCCGATGACGCGCGCAGGCGCCTGGCAATAATGGAACAAACCAATGACGGCTTCAAAATAGCCGAAGAGGATTTCGCCATCAGGGGGCCGGGTGAATTTCTCGGAACGCGCCAGTCAGGGCTGCCGGATTTCCGGGTCGCCCATATCGGACGCGACATCAAAATCCTGCAGGAGGCACGCACGGCTGCGTTCAAGCTGGTTGCCGAGGACCCGCATCTCAATCGACCCGAGCACGAGGCCTTGAAAAAAGTCCTTGCCGAACGATGGAAAGGCCGCCTGGAACTGGCGGGTACCGGATAATGCTCCTCCAGCACAACGGCTCTATCAGCATTGATACCTATAGCGGTAGTCGCATGCGTGAGCCTGCGCACGCTGAAGAGTGCGACTACCTGAACTACGGCACTTTTCACAAAACCGCAAACATTCCTGCTGACCGTCATAGCGCTCCGCACGTGCTTCTGGGCAGAATACGGGAATAAAAACCGCCCGGTTGCGTCAAAACAGTAGACCCCGCTCTATAAACCGAGGCACCGAGAAGGAACCCAATGAACACACGGCAGGGATTAAGCACATGCACACGGAACTCGCAAAGGGACACCGCAAACGCATCAGGGAAAAATTTAAACATCAGGGTCTCGCCGCCTTTAACGACTACGAGGTCATCGAACTGCTCCTGACCTGGTGCATCGCCCGCAAGGATGTCAAGCCGGCGGCAAAGAAACTTCTCGAACGGTTCGCAACGTTCCAGGGCGTACTTGACGCGCCGCTTGAACACATGCAGTCTGTAGGCGGCATCGGAGAACACAGCGCTCTGCTGCTCAGACTGGTCCGGGCCTGTAGTGACTATTACCTGGCAGGCAAAATAGCCGGACGTGACATCATTTCAAGCCCGCAGGCGTTGATAACGTATTTGCGCTCAAGCATGGCGCGGCTGCGTGACGAACAGTTCCGGGTAGTATATCTCAACGCCAAAAATGAAATACTGCGCGACGAGGTCATCCATGAAGGTACCGTCGACCAGACCGCGGTCTACCCCCGCAAAATCGTTGAGTGCGCCCTCGCCGCCGGTGCGGTATCGATAATTCTGGTCCACAACCACCCCAGCGGCGATCCCGCCCCTTCAAATCACGACCACCGCCTGACCGAGGCACTGGCAAGCGCAACAAAACTCTTGAGCATTCGCGTACATGATCATATCATTATAGGCAGATACGGTTATTACAGTTTTGCCGAAAACGGCTGTTTGTAAACGCCCGCCGGCGCGACGGTGCTGTACCATGACATCCGGCCTTTAGTGCGGTTAAGCGACAATGCAGAGACTCGCATCCATCGATATCGGTTCACAGACGATCCGCCTGTTGATTGCCGACTGCGACGGCACAACCCTGTACCCGCGTGAACGCAGACGGGAGATCGTCGGCCTGGGCTCAGGATTGCATGCGGACAGCCTGCTGCGTCCCGACCGCATCGAACAGGCCGCCGCCTGCATTGGCAGGTTCTGCGCACACGCCCGTGCAGCCGGCGCAGGCGATGTCATTGCGATGGCGACCGCCTGCGTCAGGCTTGCCCGCAACCGGCAGGCCTTTATCGAGAACGTTCAGCAGCACTCCGGGATCCTGCCGTCTGTCATCCCGGAAGAACGCGAAGCGCAGCTTTCACTCACCGGCGTACTGGCCGTTGTGCACCCTGAAGATGAATCGGCGATCATCATGGATATCGGCGGTGGAAGTACTGAATTGAGTTTTCTGAACGGCGGGATCTTTCAAGGAAGTACCAGCCTGCCGCTTGGCGCAATAGAACCGGCAGAGCGGTTTATGCACACGGATCCACCGGCTGACACCGAACTCATGGCCATACGCGCATGGGTCGATGGCGTTATAGGCGCCTGTCCCATGCTCTTCGAGGGCCCGCCGAAGCCGGTTCTGCCCAGAATACTTGCCACCGCAGGTACCGCAACGACGCTGGCTGCAATGGACCTCGAACTCCACGATTACCAGCCCGCCCGCATAAACCACCACGTGCTCACCGTCGCAACGCTGGACACACTGCTGCGCCGCATGACCTGCCTGCCCCTCAAACAGCGTGCACGACTGACCGGCCTTGAACCCGGGCGTGCACGCGTGATCATTCCCGGCACCCTGATACTGCAACGAATGCTTCAGCATTTCAACGCTGATTGCTGTACGGTGAGCGATGCCGGACTGCTCGAAGGCATCCTTATCCAGCATGCCGGCCTCAAGAAAATCATTGAAAAAACTTGACAATACTGAAAATATATGGTTTTGTTAGTGATTAAACTTAAAGCCCAAGATGCGGCCAACCGACACGCATGTACACGCACGTCCAAACCGGCTGCCGCACCGAAACACATAACCTCACATCGGCAGGGAGAACATCTTGAAGAGAACATTTCAGCCCAGCAACCTCAAACGCAAACGCACGCATGGATTTTTAGAGCGCATGAGCACCAAGGCCGGCCAGGAGGTACTCAAACGGCGCCGCAAAAAAGGCCGCAAGGTCCTAAGCGCCTGAATTGTCGCTCAGCACACCGGCCTGTTCCGTGTCTATAATGAAAACGCACACTTTCAGACCGCGTGAGCGCTTACGGAAACGACAACAGTTTCTCAATGTATTCAAGACAGGACTTCGAAAGGAATCACGGAATTTTATCTGCATACTGCGTGAAAACGGCCTCCACTGGCGCCGGCTCGGGCTCACAGTCGGCAAGCGGACCGGAAACGCAGTTGCGCGCAACCGGATCAAACGGCTTCTCAGGGAATTTTTCAGACGCAACAAGGCTCTGTTTCCGGACTCGACCGACATCGTAATCTGCGCCAAAACCGGCACCGCCCGTATCGACTACGCGGCCCTAGACCGGGAACTCGGCGCCATTCTGCGGTCCGTAGCACACGTCGGCCACACAGCCCGGGAAGCTCATGAACCGGCATTGCAGGACGACCGGGCAAATACGACATGATCAAGACCGTGATCATCGCCTGCTTACGGGGCTACCAGATATGCATATCGCCATTCCTCGGGCCCCGGTGCCGATTCATACCGACATGCTCAAGCTATGCTATTGATGCATTCAAGAAATACAGCCTTCTGAAAGCACTGTACCTGACTGCCCGGCGACTGCTTAAATGCCACCCGTTCCATCCCGGCGGATTTGATCCTGCGTAAAACACTAGCCGCGCCAGTGTGCGGATTTCCGTGACGCACTAAAAGCGCACGTCAGAAGGCCGCTGCCTGCGCCTTCGCGCAGCAATACGGCACCTGCCGGCACCGGGTGCCGAACAACCGTGCATGTCAATGCACTTGAAAGAAAACCGCATGAATACCGACAAACGGGTTTTAGTGGCAATAGTCCTGTCAATTGCTGTATGGCTCCTCTACGAAGCATTCCTTGCCCCGCCGCGTGTCATGCCCCCCCGGCCTGTAGACCAGCCTATGCAGCAGCAACCGGCCATGGAACCCGCGCCCGCTCCGACCCGTGCTCCTGATGCGCCTATGGCCGTTGAGCAGGAACCGCAGGCCCCGGCCGGGCCTGCGCGGACAATTACCGTGAAAAACTCCCTGTACCGCATGCGCTTTACTGACACCACGGCAGGTATCAGCAGTATGCGTCTTTTCAACTACAAGGAAACGCTTCCGCCGCCCGCGCTGATTAAATGGATACGCAGCACATTCAATCTGAAGGGTGCCAGGGAAAGCATTCGTGCTGATAATTACAAGGAACTGAACGACCTCGATCCGTCCGATCCGCTACCGGTCATAGCATCATTCGTCTATCCGAACGGATCGCTTGCCCGTGTAGAGGGCTGGCAGGCCGGAAAGGGCCCCGGCGAGCTCGACGCGATGGAACACCCCGCACAGCTCTCATTTTCCGGCATCGACCGGAACATGCTGCAGTTCACGAAGCGTTTTAAATTTCTGCCTGCCGACTATCGCATAGCACTCGATATGGTCATAACAAACACATCTTCCGGCAGCATAGAAGGCAATCCGTTCATTGAATGGACCGCCAGGCGGCCGGAGGAATCAGGCGGAGGGTTTTTCAGCGGACGGTCCATGGCGGCACCGCGTATTTCCTACCTGATCAAGGACAGCGTCAAGAAAAAAGACCTCAAGGATATACACGATGAGATCATCATCGACGGCACCGATCTAGCCTGGGCAGCCGTCGAGCAAAAATATTTTATTTCAGCAATCATTCCCGAAAACACCCGTCCCGTCCAGCTGCGGCTTTCAGGCGGCGACCGGATAGTTTCCTGCAAGCTGGTACTGCCCTATATGCAGCTTGCGCCGGGACAGACGGAAACATTCACGTTTTCGCTCTATCTCGGCCCGCGCGACATCGATATCATGCAGCAGCAGCAGTGCAACCTCGAGCGCACGATCGATCTCGGCTGGTTCGACATCATTGCCAAACCCCTGCTGCTGAGCCTGAAATTCTTCAACCGCTTCCTGCATAACTACGGACTGTCGATCATACTGCTGACGATCGTCATCAAAATTCTGTTCTGGCCGCTGACCAACAAAAGCTTCAAATCAATGCAGGGTATGAAAGAACTCCAGCCCGAAATAAATGCCCTGAAGGAAAAATACAAGGACAACCGCGAAGAATTCGCCCGCCAGCAGATGGATCTGTTCCGCCGCTACAAGGTCAACCCTCTTGGCGGCTGTTTGCCGATGCTGCTGCAGATCCCTGTTTTTATCGCCCTGTACCGCGCGCTGATGGACTCGATCGAATTACGGCACGCAAACTTCATTACATTCTGGATCAATGACCTTTCTGCCAAGGACCCGACATACATAGCCCCGCTCATTATGGGTGCTTCCATGTTCCTCCAGCAGAAAATGACCCCGACATCGGTTGACCCGTCACAGGCCCGGATCATGATGTTCATGCCCGTCATTTTTACGTTCATGTTCCTGAACTTTCCGTCCGGCCTCGTCATCTACTGGCTTGTGAACAACCTTATCTCCATTGCCCAGCAGGTGTATATCAACAAAAAACATTCCCATTCTGGAGGAAAACAGTGCACTCCGTCGACATTGAAGCCAAAACAACCGAAGAAGCAATAACACGTGCCTGCAAGCAGCTGAATGCAACGCGTGAGCAGCTTGAAATAGACATTATCGAACAGGCCCCCGGCATGCTGAAGGCCCTGTTCTCAGGCAAAAAAGCCCGTATACGCGCGACCCTCAAGACCGCAGCACTGTCGGGTACTGATGCACAGGGCTCAGAACAGATCCGAACGATTCTTGAAAATATCGCCGGCCGCATCCAGTCCGGAGCGACCGTTACCGCAGAACGGCGCAACGATGAAATCGTCTACACGATCAACGGGGACGGAAGCGGTATCTTTATCGGCAAACACGGTCAAACCCTCGAAGCGCTCCAGTACCTGATGAACAAGATCCGCCTGAGCAGATACCGCGACCTGCCGCACATTCAGGTGGATTGCGAATCATACCGTGCACGTCATTTTGACTCCATGGTCGAGCTCGCCAAACGGATGCGCGACAAGGCACTCAAGCGCGGGGCGCCGGTCACGACAAACCCGCTCAGTCCCGGCGACCGGCGGATCATCCATATGACCCTCAAGCAGGACGAAGAACTGACCACATGGAGCAAGGGGTCGGGAACGCTGAAGAAAGTAATCATAGCACCACGTCAATCAGCACGACCCTGATGTCCGAAGCCGCTTCAGCTGTATCACCCTGCAAAAAGCCGCGGTCTTCGGCCCGTCACCCCGTGCCCGACCGGCCCACGGGGAAGCGCAGAAGGGGCCGGCCCCGGGTGCATGAACAGGTCAGGCATATGCCATGAGCGCCCCGGACAATTACGACACAATCGCCGCTATTGCCACGCCGCTGGGCAATGCCGGTATCGGCATTATCAGGATCAGCGGACCCGGCGCAATCGAAATCGCCCGACAGGTATTCGATTCGGCACAGTTTGGCGCCCCCCCCCCGATTCCGCGGCACCTCTACCACGGCCGCATTCGCGACCCGCTCGACGGCACCCTTCTCGATGAAGTCCTGCTGGCCTGCATGCCCGGGCCCCACTCCTACACCGGCGAAGACGTTGTCGAAATCAACTGCCACGGCGGACTGACGGTCATGCGTGCTGTTTTCGAACGGGTACTCAGACAGGGTGCCCGTATCGCCGCTCCGGGTGAATTCACCCGCCGTGCCTTTTTGAACGGACGCCTCGACCTCGCGCAGGCTGAAGCCGTGATCGACCTGATCGAAAGCCGCAGCAATGCCGGAATGGCGATCGCAGCACGCCAGATGACCGGCGCCCTGTCAGATGCAGTGGCCAGAATCCGCAACGCGCTCATAGAACTGCGCGCACACCTTGAGGCCTGCATTGATTTTCCCGAAGACGACGTTGACACGCTGACACAGGACCGTGCCGCTGCGGTTCTGCGCGAGCAGCGCAAACACCTCGCGTCCATGATAGCACGCAGCCAGCACGCCGAACGCTATTGCACCGGTATCGATGCCGTTATCGCCGGCAAACCCAATGTCGGCAAATCAAGCATCATGAACGTGCTGCTTGGTGATGAGCGCTCGATCGTCACCAGCATACCCGGCACAACACGCGATGTTATCCGGGAAACGGTCACCATCGCCGATATTCCGGTCAGGCTGCACGACACTGCCGGCATCCACACGAGCACCGACGCAGTAGAGACACTCGGAATGGACAGGGCCCTCGGACACCTTGAAACGGCCGACATCGCCCTTCTCGTGTTCGACGGATCCCGCCCCCTTGACAACCACGACAACATGGTGCTTGCAAAAAAAAATCCACTCAACAGCATCGCCCTTATCAACAAGGCCGACCTGCCCCAGGAACTCGATCCTGCGGACCTGTCCGCTTTTTTTGAACATGAGCTGATCGTAACCCTGTCGGCAAAAGACCACAGGGGTTTTGATACCCTGAGGGAACGCATTGCCGGGCTGCTGCAGCGCGATACCGCCACGTCCCTTGATGAAATCCTCATCACCAGGCTCAGGCACAAACAGGCGCTGGAAGCGGCACTCGGCTCACTCAGGCAGGCATGTGAATCCCTTGATGCCGGAGGCTCCTTTGAGCTTATCAGCATGGACGTTCATGAAGCCCTGCACAGCCTCGGAGAAATCACCGGGGAGACAACCGCCGGCGACATACTCGACGCCATTTTTTCGCGCTTCTGTATCGGCAAGTAATCAAAACGGCGGCCTTGACTTGCCGATCATACTTCGTCTATGATGGCCAGACCGTACACACAGCACAACGCGCGAGGATACGCATGAACCTTTCAGTTGTCATACCGGTTCACAACGAACAGCAGACACTGCCGGAACTCATCAACGCCATCCGGCAGAACGCAGGCGATGCAGAAATTATCGTCGTGGACGACGGTTCAACCGACGATTCTGCAGCAACGGCCCGCAGCAACGGAGCGCGTGTTGTTACGCACCCCTACAAGATCGGCAACGGCGCGGCTGTCAAAACCGGCCTGCGGCACGCTTGCGGGGATACGATCGTATTCATGGACGGCGACGGCCAGCATGATCCCGCCGATAT
>Ga0272441_10016262_pt1 | contig 10309 bp, 12 predicted proteins | sample SSMProp6N_FD_193582 | JGI IMG/M metagenome (GOLD analysis project Ga0272441, IMG submission 193582) | Marine sediment archaeal communities from Little Sippewissett salt marsh, Falmouth, MA, United States - SSM-Prop-6N | ecosystem: Environmental > Aquatic > Marine > Wetlands > Sediment ... | reverse complement strand
CAGTAATTTTTTATCATTAACACCACCCCAATTTCTAAAACTTTCACCCCAAATATCCGCTTTTTCCTTAAAATTCATATCCGATTAATAGCCCTTTTCCTTAAAAAATACCCTTAATAAACCTTTAATCTATCAAAAAAGTAACAAAATCGTTACTTCATCTCCTCTATTTCAAAGATCAAAGGAGAATTATACCATGATACAGACAAAAGAAATGGTTGCGGTAAAGATCATAACATCAATTGAAAATCAAATCCTACATGCTGGAAATGAGCATCCCCAGTAATTATTTTTTTGATACCTACATGTTTCATTACAACCATAGTAGATATATCAACAAATGAAATGTCCGGTTTATCTTTCAATTTTCTTCTCAGTTCTATACTCTTTTTAAATCGTTCTTGGTCAATTCTAATCAGCTCAATATAACCGCCTTCAATTGATTCCTCAATATCCTTCAAGGCAGTTAAAGCTGTTTCAGTGTGCATTCTTTTAAAGAGCAGGGTAAAGGTTTCAGATAAAATAAAATCTGTAGTATAGAGCCTGCTTTTTGTTTTTACTGCATTCTCACAATACTTGATAACCTTAGAATGCTTTTTTTCAGTCCTGTCTTTTAAAGTAAGCCATGCCCAGGTATCCAATAAAACTTTATCTGCCATAGAGCTCTTCATCAATGTTTTGTGCCAATCCGCCATGATTGACAGGAGTATGTATATATCTTAAAAATGGATTTTCTTCCTGGGATTCTTTTTTATCCTCAATCTCAATCAGAACCCTGTAATGTTCATTCTTTTTTAATTTTATTGGAGTACAGGGTTTTAAGACTTTGCCGTCAAAAATAACTTCTATTTTTTGTGTCATATTTTCACCTCTCACTCATAAATATATCACTTTTCAGGAAGGTTTTGAACAACATTTACCTTTTTTCCTGGGTCTTTTACGGTTTTTGTTGTACTTGAACCGGTTCTTCCTGTAAGTTTGTCTTTTTCTTGCAAGCTCTTTTGATCTCTTTTCAAAGAGTCTGAACCTTTCAAGATATTCCTCATCAGCCTCTCTATAATATTCATTCTCCCTGGGATGATAACTCTTGTAGATTTTCTTCAGATTATCAATTAGCTGGTGAGTGTATCCTACTGTTGTCTCGATAGAATCATGGCCCAATAATTCCTGTACATATCTTAAGTCTGCTCCATGATTAAGCAAATGGGTTGCTGTTGAATGTCTTATTGAGTGTGTTGATATCCCCTGTCTGTAAACACCTGTTTCTTTTGTCCATTTAATAAATCTTCTATAAATAGTCTGTTTGTGCAGATGGCCTTTTTCACCGGTAAACAGGGGACCTTGCTCATAAATCCTCTTTCCAAGATACATCCTAAGAAACCTGGCTGCAACTATAGAAAAAGCAATAAATCTGTCCTTACCTCCTTTCCCCTTTCGAATAAGCATTATCCTGTTATTAAAGTCTACATCTTCTATACATAAGCCTGCTACATCACTTAACCTTAATCCAGAAGAATACATAAGTTCGAATATTGCCTTATCTCTTAATCCTCCTTCCTGGTCCATTTCAATTCCATCTAAAAAAGTTGCCATTTCTTCCTCGCTTAAGGTTTCTTTATGTTTTTCTCTCTTCTGCCAGATTATTTCAAGCTCCTGCATAGGATTGGATAAAAGGAGTTCTTTTAAATACAGGCTTCTGAAAATTTGGTTTACGCAGATAATTATCATTTGTTTTGTTTGTACCGAATATGGTTTTTTTGTATGTTTAGTCTTTAGTGTATCCAGGTAACGTGCAAACCTTAAGATTGCGCCCCTTCCGGTATCACGGATATCATAAATCGCTTCTACATCAGTTAAATATTTCAGAAACTTATCTGCATCTAACATCCTGCGCCTGATAGATGTCTTTTTGTATCCAAGGCTCTGAAGGTATTCTTTAAACAGCTTTTTTACTAAGGTACTCGTAAGCTTCATTTTCTCCTCGTTTTTTCCATTTCCTGGGATGATGAGTATCCAGAACTCTTTTTAATTCTTCTTTATCTACTTTTGTGTATACTTCTGTGCTTCTAAGGCATTTATGGCCAAGTATAGCTTGGATATGCCTTACACTACATCCCGCTCTAAGTAGATGATATCCCAATCCATGCCTGAATCCATGACTGGTAAACTTTTTATGTCCCAGCTCTTTTGCTATACGGTTAAGTGTTGCATTAACTACTTCGCCAAGTCCCTGACGTTTTACACCAAATAACAGATCTCTGTTTTTATCATTTAACTCTGTAAAGATTTTAGGCCGTATCCTCTCTATGTAGATTTTAAGTAATTCTGATGCATAGCTGTTAAGGAATGCTATCCTTTCTCTACCACCTTTTCCGTCCTGTACATGTATGGTTCCTCGATCAAAATCAATATCATCTATCCTAAGTGCTGCTACTTCTGATATTCTAAGACCCGTTGCATACTGCAATTCAGCTATTATATGTGTTTTGTATCTGGTTATCTTGTTTTGACCGTTTTCCTCCTCATCCCACTTTGATAGCTTTAAAAGAAACTCGTCCATCTCTTTTTCTTTTAATATTCCTTGAGGAAGGCTCTTTTCAAGTCTTATCTTTTTTATCTCTTTAAATGGATTGGTAACTATCATTTTCCTGCGGCGTAAAAACTCATAAAAACTGCTTGCTGCAAATATATGTGCAAGAATTGTCTTACTGGAATATTTGTTGCCGTCAGCTCTTCCTGTTCTGATAAGCCATCCCTGATACTCAGTAGCTTCTAATGCTCCTACCTCGCCTGCAGAAAGGCCTTGTTTTTCCAGATAGCAAAACAGCTTGGGAAGTGCTCTCCTCATACTATCCAGACCCTGCACTGTATGGCCCCTCAAGGATTCTTCTTCTAAATATTTTTCCATCAAATTTTTGTTCTCTTGGTTCATTTATGTTTGTTTGCCCCTATCTCACTCCGAAAACCCGTACCCAGTTGGTATGGGGTTTCTAATTTCTTTTAATACAACAACTTAATTTTCAAAACTGGTTATGTACCCAGTTGTACCCACCATACCCAGTTTTAATTTTCATGATACTTTTTCTTTCTCTATCAGTATTTTAAGTTCATCAGGTTTTGTAATCATACTGATATCCAGCTCCTCTATAGGTCTGTCTTCTCTTAGTCTGTATGCATACCTGGTTCCATGTCTTTTACCTCCCATAACTTCAAGGTATTCATAGCTTACAAGGATCCTTATGTGTTTCTTTATGAACTGTGCTCCCAACTGGGTGTATTCTCTTATCTGTTTCTGGATAAAACTTACCTCACATGGCATTACTTTCTCCTGTTTTGCTTTATTATGAACCAACAGACGAATCTGATTGTACAATTCTCTGGTTCCTGTGGATATGTCGTATCCGCTTTTTTTAAGGATTCCTTCTGTGAAAAAATTGTATGCAAGATGATAATCATACAGGTCACATGCTTTACATCTTACCTTAGCGCCCGTTACCGGATTTGTTTTAAATAGATCAGGTTTTTGCTGCTGTCTTAAGTAACAGATTGTATCTATCATGGTAAGAAACTGTTCATATGACCTTCTCATAGAAGGACGTGCCTGCGGGAACTTTATGTGTTTCCAAAAAGGATTAAACACATATACGGCTTCAAGCAGCTTTTGTGCTGCTTGGTGACGCATTTTTATCTTTTCTGCTTCAATATGGCCTGTAATACATCCTTCAAAGTCATGGTTAAATCCCAGTCTTTCCTGTACCTTTCCTGTCTGGTGTTTAGATTCGTCTGTAGAAATAATTAGGCACCTTGATGCATTTTCTGTGTTAAGATGTAATGCAGTTGATGTTACCATAAAACTCATCTGTACTTTTTTCTGTATCAGCTGTGCTTTCATCTCACCAGTCTTTTCATCCTTCATTGTAACAAGCCGGGATATCTCTCCTTCTGACTGCATCTGGCGTACAAGCCCTTCTATTGCTTCATCGTGTATACTCTCTCCCATGAAAAACACTTTGCCCATGAACCGTTCCTGTTCTACATAGTTTAAGGCTTGTTGTGATATGGTTGTAGCTTTCCAGATATCAAAAGGTGGTAACAATTGTTCTAGTGTATGAAGTAGCGCAGATTTTCCTCCTGATGAACCTGCCTGTATGTAGATGTTAAGTGGCTTTTTCATAAACCTGCTTACAGCTGCTATGTATACAATAAGCTTGTTCACTTTCTCATTTACATAGCCTAATGCTGTCATATCTTCTGCAATCTGATTAAACATATTCGGATCTTGCAGAAACTCATATCCTGCTTTTCTCTCTAAATCTGTAAGCTCAGCATCTTCGGCTTCATAATTTACTGTATTTAATTCTGTATCTCTTTCTGCTTCAAGATAATCAATTATCTTAAGTAGATCGTTTTCTATTCGCCTTTCCTCAAGTTCAAACATTTTGGCTAAAGACTGACTGTAACTGCTTCTGCTTCTTGCAGAACACAGATCTACATTATCCGGAAACCTTATTCCTTCATATTCTGCTTTTATGTTCACCTTAAGGTTTGATACAAACAGTTTTTTAACTCCAAGTATCCGGTATTTGATTTTTCCCATATTAAATATGTACCTATGCCCGTCTTTTTTAACTTCAAAGTCCTGTTTTACAGCTGGTTCGAGAGCATGCGCATTTGTTATTGCCTCTATTACTTCCTCTTTAGTTCGGTTATCTCCTGTCCAGTTTCCCCAGGTTTTTCCTTCAGGTGGTGATATTACTTTTACTGTAAATCCTTCTTTGGTAAACCGGTCTTTTAGCTTGATAACATTCTTTTCATTAGGCCCTTCACTGTATACTCCAAAAATAGTTGTTTTAACTCTTTGCTCTTTTAATATTTTTATGTGTTCATCTGTAATATCAGTACCAACAAAAGAAACAACATTCTCTATTCCCAGCTGGATAAGCCCTAGTGCATCCAGTATAGACTCTGTTAATATCACCTCATCATAAACTATAGCTGCCTTAAGATTGAAAAAGTATGCTTTACTTTTTCCGATTGCCTTGTAATTTGTTTCGGAAAGATTTCTGCCATAAAGAGTAAGTGTTTTCCCTTGTTCATCGTTAACTGGAAATACAACACAGCCTGCAAATACTTCTTTTCCTTCGCCGTTCAAAACACCTATGGATTTAAGGGCTTCAAGTTGGCCGTTGCTTACTAGTTTTAATATGCTGCCGTCAGCATAGCCTATCTTAAACCGGCCAAGCAGACTTCTGTCTTTAATTCCACGTTTCTCCAAAAATGTTATGGCTTTTTTCCCTTTATACAATCTCTTGTGGTAATATTCTGTTACTGTTTCAAGATCTAAATTAACATGTGACTCTTTCTTTTCTGCTATCTGGTCTATTATGTCTCCCTCTAAGGGTAGATCAAACTCTCCAAGTACATGCTTAGCCATAGGCTGCTTCTTTCTGCTTTGAAGTCTCTGCTGCCTGTATTCTTCCTGCTATCTCTTTTCCCAGAGCCATGTACTGTGCTGCTCCACGGTCTTCCGGGCAATATGTAAGGATAGATTGTTTGTTTACCTGTGCTTCTTCTATTCTAATATTTACTCCTATCATGGTGTTAAAAATTAGGGCTGGATACTGTCCTCTAACTTTAGCCACTATTTCATTAGCAAGAGTATTTCGCCTATCGTGTATTACAAATGCCATTCCCAATAGTTTAAGAGTAGGATTAAGCCTGTTTTTAACTTTATTGTAGGTAGATAAAGTCTGACTAAGTCCCTGCAGGGAAAAATATTTACTGCTTAAAGGAATAAACAGAAAGTCACTTGCACAGAAGCTGTTTATGTTAAGAATATTTAGGGAAGGGGAGTTGTCTATAAGGCATATGTCATACTTTTCAGCTTTGGAAAGTTTTTCTTTTAAAACCAGATGGCCTCCTACTTCAGAGCCCAGGTGCTTAAGTGCACCAGATAAGTTTTCAGATGCTCCAACCATCCAGATGTTTTTACAGCCTGTAGATACTGTTACATCATCCAGTTCAAGTTCTTCATTTAATAGCAGATCTGATATACTCAAATCTGTTTGGATACAGCCGGATATACTGCTGGTTGTATTCCCCTGGTCATCAAGATCTATGATAAGTACACGGTACCCAAGTAAGGATAGTGAATAGGCGAGGTTAAGTGTGGCTGTGGATTTACCCACGCCTCCTTTTCTATGGCAGATTGTTATTACTTTTGCAGGTTTCATGCAGCGCCTCCTGGTGCGATACCTCCTGGTTCTGGGGGCTGCTGGATTAACTGATTCTTAATTTTCTTTTTTGCAGTATGTACCCAGGCGCTTACCTGGCCTACCATCCTTCTAAGTGAAAGAATATTTGCTTCTGCTTTTCCGTTAAGGTAGGCAAGTTGCAGCTCAGAAATATTATCTCCAGTAATTATACAGTTGCAGATAATCTTGCCGTTTACTTTTACCCCTGCAATATCTACGACCTCACATCCATTAAGTAGGTAATATGCTGTTTCGTAGAAATCGTTTGTAGAAACTTTTATGTTCAATTGTCTTCTCCTTCTTGAGGAGAAACTACTCTTTGTGATATACTATTAAAAACAAAGAGGGCTCTCCTCTTTAGTTTTCTTAAAACCCTGTTTTCTGTGGACGGCGAAATCTTTGGAAAACAGGGTTTTTTATGCCCAACGGACAATAATCTCAAAACCATGTCAAGGTCTATTCTAAAAAAAATAATTATCTAATAATATATGTCATTATGGCATATTGTCAATACCAAAATGACTTTTTTTAAAAAAATATAGTATAATAATTTTGGATTTAGTTATACATGGTACCACATAAAACTAATAAGTTTTTTTTTGAATTAGGTGAGAATCTCGCTGCTATTCGTACCGAGGCAGGACTGACACAGGGACAACTTGCTTCTTTAATTGGAGTTAATCAACCAGTGCTTGCTTCATACGAAATTGGAAGACGTAGAATCCCTATTCCTGTTTTGATTAAAATTGCTGAAGCCTTAAATACTTATGTTGAGGACATCCTTCCAATAAAAAAATCCCAGAAAAAGCGTGGCCCAAAACCTAAAATTGACAGAGAGCTTGAGAAAGTTAAATTTCTACCAGACGACCAACAAAAGGCAATATTAAATTTAATCAAAACATTTTCAAAATCTAACCGCAAAGCTTCTTAATAAAAAATATCTTAAAAATGTGTGTACATTTTCCGTACATTGCTGTATACTATTAATAGAAAGGCGGATTACTATGATACAGACAAAAAATACCAGAATTGAATTAAGAATTAAACCCGAAGACAAAAAAGTTATAAAGAAAGCAGCTAAACTCACAGGATTATCTCTATCTGCATATATTGTCTCTCGCATTCTTCCTTCAGCTAAAAAAGATCTTGTCGAAGCAGAAAATATTTCTCTTGATAATACTGATAGGGATTTCTTTTTTAAACTTCTCTCAAATCCACCTTCGCCTAATGATGAATTAAAAAAACTTTTGAAATCAGCTTCTTAGGTAGAACTCATTTAATTATATGAATATAAAAATTGTTCCGATTTCCAAAGTTCTGTCTAAAAAAGCATTCGACTGTGGTATCACTGAATTAAATCAGTATTTTAGACAATACGCATTTACTAATGATAAAAAAACCATAGGAAGAACATTTGTTGCTGTTAAGCACAATATTCCGTTTAAGCCAATTGGATATTATACTGTTAGTTCGGCTCAAATTTTTTTTAACGATTTACCAGAAGATATGAAAAAAGGAATCCCTCGATATCCTGTTCCTGCAATGCGTATCGGCAAACTTGCTATTGATTTACAGTATCAAAAGCAAGGTGTTGGTGCTTTCCTCTTAAAAGATGTATTCTCAAGAGCTTTAAGTTTATCAAAAGAAATTGGGCTTAAATGCATTTTAGTTGATGCTATAAACGATAAAGCTAAATCTTTTTACATGAAATATGGTTTTATACAATTCCCGGAAAAGCCTCTTATTCTTGTTTTACCTATAGAAACTGTCATAAGTGCTATAAGCTGATATTTGGTTTTTACAAAACCGCCACCTCCCATCCTCCGTACACCCTGAAGTCGGCCACTTAAATTAACATACAATTTACCTTTATCAACACCATCGGCCTAAACAGAATCTATCTTATACGAAGTGACTTCCAGGGATCTCTTGCTTCCTATAAGATAGGATTCTATCCCCTTCAGGGTACGTCCCTCCGGAAGTTATGGTTTTTCTCCCGGTTCTAGTACAGAACCCTAAAAATAGCTATACTGCAGAACAACTCCGTAAGAATTCCGTAGTTTAGCTGTAAATAGACAAACAATTCAGTTTCATCCGGAACTGGCTGATGCGGGCCTGGTTCCACCACTAGCGGCCATAACCACGCCAACCTATGGCGATTTTTTCCAGGAAAGGCATTTTGTGGCGTGGTGTTGAAATTTCAATCCGCAAGTCTTTTACAACACACCTGTATTTGCCAGGACCAGGCAGCTTGCGAGGTCAGTCTCCCTCAGTTCCTGGCAAATGCAGGTGTCACTTTTGTAGCCTTGGCCGGGTGGACTTCTCAGTAATTGTAACCTTAAAGCAGGAAGCACTAGTGCAAGTACAGGCACCGGCATTACAAACCAGTGCCCGGAAGTCGATAGAATTGTTTCTTATCGGAAGTGTGCCGACCAAAGGTCGGCTTGGCACTTACGATAAGAAAAATTCTGTCGCCGCGGAACCCACAGGCCCCGGCCTGAGGGCTACAAGGATAACTTCCGGGTGGTGGGGAGGGGACCAAATCGGTTGAATTATTGTAAAAGACAAGATTTTCACTGGTACAAGCTTGGTGAGAAAACTATCACTTCCCACTTTCGTGCATGGCGGACAACGTCGGGCATATACGCAGTGACCGGTTCTTTTGATTCCAGGCTGACAGTTTAGAAGAAAAAGCAAGGGCATTGCGTTATATGCGTAGTTGTCCTGCCGTGCTGTTGTGAAGTGAAAGCAACCGCGGCAAGGGTCTTACTCCAGGCCAGGCCACAGTAAGCAAGGAGATTCCTGCAAGTAATTTATTTACATTGGCACTTACCAGGTGTAACCAACTGGGTCATTCACTAAGCCGGCCACACTTGTAAACTTTTTTTTAACTTGTGAAGCAGCGATATAAGCTTGGCAAGCATATGAATTGCATATATAATATAGAAATAAAAATTTTGTGAATGTAGTTTTTTCTAGATTTTATACAATTACGTATTATATGAAATAAGGTTGTAATAATCTATAACCTATGAGAAAAAAAGATAATATTTTGACTAGTATAAAAGCTTTAATTTCAATAATTATTAATCTTAGACTATTTAATAATCAATTAACAAAAATTGATTTTGAAAAAGAATTAAATTCTAATAGACAACTTGCATCAAGCTCAGAAGAAGAGAAACAAAAGTTTTTTAAAAGATTAAAGAAACAAACTATGAATCGAGGCAAATTATTAAGAAAAAAGTTATTACTTTCTATTCTATGGATTATATTAGGATTATTTATAAGTTTAATTATTAAATTACTTACTATTTTTGATATTTCTATATTTTTAAATCAATTATTACATAAAATTCCTGTAAATATATATTTGGGAATTGCATCAGTTATAATTTTTTCAATAGCAACATTAGGTAGATTGGGCTGGGAAGGACAATCATGGAAAAATGATACTGTTTATGAGCAACTCGATAATCGTATCTTTTGGATTTTATATTTATGTGGAACAATATTAGGATGTTTAGCAATATTATTATGATAAACTGCCTTACCTAAAATAACTAATAGGATAAAACTCTGGTTCACTCTAAGCTTCGCCATACCATTATCTATCAAAAACAACAGTTAAAAACACTATACTCCAAACCAACCCAAACTGTCGCCTCCCTTTCCCTTTCTTCTCCAATTCCGGCTCTTCTTGAAAATATCCTTTTTCCCGGAAATTCCTTCCGTAACACTCCCACACTGCCGCTTTTTCTCCCCGACACTGCCGCAACCGGCTTAAGGGGTGGGTTCCCAAAACATACTGTCACCCAAAATTACCAGGGAATCGTCTCACACATCTGTAACTTCCCTCTGGAAGTCGGTAACAGCAGGTAATGCCGCATTATCTGCAATTACCTCCAACCCATTCTTTAAGCCGCCCTTCGGGTGCGCAATACTTGCCGTATTGCGCAATTCCGGCAGATGGTTTGCAAAAATCGGACAACCGGGATAATAGCCGCGGCTATCTGTGGCCTTGATTCTACCATGCTTAATTTAGACGCGGTTTG
>Ga0272441_10016261_pt1 | contig 10310 bp, 5 predicted proteins | sample SSMProp6N_FD_193582 | JGI IMG/M metagenome (GOLD analysis project Ga0272441, IMG submission 193582) | Marine sediment archaeal communities from Little Sippewissett salt marsh, Falmouth, MA, United States - SSM-Prop-6N | ecosystem: Environmental > Aquatic > Marine > Wetlands > Sediment ... | reverse complement strand
GGATACTTGCGCGATGCCGGGAACTGGGAGTGACATCGACTCAGCGGAACGAGAGGGCTTCGTCACCGTCAACGGCGTACCGCACTTCTACCGGATGATCGGGCACGGGGAACCGTTCGTGGTCCTCCATGGCGGCCCGGGGATGTGGCACGACGAATTGTTTCCGTTCTTCGGCGACCTGGCGACTGATCACCAGGTGGTCTTCTACGACCAGCGTGGGAACGGGAAGTCCCTCATGGGCGAGATCACAGCCGAGAACTTCACCGTGGACTGGCTGGTGTCGGACCTCGACGAGCTACGTACCGCATGGGGATTCGATCGGATCAGCATCATCGGGCATTCGTGGGGCGGTCTGCTGGCGATGTACTACGCCGCCAAGCACCCCAGCAGAGTTCGGCGCCTGGTGCTCGTCGATGCTGCTCCGGTCAAAACCGAGCTGCTCGCGCGGTCGTACGACGTGCTGATCGAACGGTTAACGGAGCGCGATCGCAACCGTCTCGAAGAGATCTACTCGAGCGACGCATTCGCTGCCGGCGACCCGGCGCTGTTCAACGAAGTGATGCAGATCTCGGAGGGCGCGACGTTCCACGTCGACGAAGCACGCGACGAGTACTTCCGCCTCGTCGGCTTCGACGAGGTCACGGCGAGCAACATGGTCCAGATCTCCGGCCCCGCGCAGACGATCAAGCGGAATATCACCGCTCAACACGAGTTGGGGACCATCGGCTGCCCGACCCTCGTCATGCACGGCGACCACGACTTCATCGTGCGCGACGCACCGAACTTGGCCTGCGATCTCATCGGCGACGCACGGCTCGTCGTCATCCCCGACAGCGGTCACTACCCGTTCATCGAACAGCCCGGCACCTTCACAACAGCACTCAGAGCATTCATCTCCGAAACGAGGCCGAGTGGTTGACGCGCGGTTCTGACGGACGGCGTGCGGTTGGCGACGAGATCGACCTCGGTCGGTAGTCCTCTCGGGCATCGAGCTGTGGCGAGTGGTCCTTTCTCGCCGACGACTCCGCAGTATCCGCCACGGAGAGTGGTGAAGCAATGGAGCGGCTTCATGTACCAACCATGTACCAGCATCACGGTAAACAGTGGTGAACAACGGGACTCACGGTCAATGAGAAATCGGCTGTGAGCAGGGGTAGGGCCCATCTCTCAGGGCCGTCGCAAGGTACTGGACGAGGGCTCACAACCCGAAGGTCGCAGGTTCAAATCCTGCCCCCGCCACTATTGCCCGAGAAATCGGGCACGGAAGCCCAGCGCTGAGCTGGGCTTTCGCCGTTTTCAGGCCCCCGTACGTCGCCGTGTTCGGCGAATATCTCGGGCACGACGGGACTCCATCCGACAACTCGTGACCCACTTGACCGTGTCGCCTCCACAACCAGTCGCCGAAATTCCCCGAACGACGAGAACATCGACGGTTTCGGGCTGATCCCACGTCGATCGGCCCGTGCCATACTTCTGAGGTGAAGCGGTTGCCGGGGTCCGGAACGCGCATCGACGTGCTCGGGCCGCTGGCAGTCTCGATCGACGGGAAGCCCATCGACAGCGGCGGACCCAGGTCGCGGGCCATCCTGGTCACTCTGGCGCACCACCTCGACGAGGTCGTCAGCGTCGACACCCTGTCCGAGGCGCTGTGGCGTGACGAGCCACCGAAGACTGCGCGCAACGTCGTGCAGGTCCAGGTGTCGGGCCTCCGCCGTGCGCTCGGTCCGTCCGTGGACATCCAGACCCGGGGCACGGGCTATGCGCTCTCCTCGGCAGGCATCTCCGTCGATGTCGCCGAGTTCGTACAACTGTCGCACTCCGCCGAAGAACTCCTCGACTCGAACCCGGTCGCCGCGGCAGAGGCCGCAACCCGCGCGTCTGGGATGTGGCGGGGCACTCCAGCGGCCCAGGAACTCGACCTTGCGCCGGTTCGAGTCGGTCTCCAGGCGCTCGCCGAGCTGCGCTTGCGCACCGTGGCGACACTCCTCGACGCGCGACTCCGGTCGGGCCACCACCAGACCTGCTGCGCCGACGCCGCGTCGCTCGCCGACCAACACCCCTTCCGTGAGGACTTCCGAGCGTTGCACCTGCTCGCCCTCTACCGCTCCGGACGCCAAGCCGAGGCGCTGGCCGCGTACCGGCGCACCCGCGAGCTCCTCGTCGACGAACTCGGCATCGAGCCGGGCCCGGACCTCCGGCTGTTGCAGCGACAGATCCTCGAGCAGGACCCCGCGCTCGACCTGTCGGTCGACGAGACGGCGGGCGATCGCGCCGACGAACCGGCCGACGAGCGACGCGGTGCACCGCTGCGAACCGACAACCTGAGCACTGAGCCAAACGAGTTCGTCGATCGACCCGAGACCACGACGATCCAACACTCGCTGACTCCGGGCCGGCTCGTCACGGTCGTCGGGACCGGTGGAATCGGCAAGAGTCGCTGCATCACCGCCGCTGCCCGCCGCTGCCGAGACACCGGGTCATTCCCCGATGGGGTGTGGTTCGTCGATCTGGCCCCCCTGCCCGATGGATCGACTGCGGTCGCAGCAAGTGTCGCCTCTGCACTCGGTTTGGGGCAGTACCCCGCGTCGACGGCGACCGAGGACGTGCTCAACTACCTCCGCAACCGCCGATCGCTCATCGTGCTCGACAACTGCGAACACGTCGCGGCGGCAGCCGCGACGTTCGCTGAAGCACTGATCGCGGACTCGGCGACGATCACGGTGCTCGCGGCCAGCCGCGTCCGGCTCGGGATCGCGGCCGAGTCGGTGATCGGCCTGAACCCGCTGGGGGACGAGGCAGCCCACCGTCTGCTCGAAGCACGGATCACCGAGGCCGGCGCGGGACCGTTCCACGCGGAGGAGTGCGCCGAGTTGTGCGCGGTGCTCGACAACTACCCACTCGCGATCGAGTTGGCCGCCGCCCGTACCCGGGTGTTCTCCCCGCGGGAGATCGCCGCCCGCATCGATGAACATCCCGCACTGCTCGCGCAGAATTCGGCACCGGGCGGAGACGGCGACCGGCACGCCTCTGGCCGTCCACCGGGCCGCCGCTACGCCGACCTCGCGACGGCGCTCGACTGGTCCCTGCGACAGCTCTCTCCATCCGCGAGAGCGGTCCTCGGCCGAGCGACCGTCTTCGTCGGCAGTTTCGGCCTGGACAGCGCCGAAGCAGTGCTCACCACATCGTCGGACCGGCCGGGCGACGTGATCGCCGGTCTTGCGGAGTTGGTCGAACACCACCTCATCGCCCGCGACCACGGAGCGGCCCGGTTCCGCATCCTCGAACCGATCCGCCAGCATCTCCGCGGCGAAGTCCCGACCGAGGTCCAGGACCGCTACGTCAGCCACTACGCCGCGTTCGCCATCGACGCAGCGGTCGGGTTGCGCGGCTCCGACGAGGCGCAGTGGTGGGACCGTCTACACATCGAGCTCCCCCATGTCCGCGACGTGGTGCGCTGGGCGACCGACCACGGCGACATCGACCTCCTCGATTCGATCATGGGCGAGATGGCCTTCCCCATTGCGATTCTCTCCTGCGTCGAGCCGGGCGAATGGGCGATCGAGTCGCTCCGACGACTCCAGCTCGACCCAGCCGATGCGCCCGGACTGACCGCCGCCGCTGCCGCCCATCTGTCGCTCCACACCCTCACCGACGAGTGCGACCGACTGCTCGACGCCATTTCAGACAACGACGATCCGAGGATGCGCGGTGTTGTCGCCAGTGTCCGGGTCATCAACAACCCGTCGGAGACGCAGTGGACTGAACAGCTCGAACGCGCAGCGGTGCTGAGTGGAGATCCTGCGGTGCTCGCCCTTGCGAAGATGCGTGCGCCGAGCCTCGACATGGTCGAGTTCGCCGACGCCCTCGGCAACCCGACGCTTCGCGTCTTCGCGCGTTGCTTCCTGTCGGTCTTGATGGAGAGCGGCACGACCGACGAGGCCCGAGCCAACAAACAGGATCTCTATCGGATCGCGCTGACGTCGAACAACTCACGCACCATCGCCGAAGGCCTGGGGTTCATGGCGCTGCAACACGGCTGGGACGGTGAACCAGATCGCGCCGGACCACTCCTCGCCGAGATGATCGAGCGGATGGTCCGACTCCGGTCACCGGGCCTCGTCTGGCACGGCGTCGAGATCATCGCCAACTTGCTGGCGATGGTGCGCGTCGAGCCGTACTCCTCGGAGATGCTGTGGTCGGCGGTCACGAACTCTGGCTCGACACCGTACTCTCGGTGGGCCCGTGACCCGACGCTGCCACCGTGGGTCACCGCCCAGCTCAGCGACGACGAGCGCGCCCGAGCAGCCGCCGAGGGCGCCTCGCTCGACATCGACGCTGCGGCGCTCGCTGCTCGGAAGGCGGCCGAACGGATGGCCCCGGTCTGACTGAGGTCTGACTCAGGATGGAGTCTGCAACTCCTCCGCCGATGTCGAGTGCGACGCTCGAGGCTGGGCCCCCTCGGCAAGGTCCGTGCCAGACTGACCGAGATGAGCGCCGCGACCACCTTGGAGTTCAGGGTGCTCGGGCAGCTGGAGGCGCGGCGCGACGGTCAGCCGATCGATCTCGGCGGGCCACGTGGCAGAACGCTGCTCGCGGCGCTCCTCGCCGAGCCGGGCATCGTGTACCCCATCGATCGACTGATCGATGCCGTCTGGGGAACGACCGACACCGATCGACAACGGGCGCTCTGGACCACGATCTCGCGGCTCCGTTCCGCGCTCGAGCCCGATCGACCGAAGCGTTCCGACGGCACGGTCCTGCTCACGCGACCAACTGGCTACCTCTTGAACGTGTCGCCGGAGCGGATCGACGCGTTCCGATTCGAGAGCCTCGTCGAAGCCGGTCGATCGGGTCTCGCGACCAACCCCGAGGTGGCAGCCGCGGTGCTCCGCGACGCACTCGACCTGTGGGGCGGCCCACCGTTCGCCGAGTTCGACCACGCTGCATTCGCCGCGCCCCACGTCGCCCGCCTCGACGAGCTCAAGCTCGTGGCGACGGCGTCGCGGATCGACGCCGACCTTCGATGCGGTCGATCGTCGGAGCTGATCCCGGAACTCGAGGCGCTGGTGCACGAGCACCCACTCCGCGAGGAGTTCGTCGCCCCGCTGATGGTGGCGCTCTACCGGTCAGGGAGAAACGCCGACGCGCTCCGGGCCTTCGGTGCTCACCGACGCAACCTGATCGAGCAGGCCGGACTCGATCCGTCACCTGTCCTCGTCGATCTGGAGGCACAGATCCTGGTCGACGATCCGAGACTTCGACCGGTCCGACCGGCGCTCGACGCGACGGTGCGACGCACCGACAACCTCCGGCCCGAACCGAACGAACTGGTCGAACGCCCGGACATCGGCAACGTCGGGTCCAAACTGCAGCCCAACCGGGTCGTCACCGTGCTCGGGCCGGGCGGCATCGGCAAGTCGCGGTGCGCACGTGCCGTTGCGCGACAAGCCCGCGACGGTGGCATCTGGAACGACGGGGTCTGGTACGTCGACCTCACCACGCTCCCCGATGCGGACGGGTCCGGCATCGCCGCCGCAGTCGCCACGGTGATCGGCGCAGGTCACCAGGCCACCGTGCCGTCGGCCGCCGACATCGGCACCTACCTGGAGGGGCGCGATGTCCTGGTCGTTCTCGACAACTGCGAACACGTCCGGGCTGCGGTGGTCGCATTCCTGAACGCGATGTTCGACAACTGCTCGACGGCGGCGGTGTTGGCAACGTCGCGTGTGCGTCTCGGCCTCGCCGGTGAACGCCTGATCGAACTGCCGACCCTGTCGGGCTCGGAGGCGGTCGCTCTGTTCACCGCCCGAACGGCGGAGCTCGGCACGGGACCGTTTCCGGCCGAGGACGTCGAGCAACTGTGCGTCTCGCTCGACAACTATCCGCTCGCGCTCGAACTCGCCGCAGCTCGCACTCGAACACACACCCCGAGCGAGATCGTGACCCGCCTCGATCGCCACCCGTCGCTCGCCCAGCACCAGGTCACAACCGGGACGGCACCGGGTCAACCAGCGGCGCGACACGACAGCCTCGACGCCGCCCTCGCTTGGTCGCTCGACCAACTGGACTCCTCGGCGCTCGCCACACTGCAGCGGTCGACAGTTTTCGCCGACGGCTTCGACCTCGCCGCCGCGGAGGCGGTGCTTCCCGACGGCGACGGCGAGTCAGTTCGTCTTCTCGACGATCTCGGCGTCTTGGTCGAGCATCACCTCGTCGCACGAGATCAATCATCCGCACGATTCGCACTCCTGGAGCCGATCCGCCAGACCGTACTGGCGCGTGCCCCGACGGTCGAGCGGACACGGCGCCGGCACGCCGAGCACTTCCTCCACGCAGCGGCCGACATCGGCGACGGCATTCTCGGCCGCGACGAGGCGCGGTCCTGGGACCAGCTCCGCGCCGAGCGAACGCATCTCCGCGAGGCGGTGCGGTGGGCGAGCGAACACGGCGACGTCGACGCGATCGAGGCGGCGATGCAACGGATGCCGCTCGTGGTCGTCAACGGCGGCGAGTTCGGCCCGAGCGCATGGGCGGACGATGCGTTGATGACCCTCGAGGCCACAACGGACGAGGCGCCGTACATGGCGCTGACCGCAGCCAGCGGACACCTCTCGCAGCTTCAGCTCGACGACTGCGACCGGACACTGGAGGCCCTCGTCGATGCTCCGGACCCGCGGGTGCAGGCGATCAGTGCCTATCTCGCCAGTGTCCGACATCCTTCCGAGATGATCCGGTTTGCCGGTGAAATGGCCGCTCACGCCGAACGCGCCGACGACGACCCGCTTCGGGTGCTCGCCGCCGGACAGGGCCGCCGAGACGATGCGTTCGCCCTCGCCGACGACTACGGCAATCCGACACTGCGGTCCCTCGCCCGATTCTTCTCGTACGTCTCGATGTCGCCGGAAGAACGCCGGCACGGCGCACCCGTGGCGGACGAGTGCTACGTCACGGCGATCGCCTCGAACAACGCGCTCGTCATGAGTCAGGGTTCGGCCCTGCGCGGCAATGCGATCTGTCGAACCGGTAAGGGTCTGGCCCGCGGGGCGCCGCTGATCCTCGATGCACTGGAGATGGTGCTGCGACAGCGATCTCAGCAGATGTGTTGGACGCTCATCGAGTCGATGGCCGGCATGCTCGCCGTCATGCGGCGTGAACCCACGACGTCGGCGCTGCTCTGGGCGGCGGTCGACGCGACCCGCTACACCCCGGCGTCGAGAATCACCCGGTATCCCGAGTATCCGGCGTGGGTCGAGTCGCAGCTCGCGCCGAGCGAACTCGCCGAGGCCCGAGCGCAGGGCTCGCTGCTCGGCCTCGACGCGGCAGCTCGCGAGCTACGCAAGGCCATCGAGCGATTCGTCGATTCGTGATGGGCGACACGGTTCGACGCGCGTACCACGCGTCGACGAGATCCGCCGCCGCCGGCGGCGAGCGCTTCGGAGAACCGTTCGGTCGATGCGAGCGGAATCACGTCGTCGCAGTCGCCGTGGACGAGCAGCGCCGAGACGCCGCCGGCTTGGTCGAGCTGCTCGTACGGGTTGATTCCGCCCAGAGCTCGGGCGCCGAAGTCGACATCCGCAACCACTACCGCAACGAGAGTGACCACACCGCGGGCGTTCGTGGCTCGGGTACCTGCATCGGTCGTGTTCGTCATCGTGCCGTTCCTCCCGGACGTGGCCCGGGTCGTGTCATTGATGGAACGATCGGCCGACTGCTGCCTGGCGACGAAGGTGTCGCCAGGCAGCAGTCCCGGGCCCGAGTCAGCGCTCGAAGCGATAGAGGCTGTTCGTCCCGTCGTCGGACACGTAGATCGCTCGGTCAGGACCGACCGCGACACCCGACAGGGCACCGTTCGGCAGGAAGCCCTGGACCGGTGTCGCCGAGAAGTCGAGTCCGGTGATCACCGGGGCGGTCTCGCCGGTCGCCAGATCGATTGCGGTCACCTGCTGGGCTCCGGTCTCCACCACGAGCAGGCGATCGCCGTCGATCGCCAAGCCCTCGGGCTGGGCCAAGCCCTCGACGACGACCCGTGGACCTGCCCCGTCGACGGCCCAGACGTTGCCGGTCGCCCAGTCACTCACGTAGAGCGTGGTGCCGTCCGACGCCAAGCCGGTCGGCAAGCCGAGCTCACCGATCAGCACGTCCTCGGGATCATCGATGTTGACGACGTTGCTGCCGCCGGCCGCCGCGGCCACGATGCGACCATCGTGGCGGATCGCATTGATCGGCAGTGCGACCGTCCGCACGTCCTGCAGGATCTCTCCGGTGGCCGGGTCCATCAGCTGGACCGATCCGTTGAAGGTGTTCGTCATCACCAGGTTGTCGCCGTCGGCCGACACGGTGGACGCCCCGGCGAAACCGGTACCGGGTGGGGCGAACGAGTCGTAGAACGACGTGGTCGGCATCCCATCGGCGTCGTAGCCGCGCAGGACGAACAACTCGGCGAGCCAGACGGTGCCATCCGGCGTGACCGCCACACCGCCGGGCAGTCCGATGCCGAGGTCGTTGAGTTCGGTCACCCCTTCGTCGTCGATGCGGATGATCTGGTTGTCGTTGCCGGCGATGACGAACAGCCGATCATCGGCGTCGAAGGACATGTTGTCGATCGTTCCGTCGATGTCGAGCAGCATCTCGTGATCGCCTCCTTCGAGATCGAGCTTGAAGACCTGACCGTCGCGGAGGTTGACCACGTGTGCTTCGCCGGCCGAGTTGAACTTCACCGCCGACGACACGCCGAAGCCAGAGGCCACGACCTCGGGTGCGAGCGGTGAGGCATCGACGTCGATGCGCAGCACGTCGCCGGTGAAGAACGACGGTGCGTAGAGCAGACCATCGGGGCCGAAGTCGAACGCGTTGAGCCCGGCCAACGTCTCGTCGAGCGGGATCGGCGGGGCCTCGAGCATCGGATCGAGCTCGTACAAGCCGTCGCCGAGGAAGATCCGCCCCACGAAGAGGCGACCGTCGTCCGACATGGTGATCGGGTTGACGCCGGGCGCCACGAGCTGCGTCTTGAACTCGCCGTCCGGGGTGAGCATGCCGACGTTCCCCTGGAGCAGGTCGGTCCAGTACACGGTGCCGTCGTCGGTCACGTACACGTCGTCGGGTCCGTTGACCCCGCGTTCGGGACCGATGCGATCGAGGACTTCACCGGTCTCGGGGTCGTGCACGGTGATCTCGTTGCCGCTCACGCTGGCGATGTACACGTTCCCGTCGAGCGGCGACACGCTGACGCCGTTGAGCGAGTTGGTGTCCGACGGATTGCCGACGAGCGTGGCGAGCGAGACGTCGAAGGGTTCCTCCGGTGGCGGTGCCGGCTCGGTCGTCGCCGGGGTGGTCTCGGGCGCCTGCGTGGTCGCTGGTGCTTCCGTGGTGGCCGGGGCATCCGTCGTCGTCGCAGTGTCTGTCGGCGCAGCATCGTCATCGTCACTCCCGCACGCGGCGCCGACGAGGGCGAACGCGACGAGCGATCCGATCACGAGTTGTCGCCCGGATCCTCTCGGTCGGCGCATTCGATGTGCGTTGTCGTTCGGAGGAATTCGTACGGGATTCGTGTCCACGGTGGTCGCCCTTTCGCAGTTGTCGAAGACCGCAACCCTGGCCGAGACGACTTTCAGTTCACTTACAACTCCGTCGTCCCCGCCGACCAGCGCACGCCGCGCCGCATCTCGCCATCCTGGAACGCTACGCCCGCCGACCGCAGCAGGAAGTCGGGAACCCAACCCGTGTTCCCGATCGCCGGGCCGCTGACGCGATTGCCGAGCACTGCAGTAGGGCTTCGGACTGTGGCGCGGCCGCCGTTCGCCATGGCTGACCTCAATGCGGAGTGCTCTACCGTCGCCTGCGGACGCACGTCGCTGACCTGGGGATTTGCGACCGGTGAGACGGTGGATGTCTGTCGTGCGGCGTCCACGAGGGCGGCGAATCGGGTGGCGGCCGCGGCGCCCATGCCGGGCAGCAGGTGTTGGTACGGTTCAGCATGCTGGAGGCGTCCACGAGGTCGGAGGGCGAGCTGGTGACTCGCCATCCGCCGTCGAATTCCGGCTCGGCGAACGTCATCGAGTCGTCGTCACGGCGGGCTCCGGGTCAGGGACAGGTTCGGTGCCTGCACCGTCGCTCAGTTGCCAGTGATCCACTGCGGCTGGCACGACGAGCGTGTCACCAGCCGAGTCGTCTCGAGCGGGTTGTCAGCCCTGTCCTCGTGCGGCCGCGTCACCGCGTCGACAGTTGCAGTTCGGTCAGGCCGCGGATCACGAACGTGGGGTGGTACACCGGCTCCTCCACGAGTTCGAGCTGCGGGAAGCGACCGACCAGTC
>Ga0272441_10016260_pt1 | contig 10310 bp, 2 predicted proteins | sample SSMProp6N_FD_193582 | JGI IMG/M metagenome (GOLD analysis project Ga0272441, IMG submission 193582) | Marine sediment archaeal communities from Little Sippewissett salt marsh, Falmouth, MA, United States - SSM-Prop-6N | ecosystem: Environmental > Aquatic > Marine > Wetlands > Sediment ... | reverse complement strand
TGTTGACCAGGATGTCGATCGGTCCGGCCAGATCGACGGCGCGGGTGAACAGTCCGGCGGCCGTCTCCGGTTGGCCCAGATCGGCTTGAAGCGTCCATGCTTTCACACCGGAAGCCCGGACGCCGTTGGCGGTTTCGGCCGCCGCGTCGGCGGACCGGCCGTAGTGGACGACCACGTTGACCCCCTCGCAGCCCAGGGCCTGGGAGATCGCCCGGCCCAGCCGTTTGGCCGCTCCGGTAACCAGTGCGGTGCTGCCCGCCAAGGAGTCCGTGCGGCCGGTCATGATCGTTGTCCTTCCCGCCCGCGTCCGGGCGGAGGGGTGTTCGGCGTCTCTGGGCTGTCGCCCGCCGCCGGCGGGCCGGTTCCGCGGCGCCGGGCCATCGTATGCCCTCCGGCCGCCGGAATCAACGCCCGCCGGGCCGGAGGCATAGGCGGGGCGGAGCGGGCGGCAAGGCCACCGGCCGGGACCGGGCTCGGACCCGACGTCGGACCGGGATGTTGCCCCTGGCCGAGCGGGCCGGTGGACGTGTACCATGGACGCCAGGAGTCATCAGGTCGATGGAACGGTCCTTCGGATCAGGGGAGAAGTCATGAGAGCCTTGTCAAGCAGGGGTCGTGCGGCGGTCTGTTTTCTGTCGGTGATCGTACTTTCGGCCTGGCCGGCGGGCGGCGCGGACCTGTCGGCCGAAGCCAAGAGGCTGCTGGAGAAGATCGGTCCCGGCGGCGGCGTCTGTGCCCTGGTGGGGTCGCCGGACGCCGCGGCGGTCATACGCTTAGCCCAGGCCGGCAAGATGCTGGTGTACGTCCAGTCGGCCGACGCGAAGGCGCTGGCCGCCATCCGCAAAGCCGCCGATGAGGCGGGCCTTCTCGGGCGCCGGATCTTCGTGTCCGAGAGCAACAGCAAACGGATTCATCTGGCCGACAACCTGGCCGATGCCGTGGTCGTCACCGGCGCCGACTCGGGCGTCGCCCGAGCCGACGTCCTCCGCGTCCTCCACCCGGGGGCCAAGGGCGCGCTGGGCGAGCAGACCTTCGTCAAAGGCTTCCCCAAGGGCACCGACGGCTGGTCGCACCCGCACCACGGGCCGGACAACAACACCCAGTCGGCCGACCGGCTGGCGCGGGCGCCGTACCTGACCCAGTTCATCGCCGGCCCGAAGTTCAGCCCCATGCCCCAGGTAACCGTCGCCGCCGGCGGGAGGGTTTTCAGGGCCTTCGGGCACCTGGCCCACCGCACGAATCAGAACGCCGTGCTGAACACGCTTCTGGCCATCAACGGCTACAACGGCACGATCCTCTGGCGCCGGGCCTTGAAGAACGGGTTCATGATTCACCGCAATGCCTTCATCGCCACACCCCAGACGCTGTACCTGGCTGACGATGAGTCCTGCAAACTGCTGGACCCCGCCACAGGCAAAGTCAGGGATCAGATCGTGATCCCCGAAGGCCTGTCCGACGGGCCGGTGTGGAAGTGGATGGCCCTGGCCGGGGCGGACCGGCTCGGGGCCGGCAAGAGCGTACTGTACGCCCTGGTCGGTGGGCAGGAGGTGAAGGTGCCCGCCCGCCGCTCCCGCGCCGCCGGGCTCGGACACTGGGGATGGGGCATGTGGACCGGCCACGCCTACAAAGACCCGAAAACCAACTTCGGCTACGGGCGGACGATCGTGGCCATCGACCCGGCCACGAAGAAGGTCCTGTGGAGCCACCGCGAGCAGGAGTATCTGGACAGCCGTGGGGTCTGCATGGGCGGCGGGAAGATCTACTTCTATAGCGACCGGAAGTTCCTCGGCTGCCTCGACGCCGAGAGGGGCAAGGTTCTTTGGAAGGCGACCGATCCGGAGTTGCTCAAGGCCATCGGTCCGCACGGGCGGGCCCAGACGTATACGCACGGGTACGCCACCCAGACGTACATCAAGTGCAACGACAAGTACGTGTTCTTTGCCGGCCCGCACAGGCGTAACCTCGTCGCCGTCCGCGCCAAGGACGGCGCGCTCGCCTGGCAGAAGCCCGACGGCAACTACCTGCTGGTGCTCCGCGCCGAAGGTCTCTACGCCATCGGCCGGCAGGGAGGGCGCAGTTACCGCCTCGATTACGACACGGGCCGGGTGCAGAAGCGGTTCCTCGGCCGGCGGGCGTGCACACGGGCCACCGGCAGCGTGGACAGCATCCTCTTCCGCGCCGGCGGCGGCACGGTACGGCTGGACGTGGCGACCGGCGAGGCCCGGCACATCGCCCCCTTCCGCCCGCCCTGCCAGGACGGCGTGATTATCTCCCACGGGTACCTGTACTGGGGCCCGTGGATGTGCGGCTGCGCCCTGTCGCTGTACGGGCATGTCTGCCTGGGCCCGGCGGGCAACTTCGACTTTCGCCCGGGGATCGATGAGGGCCGGCTCCAGACCGGACCCGCCGATCCGGCGGCGGTCGAGGCCCGGAAGGACGACCCGAACGACTGGCCGTGCTACCGCGGCGACAACCGCAGGACCGGCCTGACCCAAGTAACAATCCCGAAGCAGGTGAAGAAACTGTGGGTCTTCAGGCCGGCCTCGCCGGGCCCGGCGACGGCGCCGGTCATGGCCGACGGCTCGGTCTTCGTCGGCCATCGCAGCGGCGCCGTCTACGCCATCAACGCCGCCGACGGCCGGCGACGGTGGACCGCCCACACCGGCGGGCCGGTCTTCTTCCCACCGGCGATCTGGAACGGGCGGGTCTATGTCGGCTCCGGCGATGGGTGGGTGTACGCCTTCGAGGCTGCGACGGGGCGGCAGCTGTGGCGTTTTCGCGTCGCCCCGGCCGAGCGGAGAATCCACGTCTTCGGGCAACTGCTCTCGACCTGGCCGGTGGCCGGCGGCGTCGTGGTCAAGGACGGCGTGGTCTACGCCGCCGCTGGAATCGCCCACTATGACGGCACCCATGTCGTCGCCCTCGACGCCGTCACCGGAAAGGTCAAGTGGTACAACGATACTTCCGGCGTGCTGGACCCTAAGATCAAGAATGGCGTCAGCCTCCAGGGAAACCTGCACCTCGCCCGTGGCAAACTGTGCTTCCAAGGCGGCAACGCCGTCAACCTGGCCTACTTCGATCTCAAGACCGGCAAGTGCCTCAACTCTCCCAGCCGGCGCGTCGGCGGCGTCACGGCCACGGCCTTCAGCGCGTACTATCCCGAATACGGCTCCTACGCCCGGCTGAAGCATGACTACCCCGACGGACGGACGCTCAGTTACACGGTCATGTACGAAGGCTCGCGCCGCTCCGGCCCGGCCATGCTGGCTGCGGGCACAGCGGCGGCCCCGTCCTCCGGCCAGCGCTGGTCTCGGCGGTCCGGGCGCAAGGCGATCTGGGGAGGAGCCAACCGGTGGGACTGCCACGCTTTCATCGTGGGCCAGGATGTCCTTGTGGCCGCCGGTCTCATCGGTCTGAAGGGAAAAGCATCCTTCGGCGTGGCCGCTATGGACCTCAAGGACGGCTCACAGATCTGGACGCACCCGCTGCCGGGCCGACCCGTGAAGTGGGGTGCCGCCGTCGATCGCGCCGGCCGGGTCGCCGTGTCCCTCATCAATGGCCGCGTCCTGTGCTTTGCCAAGACGCCGTAGCAGACGACCAGTGAGGCAAGTCCCTACTCGGGAATGAGAACGCCGGTGGCTCGGAATCGTTCACTTCGAAACCGGTGCCGGCAATCTGAACGACACGTGCCCCTCAGATAGTTGCTTCCCGGAGAATCGCCGGCTTGGGGCGCCCAGCCCTCTGGTGAGAGTTTCGGGAGCGGCCTTGATCCGGCGCTGCTTTCTTCGTGCCGCGACGCGCCTGGCGGCTACCTCCCCGCGGAATCGAGGCAGACCAGTTGGCCGCCTTGGCAGACGGCGAACAGTCGACCCCCGTTGAAGGCCAGGGACTGCACCTGGCCGGGGACGGGCACGCGGCAGACTTCCTTGCCGTCGGTGTCGGCGGTGACGAAGACGGCCTTCGCCCCGCCGGTGAAGATCGCCCCGCGGGCCTTGACGATGGCGTCCATGCCGATTCCCTTCCAGGCCCGCCAGCGGACGATGTCCGGCGACCATCGGGAGTCCTTGCGGTAGAGTTTGCCGTTCTTTGAGATCGCGAACGCCTTCCGCCGCTCGGCCGACAGGTACCGGCCGCGAAGATAGATCGTATCGTCCGTAACGATGGGCAGGGCGGGGTTCGCCCCCTTCATCGTGAAGTTGCCGCGCCAGTGGACGTACTGGATGGGGGTCTGACGCATCAGCACCTCGTCGTCCGGCTCGGTGACCGACATGCCGTCGGCGCCCGTGAATTGCGTCGCCGCCCCGAATTGCCTGACCTGGCGGAAGACGTGCCGCTTGTCATCCAGCCGGACCGCGAACGGCGGCCCCCAGCCGCTGGGGGCGTACAGCCGCCCTCCGCCCAGAGCCATCGGTCCGCGCGGGGTGAATCCGCGGTGGGTCTGTTCCCAGCGCACCTCGCCCGTCCGGGCGTCGAGGGCGCAGGTGTAGCATCCCTCGGTGGGGAAGAAGCCCACCGAGCAGTACAGCGTGTCCTCGCCGGCGTCAGACCCGATTTCCGGCCCGATCAGCACGCCCCCGCGGACCGGCCAGCGGGAGGCGTACCGCCCGTAACTGACGATGCGCTCGCGCGCCGGGGCGGCGCGGAATCGCCAGATCAACTCGCCGCTGTCGGCGCGGAGGCAGTGGACCCAGCCGTCGTCGTCGCCGACGTACAGCCGGCCTCGCCACAGCCAGATCGAATCAGTGACGCGCCCTTTGGCGAAGTATCGCCACTTGTCTTTGCCGCTGGCGGCGTCCAGCGCCCGGACCCGGCCGTCGGTTGAGCCGACGTAGACCGTCCCGCCGGCCGCCGCCACGGGAGTCAACTCGCCCCCGAGCCCGACGGTCCACCGTTTCTGGAAGGCGCCGGCCTTGGCGACGGGCTCGGTGCTGACTCCGCTGCGGCGCGCGTCGGCCCGCCAGGTCCGCCACGGGTGCTTGTCGGTCGGGGCGGCGACGTCCCGGCCAAAGGCCGGTCCCTTCACCAGCCGCCCGGTCGGGTCCCTCGGGGCCGGCCTGCCCTGGACCATGGCCGCATTGGCGCGAACCGGGTACGGGCAGTTGCACCCCGGGCCCTGGATGTACAGCAAGCCGTTGGCCGGAATTCCCGGATAGGTGCAGGTCGGGCGATAGCCGGAAATGTCGTACCAGCGGAGCGACTTGGCGTCTCCGCTCTGGTTCCACGCGCGCACGTCCAGACACCGGGCGACCCCGGACCGGGCGAAGACGGCGTTGACGGCCGAGGTGATGGGCGAGCACTTGAAATAGGCTCCCACGGCCCACTTGAGTTTGCCCGTCTCGGCATCCACCGCCGAGAGGCGCCCGCGGGAATGGTGCTGGCTGGCGCCGTACAGGGTGCCGCCGGAAAACGAGACGCCCGCGATGTCTTTGCCGAGCGAGCACTCGAACAGCCGCCTGCCGGCGGCGGCGGAGAAGGCCACCACCTTGCGGGCATTTCGCGTGCCGTCCGAAGCCAACTTGGCCATGGCTTCCCGGCCCTTGGTATTGACGAAGCGGCCGCTGGTGGGGTGATAGACCAGCCAGTACTTCCCGGCGTAGTAAGCGCCTCGGACGATGTCCACCTTCCGGGCGAACCCGGCCTGCTTGTTGGCCCAGATCTCCTTGCCGGTGTTGGCGTCCAGCGCGTGCAGGCCGTATCCGGGATCGCAGTAGTACAATTTGCCCTCGCCGATGGCCACCGAGCCGGTCATGGCGGTCTGCCGGCTGATCCAGCGCAGTCTGCGGGTCCTGCGGTCGATGGCGAAGATCGCCTTGGAATTACCGCGAGGGTATTTCAGGTCCCAACTGCCGCGGATGTTGGTCGGCGGGCCGGAACTACCGTAAAGCAGGTCGCCGGCGCTGGACAGATACAGCCAGATGTCTTTGGCGTCCGGTTCGGCGGCGGCGGGGATGCCCAGCAGGGCGCGGCTGTTGCCGGTGGCCGCGTCGAACTCGAAGCACGCCCGGCCGCCCAGCAAATACAGCGCGTCGCCCGCCAGGGCGATGTCCACCTGAATGGCCCCGTAATTGCGCTGATTGCGGTCCAAGGGCACCTCTTCGGCCTCTGCCCGGGCCCACAATTCGATGCCCGTATAGGCGTCGATGGCCCGGAGGTAAGGGGTCCTCGTGCGCATCGGCGTGTAGCCGCGGCGGGTCTGGTATTCCAGGCTGGCCAGAAAGACCCGCCCGTCGCCGGCGACGAAACTGGCCGCGGAGTCGCCCGGTCGCCAGTCGGCGACCCATTGCGATCGGAGGGGGCTGCCGATGAGCCGATCGTTGCTGCCCTGCGTGTTGCCGGGGTCGTGGTATCGGTGGCGCCATTCGTCGGCGCCTTCGGGCCGCGGCTTGGTGATGCAGGCCCAGACGCCCTTGGCCTTGACGATCTCGTACGTGCCGATCCCTGCGGCCTTGAGCCAACCGGACAGCTGCCCGACCGTGACGCGCTCGCCCTTGGTGGCGACGGTGGGGCTTTGGCCTATAACGGCCACGCCGTTGGGGCTGAGGACACGATACATCTCCGCCAGGCTACGGCCGCCGAGGCCGGCGGCAAACTCATCGCCGCAGATGATCAGGTTGGCGCTGCCGGTGGGGTAAGCCAGTTTGCCCAGCCCCGCCACGTCGGCCCCGACTCGGGCACCGTACATGCCGGCGGCCTCGATGCGGTCGCGGACGCCCGCGACCGTCTTGGCGTCCGAGGCCAGGCACGTCAGCCGAAGTCCGGTGCGCCTGGCGACCTCGACAGCCAGCGTGCCGTCGCCACAGCCCACGTCCAGCGCCAGGCCGCGCCGCATTTTCAGCCGGGAGACGATGAAATCCGCCTGAACCGCCTTGGGACCGCGCGGGGTCGCGACCGGGCGGCCGCCGGACTTGGGAGGGGAAACCTCTCGGGCGCCCTTGGCGGCCAGGACCTCGACAACGTCTTCGTGCCCCTTTGCCCTGGCGGCAAACAGCGGGGTCTCACCGTACCTGTTGGCCCCGTTGACGTCGGCGCCGGCGGCGAGCAGGGCCTCGACGACGGGCTTGTGGCCGGCGCGGGCGGCGAGGTAGAGCGGCGTCTGTCCGCGCCGATCGGCGGCGTCGGGCTTGGCTCCTCGGGCCAGCAGCGCCTTGGCCGCTTCGGCGTGTCCGGTCCCGGCGGCCTCGTGCAGGGCCTGGCGGCCTTGGGCGTCGTCGGCGACGGGGTCGGCGCCGGCGGCAAGCAGCAACTCGACCACGGCCCTGTCGCCGGCGCGGGCTGCTTCGTGGAGGGCCGTTCGGCCCGCTCGGCCCTTGGCGTTGACGTCGAGTTTTCCCGCCAGCAGGCGTTTGACAACTTCCAATCGGCCTTTGCCTCCGGCGGCGAAGTGCAGGACGGTTTGGCCGGCCCTCGTGGCGGCGCGGAGGTCGGCCTTGGCGTCCAGCAGCGTCTGCAGGCCTTTCGGCGTTCCGCTCTTTGCGGCGGCGTGCAGCGGGGTGGCTCCGCTGAAGTCCGCGGCGTTGGCGTCGCCGCCGGCGTCCAGCAGTTGCTTGAGAATCGGGCCCATCCGGGCGTCCCCGCCGCCGGCCAGATGCAGCGGGGTCGAGCCCGTGCTGTCGCCGGCGTTGGGGTCGGCGCGGCGGGCCAGCAGGAAAGCCACCCGTTCGGCCCGACCCCAGCGGACCGCGTGGTGCAGGACGGTCCGGCCCGCGTGGTCGGCGGCATTGATGTCGGCGCCGTGGTCCAGCAGCAGCGCGAGCATCTTGTCGTCTTTGGCTTCGTGGATCGGGGCGCCGGCGGCGTAGTTCCGGCGGATGACGTTCGGGTTGGCCTTGTGCTTCAGCAGGATCCGCACCGTCTCGACGTCGTTTCGGCCGACGGCCTCGTGCAGGGCCGACACGCGCCAGGTGCGTTTCTGATGGTTGGGATCGGCGCCCTTGGCGAGCAACAGTTCCAGGACGTCCCGGTGCCCGGCGGCCGCGGCGTACATCATCGGCGTGGCGTCCCAATACACCCGGTTGTTGTGGGCGTTCACGTCGGCCTTGGCGGCGATCAGCAGCGCGGCCAGGGCCTTGTGGCCCCGGCGGGCGGCCTCGTGCAGCGGCGTCTCCCCGTTCTTATCCTTGGCGGCCACGAGTTTCGGGTCCTTGGCCAGCAGGTCCTTGACGGCCTGCAGGTCGCCCTTGGCCACGGCCTGGTGGATCGCCCCCGCTTGCGCGGTCAGGCAGATCCACAGCGGCAAGGCGCCCAGCACGAGCACACGCATTCGAATTCCCATGGCACTGCTCCCGCATTCATTCCGGGTGGCCGGATCCGGCTTGCCCGGGCGTCACGCCCTGCCACCATATCCGAAATGTCCCTGCTCCGGCAGCCCCACGTGTTGCGGCTTGCCCGGCCGAAGTGTCGCTGGTACCATCCGGCTTGCTATATTTCAAGCCAAGCGCAATCTGCTGGAGGCACAGGCTCCGGTGGTGTTCCGCGGACAGGGAGCGAGGACGATGACCTATTCCGGCAGAACACGTCCCGGCCCCGTGCAGGCCCTGGGGTGCGTGGTGGTGGCGTGGGGGCTGGCGGGCTGCGGCGCGGCGGCGGGCGAGATGGTCGTTCAGACCTGGACCGTCGGCGAGGGCGGCTCGCGGCCAGGAACGGTCGAGATCCTCGAGACCGACGAAGGCGCCGGCGTGGTCCGCATCGACCTTTCGGCGCTGCCGAAGGGCACCACGATTCATCGCGCCCGCCTGTTCGTCTCGCGCGCGGAGATCACTGCCAATGCCATGGCGATCCGCAACCGAATCTATCCGCTGAAGGCGCCGTACCGCCCCGGATCCCGGCCACAAGTCGCAGATAGGCCGCTGGCGATCCCCGCTCCCTGGCACCACCATTTTGATGCCGCCGAGGCCGTCAGGGCGTCGGCGGGCGGCCGGTGCGAGTTGCTGGTGAAGACCCTCCCCGGTTGGATCAAGTCGTCCACGCGCCTGGAAGTGGCCTACGAAGGTCGGGCCGGGAAGGCACCGCCCCAGGTCCGCGGGCTGAAGGTCTTCCACCGCGCCGGGCAGACGTTCATCACGTGGCGAGAGGTCCAGCCGCTGATCACCGCGGCCGAGGCGACCTGGGGGCAGGTCCGGACCGCGCTGGCCAAGGCGAAGGACCCGTTCACGTATCGGGTCTACGCCCACGACCGGCCCATCGACACCGAGAGCCTGCCCAAGGCCACGTTGCTGGCCGACGTGGGCCCGCTGTCGTGCTGGAACACCCACGGCCGCAGCCCCGAGTACCTTATCGGCCAGGCCATGATCCGGCCGGACCATATCGGCGAACTCGCCGAACGGCACATGCGAGGCACCACGGGGCAGTACCACCACATCCGCAGTTGGCCCATGGACCACCCGCGGATGGACCGCTGCCCGCTGCGGCGTCTTGCCATAGACGAACGGGCAGGCCCGCTGCCGCCGGGCACCGGGCTGTACGTGCACAGCCCCGCGAAGCCCGGCAAGCGATACTACGCGGTGGTTTCCTGCCGGGCAGGCACGGAGAACACCTTGCAGTTTTCGCCCACCAATGCCCTGGCCAAGCCCCTGGCCGAAACGGTCGGCCCGGGCGAGCCGGTGCGTCAGGGCAAGGGCCTGTGGGGCCCGTTCTTCGACTACCGGGGCCAGCGGGATGTGTACGTGCAATGGTGCGGCCCGCCGCTGTCGGTCCGTCCGAACATGTATTTCAACTGGTCGGTGCTGCTGCCGCCGGGGTGCGTGGACGCGGCCGGCCGGCTGAGGAAGGACGTGGCGGCAAAGGCCCCAGCGGAACTGTACTTCCACGCCCGCAACTTCTCCTATGCCAAGCCGCGTCAGAAGTATCTGCTCGAGAGCATCCAGATCGCCCCGCACGACTACCCGGCCAGCGGGTGGTACGGTTTCAACGACGCCTGGGGGACACTGAAGTCACCGCTGGACGGAAAGGTCAGCAACCACACGCAACGGCGGATCGCGGCGTTCCTTCAGTGGGCCGGAAGGGCCTTCCCCCTGGATCCGGAGCGGATCCTCTGCACCGGCCGGGACGGCGCGGCCATGCTGGCGCTGGCCTATCCGCGGACTTTTGCTCTCGTGCTGGTCAACCAGTTCGAGAACGATGTGCTGGACAAGAGCAACGCCGCCGAGTACGCGCGGATCTGGGGGCCCCGGCGGGCCGACATCAAGGACGACGCCGGCCGGGCCGAGTGGTCGTGGGCGATGCTGGATGAGCGGGTCAAAGCCCGACCCGGCGACGATCTGCCCCTGATCGTCTGCAAGGGCTACAGTTGGGGTCCTCATGTGAAGGGCTTC
>Ga0272441_10016259_pt1 | contig 10311 bp, 9 predicted proteins | sample SSMProp6N_FD_193582 | JGI IMG/M metagenome (GOLD analysis project Ga0272441, IMG submission 193582) | Marine sediment archaeal communities from Little Sippewissett salt marsh, Falmouth, MA, United States - SSM-Prop-6N | ecosystem: Environmental > Aquatic > Marine > Wetlands > Sediment ... | reverse complement strand
TTCCCTTTATAAGGGAGGTCCATTCAAATCCGATAATAGCGGAAAAATTCCCTGGGTCGTTGTATTTTTCTGCTGCGTTCACTACCCGTTCCCAGACGGAGGCATAAATCTTGCTTCCTGGGGAATATTCCTTTATCAAGCCTTCTGAAATAGTCGCTTGAGAGAAATTGGTAATAAGGTCAAGTGCTGCTTCCGTCGCCTTTTCACCTCCTGCCTGATAGCCTTCATACCAGCGTTTTCCATCCGGATAGGCAAGGATGTTTGGGGCACCCTCGGCTAAATCCACCGAAAAGCCCATCATATCCGAGTGATCTGTAACGACTAACCAGTCGAGGGGCCTTGAAAGTTTGACGGGCTGGTTTGTGGATGACACAACCTCCCCCCCCCCGTGCAAAGCGGTAGGCTTCTTCCAGCCCAAGGGTATTCCCAAAAAGGCCTGCGTCCGGGGAAAGGCTTGTATGCAAATGCGTGTCCCCCCAATAAACATGGTCAGGGAAACTACGGGAGGCATAGGGAGAATAGCTCTTGCCCGGATAGAGCCCGGAAAGGGATTCCTTTGAAGGATGGATTTGAGCGTTGAGATCTAGTGCAAATGAACATGTGAGAATCGCAAAAAGATAGGGTGCTAATTTCATGACCGGTTGGATTTCAGATGTTTAAAATACCCAAAAATATCCAGAGACCCCAGTCCTTGCACAATGACATGAATCAGTTCTTTCAAAAGATACCGGGCATAACGTTCAGGTCATTACCGTATGCACGGGACATCCATTTTCGCATCCTGAAATTTCCGATTAATCAAAGGCAAACCCTGTAAAGGCCCTGAACAGAAATGCATAGAGTACAATCACGAACATGGCAAAGCTGAACCAGGCAAATACCTTTAAAAAGTTCTTGATCAGGAAGTGCCCCAGATCCCTGAAGGCCTCCTGGTAAATTTCTGAAATAAGTAGTGCAGTTTTCATAGCTGTTACTTTTATGGTTTCACAGCTACCTGATCAAATAGGGTGCAAACAGAGCATTTTTTGGTCCATTTTCGATAAAATGTGGGCATTGGTGGGTTGAAATGCTCTTTTTTTGGGCTTTTTCAGCATTTTATCCTTTTTGATAAGATGAACAAATCAAGGGATTTGAAGCGCAGTTACCACCGGTATTTCAGATCAAAACGGGCATAGATGTGCCGCTCCCCCTTTACTACCTCTCCGTAGCTGAAAAAATGATCGAAACCAAGGGCCCATCGCCGGTAGGCAAAGTAGATGCCATGAGTCATGGAAAGAAACAACGGGTTGATCTCCTCAAGGGCGTACTCATAATCCGAACCGAAGAGCCTGCCCTGGGCCGTAGCATTGTACAAAGCCCAGGTTGTGGAGAAAGATGAGTGCAGGTAGAGTTCCCAGTCGGCACTATTCCCAAGCAACTCATTGCCCAGGGCAACCGATTTGCCAAGGCTGTTAAATCGGCCGATCCGTAAGCCGATGGTAGGTGTGGTGTCGATATAGAGATTCCCCAAGCGGGCTTGCCAACCTCCATAAATATCTGCCCATGTGCCTTCGGGAGTAAAATCATAAACATACTTTCCTGAAACGTTAATAAGTAGCTGATCCGGAAGCTGGAAACGCCAGGCATCAAAGACCCCATCTTCAGTCACATTATCGTGGATCCAGCGCTGTAATCTCCCCGCCCCGGAGGAGGGCCCCATGATGCCCAAGAGGAAAGAGGTGCGCACAAAAGATCTTTTCATGGTATGGGTGCCTTCCAGCGTTCCGTAGAAAAGCCCGGCAAACGGCCTGTCAAAGACGATCGTACTATCCCCCGCTAACTGGGTTGCACTAACCACTTTGTCCGTAGGGGTATACCCTTCAATCCGGAGTTGGCTGGTCAGGAAGAAGTCTTCTTTCCCCGAGAACCAATCCTGCACCCCAAGGAAGTGTTCAGGCTTAAATGAAAAAGAACCTCCGAGACCAAAGCTGTAATACCGGTCCTTGTTTTCCCAGGCTACAAAGGCATCGTTGTCAGTATGAATTCCAACGGCATATCGATAGTTCTCTGGTTGCTGGGCTGAGAGAATAGAGCTGAAAACTGACAAGGCCAATAGACACAGAGGTTTTCGAAAAAATCCTTTAATCTGTCTTGGGACCATTGGGTATGGCATTATGAATGAGCAAGAGGCTGGCAGGCTTCTGGTGTTTGTGCTATAATTCAAGCTCCGCTTTTAAAATGAAATGTTCCGCGGTATCATCATACCGGGTTAGGACTTGTTTGGCATAATCAGGGATAAAAGCCTTTTCATAATCTTCGCCGGCAAATTGCTTCACGGCATCAAGGGATTCAAATTGAAGTACGATCAGGAATTCTACTTCATCTCTGTGCTGTGCCGTAGAAACATTCACTTTCTCTAAGCCATCGACTCCCCGTTGTTTCACTGAAGGGAAAACCTTTTTGATGAGCATGTCTTCATACGTTTGGGCGTTTTCCAGAAGGGTCCATCCCTTCCAGGTACGAATGATTTTTGATTTGTCCTTCATCGGTTTAAAATTAAGGTTTACCAGCATAAGCAATGCTATTGCCCGGAAAAGTGATCACATCATGTAGTGGTTCCCTTGGACTTCTTTTTACTTGCTATTATTGTAGGGAATATAATTCTCCCAATACCAGGGCATCCAAGTGTCTCGGAGGGCAAGTTCAACGACTTCTTTGAAAATGCTTTCTCCGTTTGAGCTGTTGGTCATTATGAGCAAGCCGATCTTGTGATTGGGATAAAAGACCGTATAGTGCTCCCATCCCTCAATATGGCCTTCCTTGAAGACGGCTTGCCCATAAGGTGTAAAATACAGACCCCACCCCAGTCCATAGCTCAGCTTGATGGGATCGTATTGATCCGTGGTCTTGAACCGGTTGTTTCCAAATTGCTGCAAGGAATGAATCCGGACCTGAGGCTCGAACATTTCCTCATAGGCTTCGGCACCCAGGCCTTTCCCGCCCAACATCCCCTGGATGAATGCAGCATAGTCCTCAGGGGTGGTATCCATACTGCCGGCGGCATAGAGTTCATCCCTTTTGCGTCGCTCAAGGGTTTTCCGCTTTTTATAATGTCCCACAGCAAAATTATCTGCAAAACGCTCCTGCCAGGTAAAACTGGTCATGGGCATACCGAACGGTTTAAAGACATACCCCTGGGCCAGTTCCTCGAGGTTTTTACCGGTAACCTGTTCGATTACAAACTGAAGCAATTGGATGCCCTCCCCGGAATAGTTGTATTGTGTGCCCGGATCGGATTCAATCTCCAGGGGTCTGTTCATTTTGATGCCCGTCTTGCCGATATACCTCCAGTTGGGAAAACCCGAGGTATGCGACAGACACATTCTGGCGGTAATTTTTTTATACCTAACGTCCTTGGCGAGGTCTTCAAATCCCTCGTAATCGTGCCTGAATTCATAGGATGGAAGGGGCCTGTCCAGATATTCAACCAGAGGGGTGTCCAGATCGATGATTCCTGACTCGACCAGCTTCATTACGATATATGCAAATAATGGCTTGCTTAAGGAGGCGGCGTAGAAATTATGAGAGGTTTTCAAAGGAAGTTCCAGGGAAAGGTTTCGCGAACCATAGGCTTTTTGAAAAAGCACGCTGTCTGAAGTGACGATGGAAATTGTCATTCCATGAACATTGGCTGCTGTTTGAAGCCGCTGTAGATGATAATCCAATGAATCAACCGGGATGCCCGACCCATCGATTCGGTTCAGGGATTGTCCGTTGGACGCCCATGTTATAAAAAGAAATCCGAGGATGTAGACAAATGGGTTCCGCATGAAGCGAATAAGATTTCTATTCTGCGTCATTCGCAAAAGACCTGCCGGCAACCTAATTTGCATAGACCTTATTCAATAGACTCGTACACCCGCACCCAGTCCACGTACATGTATTGCGGAAAAATGCTGCTGTCATTCGGCCTGCCCGCAAATGACCCGCCTACGGCAACATTCAGCAGGATGAAGAAGTCCTCGTGGAATTCCGAGAGCTCCTCTGCGGTGAGGTCCATGGAGGCGTACTGATTGCCATCCACAAACCAATGGAGGCTTTCCGCATCCCATTCCAGTTCAAAGATGTGGAAGGCGTCAGCAAATTTGCCCTGATCCAGCTTGTAGGGCACTGCTCCCATCATGGTATGTGCGTTGGAGGCATTTGCATAGTGCGCATTGCCTTCCACCACGGCATCGTCTTTGGACCCATACAATTCCAGGATATCAATCTCCCCACACTGGGGCCAGGGGGTATCCCCCCCATTTTCATCTATGTTCGCGCCCAGCATCCAAAAGGCAGGCCAGAGGCCTTCACTTTCCGGGAGCTTGATGCGAGCGGCGATCTTGCCGTACTTAAAGGTGAATTTACCTGCCGTGTTCAGGCGGGCCGAGGTATACTGGTCCATCCCATGGGTATCACTTTCGTGTTTGGCTTTGATCACTAGGTTCCCATCTTCAACGTAGGCGTTCTCCGTACTGCTGGTATACCGCTGCCACTCGTCATTAAAACGTCCGGCTTTCTCCACCTGTCGATTCCAATGGTTCGTGTCCAGGGTTTCTCCGTTGAATTCATCTGCCCAGGCCAGCTGCCAGCCTGTACCCGGATCGTATTGATCGTTATGGGCGGCCTTGGTGGATTCCCTGGTCACTGTTCGGGCATCAGCACCGCGTTTCTTTTTTTGGTCACCGCATGAAAGCAACATGGCAGTTACCAATATCGGGGCCAGTACGCTTTTGATTGGATTTTTCATAAGGGATCAATTCGAAGTTTGGTCAATAAAGGCATCCACATCTGCCTTGAATTTTTCCATGGAGGGCAGATGGGTATACATCATATGACCTGCTTCGTAATATTTCATGATGATGTTTTTCTTCAGTTCCGGATCCAGGCCCATATGGTTGATGGAGTGCTCCACCCCATAAAATACGGTAGCCAGGTCATAGTATCCGTTCAGGATCAGGATTTTGAGGTTCGGGTTCCGTTTCATGGCCGAGGTCATATCCGGCAATGTGCTAACGGCTACCTGTGCATTCCAAATCACATTCCCGTTGTGGTTCCAGTCCCATTTGAAATCCTTTCTGATGCCCGTGCTGGTGGTATAGCTCAGGTCTTTCCGGACCTTCAGGTCGTTGTACAAATAGTCCTTGTAAGCTGAAATGTAGGGTGAGGAGATCGCATCGCTCTGCGGATCGGTCAGGGCGAACTGGGATAGCGGATCTTCATTGATCCCCGTAAATCGCGAATCGAGCCTGCCCACGGACAGTCCGTCCGATCGGAGCAATTCCTGAAAGTACTCGCCATTGGTCACGCGAAGATCTGCCATCAGCCAGTAATCCTTGCTCAGGCCTGAATAATCTGCAAGCTTTTGGGCCATGGCACCCTTCTCAGCGGGGGTCAACTGATCGCCTTTAAGCAAGGCAGGGGCATATTCATTTTCAGTGAATTTGCGGACGTCCCGCAAGAAAGCTTCCAGGCTTTCACCTTTATCCTTCACCTTGTTGTGGTACCAGGCCGTTGCGGCATAGGTGGGGAAATGCACCAAATAGGCCACATCATCCCCGGGGCCGAATAACAAATGCTGCAATTCAAAGACCGCGGAGACCATGATAACCCCATTCATGGCAATGCCTTTATCCTGCAGGTATTTCACCAGGCCTGCATTCCGAAAGGTCCCGTAGCTTTCTCCCAGCAGGTATTTCGGGGCGTTGAACTTTTCTGCCCTGATGATAAACTGCTCGATGAAAAGCCCGATGCTCCGGATGTCCTGGTCCACCCCCCAGAAATCCTTCCATTCCGCTTTTCCAATGGGCTTGCTGAAACCTACGCCAATGGGGTCTATCATAACCAGATCGGCCTTATCCAGTATGGAAAACTCATTGTTTACCACCCGGTAAGGGGCTGGCCCGGTGTAGTCCGGGTCCTTGACTTCAACCCGCTTCGGGCCCAACACCCCGAAATGCAACCAAAAGGAGGCCGAAAGCGGGCCGCCATTGAAGGCAAAGACGATGGGGCGGTTTTCGCCGGAGTTGGATTTCTTATAATGGGTAAACCCAAACAGCGCGATGGGGTTGTCATTTTCATCCCGCAGTTGGACCGTTCCGGTTTCAGCACTCAGGTTTATAGTCTTGCCATTGATGGTTACGGATTGGGAAGAAGTGAAGGTTTCGGCCTGGGGCAACTCCTTTTCTTCAGATTTCTCCTGTGCAAAAGTGGCGATGGTGTAAAAGAGGCACAGGGCAGCCAGAATATGGTTTTTCATAGTGAGGTACTTGTGTTGACTATTGAATTTAGCATGGGGTGTCATGGTCGTAAACCCAGATGAGATAAGGCTTAGATCCGTTGGAAAGATACTGATTTAAAACAACAGTCATTTAGGCTTTCACCCTGGGTCGAATTCTGTTTGCAGAAAATAGTTGCCCGCCTTTTAATTCCTTTTTGCCACGTAAAATCCATAGCTGTAATACGGCCTGTATTTAAGATACAGGTCGATTTCCGCCCGGTGTTCCTCAACGACTTTCATGGCTGGCTCGGAGTGGTTGTTCTGTTTGAGGAAGGACTCAAATCGCTCTTCAAGGGGCCTGTAGTAGTTCTCTATCCAACTTTCCTGACGCAATTGGAAATACCCGACCAGCGTATAACCATTCTTTTCCAGGATCCGAATTTTGTTGGACGCGGTGTCGATTTCCGGATATTGCTGCATCCAGTATTCTTCCAGCTCTTTGGGTCTGTTGGGGGTAATCCATGTGATTTCGCTTACGGCTAAGTAACCACCTATTTTCAGGTAATCTTTCCATTTTTTAATGCCTGTCTCAAAGCCAATGTTGTAAATGGCCCCTTCTGACCATATTATGTCGAGGTGATGAGGTTCCAGGGATAGATCGTCCATGGATTCCTGAAGGGTTTGGATCTTGTCGGTCAATCCTAACTTACCGGATGTTTGATTTAGCCTGTCCAGGAATTCAGGGAACAGGTCCACAGCTGTGATATACGCATTCAGGTTTTGTGCAAGGGTGATGGTTTGTCCACCCGTGCCACATCCAATGTCCGCGATCAATAGCTTTCTGTCCGTGGGTAACTCCATAAATTCAAGTGCCCTCAGGGTCTCGGCTTCACTTCCCGGACCCTGTCTCCCTGAATCTTTATGAAGATCAATTATTAAGGCTATTTCTGTCATTTATTTAAATATTCCTTGGGCGAACTCCCTTTGATCTTTTTAAAGGCACGGTTAAAGGTTGCTTTGGAATTGAAACCCGAATCATAAGCCAGGGACAGGAGGGTGTATTTTTCGCTGTGCTCCCGGTACAGCCGGATGAATTCCTCTATGCGCAAGCCATTTACATAGTCGTTGAAATTTTGCTTAAATACCTGGTTGATGGTCGATGATACCTGGGCCGTACTCGTCTGTAGGTGTTGGGCAAGTTCCTGCAGATTCAAATCGGGTTGGAGGTAAAGACGATCCTTTTCCATTAGAGCGGCAAGTCGGGTGGCTATTTCAGATCTGACGGCATCAGTTTCCTCAGGCTCAATGGGTTTAGGAGTGCTTGCCGGGTCGGGCAGATTTTCCCGGGCATCCATTTCGAAATGGATCTTTACAGGCTGCCGCTGTGCAAACCCGGCCAGGCCGATGTAGAAAGCAACGGCCACCAGGGCGAGGTTCCACCACCAATCCTGATAGAAATCCAGATCCAGAAAGGCATCCAGGATGTTCATGACCTCCCTGAAGAGCAACCAGAAGATCATTGCATAGATGAAGTCTCTGAACCAGTTAAAATTGATGAGTTCAATATTGCTGAACTGGTGGATGGACCAGGCGCGGTACTTTTTGTAGATCACCAGGCATTTGGCCAGGTAATAGATGTAGGAAGCCCAGAGGGTAAACCGGAAAACATAGCCCATGACCAGGTTGTAATCCGATTCTTGCCTGCTCTGTACCGCCTCAGGGCCCTGCACAAAGGCGGAAATCTCATAGATGAAGTAAAGCGCGTAAGGCACAAAGTGCCATAGGTCCTTTTTTTGTAGTTTGAATGAACGATTTACCTGGGCCCGAAAGTAGAAATATACAATGGGCCCGAACAATAAACTGACCCCTCTCGGGAACCCGTTGAGTTCATTCCAGAGTACGTTGATGCCTGCAAAACCGAAGGTGTAGTCCTGGAGTTCCATGGCCAGGATAAACATGATCCAGCCCAAAAGCCTGTCGGAAAGGCGTTGCTCCCTGTATCCACGTACCAGAAGAAGGATCCACATCAGCAGGCTGAAAAAGTAGCCGATCTGAAGGGGAGTGGTATAGAGGGACATGGCTTGATTCTCTGTTAAACGGGTAAAGCTATCCTGAAAGATAGCTTTTAACCCAGGTTAGTTTCAAGTTACTGATCTTTTTCGATGTTTTTAACCAGTTTTGCCATATCGATCTTGTCTCCGTTTTTGATGTTATCATCCACGGTAAGGACAAGCACTTTGTTCATTCCTTTTTTGTAGTAAATCTTTTGCCCCATTTCCAGGGAGACACCACTGTTGGACATGGGGGAGAGGTTAGGCTTCATCACCCCGGGAATGATAAGCGGAATGGATTTCAGGGAGGAATTGTGCAAAGTAAAGTTCACGGTTTCTTTATTGTTCCCTGCCTCAGGTGTCGGCTTGCGATCCACAAAATCGAGGGTGACGCTGATGTCCTGTGATGAGGTGTTCTTTAACTTAAGGATATTGCCTTCTGCCACGTATAGCACAGCTTTGCCCATAGGCCCCAGGCCAAAACCGCTTACCTTTTTCCGGGTATTTGGGTTGAGTACGGAGACATCTACCTGTTTCCCACTCTTGTTAATGATTTTTACATCATAGGTTGCAAATTCCGCGTAGGTGAGCTCCACCGATTTTCTGGCCGGGATGTCGACTTTTTCTTTGGCCGCTGTCTGGAATCCCGCCAGCAGGATCACCATCATTACTACTACTTTTTTCATTTTGTTTTGTTTTAAGGGTTACTGGAACCACCGTTTTATGTGATCCACGATGCTAAAGTAGGGGAGGCATATATCCCTATCGACCTAAATCATGATTTGAGACGTGGAATCGGCCGCTCAGGAGGTCTCAAATTATTTGAGACACCCAACAGAGGAATCCCGGACACTGCAATACAGCTTGAAACTCCTTGTTTATTGGCCTTTTTTAGCCCCCTTGACCCTGTAGGGCTGGAGCTCCTCAAAGAAGAAGTCGTCATTGGGGACATCGAAATCAAAACCGGTCACCTCCAGGTTGTTGTCGGTTTTGAATTGTACGGTGCCGAAGCTGAACCAGGCCTGAGGGTGGTCCCAGTGGATCTCCCAGACGTCATAGTGCCAATGGGTCAGCTGGGCGGAGAGCAGGGGGGAGTGGGAAAATTCCAGGGCCAGTTCCCCTTCCTTCTCGCGTATGTAGAGGGTGCCGTATATATCGGACTCGTAGGTGCCTATTAGTTTTTCCCTGGCAATCGAGGGTTGGGTATTCATCACCCGCTTGGCCTTCCGGTCTGCAATCCGGCTATCTTTAGCCATGTATTCATTGGTCCGTTTCAGGTAGTCTGATGACCAGTCCTTGATGTCTTCCACACCCAGGAATTGGTCCAGGGCGTAGTACGTAGCTGCCATAATGGGGCTTTTGACCCCATTGGTGAGCACGACAACCCCCAGTTTTTCATCCGGGATCATGCTGACGGCAGTAATCATGCCGTCGTAACCGCCGGTGTGCCCCACGAAGAGGCGTCCGCGGTAGTCGCTCAATCCCCAACCCAGGCCATATCCCCTGAAATGACGATTGAAATCATTCGGCGAGGTGTGGTCTACCCCAAAGTTGTTATGGGGGGTCCAGACCATATTCCGGGTCTGTTTGGACAGAAGCGTATCTCCATTGTGGATCCCGTTGTCCATGTTAAAGGCCATCCATTTCGCCAGGTCCGATACACTCGAAATGAGCCCACCCGTGGCGGCTACGTTGTCCCAGCTGGTCCATGGGATGGGATAGTTCCCCTTTTGGTTGCGGGCATGGGGCGTGGCGTAATTTCCTTTGGCATCCAATTCTTTTACAGAAGCAATGGTCCGGTCCATTCCCAGGGGTTCCAGGATCCGCTCCCGCACGTTCTCCGCCCAGCTCTTGCCAGTGACCACCTCGATGATCTCCCCGGCGGCGATGAACATAAGGTTGGAATACCCGTATCCGGCACGGAATGGAAAGGCCTGTGGTACATGCTTATAGCGTCTGATAAATTCTTCGGCCGGCAGCTCGGACTTGTACCAGATATTGTCCCCGATGAAGGTCCCA
>Ga0272441_10016257_pt1 | contig 10314 bp, 8 predicted proteins | sample SSMProp6N_FD_193582 | JGI IMG/M metagenome (GOLD analysis project Ga0272441, IMG submission 193582) | Marine sediment archaeal communities from Little Sippewissett salt marsh, Falmouth, MA, United States - SSM-Prop-6N | ecosystem: Environmental > Aquatic > Marine > Wetlands > Sediment ... | reverse complement strand
AAGCAACGGGTCGCGGATCCTTTCAATGTACTTCGCCTAATATATCCTCAAACTTCCGGAAATGTCAATTGGTTTCTGTTGTTTGACAGCGGAATTTTTTCTAATATTTAGAATAACTTTTCCTAACAACCCCCCCCAAAAAAAGCACCGCCCAAGTTCACCGCCGCACCTGTCACACCGGGCAGAAGACGCGTCGGAGAAACGGGCACAGGCACCCTCACACCGGCAGACCGGACGGGCCACAGCCCTGTTAGACCGAGTTCCTGGGCAGATCAAACCGGAAATCGACCCACTCCCCTTCCTTGCTCTCCGCCCAAATCCTGCCCCCGTGTTTCTCCACGATCTCCCTTGTGATAAACAGCCCCAGTCCGCTTCCCTTCTTCCTGGCCCCCTCGGTGCCCTCAATCCTGCTGAATTTCTTGAACAGCCTGTCGGCCTGTCCTTCGGGGATACCTGCCCCGTCGTTCCACACGTTTAGCAGGTAGTGGTCCCCCTGATCGGCCGCACCCAGCACAATCTGCCCACCTGCCCTGCCGTATTTGAGGGCATTCTCGATCAGATTGTTGTAGACGATGCGAAGCAGGCTGGGATCTCCCTGGAGAGAAATGTCGTCCGTGGAAAAATCGCACTGCACGTGCATGCCGGTCTCTACGATGACCCGGTCGTAGCTCTTCAGGGCGGGCTCGACGATATCGGTATAGAGCTTGAGTGGGCGCTTCTCGACCTGGACCTCCCCCTTCTCAATCCTGGAGAGATCAAGGTAGTGCTTGATCATCTCTTCGAAGTAATCCAGATTCCTCGTAATACCGTTCAGCGCCCGTTTCTGCACGGGCGAGATCTCACCCAGGATGCCATCCCGCAGCGAATAGGCATTGGTCAGACATGACCCCACCGTATTTTTCAGCTCGTGGGAGACAAAACCAAGCATATCCATATAGTTGCGGTTCAGCGTCATCAACTCCTCATTGGACAGCCGGAGTTCTTCCTCACGTGACCGCAGGCTGTCCGCCATCGAGTTAAACGCCCGCGTCAGATCCCCAATCTCATCGTTGCCCTTTGGGCAATCAACCCGGTGCATCAGATCCCCCACCTCAAGGGCCAGGGCGCCCTCCACCAGGCATTGGATGGGCCTGGCCAGTTGCAGCGACAGCAAGTAGGACGTGCCTAACACCAGCACGGTCCCCAGGAGTGACACCCCCAGAAAGGCAAAGACGATCTGGTTGCGCAAGTCGTCGAATTTCCGCTTGAGCACGCCCACATAGAGAATGCCCACAATCTTGTCGTCCACGTCTTTTATGGGATCGTAGGCCGTAATGTACCAGTCGTTGACCACAAACGCCTGGTCTTCCCATGACCGTCCGTTCTCAAGGACCTGATCGTAGACCTCTTTTGACACGCGGGTGCCGATGGCCCGATTGCCGTTCTCGTTCATCACATTGGTGGCAATACGCACATCCCACTGGAAGATCGTCACCGTCCCCAGGTCCTTCCCACCGTACCGCTCTCCCTTGAAGACCGTGTCTTTGACCCTATCTACCAGCTCGTAGCGGCGGTTCAAGAGCGCGCCGCCGTAGATAACGCCCAGCACCTCCTGCTTATCCCCCCAAATGGGCACGGCCGCCTCCAGTGCCATCCCGGCGGTCTCCTGGGTCTCGGGCCGAGGCTTGGCCTTGGGCGTGGGCTCAAAGGCCATAAACGCCGTCTTGCTCAGCCCTTCCCCCTCCAGATCGAAAACACCGGCTGGCAGGATCTGCGTGCCGGCCACCACCTCTCCGGCAAGCGCCCTGCGGATAAACGGCGACCGGCTGCGGTCGTCTCCCCGGTGGTAGGGATACCGCCCCCTTGCCAGCACACGCCCGTTTCGGTCCACCAGGCTCAGGAAGTCCCAGCCGTACTCAAGCCGGAAGCCTTCCAGAAGCGCCTGCATAGCCTCGAAGTCCCCAGACGCCATCCACCTCCGGAATCGCTCGATTTCGGCCATCAACCTTAAGACATCCTTGAGGTTGTCGGCCTGGCCGTTGTAGGCCGCCCAGGCCGACCTCAGATCCTGCCGGATCCTGTTCTGCGCCTCGGCGACCACCGCCTTGTTGATCAGGTACACGCCGATGGCCGATCCGAGCAGACTTGTGGCGACAATCACCAGGACAAAACTCAGGAACAGCCGTTTTCTCAAATCGAACCGCATTCAGGTACTCCGTCTCTAGTGGCCATGCAATCCTGTGGCGGGCACAGGCGCGTCAGCAGGCCCAGAAGCAGTTTCTGACCGCCCTCCAGCGCCTGCTGCGCCTGTTCGCTCAGGCCCTCTCCCAGACCAAAATCCGTACCCGGGACCGTCAGCAGCCACGCGCACCGTTGCCGGCTATATAGAAAACGAGCATAGGCCATCAGCGCCTCGGGGCGCAGGTGGTGGCCTATGCTCAAATGGGATTCATCAACCCCAATCGGGCAAAGCTGCGTATCTACCCGAGTTGCGCCAGGAGGTGGTGCAGCGGCATCCACGAATACGACCGCAGACACCGCTTCGGCCGCCACATCCTCTGCCAGTTCGGGCGTAAGCTGGTGTGTCGTGACCCAGCAGACATCCGCATATTGCCCCCTACACGCCCGTTCTGCCTGCTCAACCAGTCGCACACCGGCCCCGTCATCCCGACGCAGGGAATTGCCGTAGCCGATCACCAGAACCATGGCGCGCCTTCCATAGAAAAACGGAGGCCGCTACCCCCTCGCCAGTTCGTCCAGCACCTCACCACCAGGAGACACCAGCTGGATGTGCAGCGGCATCTGTCCGATGGCGTGGGTGGAACAGCTCAAGCAGGGGTCGTACGCCCGGATGCCCGCCTCGACTCGATTCAGCATCCCTTCCGTCAGCTTATCGGCCACCACATAGCGCTGCGCAATCTGACGAACCGTCTCGTTCATCGCCATATTGTTCTGCCCGGTGGCAACGATCAGGTTCACCTTCTGCAGAATGCCCTGCTTGTCCACATGGTACTCATGGAAGAGTGTGCCCCTGGGCGCCTCGCTGGCCCCGATGCCCACAAACTGGTTGACCCCGGCGTCGCTGCGCACATGCTCGCTGGTGATCTCGGGATGCTGCAACGTCTGATCTATCTTCTCCAGGGAGAAAAGGATCTCGATCAGCCGGGCGTAGTGGTAGTGGAAACTGCTGGTCACCGGCTTGCCGTAGGGCGCCAACTGGCGGAACTGCCGCAACTCCCGGTCTGCCTCCGGCGTGCCGGCGAACCGGCACACGTTGAGCCGCGCCAGCGGTCCCACGCGGTACATCCCGGCAAAGCGATCGGAACTGTAGGGCTTGTAATAGGGAAACTTCAGATAGCTCCACGGCTCCACCGCCTCCCCGATGATCTCCCGGTAGCGTTCGGGTTCAAGACCCTCCTGCTGGCCGGGAAGCTCGCGATAGCGGCCCGCCGGCGTCCCTTCCAGCACCTCACCGTTGGCATCGATCATCCGAAGCAACCCGTCGTAGTGCTCCAGTCCGCCGTCCGGAGTGACCAGGCCCATGAACAGGCTGGGAAAATTGCCAAACACGTCCACCTCGGATTCGAACTTCTCCGTCACATCCCGGATGATATCCAGGGCCAGGCCGATCGTCTCAAGCGCCTCCGGCAGCATGGCCGCAATGCGATCCCGGTTCTCAGCGCTCAGCGGCTCACGCACCCCCCCGGGCACCGCCCAGGACGGATGGATGCTCTTGCCGCCCAGGATGCGGATGACGTCCTGGCCGAACTTCCGCAGCCGGATGCCCTTCCGCGCCACTTCGGGATGCGTCTGGATGAGGCCCATCACGTTCCGCAACGCCGGGTCGCTGTCCATCCCCAGCAAAAAATCCGGCGCGCTGAGGTGGAAAAAGCTAAGCGCATGGCTTTGCACAAACTGCGCCCAGTTCATCAACCGCCGCAGCATTTCGGCCGTAGGAGGAATGCGCACCCCCAGGATGGCATCCCCGGCCTTGGCCGACGCCATCAGATGGCTGACCGGGCAGATGCCGCAGATACGGGCCGTAATCCCGGGCATCTCCCAAAAACTCCGCCCCTCACAGAACTTCTCGAACCCGCGGAACTCCACCACGTGGAACCGGGCATCCGCCACCTTCCCGGAATCGCTCAGGTGGATGGTGATCTTGGCGTGTCCCTCAATCCTCGTGACGGGGTCCACGGTAATGGTACGTGCCATGACAATTCTTCCCTTTGTGTCTCTATTAGAACTTCAGCAGCGGCTCCACGAGTTTCAATACAGGAGCGAGCACCAGCGAAACCACCGACATCAGCTTGATCAGGATGTTCATGGAAGGCCCGGACGTATCCTTCAGCGGGTCTCCCACCGTATCCCCAACCACAGCCGCCTTATGCGCGTCCGATCCCTTGCCGCCCAGATTACCCGACTCGATATACTTCTTCGCATTGTCCAACGCGCCGCCGCTGTTGGCCATCATCAGCGCCATCAGCACCCCGGCAAGCAGGGCGCCGGCCAGGGTGCCGCCCAGCGCCTCCGGCCCCAGCACGAAACCGACGACGACCGGCGTGAGCACCGCCACCAGCCCCGGCGCCACCATTTCCCGCAGCGCCGCCACGGTGCTGATGTCCACGCACCGACGGGTATCCGGCACGCCCGTGCCCTCCATCAGGCCCGGAATCTCTCGGAACTGCCGACGCACCTCCTCCACCATCTTGAACGCCGCATTGCCCACCGCCGTCATTGTCTGCGCGGCCACCAGGAAGGGCACGATCCCGCCAATCAGGAAGCCGATGACCACCATCGGAGACTTCAGATCGATGGTATCCAGCCCGACCGATGCGGAGTAGGCCGAAAAGAGGGCCAGCGCCGTCAGCGCAGCCGAACCGATGGCAAACCCCTTGCCGATGGCGGCCGTGGTGTTCCCCAGCGCGTCCAGGCCATCCGTAATCTTTCGCGTTTCAGGCCCCAGTTCAGACATCTCGGAGATGCCGCCGGCATTGTCCGCAATAGGCCCGTAGGCGTCCACGGCCATGGTCACGCCCACCGTGGAGAGCATCCCCACCGCCGCGATGCCGATGCCGTAAAGCCCGGCAAAATGGTAGGCCAGACCGATGGCCACGCAAATGCCCAGCACCGGCAGCGCGGTGCTTTCCATTCCTACAGCCAGGCCCGAAATAATATTGGTCGCCGGCCCGGTTTCGGACGCCCCGGCAATCCTGCGAACAGGCGAACCGCCCGTGTAATACTCCGTCAGCAATCCTATCACAATGCCGGTCAGGCATCCGAACAGCACCGCCCAGAAGACCCCCGAAGTGAGCCCCATCTGCCCCACGACCACATACACCCCAATCAGCATCAAAATGGCCGCCACGAACGTGGCATACCGCAATGCCGAAGCGGGACTCAGCGCCTGCAGGACACGAATAGAAGCCACCCCGATCAGCGACGCCACCAGCCCGATCATCACCACAACCAGCGGGAATTGCATCGCATAGAGCCTGATTTGCTCCTGGGCCGCGCCGGCGCCCGTCAACTGCTGCAGCATGGCCGTAGTGGCCGTTGCCGCAATCGCGATCGTAGCCACGATAGATCCCACGTAGGACTCGAAGATGTCCGCGCCCATGCCCGCCACATCGCCCACGTTGTCGCCCACGTTGTCCGCAATCGTGGCCGGGTTGCGCGGATCGTCCTCCGGGATACCCGCCTCAACCTTGCCCACCAGATCGGCGCCCACATCCGCCGTCTTGGTGTAGATCCCGCCGCCCACGCGCGCAAACAGCGCGATGGAACTGGCCCCCATGGCAAACCCGTTGATGATCTCTGCCTGCGCCGGACTGCCGTAGAAGTAGAAGAAGATCCCAACGCCAAACAGACCCAGACTGGCCACCGCCAACCCCATCACCGCGCCGCCGGAAAACGCCACGTTAAGCGCCTTGCCCGCCTGCGCCTTCCCCTCGGCCTCCTGGTTGGCCGCCCACGTCGTGCGGGTATTGGCCTTGGTGGCCGACTGCATCCCCAGGACCCCGGCGCAAATTGAGCACAGCGCACCGGCCAGGAAGGCGACCCCGGTCTGAACGCCAATGCCCCACATTAGCAGGAAAAAAACCACGACGATGAAAATCGCCAGCACACCGTACTCGCGTTTCAAGAAGGCCATTGCGCCTTCGTGGATCCTGTCGCCAATTTCCACCATCCGGTCCAGACCGACCGGCTGCCTGGAAACATAGAAATAGATCAGCCCGGCAAACACCAGGCCGACAATCCCCAGAATTGGCGACAAAATCGGGTCCCAAAACATCATGGTGAATCCCTCCTCGTTACGGGTTGGGCTTCTGCTGAAACAGTAAGGTTGCGCAACCACCTTACCCGAACTGGCGCATCTCCTCACTGAGTGCCACGGACTCTCCCCTCAACAGAGCGTTCACGGCCGCCCAGATCCGATCCGTATCTGGAGGGCACCCCGGCACAAACGCATCAACCGAGATCACGTGGTGCAGGGGTACCACACGGGGCAGTAACTCCGGCATAATGCCATCCGTGTCGTCTCCCCGAGGCGCCTTCCCCGGGCCCTCGTGGTAAACAGCCGTAAGCAGGTCATCCACGCCCAGACGGTTGCGCAGAGCCAGGATGTTCCCGGTGACCGCGCAATCGCCAAAGCTCACCACCACCTTGCTGTGCTTCCGGATCTGCCGAGCCAGTTCCAGGTTGTCCCGATTGGCCACCGCCCCCTCCACCAGGGTCACGGCGACATTTTCCGGGAACGTCTTGACATCGACAATGGGACTGTAGACCACCTCCACGGCGTCGGCAAGGTCGATCAACCTCTCGTCCAGATCCAGAAAGCTCATATGGCATCCGGAGCAACCGCCCAGCCAGGCCGTTGCCAGCCGTATTTTCCCTTCGCTCTGTGAACCCATAATATAATTCCTTCACAAAAAAAAGACAGATTTTTGCTGCCAGGAAGCTTTCAGCGGTCAGATCCCAAACGCGCGCTCCCCGTCAGGACGACGGTTACCGGCCGTTGTTTTGCCTCCGCGCCAGAATCCACGGCAAGAACTCGAGGTGTTTCTCCATCTCGGCCACGGTGGATCCCTTTTTGGTGAGCGCCCCGGTGGGACAAACCTGAACGCACTTGCCGCAACTGGTACAGCTCTGGCTGGCCCCCCACGGCTGGTTCATATCCGCAATCACCCGGTTTTTGACGCCCCGCCCCATCAGGTCCCAGGTGTGCGCCCCTTCCACCTCGTCACACACCCGCACGCAACGCGTACACAGGATACACCGGTTGTGGTCCAGCACAAAGAGCTCGTGGCTGGCGTCCATGGGCAAGTCCGGCGTCAGGTAGTCGTAGCGCACGTTCGTCATCCCCACCCTTGCCGCCTGAGCCTGCAGCTCGCAGTTGCCATTCATCACGCACACGGCGCACACGTGGTTGCGCTCGGAAAAGAGCAGCTCCAGGATCATCTTCCGGTAGTTGACCATCCGCTCGCTGTGCGTGATAATCTCCATCCCTTCCTGGGCTAAGGAGACACAGGCGGCAAGCAACTTGTTGCTCCCTTTGACCTCAACCATGCAGAGCCGGCACCCGCCCCGCTCGCTCAACCCGTCCAAGTGACACAGGGTGGGAAGGTCGATGCCCTGTTCGCGAATCACCTCCAGCAGCGTCTGGTCATCCTGCGCAGTAACAAGCTGGTCGTTAATTGTCAACGTAATAACTGCCATCTGACCCTCCAGAACAAAATTTCGGAACCACGCAGATAAAACGGCTTAGACAAGCGCTCTCAAAGGCGTTTCGGTGATATGGCAGACCCCGGCCGGACAGACCCGGTCTTTGATGTGCGCCTCATATTCATCGCGGAAGTAGCGCAGCGTACTCAACACAGGGTTGGGCGCCGTCTGCCCCAGGCCGCACAGGCTCGTCTCTGCCACAAGCCGGCACAGATCCTCCAGATTTTTCAGGTCGAGGTCTGTGGCGCTTCCTTGCGTGACCTTTTCCAAAATGCGGTGCATCTGCACGGTCCCCACACGGCACGGCACGCACTTCCCGCAGCTTTCGTCCATGCAGAACTCCATAAAAAACTTCGCCACATCCACCATGCAGCTCTTCTCGTCCATCACAATCAAACCGCCCGAGCCCATAATGGACCCAAGCGCCCTCAGGCTATCGTAATCGACTGGCGTATCCAGATGCTCACTGGGGATGCACCCACCACTGGGGCCGCCCGTCTGTGCCGCCTTGAACGCCAGACCGTTCGGAATACCACCGCCGATGTCGAAAACGATCTCTCTGAGGGTGATGCCCATGGGCACTTCGACAAGGCCCGTATTTTCCACATTCCCGGCCAGTGCGAACAGCTTGGTGCCCTTGCTCTTTTCCGTGCCAATCCCGGCGTACCAGTCCGAACCCTGCGAAATGATGGGAGCGATATTGCCGAAGGTCTCTACATTATTGAGCAGCGTGGGGGACGCCCAGAGACCCTTTTGCGCAGGATAGGGCGGCCGCGGCACGGGCTGCCCCCGGCGGCCCATAATGGAGGCCATCAGGGCGGTCTCCTCACCGCAGACAAACGCCCCGGCGCCCATCCGGATGTCGATCCGAAAATTGAAGCCGCTGTCTAACACACGGGTGCCCAGGAAACCCCGCCGCTCTGCCGTACGGATGGCCCGCTGCAGGCGTCTGGCAGCCACCGGGTATTCGCCCCGCACATAGATATACCCCTGTTCTGCGCCAACGGCATAGCCTGCAATAGCCATCCCCTCCAGCACCCGGTGGGGATCCGACTCCATCAGCGTGCGGTCCATATAGGCGCCCGGGTCGCCTTCGTCTCCGTTGGCCACCACGAACTTCCGGCCCACAGGCTCTTTCCGCACCATTTCCCACTTGAGACCGGTGGGAAACCCTGCCCCGCCCCGGCCGCGCAGCCCGCTCTTTGTGATCTCCTGGCAAACTTCTTCGGGCGTCATCTCGGTCAACGTATGGGCAAGCGCGCCGTAGCCACCCCGCGCCACGTAGTCCTCCAGACGCTCCGGATCGACCTCCCCGCTGTTGGAAAGCACCACCCTGGTCTGCTTGGAAAAAAAGGGCATGTCCAGGGAAAGCACCTGCTTGCCGACCGGCTTCCCGCCCACCACATGCGATTCCAGAATCTCCCGCGCAAACGCCGGGGTGACCTTTTCGTAGACCACCTCTTCTTCGCCCTTCACCTGCACCTTCACCAGGGGGCCTCTGCTGCAGGGGCCCATACAGCCGGTTGAGACCACCTGCACCTCGGCGTCCAGTTTGCCCACCTTAATGGCCTGTTTAAACGTATTGATCACCTCGGTTGCACCCGATGAAAGGCAGGGGGTGCTGGCGCAACAGAGCAGCCGACAGCGAAACACCTGCTGCTTTTCGGTCTCGGCCTCGGCCATGGTCTGCAACTCGATTAGATTCATACCGTTTCTGCCTCCTGAAGTTCGACCTCATCGGGCCGACCGTCCTTCTGTTCTGCCCCGTTCGGACCGGCCAGAAGACGCTTCAACCGTTCTACCGTGGACGCTGCGGTCTGCCCCCCCACCACATCATCGTCCACCACCACCACCGGCGCCAGGCCGCAACTCCCCAGACAGCGGGCGGTGGCCAGACTCAGCTTGTCGTCCGGCGTGGTCTCCCCTGGGCCGATACCAAATGTCTTCTGGATACCCGACACAATATCCGCTGCCCCTTTGACATAGCAGGCCGTGCCCATGCAGACAACGCACGTATGCTCCCCATTGGGTTTGAGCGAGAAGAAGTGGTAGAATGTCGCCACGCCGTAGACCCAACTGGGCGGTAACCGCAACTGCCGGGCCACGTAGACGAGAAGGTCGTCATCCAGAAATCCGAAGGCCTCCTGGGCCGTGTGCAGGACCTCAATCAGGGCATCCTGCTGGTAGTGAAACCGCTGGAGCGTGCGGTCAACCATCTTATAGCGGTTATCCCCGCTGGGATGGTCTTGCGCATCGCCTTTTGCCTGAGGCTTGGTTATGGCCATTAGACATCTCCAGGAAGAGTGACACACGCGCCATTGGCGACAGGGCGGCTGGAACCATTATCATTAGCCGAGTTAAATTATCCCAGCCTCAAAGATAAGTCTTTGAGGCCAAGCAAAAGCAACGAATGTGCCAGCCTCGCAGTGCGATCCGATCACAAGGACAATGTCTCGCAAAGAATTTAAAAACAATATCTTATGCGATTACCAACAAATCAGACCCGTGGATGCGCCCTCCCCCTTACGTGGGACAAACTTGTCCCAACCCGTTGGCATGCCATGTCTCACACCGGGGCGCCCCAAAAAACACGGCCGGCCCGATGTATGA
>Ga0272441_10016256_pt1 | contig 10314 bp, 6 predicted proteins | sample SSMProp6N_FD_193582 | JGI IMG/M metagenome (GOLD analysis project Ga0272441, IMG submission 193582) | Marine sediment archaeal communities from Little Sippewissett salt marsh, Falmouth, MA, United States - SSM-Prop-6N | ecosystem: Environmental > Aquatic > Marine > Wetlands > Sediment ... | reverse complement strand
CCATACGGGTGCCCTCCATCTCCCATAGCGTCTGGGAGCTACCGGATGGCAGACGCGCGGTGGTACTCATCAACCCGGAGGGTGAGGACCAGCAGGTTGAGCTGCCCGGCTCAGACCAATCGGTGACAGTGCCGGCCCTCGACGTAGCCGTGGTGGACCTCCCGCCGGCAGGGTAGTGTGGCGGACCTTGCCCTCCACCATGCGCAGGCAGGCGCACCTGAGCGCACGCTACTCGCATAGCTGAGTAGCGGGGACCGTGTTCCCCCGGGCGGGTTCGCTATGCCGTGCCGTCGTGTGCCGTTGAGGAGCTTCCCGAGCCTTCGCCCGCGCCGACGCGGGCGGATAGCGTAGCTTCCGCGCATCATCGGCGCGCGAGTGATCGCGATCCCGCAGATGCGGGATCGCGATCGGGGGTCCGGGGGGACCGTGTTCCCCCGGGCGGGTTCGGGCCGCAGGCCCGAGACGTTGCCGCTATGCCGTGCCGTCGTGTGCTATCCCTATCACTTGACCATCGCCTTGCCCATGGCGGCGCTGTCTCGCAGGATGCGGATGACCAACTCGTCGTTGACGTTGGGGGTGCCGCCAAGGGCTTCCCATGCGGGGGGCGTAAGGTCGATCATGGCGTTGCCTGGCATGCCGGTCCCGGCCTGGGCCTGCCAGGAGGGCCCCTCGTCGATGATTGGCGCGTAGGTGAGCTTGCCGGTCTTGGGGTAGTAGATTCTCACGACGGTGAAGTCGGGGACGTTCTTGAAGGGGCTTTCTTCGGTGGCCGGGCAAAGGGCACGCGGCAGAGAGCAGGCGATGAGACCCGGGGTGTCGGCGGGTATCCCCGTGCGGGTGACATGGTCGGTCCATGTCGTGCCGCGACCTTTCGCGATGATGTCGGTGGCATCGGGGACGATCTCGATGTTCCACTTGCGGCCTACGGCCTCTTCCGCGGCAGGCGCAGGTTCAGGCTCCGCGGCTTCGGCGAGAGGCAGGAGCCGGTATGCGCCGCAGAAGCGCCTGCGCTGGCTCCATGTGGGGCCCGCATCGGTGATGGCGAGGTGTCCCCGGCTGGTATGCTGGAACATCCGCCCGTTACCCAGCCAGATGCCGACATGGCCCACGCCCACGCCACAGCGGGAGCATCTGGGCCGGCCCCGGAAGTATAGGTAGTCCCCCGGCATGGCCTGCTCGGGCTTGCCGCCCGCCTCGACGTTGGGCACCACCTCCACCACACCCCGCGCGTTGCCGGCCTTGTGCAGTGCGTACAGGTTCAGGTTCGTGCGGTACGCGCAGCAGGCTTTCCCGGGCATCGGTTCCCCGGTCGCGGCCTCGTAGACCTTCCGGGCGTTCTCCTGACAGCGCCCGCCCTGTGTACTATCCCACTTAAGGTCGTCGAAGAGCACGCCGTTCACGACAATCCGCTTCAGGCCCCGCTCTTTGGCGTCCAGGACCGTCCGACACACGTCGAGCAGGTCTTCACTCGTTGGCATGATGCCCTCCCATGCGCCAGTTCAGGTGCGTCTGCTTAGCCCTTCCCACTTGCATGGACACCCGATGGGGGTTGCTTTGTCCGGCTGTCCGTTCCTGGGGCCCAGGCCGCCATCGCGCTGTGGAGCTTACACGAGAGAGCACTTGCAGGCTCCTGCAAGACCCCTGGGGCCGCTATAGGCTGTCCGGAGGGTGCGGGAGTCGGGCCAGGCGCTGCTCGAGGTCCTCATACAGCTCATCCGCCCATGGCGGCAGGTCGCGGATCGATGGGGTGCGCGTTGTTCTGAAATCCACGGGGCTGATGATGACCTCTGTATCTGCCGGGCCGACATGGTATACCAGCGCGAAGAGGTCCTCAGCGCCCTCATCGCCCACCGCGAGGCAGCCGATGGAGACGCGGCCACCGTGGATCATGATGTCCCTGCCGGGGTCGTCCCTACCGTCCTGACGGGCCATGGCTCGGTCGAAGGCATTCGGGTACCCCAATCGCAAGGATACGTGGCAGATGCTGTTGGGGTTCAGTGAGGTGACCCGGTAGACACCCTCGGGAACCTGCCGGTCACCATAGCGCAGTTTCGGTCCCAGGTCTCCGCTGGCGGCCAGGACCGGGTAGCGGCGCACGAACCGAAGGCCCCCGGATGCGCCGCCGGCGTATAGCTCGAGTACCCTCTCGTGCTTGAGCCCCAAAAGCGTTACACGCTCGGGAGGGTAGCCCAGCCCGTGCAGGCGGAAGTAGGGCTCCAGTCTTCCCCTGGCCGCAGGGCCGAACTCACGGATGCGCTCGCCCACCGTTCGCTCTGCCTCATCATCCACGGGCGCGGCCTGTCTGTCGGGCAAAGGCAGTCGATGCAGCCGTGATCTGATCGTTCCATAGAGCTCTGGGGCCCACCCCGCCAGACTGACGGCACTGGGTAGCTCTGTCTTCCGGAAGTCCACCGGGGTGAGGATCACATCGGTGTTCGCTAGGCCGGCATCGGCGGCGAGCACGAACAGGTCCTCGGCGGCTTCATCGCCCACTGCCAAGCAGCCGATGGAGGCCCGGCCGCCGTGGATCATGATGTCGCGCCCGAGGTTATCCCTGCCGTCTTTTCGGCCCATGCCCCGGTCGAAGGCGTTGGGGTAGTCCAGCCGCAAGGATAGATGGAATGAGCTGTTGGGGTTGAGAGCCTCGATCGCGTAGATGCCTTCAGGCACCTGCCGGTCGCCGTAGCGTAGTTTGGGCCCCAGGCCTCCGCTGGCCCCGAGAAGCGGGTACGAGGTGACATAGTGTGCCTGTTGTCCTTCCGTGTCGGCGGCGTACACATCAAGCCGCTTCTCCCACTTCATGCCGACCAGCGTCACGCGGCCGGGCGGGTAGTTGACAGCGGCCGCACGGAACCCGGGAGCCAGGCGCCCTCTGGCTGCGTCGCCATGCTCGTTCAGCCGATCACCCACCGTCCGCAGTCCTCTTAGGTGCATCATGAAAGGCAGGCGCGACACGTGGGGCTTGAGGACGACCAGAAACGCCACCGCGAGGGCCGCCGTCAGTACGCACCCAAAGACTTCCGAAGGGGCGCGAGAGGGCCGTGGCCGCGCCATGCGTCCTTCGGGAGACCGGCCGTCACGGACTCGCCGTCGATCGCCGAGACGGATGGGAAGGACTCCCTTCGTAGCAGCACGAAGGATCGTTTCTCTGCACAACAGGGCCGTCCCTGCCACGCCCGTCAGGCATTCGACTATGAGCACGATCCCGTGGCCCCGGGCGGGGGGCGGGGCGGAAAGCCCCGCGAGATCCAGCCGTCAATCGGACCCGGGGTGTTGAACAGTCGGGTGTACCCGTAGGTGGAAGGGAGCGGTGCTATGAGGCATTCATGCGTTCGAGCCGTAGGAATCGCGCTGATGGCAGTGCTGGCGGTTACCTGCGGAGCCGTGCCTTCCTCGCCCATCACCTTTCGTGAAGACGCCGGATGGTGCTGGTATGAGGATGAGCGCGTCATCATGCACGATGGCAAGCTCATCATTGGCACGGTGGCGGATGGGCGGCATGCTGACGGTACAAGGAACGCCCAACGGCGAGGGCACATTGAGGTAACGGTCTTCGACCTGGCCGCGACGAAGCCGTTGGGCGCCGCAGTGCTGCATGCGAACCTGCAGGCGGATGATCACAACTCTCCCGCGTTCCTCGTGCGGCCGGATGGCAGGTTGCTGGCGGCCTATGCCAAGCACGGGCCGGAGAACCGCTTCTACTACCGCCTGTCCAAGGAGCCGGGGGATGCTCTAAATTGGGGGGCCGAACGTACCTTCTCCCCCTCCGATTCGTCTCGCATCACCTACTCGAATCTGCACTTGTTGGCGTCCGAGAACACCCCGAAGGGCCGCATCTACGACTTCTACCGGGGGCTGGACGGCAGCTTCAAGCCGTCATACGCGTATTCGGACGATCATGGTGAGACGTGGATATCCGGGAATGTGATCATCGACGTTCCCACCCAGGCCAAACACAGGCCGTACGCCAAGTATGCCTCCAATGGCATCGACACGATGCACATCTTCTACACGGAGGGGCACCCGAGGAACTACGACAACAGCGTGTACCATGTCTACTACAGGGACGGCAACCTGTACCGGTCCGACGGCACGCTGATACGCAGCCTTCAGGAGGGCCTGAGAGACCCCACCGAGGGCACTGTCATCTTCCGCGGCGATGCGGACAATGTGGCATGGACCAGTGATATCCACGTTGACGCCCGGGGGCGACCGTACGTAGCGTACTCGGTGCAAAAGGACTCGGCCGGCCTGCCGCCACGGCAGGGCGGCGAAGACCATCGCTACCGCTATGCCCGGTGGGATGGCGACGCATGGCGCGACTACGAAATCGCGCACGCCGGCTCTCGGCTGTATGCGGGGGAGGACGACTACACGGGCCTGATTTCGCTGGACCCGGGCGACCCGAACACCGTCTACATCTCGACGAACGTCGACCCTCGGACCGGCGCGGCACCGGCCGGTGGCCACTACGAGATATTCAAGGGAACGACGACTGATGGCGGCGCCACGTGGACTTGGGGCGCCATCACACAGGGCTCCTCGGTGGACAACATACGGCCCATCGTTCCGGTAAGCGACGGCAATTACTGGGCCCTGCTGTGGCTGCGGGGACACCTGACCTCCTACATCAACTACAACCTGGACGCCGTAGGAATCATCCGAAAGCTCGATTAGTGGGAGGGAATCCACGTGCGCCTGGAGAGCATGGTTCCGATCTGCCTCGTGCCCATCGTAGGACTACTGCTGTGCACCACCGCGGATATTCAAGCGCAACGCATCATTGTCGAGGCCGAGAGCCTCAGACCCGGTGGGCAGTGGGCCCGTTGTCCGTGGGAAGAGGGGTACTTCTGCGCATCCTTCGCCAGCGATTTCGTCTCCCAGCAGGCGTTCTTAGCTGCGCCCGCTCAGTGCGAGCCTTCCACAGCGGTCGGGCAGTTCACCGTACCCGCGGACGGCCAGTACGCGCTCTTCGCCCGCTATGCGTGCCCCTACATGCGCCATTGCATCTTCTCGGTCCGCATCGGTCAGGCGGGCCAGCCCGCCATCGAGCGCGAGTTCGGCAGGCTCCAAAGCCCGAAGATGTGGCCCTTCGGCGGCGGCGTCCAGCCCATGGCCTCCTACTCGTGGGGTGGCGGCGACAACATGGTGTGGGAGGGCGACTCGGTCGCCTTCCCCCTGCGGCAGGGCACGGCAACAGTCGAGCTCACGGCGGCCCACCAGCCCTCCTTGGCGGCGCAGCGCCAGGTGGATGTGCTGTTGCTCACGCCCCTGGATGAGGAGGTCCGGTCCAGGCTCGCCAAGTGGTCGTATCTGCCCCTCGATGGCCTGCTGACACAATCCGGGGACCTGATGCTGCGGGTCACCAACCCCCGCGGAGGCCCGGCGCCCTGCCTTCTCAATCTCAGCACCATTGAGCACTCGCCCTACTGGGTCCACCAGCGCCCATGGCGGACGCCGCTGGGCGTCGGCCTGCATGGCGCCATCGACGGTAAGCCTGCCGAGACAGACTACATGGCCCCCGGACAGGGTAGCCCCTGGACCCAGATCGGGCACCGCGTGGACCGGCTCAATGAGTCCACCTTGATCGCGGATGTGCTCTATGAAGGCGGACCCGAGACGGGAATTGACCTCATCTTCGAGTTCGCCACTCCACGCGTAGATGGCAGCCCTCGCGTCATTAGACGCCTCCGGTACACCGATGAATCAACGAGGCGCATCAGATTCGCCATCCCGGGGAACGTCCGCGGCTCCGAGCGGATTCGCACTGCCGAGGAGGAGCTCGAGGGCATCCTGCAGTACGTGAGCTCCCTGCCCGATGAGGGCAAACCGCCTGAACTCATCGGCATCCGGGGGATCTTCACCAGCCATTTCACCGGCAACGACACCTCCCAGCGCGTGAAGGACCTTGTCGGCGAGATCCAGCACGAGCTGGTGGGCGAGGCGCTGCAGAAGGGCTACCAGGTCAAAAGTCTGGGCGATGAGATACACCTGAGCAAGGCCGCCGTGTCCCCCGAGACACAGAAGGCCTTCCGCGAGTACCTGAGGGGCAAGGGCCTGTCTGTGGACGACCTGCTCACGACCGAGGTGCTGTCCAAGGCCCGGGCCGATGGTACCAAGGACCTGTGGGCGCTCGTCAAGCTGGACTACGAGGGTAAGGCCGCCAATTCCCGCGTCTGGTATCACTCTCAGGTGTTTGGCTACGAGAACGGCAGCCTGCTGGCGCTTAAGGCCAAGACCGATGAGGTACGCAAGGAAAGCGCAGGGGAGGTATTCACCGGGGCGAACTACTCACCCCATCCGTACTACTGGCCCAAGGAGTCCCAGTGGGTGCGTCCCTTCAAGCTGGGGGCTCTTACCATGCCGTGGACCGAGGACTACGTGTGGGGCGTCCCGCAGCTCAGCCCGCAGGTCACCGGCTACCTGATGGACGTCTTCCGGTGCGCGGCCAAGTACCACGACAACCCCATCGTTTACTACGTCATGCCTCACTCACCCGGAAACACCCCCCGTAGCTTCCGCCTGAGTTACTACGAGGCCCTGGCCCATGGGGCGAAGCTGATCAACAACTACTGCGTGACCCCTATCGTGACGGCTTATACGGAGAACTACGTGAGCTCCCACTTCCTGCCCATGTACCGGGCGGTGCACGAGTTGGCCTATGAGTTGGGAACCTTCGAGGACATCCTGTTCCATGGCAAGGTGCGCCCCGCTCAGGTTGCCATGCTCATCTCCGGGGTTACCGACCTGTGGGACCCGTCGGTCAACTACAATCATGAGCGCATCTGTCTGTACTACGCCCTGCGTCACGCGGGCATCCCGGTGGACTTCCTGACCGAGGAGGACATCGCCGAGGGGCGCTTGCGCGACTACAAGGCGCTGTACATCAGTGCAAGCCATCTGCTGGTCTCGGCGGCACAGGCCATCAGTGACTGGACCTTACAGGGCGGCGTTATCTTCTCAGCCGCCGGAGGCGGGCTCCTGGATGAGTACGGTGAGGACAATCAGGGGATGCGCGAATTGTTCGGCCTGCAAGGCGCTGCCATCACTGAGCACGACGCGATTCCCGATACCAAGCAGACGCTGCCCTACTTGCGGCCGGCAAATGGTGTGCGCCTGACGCTGCCCGGCCAGGTAGCGATGGCGATCCCCGCCATCGGCACCACCCAGTCTCTGGAGCCCGTCGACGAAGCCGAGGTGGTCGGGTGGTTCGGCGATGGCTCCCCGGCGGCGGTCCTCAATCGCGTGGGGCAAGGGCAGGCGCTCATCATGGGGGCCTTCCCGGGCACCGCGTACGTCGTCCCGGCGATCCCCACGCGTCCCTGGGACCGGGGCACCACCGACGACGCCCTGTGTCACCTGCTCCCCACGGGTTTCGACCACGCCGCGCGGAACGCAATCCTGTGGGCCGTTGAGCAGGCCGGCATTGAGCCCGATGTGACGCTCTCAGAGCCTATCGTCGAGTGGTCGGCCATCGATTCAGACCACGGCACCGCCATCATGCTCATGAACTGGACCGGCAAGCCCGTGGACGCCCTGACGGTATCGGTGCGGGGTAGTCTGAGGGGAACAACCGTCGCGTCGCTCGAGCAGGGGGCCCTGCAGCCTGTGAGGACCCGCGGCGGTTGGAGCGTCACCCTTCCTCTGGGTGTCACCGACTGCATCACGGTAAGGCCCGGCGGATAGGAGCCCCCGGGGCCTCGAGCCGGGCCCAGGGCTACCCCGACAGGCCCAGCAAGCGCCGGGCATTGCCACCGGCGATGGCCTGCTTGATCTCGGCGTCCAGGTCGAGCTGTCTGAACCATGCGAGTTGGGGGATGGGCTGACCGTAGTGGAACACATCGCTGCCCCACAGCAACCGGCGCCAGTGACGCTGGATGAACTCGGCTGCGAACCCTGGGTCCCGTGTCATGGCGTTGTAGGCCGATTGGGCCGACAGATCGGCAGATACGTTCGGATACTCGCTCAGTAGACGGTCCACGGCTCCCCCCGGGGCGATGGGGCCCTTGGGGTACCCCGACGAGCCGTCCCAGTCTCCACTTATTGCCGCCCAGAACCCCGGCCCATGGCCCACCCACGTGACGTTGCGGAACTCCTTGACGCAGCCCTCCAGCGCCGACAACTGGGGCGTGTCATGGTTGTTCTCGAAGACCAGAGGCAAGCCGTACTCGTCGCACTTCGCATAGACGGCCCGGTTTCGGTCGTCATCGAAGGCCAGGCCGTTGATGTGCTCCCCGAAACCAACGCACCCACAGTGATTGACGAAGTGGTCGATCTGCGGCCCCGGGCTGGGCATCCGTGGGTCGATGCACAGGAAGGCGACGAAGCGCTCCGGGTACATGTCTCGGGCCGCACAGGCCTCCTCCGTGGCGAAGTAGCCGTAGGCGCCCTCGGGGCTCTCCAGGGGCAACAGCACACTCAGTTCAATGCCCTCCCGGTCCATCCGGTCGATCCATTGCGGCGCGGAAAGCGGGATGTGCGGGTACCGATCCCGCCGCAAGTTACCTATGTGGACGTGGAAGTCGATCATATGATCCTCCGAACTTGAATTCTGCCCGCCCCCGGAAGTGGCCGGTCTTCTGTCGTGCTCCTTCCCCCCTCTCAGTACGCCAAGGCGCCCGGCATCTCCTTCGTGCCGGCTTGCTTCGGGGGCGAGAGAGAGTCATGTAACAATACACAGCGCCCCTTTACATTTTGTTGAGATACGCTATTCTGAGCATAGTGAATTTCAAGTGTGGCCGCGTACAGACTGAGAGGGTCTCGGCCCAGCGGGTGCCTCTCTACCCTACACCTCGGGGGGCTCTCCCATCGACCCAAGTAGGTGCCATTGTATGCTCAGAGGCATGCCTCTGGTCGTCCTTGCTGTCATCGTGTTTGCCGCACCGGGCCCCCACGCGTGGGCCATTGACTACTACGATATCACGGACCTGGGAACGCTGGGGACCTGGAGTCAAGCCTATGGCATCAACAGCTTGGGCCAAGTGACCGGCTACAGCCGCCTCGCGAGCGGCCAGACCCACGCCTTCGTCTGGGACGCAGACAATGGGATGCAGGACATCGGGGCTCTGGGGATGCTTAGTAGCAACGGACGGAGCACCAATGATGCAGGACAGGTCGCCGGCGACAGCCACGCCGCCAGCGGGATGCGGCATGCGTTCACCTGGGACAGCACCCAGGGGATGCAGGATCTCGGCACTATCGGCGGGCTCGAGAGCGCCGCAAACGGCCTTAACGACGCCGGGCAAGTGGTCGGGTACAGCCGGACCGCAGGCTCAGACGGCTGGCACCACGCCTTCCTGTGGGATGCAACCGGGGGGATGCAGGACATCGGCACCCTGGGCGGACCTGAGAGCTTCGCCAACAGCATCAACGATGCGGGGCAAGTGGTGGGGTACAGCGCGTCAGGAGACTACCACCATGCTTTCCTGTGGGACGCTGTGAACGGGATGCAGGACCTGGGGTCCCTGGGGCTGGACAGCATTGCCACCGACATCAACGCTGCGGGGCAGGTGGTCGGCCACAGTGACACCGGCTACTTCCAGGCCTTTGTGTGGGACGCCACCCAGGGGATGAGGGGTCTGGGAGCCCTCGGCCTGTCCAGTTCTGCCAGAGCCATTCGCAACGGCGGCCAGGTCGTCGGGCACACCACATATGCAGACGGCGAGCGAAGAGCGTTCCTGTGGGACAGCGGGACCATGTACGACCTCAATGACTGCACCAACACGCCGGGCTGGACTGTCCAGCGGGCCGAGGACATCAATGACGACGGCCAGATCGTCGGCTACGGCACTAACCCCGATGGCGACATACACGCCCTGCTGCTGACGCCGCCCTCGAGCGGCAACGCGACACCCGAACTGCCCACCGCCGCCCTTCTTCTCCTGGGCTCTGTGCCCGTAGGGATCGCTTGGCGCAGGCAAAGCCGCGCCTGATACAACCGGGCGACGGCAAAATGCACCACCGCTGAAGCCTGCGGCAGCAGCCTCCGTAGCTCCTCAGCCTTGGCCTTGAGGCGTGCCGCTCTGCAGGCGCCTCCCCGAGCACGCTCAACCTGCTCAGACCTCTGCCTTCCTCCATCCAGGCTCTGCTGCCACAACGCCACAGTCGGCCCCCGCATCGCCTCCTGCTTCATCGGAGGTAAGACCGCGTCCGGGGCGAAGTCTGGGGTTGAGCACAGTATCCGCGCCTGTCATTCAGCGAGGTCCACCCATGCTGACCACCACCGCGGCGCCACGAGGCAGGAGCCGTCCGCGCTACAGCCACACGCGATGCCCATCACGACCCGCTCTGCAGATTGTCCTGCTGTGCTGCGTC
>Ga0272441_10016255_pt1 | contig 10315 bp, 1 predicted proteins | sample SSMProp6N_FD_193582 | JGI IMG/M metagenome (GOLD analysis project Ga0272441, IMG submission 193582) | Marine sediment archaeal communities from Little Sippewissett salt marsh, Falmouth, MA, United States - SSM-Prop-6N | ecosystem: Environmental > Aquatic > Marine > Wetlands > Sediment ... | reverse complement strand
GATGACGCTGCTTTCGGCGGGTTATCGGTTCTAGAGACTTCAGCGCATTCGCCGGCGCGCCGCGACAGCGGCGGCATCGGCACTGGAGAAGGGAGTTCTCTGATGCGCAGGTCATGTGCGGCGGTCCTGGCGGTCCTGCTGTCAGCCGGCGCGGCCAGTTCGCAGGACCCGTCCCAGCTCACCGTCGACGTGAACGACGCCGTCGACTCGGGCCTGGTTAACCTCGCCTCGCTGCAGCAGGCCGACGGCAGGTGGACGATGGGCAGCTATTCCACCGCCATCACGGCGATGTGCCTCGACGCCTTCGAACTCCACGGCCATCTCCCGGAGGATGCGGGTGATCCCTACAACTCTGTGGTCAAGAAGGGCTTTGACTACATGCTCACGAGGCTCGAGGCCGTGCCGATAACTGTTGGCGACACGGACGGCAATGGTCTGGGGGTAAGGGCCATCGAGGCCGGGATGGGAGAGACGTATGCCACGGCGATGTGTCTGATGGCATTTGCCGACAGCGAAGCTTTCGCAAGCGTGGCAGCGGTGGGGCCGCCGAATATCGTAGGGCGATCGTATGTGGATATCGCGCAGGACATCGTGGACTACCTGGCCGACGGCCAGAACGACGCCGCCACCGGCACCGCGCGCGGCGGCTGGCGCTACACCGCCAATTATGGGACTTCCGACAACGACATATCCCGTTGGGTCGCGATGGCCCTCCATTCGGCGGAAAACGGGCTCGGGCTCACCATACCGCCGTTTGTGCGACCCGAGCTGGAGTTCTGGGTCGCCGCCATACAGGACGGGACCTCGGGCGTAAGCTACTACGCTGGTCCGGGCCAGATCCCCAACCTCAGAAAGACCGCCGGCCTCGTGAGCGAGTTCGCCTTTCTGGGGGACGGCCTTGCCACTAGCAGAATGCAGAAGGCCCTCGGCTACATCGAGGCCAACTGGGGCGACGCGGGCGCCCTGAACCCGAATACGTCCGGGAACACCATGGCGGCGCAGGCCATGCGCAGGTGCGCCTCGGCCACGGGTCTGGGCGCGCAACTGCCCGGCGGCTTGGCCTGGTACGACAACCCGACGCTGGGCGCCGCGCAGGCGCTCGTTGACCGGCAGAATATGGACGGAAGCTGGCCGCCCTTCGACAGCCCGGCCTATGACTCGCCCCCCCTGACGACGGCGCTCGCCCTCGCAGCGCTTCAGGTCATGCACATGGGCGTTAACAGGACGACTGTCGCCTTCTCCGCTATCGAGGACGATGCCACCCCGCCAGCTTCCGAGGACGTCACCGTGTCGGAGATCAGCCGGAAGCTGGGCCCCCACTATTTGAACTGGACGGCTTCCGACATCTCGAGCGCGTCGTGGCTCACCGTCAACCCGGCGGGGGGTGGGGACGGCGATCCCATGACGCTGGCCGCAAGTATCGGCACCCTCACTCCCGGCGGCTATGCGGCGACCGTCGAAGTCGGTGATGCGAATGCCGCCAACGGCCCGCTCATCGTTGACGTTACCTTCGCCATCCAGTCGCGGCCGGAGATCGACCCCGAGACGACCTCTGTGACGTTCACGGCTTTGCTCGGCGGGGCCAACCCGACCAACCAGACCGTCGTGATCGCAGACGCCAACACGGACGCCAACGCGATAGCGCTCGCCTGGACGGCGACGGAGGCCGCTGCATGGCTTTCGCTGCCGCAGAACTCCGGGGGCGAGGACGATGTCGTCGAAATGTCCGTGGACGCGAGCGTCCTTGGCGCGTCGGGGCAATACACCGCGCAGGTCGAGGTGACGGACCCGGGCGCGCTCGCGCCGAAGACCCGCACCATCGACGTCACGCTGGAACTCTATGACAGACCCGTGCTCGGCGCGAGCCCGGCCTCCCTCGCGTTCACGATGCTTGTCGACGAAGCCACTCCCGAGAGCAAGAACTCGACGGTATGCGACACGAGCGGCGCGGCGTATCCGGCGCCGCTTGCGTGGACGGCCACCGAGGTACCGCCCACCGCATGGCTCGATATCACAATCGCCTCAGGGACAAACGGCGGGTTGGTAGCTGTTGAGGCAGACGTTACCGGCCTCGCCGCCGGCGACTACGCGAGCGTCGCCCGCATTGCCGACCCGAGTGCGGTCGCCGATCTCGATGTGGACGTGGACCTTACGGTCCAGTCGCGGCCGGTCATCAGCCCGGCGGCAGGCACGGTCTACTTCGTGACAACCGAGGGCGAGGGGGACCCCTCACCCGAGAGCATGCAGATCAACGACGCGAACGCCGGCGTCAACCCGCACCCGTTGAGTTGGACGGCGTCGGAGGACGTCGATGCCGACTGGCTCACCATCACAAGCTCCTCGGGGGCCGCAACCGAGAGCGTTCAGATGTCGGCCCAGATCCTGGCCTACGGCCCTGGGGACTACCCCGCGCAGGTCAACGTCGAGGATCCGGACGCAGTGCCTACGCAGGACAGCTTCGATGCGGTCCTCAGAGTACGGTCGAAGCCCGTGATCAATCTGCCGGACGGTGACATCACGATCTACGGTTTCGTTGGCGGGCCGGACCCCGCTCCTGTCCAGGCAACCGTCGATGACACCGCTGCCGCCTCGCCAAACCACATCGCGATGGCCTGGAGCGCGGTAGAGGATGCTCCCGATGAAACATGGTTTGACATCACCACCGACACCGGCGCCGGAGGTGAGAGCATGACGCTCGAGGCCAACGTCGGGGTGCTGAGCGCGGGGAGCTACGGGACATCGGTCACCGTTTCCGACCCGAATGCCGACTTGAATGCGAGCTTCAACGTCACCTTTGAGGTCCAGACCCGGCCGATGATAGACCCCGATTCGACCACTATCACCTTCAATGGGGAGACCTTCGGCGGGGATCCGTCGCTGCAGACCGTCACTATCAACGACGCGAACGCCGGGGCCAACCCGCATCTGCTCTCGTGGACGGCCGCCGAGAGCCCCGATGTCACTTGGCTGGTGCTCGCTAACACTTCCGGCGGGGATGGCGACGCGGTCACGCTCTCCGCGTCGCTCACAGGACTTGCCGCGGGGGACTACAACACCACTGTAGTCATCACTGACGCGGATGCCGCCCCCACCACCCGCAACATCAGCGTGACCTTTCACGTTGTCGAAGGTACGCCCGGTGGTACGGCATCTTTCATCGGCGTAGGCTGCGCCGGCGCTTCCTTGACGCCGGGGAGAAGGGTGACCGGGGGACTCTCGCTCCCGTTGGCGCTGATGCTCGCCTTGGCACTGATCCGGTTCCTCCGCGCGAGGAGGCTTGCGACCGTCTCACCAAAGCATCAATCACCTCTTTTCCGGGACAGCTGTCCTTCCGGGCGTGGAAGCGAGTTGGGTAGGTAGCCAAGATGCCGGGCCGCCGAGGAGCAGGTGTTCTGGTCCGGTTATTGCCTGACTGCTGGTGAAGAGAGCCGTTCTTGACCTCCGGCTTCTCAACCCGTAGACCAAGTTCGGCCTCCCATCGAAACTTGGTGGTCTCCCCGGCCACGGGTTCACCCGTCGGCATAGATTCAGGTGACGTCTTGAGGAATTGGGCACTCTACCTTAGATTGCGTCTCGTTTGTCACTGAGTATCATGCATACGACACGCGGTGCGTGCGGGAGGATCATGGTGGCTGGCCACGCGCGGTGACGTTGCCTAGGCGCGGCGGTTCACACGCGCTGACCCGTTCACCTCGATGGATGCGCGGGGGTACTACATGGATGGTGGCATCAAAGGTCTGGCCCTTGCCCCGCCGCCGTATTTCGATGCCATTGCCGGCTATCTCAAGAAACACGAACCCGAAGCGTGGAAGTGGTTCTCGGAAGACATCGGCGGCGGAGAGCACATCGAGCGCGTCCGGCTCGAACTTCTCAAGAGGGCGTACCGCATCGACAGGGAATCCAAGGCCGATGTCTACGCCCTCGCGGACGTTGCTCGGGAACGCCTGTCGCTGACGGCGCCCGTGACCTTCTACCAGCTCCAGCAGGCTCCCGGGGGGATGAACGTCTCGCTCTTCCACATTCCGGGCGAGGCGCATGTCGCCTTTTCGGGGCCGGTCCTTGAACGAGTCGACCGGAAGGAGCTGAGTGCCCTTGTGGGGCACGAACTCGGCCACTTCAGGCTGTTCGAGGACTGGGGCCGCCGGTTCAGGGTCGCCGCCGAGCTTCTCACGGCACTCGTGCACGACCAGGAGGTCCGCCCCGCACACATGAAGAGCTACCGGCTCTTCCAACTCTATAGCGAGGTCTTCTGCGACCGCTGTTCGCTTGTTGCCTCCGAAGACCTCCACGCCTCCATATCCGGTCTCGTCAAGGTGGAGACCGGAATCGACGAGGTAAGCGCCGAGAGCTATCTCCGCCAGACGGACGAGATACTCTCGAAGGGGCAGGTCAAGACAGAAGGGGCCAGCCATCCCGAATGCTATATCCGGGCGCGGGCCCTCAAGCTGTGGAGTGACGGAGCCGAAGACGTAGACGCCCGTGTCCGTGACGCCATCGAGGGGCCACCCTCCCTAGACGGGCTCGACCTCCTCGGGCAGACGCGAACCATGGCAATGACGCGCCGGCTGATCGACGAACTCCTGCGGGAGCCGTGGATGCAGAGCGATGCAGTGATGTCCCATGCTCGGCTCTTCTTCGACAACTTCGCCCCGCCCAAGAGCAAGCAGTCAGATGACGGGTTGGATGATCTCGCGGCCATCGAGGACGAGAAGCTGGCCGACTACCTCTGCTACGTGATGCTCGACTTCGTCTCCTGCGACCGCGATCTTGAAGAGCCGGCGCTTGCCGGCGCGCATCTGCTGTCCAGGCGGCTCGGCCTGGCGAAGAGCTTCCGCAAGATCGCCTGCAAGGAGCTGAAACTGCGGAAACGGCAGTTCGACAAGCTCGAGGCCGACGCCGAGGACATTCTGCGCTCGGCCCGGGATTCGGGAGGGCAGTCATGAAGCCCTTCTCGGACTTCCTGACCGAGCGATTGGAGTCGGGCGGCTTTTCCACAGAGGACGTACTTGCAAGCGTGACGCCGCTCATGAGGCAGGTCATTGACACGCATGAAGCCCGCCTCGTTGCCCCTCTGGACGGGCTGAACGCTTTGAGAGTCCAAGGCGTCGCCATCTGGTTTGAGGACGCCCAGCGGCGCGCCCCGACAGCCAATCGCGCTGCCATCAGCCGACTTGATCGGCCCGACAGGGCAGCTGTCGAGATCGTGGAAGAACACCGCCGCACCGTGGACATCGGTGAAGGCGTCTCGGAGTACAGAGACCGGCACATCGGGGAGCCAGGCGAGGAAATCTCCCGGCCAGTGTACCTCCCAGGATACACTAGCTGGGAGCACGCGGTAGACCATCACGATCCCCTGGCGGACGTCTACAGCGTAGGTCTCATTCTCGCGAGCCTAGCCTGCGGGATCGATCTAAGAGATCCGGACAACCTGGCCGCCTTCGTCGGCAACAGGAGGAACCTCTTCGCGCTGAGCCCCGGGCTGCACCCCGTTCTCGCCAAGGCCATCGTCAACATGACGGAGCTGAGCCGCCACAAGCGGCCCCAGGACCTCCGGGCGGTCCTTCGCAGTCTGGAGAACTACCGTGACCAAGAAGTCAGCATCGAGTACGACCTCGCCAGCATCAAAGGGTTTGAAGACAGGGATCTTCATGGCAAGCAGCAGATCATTCTCGGGCGGCTGCAGGAACGTCTCTTCGAGATCTCCCGCCGCAACAGGCTACTTCATTTCAAGGATACCGCGGGGACGGTGTGTCTGACGGAAGCGTCCGTCCCCCTGGCATTCGACGTGAAGAGCATCCGCCAGGACCAGATACTCACTTGGGGCGGCCGGTTCAGAAAGGACATGACATCGGGCAAGCCCGTGCCGCTGAACCGATATGCGAACTTCCGCGAGGCCCTGTACCTTCCCCCGACGCTGGACCGAATCCGCGCCGAGGCGCTCAGGGACCAGGCGGAGTTCGGTTTCCAGCAACTCCGGATGGTGCTGTGCTTCCTGCGATGGGCCGACGTGAAGGCCTCGCCGCCGGAGCCCTACTACTCTCCGCTTGTCCTCCTGCCGGTCAAGCTGACGAAGAAGAAGGGCGTCCGGGACACGTACCTCCTTGAGCCCATCGATAGCGACGCGGAAGTGAACCCGGTGCTGCGGCATCTGATGAAGCAGCTCTATGACATCGACCTTCCCGAGACGATAGATCTGGCCAAGGGCAGCTTGGACGGCCTTTACGACCTGCTGAAGTCAGTCGTGGAGTCCTCCGACGCCTCGATAACCCTCAAGAAGATCGACCGCCCGCGGATTGACCTGATCCACGAACGGGCGCGCCGAAGGCTGGAACTTTACCGGCGGCGCGTGCGTCTCTCAGGCAAGGGCCTGCGCCGCTTCATGGACCTGGACTACAGCTACGACCCAGTCAACTTCCACCCGCTGGGACTTCGCATCTTCAACGAGTGGATACGTCCCTCGGAGACCCACCTGCACCGGATACTGCAAGAGCGCCCCGGGCCACGCTACTTCCTCGTGCCCGAGAAGAGCGCGTCCGACAGTGTCAGGGAGCGGCAGTTCTACGCCCTCCGCACCGGCGACGACGCGAACCCGTACGAGTGGGAGTTCGACCTCTGCAAGGTTACGCTAGGGAACTTCCGGTACCGCAAGATGACGCTCGTGCGCGACTACACGGAGCTGTTGGCCGACCCTCGGGACAACGTTGCCTTCGAGGCGACGTTCTCCCTCTCGCCGCGGCCTCTCGACGCGGAGGGAGTCAAGGCACCACCCCTGAAGGACCGCTTCGACATCGTCTCGTGCGATCCCACGCAGGCCGCCGCCATCCAGCTCGCGCGCTCGGGCAAATGCTACATAGTCCAGGGCCCTCCCGGCACCGGGAAGAGCCAGACGATCACCAACCTGATCGCGGACTACGTGGCGCTGGGCAGGCGGGTGCTCTTCGTCTGCGAGAAACGTGCCGCCATCGACGTGGTCTACTCGCGCCTCAAGCAGCGGGGGTTGCAGGAGCTCTGCTGCCTGATCCACGACTCGCAGGCCGACAAGCGCGAGTTTGTCATGGACCTCAAGCGGACCTACGAGTCCTTCGTGAAGGCCGCATCCGACGGGGGCAAGCGCTTCGCGGCCATGCGCAGCCGGCTCGACGAACTGATGGATCTGGAGGCCAAGCCGCTCGACGGTTTTGCCCAAGCGATGCTCGCGACGCCCGCCGAAGCGGGCACGTCCGTCCAGGCGCTCCTGCGCCGCGGCATCGAACTCGGCTCGTCGCGCGCGGGGCTTTCCCCTCTGCAGATGGAGCGCGTGCCCTACTACAAGGACTGGGTCGAGGGCCGGTCTCTCATCACGGCATTCCTGGACAAGCTCGGCCGAATACGCGACGACCTCGTCCTCGCGCACCACCCGCTTCGTTTTCTGCGCGCAGGCCTCGCCGAAGTCGACCGCCCGATGGAACGGGTGCTCGCCGCTCTGGACGAAGCGGAGCCGCTGATGGAGAAGGCCGTCGAGATCCTCGGAGGGATCTCCGGGGCAATAGGCGTGGACAGCCTGACAGATGCCCTGTCGGCCACTTCGCTCGCCGCTGATGCGGAGGTGCTCGCGCGCCAAGGGCTTATGTCCGTGCTGAACCGCGAATCCGAGTCTGGACGGCGCTTCGCCTCTCACCTGCATGAATACGACAAGGCGGGCCAGACCCTCGAAACCGCCCGAGAGGGAGCCGTGAACTGGCGCGACAAGCTCTCCGCGGTCGACACCAACCTCGCGCTCGCCGAAGCACGCCACCTAGAGGGCGCCTTCCTTGCGTTCTTGCGGCCATCGTGGTGGCGCATGCGGCGGGTGATCAACGAGCGGTACAACTTCTCGGCGCACGCAGTCAGGCCGGGCTGGTCGCACGTACTCGGGGCCCTGAAGACGGAGTACGAGGCGGAGGCCGCGTTCGAGTCAGTTGGTCGGGCGATGCGGCATGAGTGCGGGATCGAGGGGGACCTACCCGCCGTTGCCGAGTGTGCGAAGAGATTGGCGGAACGGAGCCGCTCGGGCCAGGACGGCGATCACATCGCATCGCTTCTGGAAATGGACGATCCGGACGAGACTGCGCTCAGCCTTGCGGGACTACATCGTGATCTTCAACGCGCGACCGATGCCCTGTCAGGCATACTGGAGGACTACGAAGGGTGCTCCGTCGAGGAGCTGCTCGACAGCCTCATGGCCGTGCGCGAGATGATCGACGATCTGCCTGACTTCCTGACGTGCCTGAGCGACCTGGCCGCGATGCCGCGCGACTTGGCGGGCGCCTTCCGCCACCTGCCGTTCGGCCCGGGTGCGCTTGAAGCGGCGTCCGTCCGACGCACGCTCGACGCCGTCTATCGCGTCCACCCGCAGCTGAGGGTTTTCGACGGCGGCGAGCGCACCGTGCTCAGCAGAAGGCTCTCCACCGCGCATCAGCGGTGGCTCAGTCTTAACGCGAACCTGGTGCGCGAGCGCGTTCGGGACAGTTTCGTGGAGCATCTGCGGATCGCCTCCAGCCCCGCAGCCCGGCTGACGCGCGAGCAGGTGGACTTCAAGAAGAGGTTCAACCGCGGGCGGCGCGATCTGGAACACGAGTTCGGCAAGAAGATGCGCTACAAGGCGATCCGCGACCTAGTGGCCGACGAGTCGGGCATGGTTATCGACGATCTCAAGCCGATCTGGCTCATGAGCCCTTTGAGCGTTTCAGACACGCTGCCGCTGGCTGAGGGCCGTTTCGATGTCGTCATCTTCGACGAGGCCAGCCAGATCACGCTGGAGGAGGCGGTGCCTGCGCTCTTTCGGGCGGGGCAGGCGATCGTCGTCGGCGACGAGATGCAGCTCCCGCCCACCAACTTCTTCTCCGCCAAGCTGAGCGAGGACGAGAGCACGCTCTGGCTGGAGGAGGGAGACGAGCAGATCGAATACGACCTCAGCGTGAACAGCTTCCTGAGCCACGCCGCGAAGAACCTGCCGTCAAGGATGCTCGGCTGGCACTACCGCAGTCGGTCCGAATCGCTCATTAGCTTCTCGAACTGGGCATTCTATCAGGGACAGCTGCTGACCGTCCCGGAGGAGGAGCTGAGCCCGTCTCGACGTCCCGAGATCGTCGTGAAGGACGCCGCCGAGGGTGACGGGAACTCCCGCGAGGTGGTCGGCCGCGCAGTCAGCTTCCACTTCATGGAAGGGGCCATCTACAGCAACCGCCGCAACCGCATGGAGGCGGACTATATCGCTCACATGGTCCGCGCGCTCCTGCGCGGTGCCACCAACCCAACCATCGGCATAGTCGCCTTCTCCGAGGCCCAACAAGGCGAGATCGAAGAAGCGTTGAACCGGCTCGGGCAGGACGACGAGAGCTTCCGGGAGCGCCTGGACGCCGAGCTCACCCGGGAGGTGGACGGGCAGTTCGTTGGGCTTCTCGTGAAGAACCTCGAGAACATCCAGGGCGACGAACGGGACGTCATCATCATGAGCGTGTGCTATGGGTACGGGCTGAACGGCAAGATGCGTATGAACTTCGGCCCCATCAACCAGTCGGGTGGGGAGAGACGATTGAACGTAGCCTTCTCGCGCGCGAAGGAGCACATGATCCTGGTGAGTTCCATACGCCATCACGACATAACCAACGAGTACAACGCCGGAGCCAACTGCCTTCGGAACTACCTACGCTACGCCGCTGCATGCTCAGTGGGAGACGTGGAGAGCGCGGGGCGCGTCTTGCGCGACATGTGCCCGTGGCGGGACGTGGAGTCGGAATCGCGGGCGAGGAAGCCTGGCCCCGTATCCCAACAGATAGGCGCGGCGCTCTCCCAGCACGGGTACGAAGTGGACTACACCATCGGCATGTCGGGGTTCCGCTGCGACATCGGGGTGAGGAAGCCGGGAGAAGGCGTGTATTGCCTGGGTATCCTGCTTGACGAGGGCCAGTACTATCACAAGGACGAGTTGCTGGAGCGTGAGGTCTTCAAGCCTCAGCTACTGTCCACCTTCGGCTGGAGTATCATGCGGGTGCTCGCGAAGGACTGGTACGAGAACCGCGATGGAACCGTCCAACGGTTGCTGGCGGCGGCCGGAGGCGACGCGCCCCCCGAGGACATCAGCAGTGACCCGGAATACGGTGACGCCTTGGAGGCCAGGCTGATCGGTGCCGATGCCGTCGTTCCCGGATCGGCCAACGGCTCCGCGATGGTACCAGACGCCCCGGGTAGCGGACCGGCGGGGCTCCTCGACATCCAGGAGGGCAAGACCAGGTACTTCGAGTTCATCGGCGGGTCGAGCAGAAAGTTCTGGGAGGTAACGCTCTCGGGCGAGCGG
>Ga0272441_10016254_pt1 | contig 10316 bp, 6 predicted proteins | sample SSMProp6N_FD_193582 | JGI IMG/M metagenome (GOLD analysis project Ga0272441, IMG submission 193582) | Marine sediment archaeal communities from Little Sippewissett salt marsh, Falmouth, MA, United States - SSM-Prop-6N | ecosystem: Environmental > Aquatic > Marine > Wetlands > Sediment ... | reverse complement strand
GGCCGCCGAACAGAACAAGACTGTGACCGCCGACGCCACGGGCGCGTGGCGTGTGACGCTCGACCCGCTCCCGGAAGGCAAGCCGTTGACGATCGTCTTCAAGGCATCGAACACGATCACATTGAAGAACGTACTGCTCGGCGAAGTCTGGATCTGTTCCGGCCAGTCGAACATGGCAATGTCGCTTCGCAACACGGCTGAGGCGAAGACCGATATTCCCGCCGCAGACCATCCCGAGATCCGGCTGTTCCGTGTGCGCAGAACGGTGAAGCACAAGCCCGAGAAGGACTGCCGTGGCAGTTGGACACCGTGCACGCCGGAAAGCGCGGCCACCTTCTCGGCGGCCGCCTACTACTTCGGCCGGCAGATCCACCTGACGCAGAAGGTGCCGGTCGGCCTCGTCCAAAGCGCGGTCGGCGGCACACCGGCCGAAGCGTGGACACCCAGGGGCGTCCTGGCCGGAGACGAGACGCTTGCTCCGATGCTCGAGGAGTGGAGGAAGAAGGCAGAGAAGTGGGACCCGGAGAAGGCGAAGGCCGACTACGAGAAGCGGCTCGCGAAATGGAAAGAGAAGGTCGCGGCCGCCAAGGAAGCGGGCAAGAAGCGTCCGCGCAAGCCCCGCAAATCGATCGCTCCGCTCAAGCATGCGCGGCATCCCGCCGTGCTCTACAACGGCATGATCGCGCCGCTCACGCCGCTGCGCATCCGCGGCGCGATCTGGTACCAGGGCGAGGCGAACGGGAGTCGCGGCGTAGAATACCGCACGCTGTTTCCCGCGATGATCCGAGCCTGGCGCGAGGCCTGGGACCAGGGCGACTTCCCGTTCCTGTTCGTGCAGCTGCCCAACTTCAACAAGCCCACGGCCAAACCCGGCCCAAGCCGTTGGGCAGAGCTGCGCGAGGCGCAGCTGCGCACGCTGGCCCTGCCGCATACCGGCATGGCCGTAACCATCGATATCGGCATGGCCGACAACATCCATCCGAAGAACAAGAAGGATGTCGGCACGCGGCTCGCGCTTGCAGCGCGACAGACGGTCTACGGCGAGACGATCGTCGGGCGAAGCCCGCGCTACGAGTCGATGCAGGTGGAAGGCAACGCGATCCGGATCCGGTTCCGAAACACAGGCGACGGGCTGGTCGCGGGTGACGGCCAACCGCTCACGCAGTTCGCGATTGCCGGCGAAGACCGCAAGTTCGTCTGGGCCAAAGCCGAAATCGACGGCGACACCGTCGTGGTCTCGAACGAGAAGATCGAGAAGCCGGTCGCCGTCCGCTACGCATGGGCGCAGAACCCGGAAGGCTGCAACCTGCGCAACAGCGCGGGGCTGCCCGCCTCCCCCTTCCGCACCGACGACTGGCCGGTGGGGGCTGGGAAGAAGAAGGCGGCCAAGCCCTGACGGCCCGAGCCCCACGCTCTCTTCCGTTAGCCCCTTCCGCCATGGGTCTCGTCTCGAACGGACAAGGCACAAGATAGGGAGAGAGACCCCGGCGGGCTTGCCCCGCCGGTCAATGAGATCGGCGGGGGGTATGCGGCGTCCTTCTCCGGCCCGGCGGGGCCGGGCCCTGTTCCCGCCGCACGGCGGCGGGAACAATCTCGTTCACCCGCGGCGCAAGGCCGCGGGGGTTTCGCAGAATCCTCGATCGTCACCGCCGCCCGTACATGGCGGGGGTGGCCCAGCTTGCGGTGGTTTCGGCGCGGCGGATGCCGCGCGGAGTGCGGATCACCGCCATCTTCTGGCCGCCCGGCACATCGGCGACGGCCATCATTTTGACAACCCGTCCGTTGTGCAGCTCGGCGAGCCAGAGCTCGGTTTCCGGCTGTACGCCCGCGATCGATTTGCGCGCGAAGCCGAGCACGTACGTCTTCTCGCCCACCTTGATGAGCAGGCCTCCGTCCTTGCCGGCCACGCTCAGCTCCGTTTCGGGCTTTTCGGAGGAAGCGATTGCGAGGATCGTGATCGCGCGCGTCGCGCCCTTCGCCTCGTGCGCGGCTTCGACGGACGTCTTCTTCGTCGACTTCGACTGGAACCCGACCAGCTCGGTCGGCACAGGCCGGCCGTCGGGCAGCACGGTGGCGCCGAGCAGCAGGCATTTGTCGTTGACGACCCGGAACCCGTTCCCGTCGGCCGATTCGGAAAGCGCGCCGGTCGGGTTCAGCCTGTAGACGATCTCGCGCTGCTTGGGGCCGGTATCGATATCGTCGATGACGGCGATCAGGCCGGGTCGCAGGAACAGGATGTGGCGATGCACCTTCTTGCAGTAGTAGGGATACGCGTTCTTCGCGTTGCCCAGCGCATACCCGCAGTTCGCGTCGGACTGGAAGGCAAGCGTCTCGCAGGATCCCCATCTGTTCTGTTTCTCGCCACCCACGATGGGCACGTTGTGGTCCCACGTGCCGTGTCCGCGCCCGTCACGCAGCACGCGCGCGCCGCGCGCGTAGAGCGTGAAGTGGTTCATGTTCTCTTCCTTGTGCTGGCCCTTGACCCCGCAATGGTGCAGCAGGATCGTCGCGTCCTGCTCCCAGCTGTCGCGCCAGACGCTCAGCCCGATGTCGTCATAGTGCCTGCCGGTGATCGCGGGGCGCGGCCGCTCGGCCTTGAGTGTCGGGTCGATCCACCAGAACTCGTCGCCATAGCCGCTGCCGACCGTCTGGCTGCCGAGCCACTGGAAATGCGGGTTGCGGAAGCTGCGCGCGATCCGATAGAAAATCCACTGGTTCCAGTACTTGCCGGGCCCGCCCCCGTTGTAGCCGAGGTCGCGGCCCTCCCAATCGGCGATCATGAGCTGATACGCCGCGAACCGCTTGAAGAACGGGTTCTTGTTATGGTCGCGGCCCGTAACGTTCGCGAGCATCTCGACCAGCTTCAGCCAGTTCTGCACGCCGTACGCGCCGTAGCTCGGCGACTCGGTCCACGCCCCGCTCGTGTGCGCCTCGCAGCAATCAAGCAGGAACTTCTCCGAGATCGCGACCCAGAGCGGCGCTTCAGGGTGCTCGCCGAGCAGCGCGAGCCCGGCCTGGCCCAGCCCGGAAAACGTCGCGGACGTGTGGTTCCCGCGCAGATCGTTATAGATCGAGCCGTGCCCGTGCAACGCGTTCAGGTACAGGCCGTGCGCCAACGCAATCATCGCATCACGCACGAGCTTGCGCTGCGACTCCGACATCGTGCGATAGGCCCCGTCATAGCCGAGCGCCAGGCATTGCAGCGGATAGGCCGTGCCGAAATCGAAGTAGACGTACTTCGGCACCTTCCAGAACCGGGACGTCACCCACGCCAAGGACCAGTCCCGCAGATGATCGGTCCAGACCGGATCGTCGCTGAGCGCCGCGCCGATGTACCAGTGCGAGAAGCTGTGCCACTGCAGCGAGCGCTCGGTCGAATTGTCGAACGGGTCCCAGCCCTCGTGTTCGCCCAACACCGGTATCTCGGGCGGCAACACGCTCAGAAGCGTGTCCTGGCGCGGGTACTTGACGCGACCTTCCAGGTTCTCCTGCCGGATCTTGGGCTTCGCTTTGTACTTCGCAAGATCGTCGAGGATCCCGGCGATCGGGCCCAGATGCGGCCGCCACGCGCCCTGCGCCCGGCGGCGCAGCTCCGGTACCTGCGCCTTGCGGTAGCGCAGACGCGGATGACCCGGCGCGATCAGCCGGATATCGCGCGCGCGCCGCTCGATCTCGCGGTGCCGCGCCAGCACGTCCGGCGCCATCGTCGAAGCGTCGCTTTCCTGACCCGCAGGGACAAACTTGACGGGCAGGATGCGAAGCCATGTCCTGTTCGCCGGCTTCAACACGCCCCAGCCCCAGGTCGCGATCTTCAGCGTGATGTCGTGCTCGCCCGTGACTCCGAGTCGCTCCGCAACGTTGCGACGGCACGTGCCTTCCATCTGGTAGTCGGCCAGCACCAGCTCTTTGCCGCCCGCCACCTTGCCCGTCAGCCGCCACTGTGTCCGGCCCTCGCGTGTCTGGATCTCGACCATCGGCGTCTTCGCCAGATCCACACGAAACGTCTTCTTGATGTATTCGTGCTTGTTCCGGCGCGAATGCCGGATTGTGCCGTCCCCGATCAGGGACAGCTACTCGCCCTTGTGGTTGACCCAGCCGGAGGCCGGACGGGCCGGCGCTTGCTCTTTCTCCGCGACACTCGCAATACACAGCACGCAAACCAACGGAAAACAGACGAGCAGAGTTCGGCGGGCCATGGCTTCTTCCTCCACAAAAAAGCGATTAACCGAAGAATACCGTATTCCGACCAGACTTGGTATGCGCAGTCGCAGAACGTGACCTAACCCCCCACCTCGAGGCTGCCGGTCACCCGGCAGCCATCTGCATCTGAAAGATGACGCACCAACCGCGCCGGAAAAAGGGTGCGCCTCCGTATCTGCAGCACACAGCCAGCCCAAAGCATGCCGATCCTGGGCTGAATAGCCGCAGAGCACGCATCGCGTGCATAGCCGCAGCCAAAGAGAAAGAGTAGCCGCGAGAGATCGCATAGATCGCAGAGTGAAAGCTTGTCTGCATCTGCTTTGCGTTTCCTTGCGCTCTTTCGCGGCGATTCTCTCGGCTGTTCTTGGCCGATCCAAATGCTCGCGAGTGAAAAGGTTTCCTATTTCGTGTGTTTCGTAAATTTCGTTGTTGAAACAGCATATGGCGACGCTGACTGTCGCGTTCAGGGCGCCGGGATCTCGAACCGGGTCCGGCCGGGCGCGACCGTGGTCTCGGCCGTCCGTTCTTCCCCAGCCCCGCCGAACAGTGCGGTGATCGTGATAGGGTATTGCAGGTCGTCCCTGACCGTGCCGCGCACACGGTCGGCGTCCGTCTGGACGGTGGCGATTTCGTGTGCGCCGCCGGTCAGGTGCATATCGGTCCCGATCAGCATGGGCTGTTCGTTCAATCTCGGCGCGATTCTGAACACGCGCGTTCCATGCGCCGGGATCTTCACGGTCAGGCTGTCTTTTTTCACATCGAGCACACCGTGGAATGCCTGTGTCCGGAACTCGAACACGGCGGCACGCTGCATGTCGTCTTCAAACGGGACATCCGCGAGCGCAATCGTGCGTTCTGTCTCTGCGTCGTCGACGTTCAGCACGGCCAGCGTCCACCAGTTCCCGAGCTCGGCGCAAGCGGGCGCGACGGGTGTGAGGAACAGGCTCGGGCAGTTCTTCCGTTCGAAATCGAGCACCCATGCCGGCGGCGTGACGGGCGGGACAATATGCCGGTACATCGCGCGGCGCTCCTCGTCGAGCTCGGCGAGGTTCTCGGAGATGCAGACGTTTCCGCCGCCGAGATACTGGTTCACGATATCGGTGAACGCCTCCTCGTCGTCAAACAGGCCGAGCGCGATATTCGAGAGCGCGTCGAACCCGTAGTCGCGAAAGAACTCGGTACGCTTACGGATCATGGCGGCGTCCGGATCGATGCGCCAGAGCCGGTGCGTGTAGCTGCGCACCACGTTCTGTTTGATGAACATCATCGCACTGGTCTTGCGGCTCTCGCCCTTGCTCGGGTTGTACCAGAACCCACGCACATCGCGGCTGGACCGGTTCGAGTCGACGAACCCGGCGTCCGCCCCGTCGAAGATCCCACCGCAAGCGGCAATGTAGGCTTCGGGTCCGAGTGCGTTGCGCACGAGCCGGGCGGCCTTGCGATAAGCCTGCGCACGGTTCGCCTTGGGATCGGCGAACCGGAAATCCTCTTTCACGATCAAAGCCCGCAGATGGTCGGTCTTGTGGTACAGGTAGCCCCAGCGCTTGAGCTTGCCGTAGAACGCGTTGAAGTACTGCTCCGCGAAATCGGCGGTCGGATCGATCACGTAGTTGTTGTGCTTGCCCTCGAACACCATGTAGTCGCCGGCCTCGTTCTTGGCGGCCAGCTCCGGATGTTCCTGGAACGCCCTTGAGTTCGGCGAGATCACGTAGGGACAGGTCCAGATGCCCGGTTCGTAGCCGTACGATTTGATCAGCTCCGCGGCTTTCCGCATGCCGCTCGGGAACAAATCGGTCGGCTCCCAATCCCCGTAATGGTCGATCCAGCCGTCATCGATCTGGATCACGTCGAACCGGACCGGTTTCGTTTTGAGCGCCTCGAGATTCTCGAGCAGGTCCCGTTCGGTGAAGCTCCGTGCATAGAAGTACCAGCTGCAATAGACGACCAACGGCGGCTTACGAGGCGGCTCGATCCCGAACTCGTCCGCGAACAGATTTGTGAAATCGCGCAGCGCCTCGCGCTCGCCGGACGCGAGGAAGAACACGATCCAGTGCGTCGCACGTTCGTCGCCTTTCTCGACGAGCACGTTGTCGAACTCGCACAGCACGAACAGTCGGTTCAGACTCTTTCCGTCCTCTGCCGGTGTGAGCGTGATGGAGGTCAGGTGCTCGTGCTGGCCGAGCACACCGAGCGCGAGACCGGGCGAGCCCTTGCGCCGGTCGTTCGCGATGAAGCCCATCGGCTCGATCAGGATGTTCCGGGTATCCGTGTATTTCGACAGGTCCCCGAACACGCCGGCGCCCGCCCGAATATTGCGGGCGTTGATCGCGGCGTCCTCATAGTCGTCGTCCGGCTCGCCGGGCCGGAAACAAGTCGGGATATCGCTCTTGTGCCTGGACGTCTTGAACACGCGCCAGTCCCTCATCGACGCGCCTGAGACGGAAAGATCCGCGTCCTCGTCCACGCACAACGGGACCATGGAATGCAGTCTGAACGGTTTCTTGCGGGTGCTGCGCAGCCGCATCCGCACCGCGCCCAATCGGCCGTCTTCGCTCGCGAACAGCTCGCGCTCCAGCTCCAGGCCTGCCTGCTCGCAGACGTCCGACGTCATCCGGCCGGCCACCCCGCCGATCGAACAAGCCTGCGATATCGGACTCGAGAACTTCAGAGCGAACCGTTCCTCGCCTGCGATCACCGGCGCCAGCATCTTCATGCGCAGCCTGCAGTCACGGTTCTCGACGACACACGTGCCGTCCGCGGATGGCCGTAGCTGGAAGGGGTCGTTGCTCATTATTCCTCCCTCGGCTGAAAATAGAATCCAACCGCGGATTTACGCGGATTGTCGCGGATGGCTCTTTCATCCGCACGCATCCGCGTCTATCCGCGGTTCCAAAAGCTTCTCATCATTCCGGGTGAGCCGCTCAGAAGCCCCGGAGCTGCCTCGGCCCGGTCAGGCCCTTTTCCGGCGCGACCCCGGCTTCGTAGGCCTTCCAGAACTCAGCAGGCTTGACCCCGTTGATCGTTGTCAGGCTCTTGCTCTGCCTGACGACATCCAGCCCGGTCGTGATGCGACCGGGCGAAAACCACAGCTCGTCGAGCTTCAGGTCTCTGAGCGGGCGGAGATCGCCGACCTGACTGCCTGAAACGGAAAGGCAAATCACCCCCATCCCACGCAGCGGCCGCAGGTTCGCGACATCCGTATCGGACACATCAAGAGTATGCAAGGGCATGCCGGCCAAGGGCGCGAGATCCCTGACGCGCGTATTCGGCATGAGCAGCGTACGTAACGGCAATCCGCGCAGCGGCGCCAGATCCGTGACCGGCGTGTCGGCGATGTCCAAGTGCGTGAGCGGCATGCCATGCAGCGGCGCCAAATCCGTAAGCGCTGTCTTGGCGAGACACAACTTGCTCAGTGCGCTGCCTTTGAGCGCAACGATGTTCCGGATTCTCGTGCCCGTCAGGTCGAGCCCGGCGCGCGGCACGGACAGCCGCCACCCCGCGACTCTGCGCGCTCCTCGAGTTGTGACGAAGGCGAGGCCGCCCTGCCAACGCCAGGTCAGGCCCGCCTGCTTCAGCCCGGCATCGAGCACCTCGGGGTACGGTCTGTCCTCGACATCCAAAACGATCGGCGTGGACATGGCCCGAAATTCGTGCCGCAATGCCGGATCCAGCAGGATATGCACGCCCTGAACACGCAGCATCATCCGAAGGAAATCGCGCATCGGCGGGCCCTTGAGCGAAGCCGTGACGCCCTTTTCCCACACCACATCGCTGGCCAACATCTCCTGCCGCCAGGGACCGGTCGGCTCCCGCCAACACGCGAACACGGGATCGGCTGGTATCGGGTTCGAACCCGGCAGGATATGGATCGCACCATCACGGACAGTCGCCTTCACGCCGGCCAGGTGCGCCAGCCACCCGACGAGATGCCTGGCCCGGATCTGGGCGAAGGATCCTGTGAGCGCCGGATGCAGCCACTGCCGGTCTCTCGACGCAGCATACTGAAGGCCCTCAGCAAAGACGATGGGAACCTCGATCTGCGCCGCGACGGTGCGCAGCAGTATGTCGGCCGGCACATCGTCGGCGCGCAGCGTCACGCGACGGTCCAAATCCACTGTACCGGCCGCAACTGCGGACGCCAGCCACGTGAGCGCCAAGGCAAGCGAGACACAAGCAGCCGTCTTGATTCGTCTATCCGTTCGTACGGGTCCCACAACGTGAGGACTGTACTCCCCGGGCGATGCCGATGTCAACGCGACTGCCGTGCCATTTGCTGGCGTCCGCTCGGGACAGGCTACTCCGTGCCCTGCGGGCGCGTGTCCGGATCCGGCGCATGCGTGGCATCGTACGTGCGCCAGAACTCGGCGGGATCCATCCTGTTGATCCGCCACAGACTCTCCATGCGCCGGATCCCGCTCATCCCCGTCCGAATCCGCTCCGGCGAGAATGACAACCACTTGAGCTGCAGCCACCGGATCGGAGTCAGATCGTCGATCTTGGTATCTTCGATCGACAGATACTTCAGCGGCATCCGGCGCAGCAGCGAAAGATCCGTGACGTCCGTGCCGGACAGATGCAGGTCGCGCAGCGGCATGCCCGCCAGCGGCGACAGATCCTTGACCCGTATGTTCCGCATGGACAGCCCGCGCAGGCGCATGCCACGCAGCGGCGCCAGCTCGGTTACGCCCGTGTCGGAGATATCCAGATCGTGGAGCGGCATCCCCCTCAACGGCCTAAGATCCGTCACCTGCGTCTTGGCCACAGACAGCCGAACCAATGGCGTCCCCTTCAGGATGGAAAGGTCGGAAAGCGCCGCTCCGCGGAGATCCAATTCCGGGTCCCGGTCGGTCGACTTCGATCCGTCAGCTCGGTGCCGCGCCGTCCTGCGGATGAAGACGAGTCCGCCCTGAAACCGCCATCGGATGCCCGCCTTCTTCGCGGCATAGTCCAGAACTTCGATGTACGGCGTATCCTCAAACTTGAGCGTGAGCGGCGTGGACATCGCTCGAACGTCGCGCTCCAGCTCGGGCTCCAGCAGCATCTGCGCGCCCGATATCCTGAACAGCATGTCCAGGAAGTTGCGCATCGGCACTCCATTCAACGTGACGCTGACCAGATTCGCTTCTCCAGCGCCGTGCGCGCTCAACTCCTCGCGCCAAATACCTTCGGTCTCCTTGAAACACTCGAACACGGGATCGGCCTGCACCGCGCTCGAACTCGGCAGCACGTGCACCACGCCGTTGCGGACCGTCGCCTTTGCGCCACTCAAATGCACGAGCCAACCGATGAGATACTTCGCTCGAATCCCGTCAAACGTCCCCGTCAACGCCGGAAACGGCCCCTTCCCGCCGGTCGCCCGGTCCTGCGCCAGACGCGGGGCCAACTTGATATCGAGCCCGGTCTGCGCGGCGACAACGCGGAACAGCACGTCGCTCGGCACATGCTGTGCCGTCATCGTGACGGCGCGGTCCAAATCCGCGACGGGCGGAATCGAATCGGGCGCGGCCGCCGCGCCCGCGGCTGCCGCGGCAACCACGGCCAAGAACAGCAACGAGGGAAACCAGCTCTTCATCTCGGCAACGCCTATTGATGCGGCAACTGAATCGCAACGCTTTGTCGATCTCACGCTCAGCCGGAGCGATTCAGCTGAACCTGATCCGCCAGGTACCGATGGATCAGGCGCGCGTCCTGCGGGATGCCCGTCTCGAGCAGCAACCCGGGCCCGTCATCGTATCGGGCCAACGGACACGCCTTGAGATAGCCGCGGATCAGCCGGCTCGTCGCCGGGATGCCGCGGTGCGTGGATCTTGTCAGCGAGGCCGCGAGCGCCGCACGCGCAAGATAGGCGTGGATCAGGACCGCGCCCTGCGGGATGCCCGCCTCCAGCACGAGCCCGGCGGACCAGGCCGGACTCGACAGGAACGGGTGCTCGTGCAGATATGCGTGGATCAACCGGCTCGTTTCCGGGATCGCGCGTACGGACCCGGCACGGACGTTGCGCCCCTCGGCCCACACCGTGCCCACGGCCATGAGGGCGGCACACAATACCGCCGTGACTCTGAGAGTCGTCTTCATTCTATCCCCTCCTGTAGCGCCGTCAGGGATACGGCAGGAGT
>Ga0272441_10016253_pt1 | contig 10317 bp, 8 predicted proteins | sample SSMProp6N_FD_193582 | JGI IMG/M metagenome (GOLD analysis project Ga0272441, IMG submission 193582) | Marine sediment archaeal communities from Little Sippewissett salt marsh, Falmouth, MA, United States - SSM-Prop-6N | ecosystem: Environmental > Aquatic > Marine > Wetlands > Sediment ... | reverse complement strand
GCGTACGGACCCGGCACGGACGTTGCGCCCCTCGGCCCACACCGTGCCCACGGCCATGAGGGCGGCACACAATACCGCCGTGACTCTGAGAGTCGTCTTCATTCTATCCCCTCCTGTAGCGCCGTCCGGGATACGGCAGGAGTATACAGGTTCCCAACCGTTTCTGCAAGAAATTCCTGTCACGCAGCCCCGTACTGTCGGCATGAACGGACTGCAACACGGTCGGGTACGGCTGGCACGCGCGCATAAGGCATGGGCCACGCACTATCAGACCGAGAAGGCCAGGATCGTTGCCGCGCTCGCCGGCGGCCAACTCCGCATCGACCATGTCGGCAGTACATCGGTGCCGGGACTGCACGCAAAGCCCATCGTAGACATCTCGCTTGTCGTAAGCCGCGACAACGACATTTTTCCCGCGGTCACCGCCCTGACGAACGCAGGCTACGAATATCGCGGCGACAAAGCGGATGCAGGCGGACACCTCTTGATCTGGGCACAAGACAGCATCGTCTATTCGCACGTACACCTCGTCGCGCAATCGGACCCGCAATGGCGGGGCTACTTGCTTTTCCGTGACAAGCTACGCAAGGATCCCGCACTGCGCCGGCGATACGCCGAGTTGAAGGCGGCGCTCGCGGCGCGCTTCCCCACGGACCGACCTGCCTACACCGACGGCAAGGCCACGTTCATCCGCTCCGTCCTCCATGCTTCTTGATTCGTGTAATTTCGCGGGCCGCTCTCTCTCCCTTTTTCGCGTGACTTCGCGCCTGTCACGCCGTAGTTTCTCGGCAAAGGCGGATGGCTCGCGGGCTGCTCTCTCCCTTCGGCTCAAACGATGGCCCGCAGCTTTCGACGGAGGAATCGCGCCATGAGAATCGTCAACTGTCACATCCACGCCAAAGGTGAAGCGGACAGCACCGAGGTGCTCAAGGAAATGGACAAGGCCGGGGTCGACCGGATCCTGGTCTTCTCGGAACAGGAACGCGCGTCGCTGGGCAGGACTCGGCAGAACCTGCTCGTCACGAAGAAGCTGTTCGACGCGGCGCCCGACCGGATCAGCGGCCTCGCCTGGATCGAGCCGACCCTGCCCGGCGCCAAGGGCCTGGCCGAAGAGGCGCTGTGCGAGATGGGCTATATCGGCATCAAGATCATACCCGACCACTGGTACGCCTACGAGCAGCGGCTCGAGCCGTTCTGGGAGAAGATGCACGCGCTGCGCGCAAGCATCCTGTTCCATACCGGCATCCTCTACGGCAACGACGACGGGTCCCGGTTCTGTCGCCCCGTCTGGCTCGAGAAACTGCTGCACTACCCGAATATCCGGTTCGCCATGGCCCATATCTCCTGGCCCTGGTGCGAAGAGTGTCTCGCGGTCATGGGCCGCATGCGCGCGGCAAGCGGCGGCGACCGGACCCGATGGCAAAGCTATATCGACCTGACGCCCGGCACCCCGGCCCACATCCGGAAGCAGGCAATCGCGAACGCCGTGAGCTTCTGCGGGCCAGACCGCCTCATGTTCGGGACCGACGGCCGGCTGCCCGACATCCTCCCGAAACAGCGCGAGCGGATCGATCGCGATCTCGCGATCTTCGACGAGCTCGGACTCGACGAGCAGCAGAAGGAACGGATCATGTCCGGCACCGCCGACGAGGTCTTCCCCGTGCGACGGTAGCCCGCTACGATTCTGCTCGACAGAATTAGCCCGCGCGTGTAGACTCTGTGCATTCCAATATGGGGTGCCCGTTGCCGGACGGGACCGGCGAGTCAGAGCCGGTCGGTCCGGGGCTGGAGGCCGGCACATGCCCTATACGCTACGTCACGAAGCACAGAACGAGTGCGTGGTCCTGACCGTCACCGGCACGGTCACGATGGAGGCCATCCGCGAAATGGCGCCGGCAGTCGCCGCGCTTTGCGAGCGGACCGGCTGCCGCCGGATCCTCAACGACATGAGCACGGCCACGGTGGAGGTCTCCTTCCTGGAAGTCTTCGGCAGTCCCAAGGCGATGGACGAATCGGGCGTCTCGCGCCAGACGATCCGCGCGCTCGTGGTTCCGCCCGATTTCCGGGAGGCCGGGTTCCTGGAAACGGTGACCCGGAACCGCGGCCATAACCTCCGGGTCTTCACCGACCTCGCGGAGGCCAAGCGCTGGTTGCTGGCCGGACCGTGAGTGCGATGGCGTTCGCTCGGTCGCCTTACACTCTTGTTACAGCCTTCTTACGTGCAGCGCGTGCGGATCACGCCCGACGGCGCACCGGACGAGCGCGGCCTGATCCGATGGGAGCTCGAACTCAAGCCGAAAGAGAAGCTGTCTGCCACTTCGTTGCGTTTCTTTGCGCTCTTTCGCGGCGATTCTTTGACTCTCCCCCGCCATTCGACTCTTGACCTGGATTTTACATCGGCTTGGCAACTCCTGCGCGCCTGTCTGGCAGAATCACGACCGTGACTTTCGGGAAGGACACGGAAGAGAGGAGGGAGCAGTGAAGAAGACACTTCTGGTTCTCGCGGCACTGGCCCTGTCCTGCGCGCACCTGTGCGCGCAGGACGCCGATCGGTCGCCGCTGGTCTTGCGCTCCTACGGGGTGACTGGCCGGTTCGTGCAACTGTTCGGCGCGGCGATCAAGCCGGACTCCGAGACGCTGCGGACAGAGCAGATGACCGCGGACGTCGCGCGGTTCGTGCAGCCGAAACAGGACTATCTGATGGCGAGCATGGCCGAATGCGGGCTCGTGTTCCCGGAAGGCAGCTTTGTCAGGTACAACCGCCGGATCGACCGGCTGTTCATGAAGAATACAGAGGAGAACCACAGGCTGCTCGTCTACCTGCTCCACAAGTGGGGCGCATTGCCCACGCAAATCAAGATCGAGTTCGCGGCCGTCTCCTTCGCGCGGGCCGAGCTGGCCCCGTTGGCCAGGGCCAGCACGAAGGCGGTCACGCCGACGGAACAGATCCAGAAGCTTTGGACCGGCGGGAAAGGCATGCTCGAATCCGCGGTCACGGTCCTGACCCGGAGCCGTCAATGCGCCACGCTCAAGGCGGTCGAGGAGATCATGTATGCCGCCGCCCATCTGCCGGCCCCACCGCCACCGGCGCCACCGCTCCCGCCGGCGCCGAAGCTGTCCGAGCAGGCGCCGCCGGGGTTTGGAAAGGGCAAGGGCGGCCGGCCGCCGGCCGCACAGCCCAAGCAGCAGATGCAGAGCCGGGCCGCCCCGGCCGCGAAGCCGACGCCCGTCCAATTCAAGACACGCGAGACCGGCACGATCCTGGAGCTCACGCCGGTCCTCGAGGATGACGGCACGACGATCCGGCTCGTGCTGAACCCGACCCTGGTGTCCAGCCCTGTCTGGAAAGACGCCCAGTACGCGAACGAAACGCTCAGGCTCCCGCAGTTCTACTCGCGAACCATGCGCAGCGTCGTGACCCTGAAAAACGGCCGCACGCTGGTACTCGGCGGCATGGACTCGAAGGATGCGGAACGGACCACCTACGTGTTCGTCACCGCACAAGTCGTCGACCGCGAAGGCACGCCTGTGCCCGAATACCCGTTTGACCGGTAGCGCAAGCCGCATCCCGGCACAAGGAGCGAGAAATGACACAGAAAATGCTATGGACTGTGGCGCTTGCGGGGCTGGCCGTCACCCGGCTCTGTGCACAAGAGCCGGAGACGGAGAAGCTCGTGATGCGATCGTATCCCTTGGCTCCGACGTTCGCCGATCAGCTCCGGCTCGTGGTCGAACCGGAGCAGACGGATGACGATCCGTTCGGCGTGCGGCGCATGGGAACGCACTCTGCGGAGCGGTTCATGCAACCGAAACCGGACCATCTGAAGATGTCGTTGATCGAGTGTGGCCTGACCTTCCCGGAGGGCAGCTTCGTGCGACACAACACACGCATCGAACGTCTGTTCATGAAGAACACGGAGGCGAACCACAAACTGCTGGCTTATCTTCTTCGCGTCTGGAACCTTACGGCGGTCCAGGTCGCAATCGATTTCGCGTTCGTCTCGTTCGAACGGTCAGAACTCGACCGGCTCGGCCGGCAACGGCCGTCCAGCGTGCCGTCGACCGAAGACGTCAGGCGCCTGCAGGCCGAGGGCAAGGGAACCGTTGAGTCCGCCACAACGGTCGTCACACGAAGCGGTCAGAACGCCACAGTCAAGGGCGTCAAAGAGATCATCTACGGGACGACAATCCTGCAGCCGGAAGAGGGGCAGTCGGCATCGGCGCAGCCGCTGTTCGACGAATTCGAGACGCGCGAGGTGGGGGCCATCATCAACGTCACGCCCACGCTCGGATGCGACGGCGAAACCATCGACCTCGTCCTGCAGCCGGAGCTCACAGACGCGCCGGAGTGGAAGGACCCGCATCATCGCGAAGAATTGCTCAGACTACCCTGGTTCTTCTCGCGCAATGTGCAAACTTCTGTCGTCGTGAGAAAGAACAAGACACTGGTCATGGGCGGCATGCCCACGAAAGACGGAAAACGTGCAACCTACGTCTTCGTCACAGCGCGTCTGCTCGATTGGGACGGCAACGAGGTGCCCGACTACGATTTCGACAAGTGAAGGGGGGCCGAAGTCGGAAGTCGGAAGTCGGAAGTCGGAAGTCGGAAGTCGGAAGTCGGAGAGGGTAGTGGTATGACTGGCATCGACAAGAGGCGTCGGCAACACGGGTTCACGCTGATCGAGATCCTGCTGGTCGTCACGATCATCGGGATTCTGGCCGGGATCGTCGTCGTCAGCACACCCGGGCACATGGATCGAGCACGCCGTCGCAAGACGGAACTGCAGGCGGTAGAGATCAAGACGGCGATCATGCAGTTCGAGATGGAAGTCGGGCGCTGGCCCGCGACCTTGAACGAGCTCGTCATGGAGGGCGACGCGAATTGGCCGGGCCCGTTCCTGGATGCGGAGACCGTCCCGAAAGACGAATGGGGCAATGACTTCCGTATGGAGCGCAAGGGCAAACGTATGCGGGTCACGTCGCTGGGGCCGGACGGGCAGTTGGGGACAGAGGATGATATATTCAGGTAGGGGGAAACCGGATGACGAACCCGATCAAGTGTGCCTGCGCACTCGTGATTCTGCTTTCCGTTTGGCTAGCCCGAGGTGCTCAACCCCGGCAGCACCGTCGAATCGGTTCGTTTCCCAAGCACCGTCACACCACCGGCCTGTCGGATCCCCGCCGCACAGCACAGACATGAGGCACTGTTTCGGGCGGGCCTCCACCACCTGCCCGAGGGACTGCTTGTGGTGGGCGCACTTGCCCTCGGGGGCAACCAACTCGGGCTGTCGTTGCACCAAGCCACAAACCTGACGCCGCTCGTGACAGGCGCGTACTCACAGATCTACAGAGATCCCGCGTTCGCGAACGTGTCGTCCGCTCTGCCGCATACGAGAATTTCGCTCGGCTGAGAAGGTTCGGAGGAATCGCCGCGAAAGATCGCAAAGGAACGCAAAGGATCGAATGCCGCACCGGTCGGCTCACGGTGACTCTGCTCGCCCGGCCTCTATGGCCCGGAGCTCGAGCACCGTCTCGGCGTCGCGTGGACGGCCCATCGCTTCCTTGGCCTTGATCAATGCGTCGATGGCAAGGATGCGGCAGGCGCCGGCGTTGAGTTCGACGCGGATGCTCCCCTTCTTGACCTCCGCGAAATGGCCGAGCCCTTTGACGCTGCTGAGGCAATCGAGCTGACCATAATCTGTGTCGAGATAGAGATTCTTCAGGCCGCGGCAGTTCTCAGACGTTAGGGTTAGAGGCAGTCGATCGGGCGTCATGCGATGGACGGGATGTAGATCGGCGACGGCCTGTTGGAGTCGCAGGATGTTCTCGGCGGAGAAATCGCAACAGATATCGATATCTTGAGTAAGCATGGTCCCGCCGTGCGCAACGGCTGCAAAGCCTCCGACCACGACGAAATCCACGTCATACTCGATCAATCGCGTCAAGAGGCCTTCAAGATCCGGCATGTTGCGTCCTTACGGCGTTGCGAAGCGCGAGTGCCGCGTTCAAAGCGTGCGCGTGGCGCCGCATTCGCTGTGCGGGGCTGCGCCGGAGGTTCGCGCGAACGGCAGCAATGTCGATTCCATAGTCCGCAGCTTGTTGCCAGGCGTCCGAGTCCGGAACTGTGGCGCGCGTCTTCATGCAATCCAGAGTATAGCGTTGCGGCCACCGGCGTTCAAGAATCGCGCCATGCCTTATCAGGCGTCTCAGGCGGGCCGCGCCGACGGCACAGCGCAATGGCGCCGCGCTCAGCCGACCCACACCGGGCTGGACCACGCCATGTTCGTGTCTTCCTGCAACACGCGCAGATAGTAGTAGTCGGCGGTCTCGCCATCGCGATCTTCGGCCCAGGCCAGCGTCAGATCTTCCTTGCCCTCGCCGGCCAGCGAGAACACGTCCTCGCCGCTCCGCACGATGTCGACCTGCCGGATTGGACCGGTCCCGTGGATAACCGCCCGGACATCCCGGTTCGTTGTTGCATCCAGCTCGGCGCCCATCACGGCGCCGTTCACCCGGAAATCCAGGTAGATTCGCGCGCCGGTCGTCCCATAGGTCCGGCGCGCGCGCAGCGCCTGCCACAGGGCCTCACGCGTTAGTTCGGGCGCCAGGATCGCGGTCATGGACCCGCGCACCGCGCCTTTGGCCGAGCCCAGGATCGTGGGCGTCGCCCCATGGTTGTCCGTACCGCAGGTAATGCCGAGCCGGTGCCCGCGCGCGAACATGCCCTGGACCGTGTTCCGGCGCGAGCGCGGATCCATGCCGGCCTTCGGGAAATGGGGTTCATTCTCGAAATACTCGAATCGTCCGTGCGAGCTGTAGATTTCGATCAGCCGCTCGATCTCCGGCTCGTTCTCCACCCATAGCTCATCCTTGTAGGCATGGCCGTGGCCCTTCGTACTGTGCGGGTGCAGGTGCGGCACCGTGAGGACGTCCTTGCCGCGATACGCCTGCCAGATCTCGCGGATCGTCGTGATCCCGGCCGGGATACACTCCCCCGTGTGGTCCCGGAAGTACACATTTGTGTCGCCCCGGCTGTCGCGCCATTCCAGCCCGAGAAACGGGACGAACGCGCCCGGCTCGTAGGCATCACGTACCGCCTCCTGCGTCTCCGCCCACTGTTCCGGCGTGATCCGGCAGTGGTGCGAGGGGCTGCCATGCTCGCCCACATGTGCGTTGTGGTGGTCGGTCAACCCGCAGAACTCGCACAGCACGACCTCGCGCACGTACTCGAACGCATCGCGCGGCCGGCCCCGAACGCCGCCCCGGAAATTGGCGTCACAGCTGATGCCGGTATGCCCATGCAATTCGCCCCAGTAGACGTTGTACTCCGGTGCGCCGTCTACGAGCCGGCACGGGTTCGAACGCGCGGCGAGCCCGGCCCCCCGCACCTCGACCCGAGCGCAGGACGCACGCGCGTCGGGCGCCAGGTCGAGATGCTTGACGCCCCCGTCCTCCGGCGTCAACGACACGGATCGGTCCGCAACCTGCAGCGCGCCCTCGAACGATACGTCCGGGTTTCGGAAGGCATCCTGCAGGGAGATCCGGACCGGAATCGAGCGCCCCGCGGCGGCAACGGACGGCGCCACGACGTCGGCGTAGCAGGCGGGCGCGCCGACCAGCCGAATTCGAGGCGGATCCGCGAGCGGCTCGAATTGTCCATGCCCGCCGGTATCGACCCAGACGGGGTAGACCACGTCGCTGCGTCGCTTGTGCGGTGCGCTGCGGCCCAGGCGCATGGGGCGGTCCCGCTCCTCGAGGCCGAGTTCGATCGTGATCGCGTCGCCGGGCTTCAAGACGCCCTTGCTCAAAGTCACCGCAAAGATCCGGAAATGCGTTGCGCTGTTCCAGATCGTTTCCGGCACGTCCCAGATCGGCAGAATCGTTGCCTGCACGGAAGCGTCAGCCCGGGAACATGTCACTCGCGCAGCAACTCGGACCGGCTGCCGCTTGCCCCGCGCCGTGCCCGCCCAGTGCTTCTTGGCGATGTCGCCCAGATGTTCCAGGCCCGGCAATCCGAAGATCGAGTGCCCCTCGCCCGGAGTCTGCACCCGAATCCCGCCGCCCTGCGCAATGCCGCGCGGGCCCGCCTCGAACACGAGCCGCCAGTATCCCGTGGTCCCTACTTCGAACGTGCCGTCCGGCTCAATCCGCGCCGTGCCCAGTTCGCTCACGATCCATGCCCTCCCTACCCCAGCGCCGCCATCAGCACCGGTCTCGCCAGCAGACATGCGAGCAGACCGAACAGGATGGCGAGCGCAAATTTGACAGGCGCGACGTGCCGCATCATGAACCGCTGCAGTGCGTCGCTGCGCGTACCGGCCACGGTCATGGCGAACACGACAACGAGCGGGGCGACGAACGCCAGATTGTAGGCGAGCAGCAGGCCGAGCGCCTGGGTCCGCGCGGTATCGGTCCGGATCATGAACACGATGGTCGGGAGATAAACCTGGCCGGTGCAGGCCAGTTCGAGCACGGACACGGCGACCCCGAGCAACGCGGCGGCCAGCACATGCCGGCGCCATGCGGTACCGTGCCGGATCGCCGTGCGGATCCCTTGCTTGAGCCGGCCGGGCAGTTGCAGCGTCATCTGGTCGGCACGCCCGCGCAGGCAGCGCACCGCATCGCGCAGGCTAAGCCATGCGATCACGAACAGGAACAATGCGAGCAGCCCGTTGAGCAGGTGCCCGAGCCACTCCAGCGCACGGACCCGCGCCACGATATCGGCGAGCCCGAGCCCGAGCAGGAAATAGGTCAGGAACACGGCGAGCACGTAGGCGGCCCCGATCCCGATCATGGCGGGCCCGGTCCGTTTCCGCACGCGCAGGTATGAGATGAGGAACACGATCGCGGCGAACGCGCAGGGATTCACGCCGTCGAGCAGGCCGGCCCCGACCACGACGGGCAGGGCGAGGTCCCGGCCGCGCTGCTCGACCGCCTCGGACGCGGCGGCCAGCTCGTTCGTGCTCACCACGGTCCAGTCCTGGTCGGGGAACGCCTGGCCGGCCGACCGTTCGGCGAGCGCGTCGAGCGCATCGAACGTGAGCGCGGCGCCGGCCAGATACCCGCCCGCCATAAACACGGCGGGCGTCAAGCCGCGCTCGGGCGGGTCGACCCCGAACCGTTCACAAAGCGCTTCATTCCGTTTGATGCCGGCCGGCGCCCGGATGTTGTGTTTCTCCACGCGCAACATCGGATACGCGCGCGCGAGCCGCGGGAACCGGCGTTCGATGGCGCGGCATTCGCGGCAGCCGGGTGTCGTGAAGAAGACAAGCGGCACGGGCGCGCCGGGCCGCGCGGCGCGGGCGCGTGGCGCGGCTGGGGCCCCGTCGAACGTGGGCATGACGGGCTGCTTCGCCACCGCGCGGCTCGCGGCAAACGCAAAACTCGTGGCGTCATGCGTGGGCTCGGGCTCGGGCGCGCCGCCCCATTTCTTCTGCAACCGTGCCATCAGCGAACTGCCGTAGATCTGGCCGTCCGGCTTCTTGAGCAGCGGAAACACGACATTGAAGCTCGGCCCGACAAACTCCTCGCAGTCATCCAGGAACTCGTAGACGCGTTCCGTTACGGCCTGTCGTCTGCTGCACGCGCGCGCGGCGGCCAGCACTTCGTTCAGATCGACCGGGACCCGGTGCGAGAGCAGCGTGAGCATGCACTGCAGCCGGATCCAGGGCTCGGGATCGTCTTTGCCAAGCTCCCGCAATACGGTGACGACCTGCGCGGGCGGCGCGCGGCGCATGAGCGAGCTGCCGTACTCGATCCGGAGCCCGTTGTAGTCCGTATGCCGTTCGTCCTCGGAGAAATACAGATCGATTCGCTTCTCGTAGCTGTCCTTGTAGTACCAAGCGGGCAGCACTTCGCGCACGTACCACGAGGAATCGTTCCGGATCGTGTCGAGCCGCGCGATGAATTTCTGCTGGTCCGCCGCCACCAGGACCAGCCACGCCGCGCGTCGAACGAACGGGTTGCCGCTGCGCGTGAATTCGAGCGCGATCCGGTCCGCGCCCGGCGGCGCGGCGCCGGTCATCAGGCTCAACGCGAGCACGGCAAGGTCCGAGCGGTCCGGATGTTTCTCCAACAGTGTACGGGCCAGCGCGCCGACCTGCGCCAAGCCCTTGCGGCCCAGCGAGTCGAGCCCCCATGGCCAGATCATCGTCGGCTTCAACCGCGCGTCCGGCTCGAGCAGCTGTTCGAACAGCGCGGTCACGAACACGCCGGCATTCTTCTCCGTGAATACGCAGACCGATGCCTGCCATACGTCCGTATTCTCGTCGGCCAGCGCGCGCTTGAAGAGCGGGACGGCTTCTTCTCCGAACTCCG
>Ga0272441_10016252_pt1 | contig 10317 bp, 7 predicted proteins | sample SSMProp6N_FD_193582 | JGI IMG/M metagenome (GOLD analysis project Ga0272441, IMG submission 193582) | Marine sediment archaeal communities from Little Sippewissett salt marsh, Falmouth, MA, United States - SSM-Prop-6N | ecosystem: Environmental > Aquatic > Marine > Wetlands > Sediment ... | reverse complement strand
AGGTGTTTGATAGGTTTTGAGTGAAAGGTGTGATTGGCGTGGATTTCAAATCCACGCCATCCTTCAGTGACAAATCCACGCCATCCTTCAGTGACAAATCCACGCCATCCTTCAGTGACAAATCCACACCATCCTGTAATAAACCAAGGTTAAACCATAGGTTGAATTTGGAATTGAGAGATTAGATTTAATCTATATTAAAAAACCATGTTATAAAAGATAAATCCACAATATTTTAATTCTCAATAATTCAGCTATATTTACTCCACTAACCTAAAACTTACTGCCTGATGGAATCAAATCCCAATGATTACCACATTAGCTTTTTTAAGCCCACCACAGACAGTGCAAGACGTAACCGCAACATGGTTGTTCAGCTTGTATTGATCTGGGCTGTTGCTATTTTCGGCTTTCATATTTTATTGAAAGTGATTGAGAAACCCACTCCCGAGCCGGCATGGAATTCATACCAGGAGGTGAGGGAAGAAATTGAAGCCGGATCAACCGATCCCGAAGTTCTCAGGCAGGCATCACAGTCTGCCCTGTCGGTTCTTGGAAAGGTTGCTATTGATCCCGGACACCGAGAAGCATTGGATAATATGATCAGCTGGTCAGCCTATAATATTACTGATAGTGCCGGCAGGGTTCTTCTGATGCAGAAGCTCGAATCTTTTGAAACTATTGCTGCATCAACAGACAATCCTATATCTGAGGATTATGTTGCTGCTAAGAACGAATTGATACCCTTATTACAGGGGATTTTTGGATTGGAAATGACGGATGTAAGAGGAAAAATTGCGGCTGTTGAAGTTAAAACATCTCTGATGCAGTCGCCAGGACAGGAAACTATACAGCAGGCAAACGAAGCGATTGATCTTTATCTTATTCATAACAGGTCGGCCCTGACCGATGCCAGGCTCCTCGGTTTCCCATTTCATTATTTCTATACAGCCGTATTTCTTCTCATACTGTTTGTAGGCCTCTGCTGGCTGTACTGTGTGAGAACAGATATGTTTAACAGGAAATATGGCATTGAAGACTAAGCCACTAATCAAAAATCACCTGAAATGAAAAAAATATTATTACCGTTATTATTACTATTTCTGATTCCAGCATATACCATGGCTGCCACGGGAGCAACACATCTTGAAGGCAGTTTTAAGGTCGGTCCGGCAATTATCCTGATAACCATACTGATATTATTTATTCTCGTGGGTATCTTTTTCAGGGCAAAAGACACTACCGATTTTTATGCTGCAGGTCGTAAGATCTCAAAGGTAGGTTCAGGTATGGCCATAGCCTCAAACTGGATGAGTGCTGCGTCCTTCCTTGGTATGGCTGCCCTGATGTATGGTTCTGGTTATCATGGATTGGCATATGTTGTTGGCTGGACAGGCGGATATGTATTGCTACTAATCCTGATGGCCGGACAGATAAGGAAATATGGTAAATATACAGCTGCCGATTTTATTGGTGACCGTTTCTATTCAAAAGGATTGAGAGCAGTGGGAGCAATCATTGCTATACTTATCTCAATATCCTATTGTGTGGGGCAGTTTGGAGGTATAGGTCTTATGTTTAAGTGGGTAATGGGAATAAATTACGGGATGGCAGTAATTATAGGTGGAGCGGTTGTACTGACCTATACTCTTATCTCCGGCATGCTGGGTGTTACCAAGAATATGCAGATACAATATATCATAATTATTGTCTCATTTCTTATCCCTCTGTTTATACTGACAGCAAAATTTGATTATTTCTGGCTTCTGCCTCAGATTGGTTATGGTTCGGTAGTTTCGGATGTCGTTGCTGGCTTACCCATTAACGAAACAAAGGAACTTATTAATTCACTGGGTCATGACTTTGCTATTGTCCCGGCACCTGAATTTGCTATGCCATGGGATCCTGCAACAGGAAAGACATTTTTCCAGTGGATTGCCATAGCTTTCTCGCTCATGATTGGTACAGCCGGACTGCCACATGTGATACAAAGATTTTATGTGGTACCTAAGGCCAGGGATGCCAGGTGGTCAGTTGTATGGGGATTATTCTTTATATGCATATTATACTGGAGTGCGCCTGCTTATGCAGCCTTCGGTAAGATACTGTCAGCTCATCCTGAGGTGGGCACTCTTGCTAAAGATGCAATTGTTGTATACACAGCACAGCTTGGTGATATCCATCCTCTTATTGTTGGATTCCTTGCCGCAGGCGGCGTTTCAGCAGCCTTTTCAACGGTGTCAGGTCTTCTGGTAGCAGGGTCTTCAGCATTTGCCCATGACCTTTACGTGAGGGTAATAAACCCGAATGCAAGTCCAAAGAAGCAGTTACTCTATGCCAGGCTGGCAACCATACTTATGGCAATAATAGTCACTCTTATTGCTCTCAAGAACTTCGCCCTGATAGGACAGCTTGTGGCCGTGGCATTCTCCCTCGCAGGATGTACAATATTCCCCCTGTTTTTGCTTGGAATATGGTGGAGCGGATGCAATAAGCAGGGAGCTATTGCGGGTTTGATTACCGGGGGACTGATTTCGGTTATCGCGATAACATATTTTATCGCCGGTAAATCAGGATTGCAACTACCGGCACATGATTTCATCAGCTACTGGCTCGAAGCCTGGTACTTTGCATGGATAGGTGCCCCGCTGTCAATACTGGTAAATATAATAGTGTCTAAATTAACTAAACCAACCCCGGTTGAGATAAGGAAGTTCCTTATCGAACAGGTGCATAGTTAATGGGTGTATTCAGAAATAGGGCAACAGGGGCACTCATTGCCATAATGATTGCCCTTGTAGTAGTTGGTTATATCATAGCGAAAGTTTATTACAGCACCATTAATAAGTCCGTTGATCCAAGGGTGGTGCCGGCAAGGGAACTATATGCAGGTTACGGGGATTATGCGCGGGAAGGTAATTACTACAATATTCTGGACCTGCTCGACTCGGTCGAGAGTATTTATGAATCATATCCTCATTATAGTAACTCGTATGAGATCGGTGTGATTAATAATAACAGGGCCGCTGCCATTATTACAATATCATTATTCAGTGACAGTATACCTGAGGAATATAATCCGTTTATTGAAATACCATCTGATTCATTGCTAACAATTGCTGAGCTTAATATTAATAAGGCAATCGGTCTTTATAATAATTGGCTGGGGAAATACAGGGATAAGTCTGAGGAGGAGATAATTCAATTAATTGAGCCTGAGTTCGTGATTGGAATGGATAACACTGAACCGGACTTAATCCGTAGGTACATGGAAGCACGAGCGGAAGAAATTACCGAATCGGTTGGAGAAACAGAGAGAAGATTATCAGTATGTTATACTAACCTGGGTGTAATTAAACGGCAGCGGAAAGAGTATAAGGAAGCTATTCAATATTATGAAAAGGCATTGGAATTATGGAGCAGGAATTTAAGTGCGGAGAATAACCTTAATGCTTTGCTTGGCAGACCGATCAGGAAAAGAAACCTGATACAAAAGCTATTCCCGCCGGAGAAATGAGAATAAAAGATAAAAGTAAAGAGGAAACCTATCATATTGGCTATACAAGTATATGAAAAAGATTTGCGTTATGAGAAAAATAAGTGTTTTGCTGATGGCAGTTTTGTCATTCACCTGCGCAAAAGCCCAGGAACAATCCAAATTCGGGATCAAATGGTCCGGCTTTGTTAAAAATGATTTTTTCTTTGACAGTCGTCAGACGATAGCTGCCCGGGAAGGACATTTCCTATTATGGCCTTCACCAGCGGAAATAGATCTCGACGGTGATGATATAAACGAGAAGCCAAACTTTAATTTTCTTGCGGTTCAGTCAAGAATAAAAGCATCTATCAGTGGACCTGATGCATTTGGTGCCAGTACATCAGGCGTTATTGAAGCTGACTTTTTTGCACAGGCCAACGACAATATTAATCTGCTAAGGTTACGACATGCATTTGTAAAACTTGACTGGACAAACCTTGAAGTACTTGCAGGGCAATACTGGAATCCGCTTTTCGTAACCGAGTGTTTTCCGGGCACAGTTTCTTTCAATACAGGTGCTCCAATTCAATCATTTGCCAGGAACCCCCAGGTAAGACTTACTTACAAACTTACAAAGCTGAGGCTGTCTGTTGCAGCATTGTCACAGAGAGATTATACATCAAGAGGCGAAGAAATAAGCTCATCCTACCTGCGAAACTCGAGTATCCCCGACATGCATGTCCAGGCAATATATAGCTCTGTTGATCCTGAACGTAATACCGGCTTTGTAGCCGGGGCAGGAATAGCGTATAAGACTATAGTACCCCGGCTGGAGAATTCCTTTGGCCCGGGGCTGAAGTTCAAGGTTGATGAAAAGGTGCAGGGGCTGACAGCTATCGGGTATGTAAAATTCCTCACTACACCGTTTACCTTTAAGGCGCAGCTCCGTTACGGCGAGAATATTGCAGATGTACTTGCAATAAGTGGTTTTGCAGTAAAGGGAATATCAAATGGCTTTACTGGTGAATTGTCATATACCCCCCTCAGGAGTATGAGCTTCTGGGGTGAAATACATTCTAATGGGTCGGATATACAGGTGGGTCTGTTTGGAGGACTTTCGAATAATATGGGTACCAAAGAAGAAATGGATGATGAGAATAATGATGTCTATGGCCTTGGTACAAATATCAAATTTCTTTACAGGCTATCTCCCAGGTTAATAGTTAATTCCGGCAAAACCAGGCTGGCGCTGGAGCTGGAATATACTTCTGCTTCTTACGGAATAAATTACGACAGCAACTATATCCCTGAGACTACCGATACAGTGAATAATTTAAGAGTACTCATTGCAGTGTATTACTTCTTCTAATTCGTATCTTAGTAGTAAGAAAAACAGGACTTGTATATTTTCAGGGTTTATAATTTCACCCCTGTAAAAAGGTTTATAATCATATAACACCTATGGCCCCTGGTGGAACAAATAAATTCATAATAAGTATTGTTCTTCCTTCAATACTGGCAATCGTATTGTTTATTCTTGCATTTTACCTTGTCCTTGTGCCATTGTTTGAGAATAATATGATGGACAGGAAAAAGGAGATGATCAGCGAATTGACGAATACAGCTATGAGCCTGGTTAATGAATATTATTCTGAGTATAGTTCAGGTATATTAAGTGAAAAGGAGGCTCAGGAACTGGCTGCTAACAGGGTTGGTGAGATGAGATACGGGAATGACCGCAAGGATTACTTCTGGATCACTGATATGAGACCTTTCATGATTCTGCATCCTTATCGCAAAGAACTGATTGGAACTGATCTGTCTGATTATGCTGACCCTGATGGTAAGAAGCTCTTTGTGGAATCCGTAAAAGTGGTAAGAGAAAGAGGTGAAGGATTTATTGATTATAAATGGCAGTGGAAAGATGATACAACACTTATAGTACCTAAACTATCTTATGTCAAAGGATTTGAAGAGTGGCACTGGATAATTGGAACCGGCATATACCTTGAGGATGTAAAGCAGGAAATGAAACTTATTAAGCGTAACCTCTTCTGGATAAGCTTTATCATAATATTGGTTATTGCTCTTGCCCTTGCTTATATTAACCGGCAAAGCATATTAATAGAGAAAAGAAGGAGGGAAGCAGAACAAAAATTACTGCTTTCACGACAGAAATATAAATCGTTGGTTGAAGCATCTTCTGAGGGGACATTAATGATCTCAGAAAGGAGTATCATTTACGTTAACCAGAAATTCCTGGATCTTTCGGGATACGACCGCACTGAAATATCTGAAATGAAACCTGAGAGGATTTTTGATCTGGACTGGATTACTATTACTGAATCATTTGAAGATCCCGGCCGCTCCGTGAGCTTTGAAACGTCATTATCATGCAAGGATAAAAGTAGCTTACAGGTAATCATATCAGTATCAAGGGTGAATCATAATAATAGCTTTGGATATATACTTATCGTTAAAGAACCGGGCAAAAGCGATATCCTTGAAAAAGAAAAAGACAGGCTCAGCCATGATATGCAGACCACTATTTTGCTTATGAACCAGCAGATAAGTAATCTTAAGACAAGCTTTATCAGCTGTAATTCTGAGACCGCTATTGCTGAAGCAGCACGGCTGATGAAGCGGAAAAACAAAAAGGTGATATTTGTACAGCAGGATACTCAGATAATTGGCGTGGTGGGTATGTCTGATTTAATTAACAGACAGCTCGCCGGTGATATCGATCCCGGATCACCGGTAACAACTATTATGTCGGCTCCGGTAGTGTGGGTTTTTGAAGATACATTGATCAGTGAGGCTTTGCTCAGATGCAAGACAGAGGGCATATCTCATTTACTCACAAAAAACAGGAAAGGTGAAATAACGGGCCAAATCAGTTATGAGAGCTTACTTGAAACACAGCAGAATTTTACCGGGGCATTAAAGAGTGAAATCCTCGAAGCTGAATCAGAGGATGAACTTGCTGTTATATACGCAAGAATGATTACACTGGTTGATACTTTTATAGAAAGCGGTGTTAAAACCGAAAGTATAGCATGGGTTATATCCAATATTGCCGATTCAATCAATACCAGGATCATCGAACTATCTATTGAGAATATTGGTGAGCCACCCTGCGAATTCTGCTTTATTGTCATGGGTAGCCAGGGCAGGGGCGAGCAGACACTTGTAACCGACCAGGACAATGGGATTATTTTAGATGATGAATGCGGCGAGATTAATGATGCCAACGAATATTTTATAAAGCTGGGCAGTGAAATAAACAGGGGCTTAAATACTGTTGGATACAAATATTGTAAGGGTAATTTTATGGCGGGCAACCCTGAATGGTGCCTCACAAAAATGAAATGGAAGGAACTGTTTACAGGCTGGATTAACAACAGCGATCCCCAGGATTTACTGGATATAAGCATATTTTTTGATTTCAGGGCAGTATATGGAAATTCAAAGCTTGCCAATGAATTAAGGGATCATATTAATGAGACAGCCAGGGATAAGGCTGTATTTTACTATCACCTATCACAGTCGGTGACCAGGCATAAAGCCCCTGTAGGTCTTTTCGGACAGATAGTAGGCGAACATAATTCATCCGACAGTAATATGGTTGATATAAAAAAGTTGTTGCTACCCATAACAGGCTTCGCCAGGATATACGCCCTGAGGAACAGGCTTCCTGAAACCAATACACCTGAAAGGTTGGAAAGTCTTAAGAATGAAGAAGGAATGCCTGCCGGTTTTATAGATGAGACTATACAGGCATACAGGTTATTAATGAATCTGCGTTTATCACATCAGGCCAAACAGATTATGAGGGGAGATGAGCCGGGGAATATAATTGATGTAAATAAACTGACAGATATCGAACAATCAACTCTCAGGAAAGTGTTGTCTGTTATTAACGAGATAATAGTTAAGTTAAAGTCGGATTTCAAAGGAGTTTTATAAGTCTTATATGATGTTGTGGGGCTAAGCCCCACAACAACCCGCTAATTATGACACCGTGAGAACTCCGTGCAACACTGTGGATCACCGTGGTAAAAGTCATTATTATCAACAAATTCATTTATGAGACAGCTTCATCCTGATACTGTTATTTTTTTTCAGACAGCCCCATATCACGAACCATTTTGACCAGCCTGGTAAACTCAGCCCTGTAACCCTCTTCATCATCACCCCTGGCATTTTGTGCAATTTCAATCACGCGGTCAAGACTGGCGTCGCCCCTGTATTCAGAGCCTCTTAAAAGCATTCCGAAAGCGGCAACTGCTGATGAGAACCTGAGTTTTTCCGAAGCTTTGTTGAAAGCAATAACTTTCTGTTTGAATGGTATTTCCATAAGGACACTCTTTTCACCGTCAGGCTTCTTATACCTTAACTTAATGGTCAGCAGTTCCTCGCTGATTGCATTTCTTACAGTCTCCCTTGAGTGCTGGTATTTCAAAGGATCGATTGAAGGACCACCCTCATCGGAACCGGCAGGTACGAGCTCGTAGATAGCAGTCACTGTATGTCCCGCACCCATTTCCCCGGCATCTTTCCTGTCATCATTGAAATCCTCATCGTTGAGTAGACGGTTCTCGTATCCTATAAGCCGGTAGGACTTTATCATTGCCGGATTAAATTCAATCTGGAACTTTACGTCTTTGGCAATGGTGTACATTGTTCCACCGAATTCACTGACAAGAACCTTTCGTGCTTCAAGTATATTGTCAATATATGAATAGTTACCGTTACCCTTGTCAGCAATAATCTCCATTTTATCATCTTTATAATTACCCATACCAAAGCCCAATACGGTAATAAAAACTCCTTCATCCCTTTTCTTTTCTATGAGCCTCTCCATTTCAGCGTTACTCGACATACCAATATTGAAGTCGCCATCGGTTGCCAGTATAATCCTGTTATTTCCATCCCTCATAAAGCTTTCGGATGCTTTATTATACGCCAGCCTTAGTCCTTCACCACCGGCTGTTGAGCCGCCAGCATTTAAACGTTCGATAGCCTGGAGTATTTTCTGTTTCTCATTTCCGGGTGTAGGCTCGAGTACCACACCTGCAGCACCTGCATACACTACTATAGATACCCTGTCCTGTGGCCTTAGTTCGTTTACCAGCAACCTGAAAGCAGATTTTAGTAATGGAAGCTTATTGGGACTGTTCATTGATCCTGAAACATCCAGTAAGAAAACAAGATTTGATGGGGGCAGATTTTCACTGTCTATGCTTTTCCCTTTCAAACCTATATGCATCAGGTAATGAGTATTATTCCATGGGCATTCAGCTATTTCTGTATATACAGAAAAAGGGTGCTCATTACTCGGTTCCGGATAATCATAATGAAAATAGTTAATCATTTCTTCTATCCTGACCGCATCCACCGGAGGTCTCTGACCCTGGCTGATAAATCGCCTGATATTGGAATATGAGGCCCTGTCAACATCTATAGAAAATGTCGAAAGTGGATTGTTTAACACCGATTTATATCCATTTTCATGAATGGTGGAATAACCCTCGGTATTGAAATTACTATTATACCATCCTGAACCATCATAAGCAGCCACACCTGTGACCATTGCATATGAGGCAGAAGCCCTCTTATCCTTCACCGTTTTTACCGGGAGCCCGGGTCTGAGAATGTCATGGACGGCATTTTCTGTTTCGTCAACAATGATCTCCTTGGCAGGTTCCATTGTTTTCATAACAACATTAATAACAGCACGCTTGTCTGTTTTTTCCCTGACCGTTTCATATCCTTTGAGTGAAAAATAAAGGAATCTGTCATTATCACCTATGGAAATTGAATAATAACCATTAATATCTGTAAGGATTCCTTTACCTGTGGTTTTTGTATATACTGAAACACCTGCCAGGGCCCGGCCTTTTTCGTCTTTGACCATTCCTGTCACTGTTATCTTATGACTGAATCCCTGCAATGTCACTGCCAGGATTATAGTTGCGATTGTTGATACTATTGTTTTCATGATTCAATATTTTTTTGGTTGAACTTTCATAGACAGGATGCCTGCTTTTCAAACATTCCATAAAAGATTTCAATGTTTTTTTCGTAATATTATGATTGAATGCATTATTATTTACTCCATTTATTTGTATTCATGGCTTTAAATCTTTCCAGAAAAAACTATGATGATCAGGATGACGGTGCTCTCTTAAGCGAATACCTTTCATCAGGTGACCTGGAAATCCTTGGTGCTCTGTATTCCAGGTATATGGAATTGTTGTACGGATTATGCCTTAAGTATTTTAAAAACAGGGAAAGGTCTCAGGATGCAGTAATGGAATTGTTCGAAAAACTGATCATCGAACTGCAAAGGCATAAGGTTGATAATTTCAGGAGCTGGCTTTATGTAATGGCAAAGAACTATTGCCTTATGGAGCTAAGATCGAAAAAGAATGAATCTTTGAAAATAAGCATTGATGAGCATGAATATCTTTTTATGGAAAATGTGGATGAAATGCATCCAATGGATAGAGGAGATTATAATAAAGATAAGGTGCTTGAGAACTGCATAAAACAGCTTAAGAAAGAGCAAAGGGAATGCATCAGACTATTTTATTATGAAAATCAGTGCTACAGGGATATAGCGCAAATAATAAATTCAGATGAGAAAAAGGTAAAATCATATTTACAAAATGCAAAACGTAATCTTAAGATTTGTTTAGACGGAAATGATAAAAGAGAAAAGAGAGAATATGAATAAGCAGTATGAGGATATAAGGCGATATCTTAATGATGAAATGTCCGGTACTGAAAGAAACGCCTTTGAGAAAAGGATGGAGAATGATCCTTTCCTTGCCGAT